>Ga0214543_1004366_pt1 | contig 26903 bp, 12 predicted proteins | sample CNSS2metaG_FD_160094 | JGI IMG/M metagenome (GOLD analysis project Ga0214543, IMG submission 160094) | Root nodule microbial communities from cowpea collected in UCLA plant growth center, Los Angeles, California, USA - CNSS2 | ecosystem: Host-associated > Plants > Roots > Nodule | place: USA... | reverse complement strand
TGATGATGATTATTATTATTAATATTATTATTTTATGTGCTAGTTCTAAACACGCGAAACATTGCAAAATTTGGATTTGTGACCCTTGATATTACAAGGAAGAATTCCTTATATTGGATTTTAAATGTTGAAATACATTTAGATGCAATGGATATTGTGATACCATTAAATAAAGAAATAAAGCATATAAACAACTAATTTGCTCATGCAAAAAAAAACATTGTGAAAAGAGATTTCTCAAATATTATGAATTTATTTCATGCCTATGTATGGCTGGCTGGACAAAGTAATAAAGCTTTTGATGAAAAATCATGAGATCCACCTAAACTGCTCCATTCCCAGAAGTGAATGTAGCAATAAATACTATGAATTTATTTCAAGTCTTTGTATGGTTGAACAAAGCAATGAGTTTTTGATAGAAACTCATGAAACCTGTCCAATTGGTTCTGCTCCATTCCTAGAAGTGAATGCAACAACATTTGATTTATATTTTCATGATCGTGATCGTGATATTGATTATGGACATGGTTATAAAGGAAATTTCAAAGACTCATTTTGTCACCAGAAGTGGCACAATAATGTGAAAAGGGGAAAAGGAAAATGTGAAAATATTGACAAAAAAAGATGAAAGTATATATTATCATTACGGTGGTTAAGGCCATTTGAGTTGTAGCATCTTATGAATAATGACAAGAACATAGAAACACATTTTGGTTATGAAGATGGTGATTCTGATTATGGTCATATGGATGTTACTCATCTTGATACTACTATTTTCTTTGCTAAATCAAATGGAAGCATTGATCACCTCATTGGTTATGAGAGTGTTAAAAAAAATCATACTGATATTTACGTTTATATGAAGAACGAATGTTGGCACTAGTACCAAAGGTTGTGTCTTATTAATAGTGCAAAAACTTATACAATTTTCAAGAGTAATAAATTTTTCTCTTGTTTAATGGTGCGAGACATCAATGTTAATATTATTTATGGTACTACAAATATATTTGAAGGCTCTAGAAGAGCTATTATACTTCTACCAAGAAGTTGAATAGAAACTTATTAAGTTTCAAGGATATTTGTCTAAATAAATATTATATTGAGACAAATAATGAAAAAGATATGAAATATTTTTATATCTTTACGATTGAGTTAAAAAAATGTATATTGGAGAAATTATCAACATTCTCTTATAGTTCGCACACCTCAAGTTATGAAATTCACTGGGTACATATGAATTTTTGCGCAAAAATCAAATTAAGAATGATGAAATTGTTAGATACAAAGCACAATTGGTTGCTAAAGGTTGTTCACAAAACCTTGTATTGATTTGTGAAAAAAACATATGCACTAGTATTGGATGAAACAACATTGCAATATTCGATTATCCTAATTGTACAACAAGGTTTGCATTTACATCTAATGGATGATGTTACAACTTATTCGTATGGTTTTTTTGAGAATCATATTTATATGAAAATCCTTGAAGGATTTTATTTGCCTAACAAGACAAATTCTAAAGAGGGTTATTCAATAAAATTGAACATGCTCTTTTATTGATTGAAGCAATCAGGACGTAAGTGACATAACTGTTTTATTAAGTACTTAATATAAGAAGATATAGAAATGATCCTATTTGTTCTTGTATTTATATGAAAAGATCCAAAAATTAATTTGCATTAATTATTGTTTATGTAGATAACATAAACATCGTTGGAACTCCTAATGAGCTCACAAAGGCAATTGATTACTCAAAGAAATAATTTGAGATGAATGATCTTTGAAGGGCAAAGTCTTATTTGAAATTAGAAATTGAGTATTTAAATAAAGGTGTTTTTATACGTCAAGAGATTTATATAATTAAGGTGCTTAAAATGTTCTAAATGGACAAGTCATGTCCATTATGCACTCCAATAATTATGAGGTCGTTAGATGTTGATAAAGAATCTTCTTAGACCTCAAGAAAATGATGAAGATCTTCTTGGTCTAGAAGCACTATATCTTCATAGAAACACTAATGTATCTTGCTAATTATACTCGATCTAATATTGCATTTGCTGTAAATTTCTTAATCAAGATATAGTTCTTCAACTACAAGAAGAAAATGGTTTGGAGTAAAATATATACTTCGTTACTTTAAGGGTACTACGAATATGAGCTTATGTATATGCATGTTAATTTACATATTCTCACAATGTCACAATGGTTGATCGCAAACAAGATGTTTGTTCACATGTGGTAGTACAATGGTTTCATGAAGGTATATGAAACAAACCATAGTAGCAACATCGTCTAATCGTACAAAATTACGAGGAAAGTTGTGAATATGTTTGGTTAAGGTCTATAATTCAACATGTGCAAGAAACTTGTGACTATCACCGACAAAGATGGAATCAACAACCATATATGAAGATAATAGTGTATTGTTCAATTGAAATGATGATATAGATATCCAAAAATTCATTCATGTGAAAATATGGCAGGTATATTTATGAAGTTTTTGCCAAGAAGAACTTTTGAGCAAATGATTCACAAGTTCAGACTCCGTCACCTTAATGATGTAAGTTTACATGAGGGGGAGAAATAAAATATATGATGAACAATATTGTATTGAAGAATACAGAATGTTGTACTTTTTTTCCGTCACTAGGTTTTTTTATCCCAAAGGGTTTTTCCTAGTAAGGTTTCAATGAGGCACATTCTTTTATCAATGGACACTCAAGGGGGAGTGTTATGAATTAATGATTGTCCATTGATTTGATACATTTACTCATATGATTGATACTCATATGATTCATTACTCTTTATGTAAATATTTGTATTAAGTTGATTTGTTTCCTTTATGGATTACATGTTGTATCTATAAATAGGACTCTTCTGATCAATAATAATACACAGATGAGTTGCTCCCTAATCTCTCATTCCTTATTATCTATTGTTTCCTTCTCTTCTCTATTATCTATTATTTTCTCTATTATCCGCTTTATTTCATAACATAGATAACATTTTGTAACATTTTCAGCAATTCTCACCAAACAGCTCTAGTTAAAACTTACACAACAAAACTCAACAAACAAATTTAATACATTAGTCTCGCAAGCGAAACACAATAAGCTCACTCCCCTTAGACCCCAAAAATCATTTTGAAAACCATTGCTCTGATACCAAATGTAACATCCTGACCGGATATTACGGATTTAAATAAATAAAATAAAGAAATAAATAATAACTTCATTTATGGAAATATCATTTCCCAAAAACGCGAAAAATTTTAAAACTTTTTTTACCTTGGCAATAATCCAAAATCCATAATTATAAAACTCCATTATAATTATAAAGTCTAGTAATGTAAAAGATTACAATTTATTCAAAACATAGTAAAATGATCAAAACTCTCATAAATTATTTTCCCAGACCAGCCCCGCTCCGACTCTATGTCTCACCAGATCCACTACAACATCATTTGCTCTAGTGTATCGCATACACAATCATCGCCAAACACAAGCAGATAGGGTGAGCTAACAGAATAAAACATATATATAAGCATATACATACATCACAACCATACTAAAAGAAATCCATCCTTTGATTCAATAACACATGGCCACTACCATGCCAACCGTGTTCTACTTCTTCTAGGGAGTATCTCAAGATGTCTTGCTGTCACACCTATTAGCCATAACTGATAGAGCACATGCGGGAAACCATGCTACGGATCATACACCGTAACGCCAGGTGGAGTTTCCAATACGAATAACATTCGTAATGTCCCAAGACTACTAAACTCGTCAGCTTCATACTGAGGAGGGCAATCTACTGGACCTAATCCGTACATGCCACAATGTGCACACTTACACCGGCAACACTCGCCAACCCGAGCCACAACTCAAGGGTTCCTCGTGTTCGTCCGCCATCTTGAGCCATAACTCAAGAGATGTTATTCTGAGCCACAACTCAAGAAATACCACGTGCTTAACCCCTATCCTGAGCCACAACTCAAGGGATACGTTCTGAGCCACAACTCAAGGAGCACCAGCAAGCCAACCTTTAAGATATTCTAGAAGCCTTGTAGACCACGCACATCAAAGCGAGTAAACACATTTGCTTCACAGTATCGCCTGTCGCAACACTCTAGGCGCTAGGCGCATTAGGCTTCCAGGTCGCCTAGCGGGGGATGCGTACCGCCAGGCGCCAAGCGCCTCATCCCTCACTGCCCTGTGTCTATCACCTAGCGGAGCGCTCTTGCCACCAGGCGCCACGTGTGCAGGTTGCTCTCTAAATTGCAGCTACCGCCTGACGGTTCCAAACCTACCGTCAGGCGCTGCACCAGTACTGTATGATTTACTGGTTTGGCACATTCTTGACCAGGTTTCTCCACTTAGTTCTGTAATTTCTCACTTCCAGATTACTAAGATCTTTATATAATTGTTTAAATGGATATTTATATCCCTATACGATATCCCCCACCATTCACAACTTACCAACTATGATATCCTTCAATTTCTCTTAAGGATGCATCCCCCTGATACCACTCACGAAGATGGGCCGGGCCGACCTGACTACCTAACCGAGCTGTTCTGACCTGACAACCCAGACGGGCCAGGTCAGTCGGGAAATCTCAATGGGTTGGACCAGTCCGGTGATCCAGATAGGCCTGACCAGCTGACAACACATGTGGGCTGGTCATGCCCGTCAAGTTAGGCTTTTTGGGTTGCCGGGTTAGTTAGGCATGTTAGAGTTGTTGGGTTGGTTGAGCTGTACGAATCGTTGGGCCTACCCGACACGTTTAGGCCTACTGACCTATCTGGGTCATCAGGCCTGCCCGGTCCGTCTTGATCATCGGGCCCACCCAACTCGTTTGGCTCATTAAGTCGTTAGCCCGGGTCGTCGAGCCCACCTATGGAATGAGCCAAATTGACAACTCTACCAGAGATGTCTAGAGTGTGAGATTGAGTGAAATGAATTTCAAATTCCACCTATTTTAAGGGTATTTGAATTTCTACTAATTTAACTAATTGAAATACTTTAAAAAAATGCTTGCATTTTAAATGCTTTTTAATTTCTCTATCCAAACACAAAATTTCATCACAAAAAAATTTAAATTCTTAAAAAGAAATGAATTACTTCATTAAAATACTCTATCCAAACACACCATAAAGACTATAAGCTAGAGAGAATAAAAGTGCCAAATGAACATAGACCGATGCTAAAATGGTAAGTGGAGAGAAGGGTTGAAAAGAGTAAGGGTATAACAGGAAATAAAGTTTACAAACAAGGGAGGTATAGGCCCAAATCTATTTGTTCACAATTGTCTAGAAAAGATTTTGATTTATCTAACACTATGTTGATATTTATTTGCTTTTACAATTACCAATTTACATGTCTCATAATTTTTCATCATAATAAAATAAAATAAAAGAAGAAATATAAAACAAAAATTTAAACATCTCTAAGTGGAGCTACTCATATTAGTTGCGCTATCGTTGTAAAATGTAAAATGTGGATATCACTATATACTTCTGTTCAAATCTTATTTCGATAAAAGAATTTTTTAAAATCGTAAAGTAATTCATTATTTTTTATTTTATCTTTTTTATATTATTTCTCACTTAATCCAAGAAATTATTTTTTATCAATAAAAAATAAGTTCCTCATTCAAACATTTTTTTAGCAACTTTCATGTTAGCTTATACTCCTCTCATAAAAATATTACTTGAAAAAATTGATATATTTTTTCAAACACTTCAAAAACAACAAAATTAAAAATATAATGGTCCAGTTTTTAATTAAATTGAAAAAAATAAGAACTTTATCCATTACAATTTATTTATTTCAAATTTAAAATGAAAAACAAATTAACCAAACCAAAATGTTGACATGATTTATCAAATCAATTCCTGTCACGCGTGTTGGAGGAAAAAATCTTTTATTAATTAAAAACAAAAGAAAAGGACAGTATAAATTTTCTTTAAATTGAAGGATAAAATATTTTTATATCAAAGCATACAATTTTTGAAAAAAAGAAAATGCGTAAACCAAGAATAGGTATGACATTTATTATTATGGATATTAATCAATAATTAATACAATAATGTTAAATTTTATTAAATACTAAAACACAGGTATGAATATATAATACAGAACTACAAAATATGTTGAAAAAATTATAGCATTATTTTTATATTACTCACCACAAAAAAATATGGGTAAAAATGTCATTGTGCGATTAACTGGGTCCTATATAAGTGTTGGTAAGATACAGAAATCCCCTCTGGACTCGTGAAAGTGTTAGCAAAACCCTAGCCACTTCCTTCACTTGTCTTCTATCTCAGGTGAGAAATAACCTTATCGATTTATCGATTTATATCAACAACTCATCCTTTTTCTCTAATTAGTTAGTTTATGTATTTATCTCGTTTCGATTGATTCCCGTTTGCGTGATTTGAAATTTCTCTATGAATTGCTTTTCTTTAATTTGAGTTTGAAAATACGGTGAAGTGTATTGTTATCTGTTACTGCGTCTGCGACCTTGTTCCGGAATTATTGTCTTTTACGTGAGATGAAGTTTGTGGTGCATATTTTGTTCTTGATTTAGGTTTGATCGCGCATAGTTTTGACTGAGTTTATACTTTTTTTATTGTGACTTGTTTGGTAAATTAGCGTATACCTGAGTGATTTAGCACATGCTAAGTTGGATTTGTCCATTTATGTACTTTTCGTCATTTGTTATATTCCTTAATCTTCTCCGATGTTTGTCCTTCGGAAATCATTTACTGTTCAAAATTTTCAACTGTTTGGTGGATCTTAGGTTGAATTTAACATTCATTTAGCCCTCCTCCTACGAAAGAATCCGTTATAATTTCTGAAACAAAGCCTACATATATTTGGTTAAAAATTGTTATTTATATTAGTGCTGGAATAGGTTTTCTTTTTCTTTTCCTCTACTTTCGTAATGTTCATATTTATTCTTTACCTAATCTCAGGGAGAGTTGTGTCTTTTTGTGTGAATATGCGAAAATATTTTTGGCATTTCATGTAAGTTTGCGTGTATTCAATTTTTATTTTCTGTTAGGATTATGGTTTATCTGTCATACACACTCTGATTATATGTGATGCAATAAACCCAATTGTGTTCACTTTCACCTCAAGCCTTGTTTGTGTATGAGCAGGATGGAGTCTCAAGTGAAGCATGCTCTTGTTGTTAAAGTTATGGGTCGTACTGGATCCAGAGGGCAAGTGACCCAGGTTAGAGTGAAGTTTTTGGATGATCAGAATCGTCACATCATGAGGAATGTGAAAGGACCTGTGAGAGAAGGAGACATTCTCACCCTACTCGAATCTGAGAGGGAAGCAAGAAGATTGCGCTAGATGGTTTACATCAAAAAACAGTGATTTGATTTTTGTGGTAGTTAGTGGATGCCAAAGGTTATATCTTTTTGTTTTGGATCTGTTTCCATTCGAATTATGGTCTGAATTTTGTTGTTTTTTAATCTAAGTTTCAAGATTGAAGTATGATTATCTTAACATATGAAATATGTATTAGTATATGATTTGGCTTCCATTAGTAGCTAGCTATTCCTACTGCATCATTTTCTTCTGTTCAAAAGTTTAAAATCTCTTAGAAGTTTTAAAGGTTGTCGACTGCTTATCATTACAATCTTGAAAATGGTGGTCGCTATTGTTGTGAACTTGTGACTGTTATCTTAGGAGCACTTTGGATAGAAACACTTGATAAAACTTAGTTCGAAAATTATGACTTGGTTAGAGTAAGCTTTTCTCCAGAACTATGATTTTGGATTTTAACTTTTAAAGCATACAATTTTGGATTTTGGTCTGAAAAAAGGTGCATACTTGCCAGAATGTAGAGATCACCGGATGGTCAACTTTTAAAGAAGAATGTGGTATTGTTCTCAAATTCGTTGCCTTTTCCCTGCATTTATTAAAATCATTTGAAAATTGATTAATTGACAATTTTCTGGTTTCTGAAGATGCAGTCAATATAGGACGTTCTTGTCAATGGTCTTTATTTTAATTTCTGTTCTTAATACGTGTAGATTCTAATCTTGCAAGTCATTTTTAACATTAAATATTTGGCACACGAACTTATTTTCTGCAAAAAATATTTTAGCAGCTCTATTTTCTGGGGTTAACTCCTCTGTCTTGTCTGCTTTACAGTTTTTCTGCCTAGGTTGAGTATGTTGTTGAGCCAATTCATTAGTTATCCTGCTTTATCATGGTCATGAAACCGTAGTCACTAGAAGGCAATAGGCAATATTATGATGCAAAATTCACTGAACAAAGTAAATAACCGAAGAAAGTGATGTTTTGACCACGGAAAACGTTGACACATTTTTTTGACTACTTTTATTACCACATGACGTGTCATCTCACGTTTCATTTTAATTTGTTTTTTGAATTTAGTCTAACACTGTACATGGTGGCGGTTGAAGTGCAAAATTCATTTCGCCCGTGATGAAATTGCTTTCCACCCAGGAATCATGTTCGAAGCGCCAATCCTTTCTCGTGCCATTGTGGAGTTCTATTGTCGTGTCATTCTGTTACTCCGAACCACACAAACAAAATCCTTTGAAAATTTGTCATTGTGGAACCTTGAAAGCTCCCATTGAAGAACCCAACTCCATTCCTTGGAATCCATAATAGTGAACGAAGCTCCATCTCGTCTACTCTGAACATTACAACTTGGAAATATTTAAATGTATTATAAATCTTTTTACTAGGATCCGTAAGTTATAAATCATTTTTAATCAGCTCTTTGGCAAAATAATGGATAGAATTCCATTTAAGTAAACATAAGTTAAATTTTGAAAATTAAGTTGCACTTGGAACTAGTTTGTGATTTTTTTTTGTTTTAAGCAATTGTATCGTTTGTGATGATGTGGTTTTACGAATTTGCATACGAATGTATATGACGGTGTAGTACATGCATTCCTGAATATATTATAGAAGATGGTGTTGGAGAAGTTTACAGAGTCTCCACTCCAATTGTTATAGGAGTAACCGAGAAAGATGTGATTACAATTATGATGCAAAGCAAAGAAAAAAAAACAAATAAAAACCGAGAGGAATATAGAGGTTGTATACAACCACATAATATACTATATATGGTTTTATTATAGTGAAAGAATCGAACATAAAAAGATGTAAATGTGAATAAGAAAGAAATATTTTCTGGCATGACTAAAATCTTGTTTTGATTTCTTTGAGTAATTTATTTTTTGATTTCAACCCTCTGAATTGTAATTTGCACTATTTGTAGTTAAGTTAGGAACTGATATTTGGGTGTGATGTTTGTTATGTTATTTGAATACCATAGTGATGTTAAGTGTTTACTTGAGTTATGTATTTTTGAATTGAAAGGTTATATTTGAACCCTTCTCGTTATGCTACATTATTTTGTGATTCGAACCTTATATTTATGATGTGCAATATTTTTTTTTAAACTGTGTGGGACCACCGTTGTCCATATGGGAGATTTTTTTATGTTGTGATTTTAACCATTTGATATTTGATGTAGTTTATTTTTTGTGAAGTGAAGATGTGATTCGGGAATAATGAGTGATGCTAGTGAAAACGATGGTTGTACAACAAAGAGGAAGGTAAGTCTTAGGAAATTGTTTTGTATCTTCTTGAATATATTGATTCAATAATGGCTTTATGTGGTGTTTCTATGGTGGATGCAAATTTATTTAAGACATGCATGTCGGACGCAATATGTTGGTTATTTGAATAATAACTTATCACCAGAACAAATTATTTCTCTAAAAAGAACATCGTACAAAAGTATACGCGAATGAAGCATCAATCACACATACGGTAAAAAAGTTGTTCTATTCAAACTCCTTTTCTGAGTTATGGGAGGATGAGGTTGAAGAAATAGTTGAAAAGTGTTTTGAATTGTGTAATTATTTGAACCATTTTTATTTTACAAGGAGATTTATATGTTATATTATTTCCCTAAGTTATGACTGTTTTATTCATGAACAATGTAATTTAAGAACTACTTTTGAATTTGTAGTAAAGTTTATAGTACTTGATTTTATGTCTTGTAAGTGATATTGTCAGATTCAAAGTTTTTGATAGTAAAATTTCTGTGTGTACGCAATTGTTGTCAAACATCTTACCGTGCACCATTCCAATCTTTATTGCACTATCCAAATAGTGATAATATGGGTAACAACTTAATTTCTCTTGAGTTGCATGTTATGTGTAGTGTACATTACGAAAGTCAACGGTGGGTTACTAGTTAATCTGTCTTGAGTTCCATCTTAGTTTGAAATTGTGTATTCAGCTACACTTTCCAAATATGTTATTTTATTTTTGTCCAAAAAGTCGTTTATGGGTTACAACTTAATTGGTTTTGGGTTACAAGTTAAATTTAAAAATGGGTCAGGGAAGTTTCACCACAAATGCACAAATAGTTGGTTTAGAATAAATGGGATGAAGTGTGTTAATGGTGTGCACCGGCTGGGGTCCACCAATTTTGGGAGGAAATTGTTTATCCAACTGAACTTTTCAAATCTGTTATTTTATTTTTGTCCAAAAAGTCGTTGTTGGGTTACAACTTAAATGGTCTTGGATTACAAGTTAAATTTAAAAAGGAGTTAAGGAAGTGTTCCCACAAATGCACAAATAGTTGGTTTAGAACAAATGGGATGGGGTGTTATTGTTGTGTAAGGATGAGGTCCACCAAGTTTGGAAGGCAATTGTGTATCCAATTGCACTATCTAAATCTGAGTTTTTTTGTCGTGCGAAAAGTCACTTGTGAGTAACTAGTTAATTGGTATTGGCTTGCAAGTTAAATTTAAAAATGGGTCTAGGAAGTTTCAGCATAAATGCACAAATAATTGGTTTAAAATAAATTAGATGAGGTGTGTTATTGGTGTGCACTGGCTGTGGTGGACTGCTTATGGGAGAAAATCGTGTTTCAAGATGCATTTTTCAAATTTGTTATTCGATTTGTGTACAAAAAGTTGTTTGTGGGTTACAACTTAATTATTTCAGTATGGAACATAATTGTGTTTCCACTAAAGCATGTTTTCTCCAAAGGCAGTTACATACATACGTTAACAATCAATAATTTCCTTCTCCATTTCCAAAACACTATCATGGAATGAAAGACACAAAAAAAAACCACAATTGCTAATCCCATCATGCTCTGTGTCATTGTCACTGCCTTCAAAACTAAACAACTTTTCTAACTCCCAACCATTATCAAACAGTCCTCTATCTCTAGTTTTAGCTTCGTCACTACCATCATGAATCCTTTCGTTATTATCATCACTGTCTTAACTATCATGGTTGTGTTCACTTGGACCAACTTCAACCGACACCAAACCTTTAATAGATTTTTCTTTACCATAATCAACATTTATTTTTACATCAACTACGCCTTCAGTCCATCCATTACCACAACCCCAATCGTACCCATCACTATCTCTTAAAGAGTCTGCATCCGAATTAATCCAACTTTCAAGATCAACATCAGTATCTATCTCCCTTTCATCATCACCTTCATCTATATCATCCACCCCAATCTCAACTTCTGGATTACCAACACCTACACCCACATGCTCACCTCCATCTTCAGCTTCTGAATTTCCAATACCTGCACCCACATCCTCAGCTCCTACTTCAGCTTTTGAATTTCCCATACCTGCACACATCCTTAACTCCTACTTCTTTTTCCAAATTTCTAAATCCTTCACCCACATCCTCAACTACTACTTTTGGTTCCAAATTTCAAATACCTTCACCCACATCCTCAACTACAATTTGAGGATCAGACCTTCTTAAACTATCAACCACTTCACCTTCCTCCGATCCAATTGCAGTGTCTTGGTTCATTACATCTTCACGTGGAGCAGACCTTACATCTTCACGTGGAGCAGACCTTACTACAATCTCAATACCTACTACTTCAAATTTACTAACAACATGGATGCTTTCACCACTCTCTAAAGATCTCACAACATCTCCTTCATATTTCACTATGTTATCCTCTACTTGGGGTTCATCAACTCCATGCACAACAAACATGTGCACTTCGCTATAATGCCTTGCGCTATGAAGCATATTAAGTGCACCCCTGTCATCATCCAAGGGGTGCAACAAAATCTCAACACAATAACATAACCCCTTTATACTATGATATCCCATTTACCTAAGAGACCCTAATATTTCGAAATAACTCCATCGATCAGGATCGCATGACCAATGAGTAGTTTCCCCACCAACATACTTACACCACTCATTTTCGACAAAGTAACCATAGTGGTGGACCACAACCTCAAACCTATCATCAAACACTGGAAAGAAAAAAATAGAAAAAGCCTGCAAATTATAAACAATCTTTAAATGAGGAACAAAGACTCAATCTACAACCGACAAACCGACAAAAAACCATGAAACCCACCCCAAAAAGCGAAAACACAAACAATTTAAAATGGTGGGTCACGTAATTTACCAAACAAGACACCAATGAAAACAACAACTACAAATTAAAATAATCCACCGAATGCATAAACAAAACTAACAAAAAACCCTAATCATTAACACTAATCCCAAACAATAGGTAGCAAAAATTAAACCCTAAACCAAAAAATTATGCAAACCATACCTCCATGATGAACCGCTAAAACCCTCCACAAACAAATCTTCACAGATCAACCTCAATCTTTGATGGCAGCAATTGCTCTAAAATTCCCAATTCCACGAAGAAATCCCCAAATCTACAAAGAATCCCTAAACCCAATTCCACCAATTATAAACCCTAAACTCTCTAACTAAAATTAAAAGATCAGCACAATAAAATAACGGACACGTCATTGAACAGTGCTCCACGTCACATAAATGAACCACGTTGGACATTATTCCATTAAGTATTTAGACGGAGTTAAGGAAAATGATTTAATTGAATGAAATTAACGAAAGGTAGGACCAAATTGAAAACAATTTCAAAAGTATGACCAAAGTGAAAAAACTTGACCAAAATTAGGACCAAATGACTATTTAAGCCTTGATTGTAATGGACTATGACAAAACTCTTGTAAGGCCAATTTGGTCCCATGTCTGCTTTAGAGTTGCTAAAGACAACTTGCTTTGATATGTTTCATTTTGTTAATACATTTGCAAGTTGTTCATTTGATCCTACAAATTTTGTGCAAATTTATTTGGTCATCAATTTTTCTCAAATAAAGTGACAATCAATTTCAATATGTTTGGTCTTTTCATGGAACACAGGATTAGAAGCGATATGGAGAGCAACTTGATTATCACAATACATCTTCATTGGTTGAATGTTGCAAAAACCTATTTCTTGTAGAAATTGTTTAACCCATATAAGTTCACATGTTAGGGATGCCATTGCTCTATACTCTGCTTCAGCAGATGATCGTGCAATAACATTCTACTTTTTACTTTTCCACAAGACTATATTTCCTCCAAGAAAAACATAATATCCTGTGGTAGAATGTCTATCCATAGGAGAACCAACCCAATCAGCATCACAATATCCAAAAACTTGAGTATTCCCTTTATCCTCATAAAGTAGTCCTTGTCCGGGAGCTTTTTTAAGATACCTTAGAATACGAATGACAGCATTCCAATGATCGATAGACGAATTCTACATAAATTTACTCACAACACCAACTGCAAAGGATAAATTTGGTCTAGTAATAGTAAGATAAATAAGTTTTCCAACTAGTCTTTTGTACCTTTCTGGATCAGAGAAAGCTTATCCATGTTCTGTCATTAATTTCTAATTTGGATCCTTGGGACAATCCACTGGTTTACAGTTGATCATACCTATCTCTTTAAGGATGTCAAGAGCATATTTCTTTTGAGAAATTACAACTCCTTCCTTTGATTGGGCTACTTCTATGCCCAGAAAATATTTTAGATTTCCAAGATCCTTGGTTTAAAAATGATGGCATAAGTGTTCTTTTAACTAAGAGATTTTACCAGCATCATTATTTGTGATCACTATTAAGTACACACATTTTCCAGGAGAGGTAAGGGAATAGAAAACAGAGTGGTCTGCCTCACTGCGTTTCAACCCAAAGTTTTGAACAATGTGATTGAATTTCCCGAACCAAGCACGTGGAGATTGCTTGAGACCATAAAGAGAGCGACGTAACTTACAAACCAAACTAGACTCCCCATGAGCAATAAACCCAAGAGGTTGCTCCATGTAAACCTCCTCTTCAAGATCTCCATGCAGAAAAGCATTTTTAATGTCTAGTTGATGAATGAGCCAATGACAAATGGCTGTCATTGTAAGAAAGAGTCTGACGATAGTCATTTTGGCTACTAGTGAAAAAGTATCATTGTAATCAAGCCCATAGATTTGAGTGTATCCTTTGGCCACCAATTGTGCCTTAAGTCGATCAACTTTACCGTTGGGTCCAACTTTAATGGCATAGACCCATCGACAACCTACTGTCTTTTTCCCAGAAGGAAGAGGAATTAACTCCCATGTTTTGTTGTGGTCAAGAGCCTGTATTTCAGAAATCATGGTTTGTCGCCACCCAGGATGATCAAGTGCTTCTTTCAGAGTTTTAGGAATAGTAATGGAAGAGACAGAAGAAATAAAAGAGAAATAGGAAGGATATACCCTGTGATAACTAAGAAAAATGTAAATAGGATCAGGAGTCGTGGTACCAGGTGATGATGAAGAATGACCTTCAAAAGAGGACTCACCTTGGAGTATTGGTCTAGCCATTTGGTTCCTGCGTTGATAAGTAATAATAAGTGGTGACAACAGCTCAGTAATATCGAGTACAATATTTTGGACTATCGGAGCTGGAGACTCAATGAAGGGAAGAGGTAGAACATGTTGGACAGAATTTGAATCATAAGTAGCAACAGGGAAGAAAGTAGATTGCTAAAAAAAGGTGACATGGGCAGTCATGCAGTACTTCTTGGTTTCAGGAGAGTAACATTGATATCCTTTTTGTAGACAAGAATAGCCCAAGAAGACACATTTGATAGATCTTGCTGAGAGTTTGTCTAGACCTAAAGACATGTCATGGACAAAACATACACAACCAAAAACACGTGGAATAATATGAAAGAGAGGCTCTTTTGGAAATAGAATGGAATAAGGAACTTTATTTTTAAGAGAAGAAGAAGGCATCATGTTAATGAGATAACATGCGGTTAGGATAACATCACCTCAATAATGAATCGACATATTTGCACCAAGCAATAAGGTACGAGTAGTTTCAACTAGATGTCTATTCTTCCTTTAAGCTATACCATTTTGTTGAGGTGTACGAGGGTAGGTAGACTGATGCAAAATGCCATGTGAGCTTAAAAGCTTAGATAATTCAAATGAAAAATATTCTTTAGCATTATCACTTCTTAAAATTTTGATTATTTTTCCAAATTGATTTTGAATTTCATTTAAAAAGGATATAAAAATTGACAAAAGTTCAAAACGATCCTTCATTAAATAAACCCAGGTACATCTAGAAAACTCATCAATAAAAGTAACAAAATATCTGAAGCTAGAAGATGACACTCGGCTTGGCCCCCAAATGTCAGAATGGATAATAGAAAAAACAGAATCACATCTAAATTCAGAATGTTTAAGAAAAGAAGACCTCACATATTTCCCTAATTGACATGATTCACATTCCAAAGTTTGGAAATTATTAAGCTCAGGAACCATCTTCTTTAGTTTTGTCAAATGAGGATGTCCTAAGCGGTCATGTAGCAATTTAGGAGATGAAGCAACACAAGATATAGATGGGCTAGAACCAAGGTAATAAAGGCCTCTAGATTCATGTCATTCGCTTATCATCCGACTCGTACCACATTCTTGTATGACAAAAGAGTTGGCATCAAAAGGTTACTGAACAATTTAATGATTTTGTTAATTGACTTAAAGAGATGAGACTAAAGGGACACTCAGGAATAAAAAGAAAAAAATTTAAGTTCAAAGAAGGAGAAAGAGAAACTTGACCAATTCCTTGGGAAGCTATTTTGGATCCATTAGCAAGGGTTATGAAATGAGATGTTTTAGGAAAGGAGAGAGAGGAGAACAAAGAGATATTACCAGAAATATGATCAGATGCACCTGAGTCAATAATCCATGGGTTTTGACTCTCCGTAGATTGTGAAATGTAGGCTGTTGACAAACTAGGAGTTGTAGATGATTGAGCTAGGTTATTGGATTTCAACTTTAAATATTCTTGATATTCTTCTTCAGAGAATTTTGTCTCAGAACTTTTAGCTTTGCAAATATTGTTTGTCTTTCCAGGAAAGCCATGTAATGAGTAACAATTCTCTTGAGTGTGACCCATCCTTTTACAATATGTGCATTGGGGACGCCCTTTAGCACCACGCCCTCCTCTAGCACCACGACTTCCTTTACCACAGAATGAAATCATAGCAGAAGACTCAACATTCTTTTGGGCATTTCTATGCTTAAGGGAAGGAACACGAAGGAGTCGTGTTATCAAGTTCTCCATAGAAGGGACTTCTTGACTAGTTAGAATTTGATCCCTAATATGATCAAATTTCGGATTCATTGTTCGAAGAATCATAACCATGTAAAACTTATCCAAGTTTCCTTTTATTTCTTCTAATGAGTCCACTTCTAAGAACACCTTTAATTCCTCAATAGAAGGTGGTCTGGAGACGATCCGACAACTAGACGGCGGCGCGTGAGACCCACGTGCCTACAGAAGCAGCAACGTTGAACGGCGCGTGTAGCAAAGAACGGAGGTGCGACCATCGGGGTTGGATTACGCTCCTCGAGGCGACTCAAACCCATGTGTTGGATGGCAGAAATCCGGCGGCAAACAGCGACGGACGGTGACCGATGGTGGACAGAAGACCAGTGACAATTCCTTTGACAGAGACAGACAGAGCATGATCGACCCGCTTTGATACCAACTTGAGATTAAAGAGAAGAAGATTTTAGAGTGAATTTGATAGTGTGTATTCTCTCCTCTTAGGTTTCAATATTTATAGTACATGAGATACAATGGATGAGAGGAAAGAAGAGAACTCTAGAAGATGCTCCTAGGAACTAGATCTAAAGCATGCTCCTAGGCACTAGGTCCAACACACAGTTCAATGAATTTCTTCTAAGACTATTTATTCTAACAATTACATTGCAAAATTCTTCAAAGAATACCTCTAGGGACTAATGCAATTGCATGCTAAGCTACTGAATTTTTCCTTCAAACTATATTCTAGGCATGACTTGACCCGCTTGATGATTGGAAGTGAAGGAACACTTGGTCTTATAACAAAAGTAAGTAACCCTGCGACTTCACAAAATTCCTCAACATTCAATGGTACATCGATTAACTTGATCCTTTTATCAAATTTGATATGGTCCATTAAACTTTGTTATTGTGATGAACATACTAAATTGCATATTACATTCTCTTTTTAATGTTGGTTTTCATCCTTGATGTGTCAATGCAAGCTGTGTGTTCTAAATTTTAAATTAGGATAGTAATGTCCAACCTTAATGTTTGAATTTATAGGAATAGGTTAGTCGTTTCATATTCTTCTTATTGATGTAACTTCAAATTGTTGCTTGGCATATAATATTGTTTCGGGCACAGGGACTAGATGTCTACTTAAACATTTGACTTGCTTGTTTCTTCTCTCCTCCAAGTTTTTTGGTGTCTCCTCCTCCCGTTCGATAATATAGACGATCAGAATACCTGTCAATTAGGCTTTGATGCTTAAGTCAGTGACAATTCATTCGATTTTAGCAATTAATATTGTGATAAATACGAAGTAAAAGTCCTTACCAACTTACCTTTAAGTCCTATTTATAGTTTCTTAAACTTGATTACTGACTTATTTACCTTAATTATATGGATCTATATGATTATTGGCGTTACTGCCCGACCGACATGGTCATACAGTTGCACATTACTCGACCACGACTTTGCGGCCTAATCATCGAACGAGAATGGCAAGTCATGGTCAGTGTTTTCAAGCTTGACATTGTACAATTACGCTTGTTCGGGAAGTGGATGGTTTACTTTCAAGGAGAATAAAAGCATCTAAGAAGGATCTCAATGTGATTTGTAGTTTGTTATTGACAAAGCAAATGTGTCCATAGGCCTGCTTGATCGGGTCCTACGGCCTGGGGCTGATCGGTTGTTGACCCGTTAATATCACTCGGAGAAATTGCCATACCAATTAGCCACAACTTCAAGCCCCAACCGTTGGATCACAAGACAACTGACGATGGAGTGTGGTGTTGGAGTGTGATGTTTATGGCTTTTGCGCCGATTGGCGTTGTACAATTTTCTTTTTGCGTCAATTGGCTCTTGTGGGGAATCGACCCCATGGTATAAATATATTTTTTAAATATATTTTTTAAATATATTAAAATATCATAGATCAAAATTCATAGCATTTCAAATTACATTCTTCCAATGTATGAGAAAATTCAAAATTTTCTTGGAAGATTTGATAATGTTAGGATCCAATTACAAGGCTTGAGATTTTACTCCCACATATAAAGTATGTGGTTCCAATATAAGGCTCTTATAACCTTGTGTTCTTCCACCATAATTGGCTTACTGTAAAATATCAAAGGCAAAACAAATCCTATAGCATGTTAAATTTAATAGTTATGACTTAGAATGAAAGAGAAAAGGTCGAAAGTTGTATATGGAATAAGCTAATTACAGTATTCACATCAACAATAATGTAGTGCCCTTTAAATTGGATGCTCTACACTTTCATAAATGTAATACCTAACTTGGTGGTATCATATTCCACTTGTTCCAAGTCTTTTGAATGAGGAGAGTTCCAATTGTTCTAGACTTCCAATTGCATTTATGTTTTTTGTAGGACCTCTTTTCTTCTTCGTGGGGTGGTAATATAACTCCCGCATGATGTATGTGTTCCTTTATCTCACCTTAGTGATTTAATTTCAAGGTCTAAAAAGGAGTTGGATGCATCACCATTAGTTTGGTAAGTTTGATCATGATCAGGATTATTTGATTTTGGATATTGGACTTAGATTCTATTGGTCATAATTCACGTTACCTCATGAGGGTGGATGATCAAACAAACTAATGATCAATGCGTGTATGTATTGTGTCCCTTGCCAGCATAGTAATTGCTTATGTTGGTGATGGTAATTTCCACACTTAACCAATTTATGGTTCATGTTGCCTTGTCATTGGAAGGTATTATCATTAACTTGTTGACTCTAGCTACAGATCGATGTAGCTTGGAAGGGTTTGAGATGAGCACTCCTTTGACCAAGTTTGTTGATCGATTGGTAGGGGCTCCGTTGGAGCCAACCCTTAACCAATCGATGTAGCTTGGTATGGGTTATTGACGAACGCTTAGTTAAGCAGTCGACAAGTTGAGGCCGAAAAAGGCTGAGAGGTCAAGGCTGAGAGCTTGAGGACAAACATAGCAAAGAGATCGAGGCTAAGAGGTTGAGGCCGAATGGTCGAGAGGCCAAATGGTTGAGGTCGAATGGTCGAGTAGCCGATATCGAATGGCCGAGCTTAATTTCAAGGCCGATGTCGAGTGGCCAATGCCAAATGTTCGAGAGGCCGAATGGCGGAGGCCAAACGACCAAGATGTCAAGATTGAAAAGTCGACAAAGAAATCAAGGCCAAAAGGTTGAGGTCGAATGGTTGAGGTTGAATGGTCAATCTGTCAAGACTAAAAAGTCGACAAATATCGAGGCCAAGAGGTTGAGGTCGAATGGCTAATGCTGAATGGTTGATGCCGAATGGACAATGCCGAGTGGCCAATGTCGAATGGTCGAGCTTAATTGCATAGCTGAGTGGCCAAGTGGCCGAATGGTTGAGGTCGAATGGCCGATGCCGAACGACCGAGCTGTCAAGATTGAAAAGTCAATAGAGAAATCGAGGGCAAGAGGTTAGGGCTGAATGGCCAAGCCAAATGGATGAGGCTAAACGATGTTAAACTGTAAAAACTGAAAAGTCGACAGAGAAGTTGAGGTCGAACGACCGAGAGACCGAATGGTTGAGGCTGAATGGCCGAGTTGTTAAGACTGAAAAGTCAACAAAAATCGAGGCCAAGAGGTTGAGGTCGAATCGCCAAGAGGTCGAATGAGACTGATAGGTTGAATTTCAAGTTCCTTGTGGTTACAATAAGAGTAATAGAAATGCTCGCTCGGCCCAACGGTGGGAAAATGTTTCGAGTGTGTGCTGGTTGAGTCTCTAAAGCTCCAAGCTAGCTAGTCCTGCGACGTTCCTTTCTCTTGTTTGTTTGGTCTCCAAGGTCTCTCATTCGTCCAAAGCTGCTTGGATGGTTGGTACCTAAAGAAGGTACTTCAATGCTAAAGTCAGTAGATGACTGATTGTTAAGACTTTGACAAGTGTACTAAGTCGTGCAAGTAGTAACCGGTAAGACCGGGATATTGTTTCCCAAGAGACTCGTGTATACTAAATAATTGTGTAATTAGTGACTAATTTAAACTAAAGAATAAATCCATAATTTGGGTTTTGTGTGCAAAAAAGTAAATATTTCATAAACAAGTAAAAGGTGAACTTGAATATTTTTGGAAACTCTAGAAGATGGAAAAGACTAGAAATGCAATGGATTGATATTGTTGGGGTTAGACTTCACCTACTTCACTCTCATGTATATAAAACAATAAAACTCTTCTTCATTAAATTACTAATGTCAACCCACAAGTCCATTCAAACCTTAATCCCTTAGTTTAATGAACCTAGGTTTCCTTATTAAGAGTCAATTCCTTGAATCCCTAAATAAGCAAACCCGCTTTACAAACTAGGGTTTAAGACAACTAATGGGTCAAGTTTCATTCCTAGATACAAGTTCCATTAGGTATCTTGTTCCAATTCTAGGTTTCAAGAGAAATTTTCCAATACCTAATGACGCAAATATCATGCAATGAATGGTTAAAACAAAGCAAGCTTTAAGTAAATAAACAAGGATACTAGAAATTAATGGAAGAAGCATATATATATATATATATATATATATATATATATATATATATATAAATCATACACAAATACATGAAAATTCAGTGGCTACATCTAACCCCAACAAAAATGGGTTTAGCTCTCCATTGTCATGGAGAGCCCAAACTTACAAAATGGAAGTGGAAGAGGGAAGAGATACAAAGAAGAAGGGATAGTTTCCACTAGTCCTAGTAGACCTCCAAGTGCTCCAAAACATGTTGCTCGAGCTCCAAACTGTCCAAGATGGGGTTCCCCTTGCGAAAACACAAGAAAAAGGGCCAACTTGCCACATTAGCAAAACTGGCGCCTGGCGAAAGCCTCTCACCGCCAGGCGCGAGCCACCAAAATAGTGTTGAAAACCATCGTCTTCGCCCGATGGTGTCCAGGTGCCACCAGGCTGTGAGCAATTGGAAGCCTGGCTGACGCCTGGCGCTTGCATTGTGTCGCCAGGCACTTCCTGTTGACATTTTTTATCTTCTCTTTGCTATTTCGGGTCACTCATTTGTATGGGATTTTGGAACAAAGCTTCCAATCTATAAATAGACACAAAAATGGGGATTAGTGGTATATTTAGATCAATGTAACCCAAAATGTATTTATTTACAAAAGTAAGGTAAAATTGAGGATTAAGTAGGTTAAAAGCTTTGGAAGAGATGATTTTGCTAATAAAATGTAGCTTGGATAATGGTAAAAATTAACATTATCACTGATCAGAAGGGTATTAAGTGTTATAATGCATTTGTGTAAAACCATACCTTACACCTTTATTTATAGTTGGTGTTATGAGCTTTTACCTTTTTTTGGCCTAATCATGGCCCAATCATATCTGAATTAACATTAGTTGATTAATTCATTATTAATCCAATTTTTATTCTACAACCGATTAGCTAGGATGATCAGCTAAGGATGATCGGCCAAGGATAATCGGCATAGAAGATCAGACACGACCTGGATTATGTATTTTATATATATATATATATATATATATATATATATATATATATATATATATATATTACATTTTACATGTTTCAATAAAAGGTCCCCGAATATACCAATAGTAGTTGGCAAGTGGTGTTTTCACATCGTAAAAAACTTAAAGTTTTAAATATATTTTTAACTATTGTGGAAAATTCATGTCGAACTTTTTTAAGTTGTGGATGTCTTACTTTTAACAAGATTTACACGAATATAGTACTCGTATTTTCTACTTAATATATACTCAGAATGATGTATGTGACACAAATCAACTCTTCAAAATCATGTCATATAATCAAGATAACGTAAGAGTTACTAAGATTTATTTAAATTTCAATGGTCTTCATTTTTAAGAATTTGCTTGCTGATATTTTCATTGATATTTTTCAGTATCATGACATACGATAGTAATGCATTGTTTAAAGTTGAATTGTTCTGGTTTGTACAAGTTGAAAATTTTGGATTTGTATTACTATGCACAAATGATGAGCAATTTTAAGATTAACAACTAGAACCGTAAAAATGGTTCCGACTGATTTATTTGGGTAAGTTTATCTTGTATATAGTAAGATGAGGATAAAGTGTTTGAGAAAATGATTCTGTCACAATGTCACCAATTGATACTCATCTTCCTTGCACTCTGGTATTCATGTTTTATAACTAAGGGTTAAATATGTTTTTGGTCCCTCAAGTTTTAGTGAATTTTAGAATTAGTCCCTCATCAAAACTTTATACCAATTTAGTCCTTCATCTTTCAAAATGTGTGAATTTAGTCTTTTTAACCAAATTTTGTTAAGTTTATCTAATGTTTCAAGCGCATTTCATGATAGTATTTAAGTTAACATTGAAGCAAAAATGTGTCAAACAGTGTAAATAATTTAAATACTATCATGAAATGCATTTGAAACGTCAGATAAACTTAACAAAATTTGGTTAAAAGGACTAAATTCACGTATTTTGAAAGAAGACTAAATTGGTCAAAAATTTTGATGAGGGACTAATTGCAAATTTCACTGAAACTTAAAGGACAAAAACATATTTAACCCTATAACTAATAATATAACACCTTTTTTCGGCATATGATTTTCATTCCAATGGGGACACATGATCCTTCCACTTTTCCAATAGGGTCCATACGTCACAAGGAGTAGAGGCACCTACTTGGTCCTTCCCCCTCTTCTCTTTTGTTTTTCAGAAAAGGTGTGGTGCATGCAAGTGAAATAGTAGAACACTATTTTTATTGCGACTCAGAAAATGGCCCACTGACCAATGGAATGGGTGAGTCGTAACAAAGGAAGAAGGGACATTGATAACAATGAAAAAGAACATGACAAAACAAAATTTGAGGAGGTTGGCTTTAAAAGTTAAAAATTCTCTTCAGACTTATTCTCCTGTTACAAAATTTTATCTGAAAAATATATATCCGTATAGTTTGTAGGTAATAATAGAGGATTATTGATTTGGATGAATCATAACAGGGTACGCATTATCTATCCACGATAAAATGAGCAAATCATTGATTAGGAGTATAACTCATGTCACTTAATTACTGATTCTGAAATAACACCCAAAAAATTCAACAAAGAAATTTTTCAACTGAACAATGATTTTATAAGAAAAGTTCTGATGGGAAGAAAACTTAAGCTTATCTTAGAGAAAATTATTGTTCGAAACGTATCTAAATCATAACAATGGTCAAATATGAGGATAATTTCTTTCTCTGACGGTATTTAACAAAAAAAACAAAATTGATATAACTGTCTTGTTCCTTGTCTATTACTCGTAAAGTTAACAATCATGGTTGGGTTCCTAATGGAGACGCATTTCATGGCTTAAAATGGATAATTTAAGTATATAATAACGTGAAGGACAAATAAACCCCTTATGTAGAGCAACTAGTATTTCTACCGTGCAACGGGATATTGAATTTTAAAATTAAAAATTATAGTATATTTATTAAATTAATTTAAAATTATAAAAGTATAATTAAATTTAATATTAATTTTATTTTATAAAATTTAATAATAATATTTTAATCGATTTTATGATAAAAATGTATTTAAGTTATTTATATATATTTTTAATAATATATTATATATAACTATTTTAAATAATATATTAAGATTTAGTTAATTAAAATTAAGAAATCAAATTTAATTTTAAATGAAATATTGAGTAAAAATGTAGTAAAATATAATAGTTAATTCTCTAATAATAAAAATGATGGACGATATAGAAATTGTTGAGTAGACTTAATAAAGATACAAACGTTAGACGATACAAAAATTGTGAAGAGCAAACGATATAAAGTTACAAATGATAGATCGTGCATATAAATGTAATGTTTAATTAGTTAAATAGTACTCACTCTCTTCAGATGTATCAGTTTGGTACCCGCTTTTAAAAATGTGTCAATCGAGTCTCAACTTTTGAAAAAATGTCTCAATTAGGTTTCTTTCACTCTTGTAAGTATTTTAAATATCGATATCGTTAATAGCGTTAATACTTTTTTTCTCAAAGGGACCTAATTGAGAAATCTTTTCCAAAGTTGGGACCCAATTGACACATTTTTAAAAGCAGATATCAAACTAACATATCCGAACAAAAGTGAGTATTATCCGACTAATTACACCTAAATATAAATAGTAGATTCTTTAAAGATACAAATGTTAGACTCAAAACAAAATACAAATAGTAAACAACCAAAACTTACAAAATGTAGACTATGTAGACAAATATAAATAGTACACTATGCAAAAATACAAAGGTTAGACGTCTGGTAAACTCCTTTATTGGAGTCCTTTTTTCACAATTTTTTTAGATTTTGAATTTCAAATTTTAACATTGCTCCCATATTTTATATCTTTTAAAATTTAGAATTTAAATTCAAACTTTATTATTATATATTTTGAATTTCAAATTTGACAATATATATCCTAATTTAGAAAAAAAAATATTGAAATCGAGATCATTAGTGATTTTGATATCTTTAAAAATTTTAAGAATGTATAATTTTAACTTGTAATGATATACCAATGTCTATGTTATAAAAATTATTTTTTAAATTATTGTTTAAGTTTGTGTAAAATGTCAAAAATATGTGAAAATTATTTAAAAATATTTAAAAATTCACATTTAAATTTTACAATTATTTATTTATTATTCTACACCATATTTTAGTTATTTTTACTATTGTTATTATTATATTAGGACTAATATGTTAATATATTATTATATTATTAAGAAACACGGAGCTTTTGTTCCTAAACTGTTTATTTTTTATATCATATTTTTAACTTTTATTATTTTTAATTGTGAATATTAATGTATTTCCATTAAATTTTTTCAATTTATCATTTTCTAGATGTTGATAATATATTAAATACGAACATTTCTTATAAGTTAAAAATATTTTAAAGTTGTTTAGAGACATTATAAGAATCTATTAAAAAAACCTACACTATTTTACATTTTTTCTTTTAAATGTCAAAATTCAAATTTTATTGATATATTTTTAGTTTAATTAGTCAAATAGTACCCACTTTCATTTGAAAATTTCAATTTGATAATTGCTTTTAGAGAAAATGTTAGTGTATATATTTCGAATTCCAATTTTCACAATATATGAATCTTAATCTTGCAATAATATTGAAATTGAAATAGTTAATTATTTCCATATCTTTAAAAGTTTAAAAAATTTATAATTTTTATTTTTTACCTTATATTTTAATTATATTAATATTATTATATTTTATATTTACATTATTACATATTATTATATTTTATAATATATTATTATATCATTATGGGTCATCAAATTTTTTGAATATTTGAATTTATATATTTTTATCAGAAATATTAAAGTATTTATTACAAAAATTAACTTTTTGTATATATTTTTCATTTTAAATGTTAAATTTAATTTTTTTTATCACATTCTATTTCTTTTACTGTCCGTTACGATTTCAAATTTGAATCCAAAATTTATTAATATTATTATATGTATTATGATTAATTTTTCACAACTTAAAAACGATATTATTTTCAATGAATTAATTTTGAAATTTATTCTAAAAACACACGGAAGGAATATATTACCTAATATTAGCTACTGCTTGATGTTTACAAAAATCAACTATAAGAAAAGTTCAGTTTCAAAGGACATTAAATGAAAAAAATTGTTTCCAATGTAAATTCAATGTGATGTAATATTATATAAAAATATAAAATGATAATATTACATTAATCCTACATAAATATAAATTTATTCTTAAATTAATATTTAAATTTAATCATAAATTGATATAAAGTTAAGAATACAACCATAATTAGTATTATTAGATCAATCAGTTTTCAAACACGTTAATAGAAGAAGATTTTGGTTTCCAATGCAATATTTTAAAACCATAATTGATATAAAGTTAAGAATACAACCATAATAAGTAATATTAGATCAATCGGTTTTCAAGCACATTAATAGAAGAAGATTTTGCATTTTGTATTAATCATTAGCGATAAATAAAGAAGCATATAACATCTCAAAAAACAACATGATGATATAAAATTTTTATATTTTTTATATACTTAAAATTGATAAATAATATTTTTCGTGAATGTCTTAAACTCTAATTATGTGTTTGATTGATACTTCATGATTCATTGAGTCCCACAAATCATGATTGTTGTTGTTCATAATAAATAGTCATAATTCAAAATGAAAATTTCTTGAAAGACAAAAGGTTTTCCATTTATTCTATATATTTTTGACATTTATATTGAAAGACGTAAGTGTTGATTTATAAAGTTTATTCAATAAGCTAGTTAAAATTTAAGAAGATTTTTGAAAACTGTATAAAGCTCTCTTAAAAAGGTAGGTAGATTTTTAAAATATTTTCCATTTAAAATTTTAATACAATAAATTCATATATAACATTGCAATGAGAAACA
>Ga0214543_1004365_pt1 | contig 26905 bp, 17 predicted proteins | sample CNSS2metaG_FD_160094 | JGI IMG/M metagenome (GOLD analysis project Ga0214543, IMG submission 160094) | Root nodule microbial communities from cowpea collected in UCLA plant growth center, Los Angeles, California, USA - CNSS2 | ecosystem: Host-associated > Plants > Roots > Nodule | place: USA... | reverse complement strand
TTATATAAATGTATTTTTATATATATATATATATATATATATATATATATATATATATATATATATATATATATATATATATATATATATATATATGAAATTGGTATGCATGAGAACTCTATAATTATTGGTGAAACATGGATAAGGTATGGGTAGGACGTAATTCCATGACCCTCCTAGTGAGAGTTCACGGTGGTGCCTCATCTAATAGACGTAATTCCATGAACCTTGTGGTGAAAGTTCATGGTGGCGCCTCATCTAATGGATGTAATTCCATGAACCTTGTGGCGAGAGTTCATGGTGGTACCTCACCCAATGGACGTAATCCCATGAATCTCTTGGTGAGAGTTCATGATGGTGCCTCATGTAAGGACATAATTTCATGACCCTTTAGTGAGAGCTCATAGTGGTGCCTCAGGTAATGGACGTAATTCCACGAATCTTTTAGTAAGGTTTCGTGGTGGTGTCTCAGTATATAATTAAGTAAGGATTCAAGTAAGGATTGCATCCTAAAGCTCTAAAGAGTCAATTAGTCTCACGTAGAGCGTACTGACTCAAGTGGTGAGAGTGGCAGGAGGCCCTAGTCTTTGGCAGGATAATGGTCTTAGATGCTTGAAGGCTAACGTTGTGCATGGTAGGGTGAAACCCATTGGCAATGGCTCTACAGAGCAGTAGAGGTCACCACAAGTGTAAGCATCCAGTGAATCCGACTGATTATATGAATTCGGATAGTCAAGTCTTAAAGTCTTAAATTGTTTGCTATCACATGTTTGGATGTTGGATGTCTGATATGTAAATCTTGACTTCGAATAGCATGTTTTGTTGTATGATAAAAGAACTTTTTTCCTCTAGCTTACCCTTTTTGTTTGTTTGTTGTATGTGATTTTCTACTTTTGCGATGATCATCAATTTATTGATGTGAGCAGATGTGGAAACTCCTCGTGATCATCAAGGTGATGGAAGTTCCGCTGCGTAAGCTTACCTTGGGTTGGATCCTGCTTCTTCGAGTTTTCTTTTAAGGGTTGTGGCCCATCACGTTGATATGTATGAAAAAAAAATTCTGAAATTTCATTTTTTACCATGTTTTCAAATTCATTATTTTTTATATATCGAAATGGACGCTTCCATCGTTTATAATTGAAAAGAATATTTATAAGAGGTTTTGTAACATATCTTGATCTTTTTTTTCCTTTTTTAGAAAATTCATTGTTTTGTTTACTTTCTAATACTAATAGTTTTTTATTAAAAAAAGGGAGAGGTGTTCTTCCTAAATAATATAAACAGGTAACAAAGAAGACAACAGGAAAGATTTTAAACATATAATTATCTTGCTCTTTAAGCATTTAATTTGAATATTATTGAACTTTTATCTTGTTTTGTAATAGCATCGTGGTGTGCCTTAGTTTTCCTTTCCAAGTATCTTGAATAACTATAAGTGATGATATTTATACTCTATAACTTGCTCTTTATATGTAATGTTTCATTTAATTAAGCCTATTTATTAAATGGAACGTTACATATTCTCTTTCATTTATTTAAAGATTAATTATATTTTTTATTTTCAAATTTTAACACAAAATTATAATTTATTTTAATTTAACTATTTTAAATTTTTTGACGTATTAAATATGTTTTTTCAATTTTAGTAAACAAAATTAAAAAAGAAACATACAAGAAAACAATATAAATAATTCAAGTACTAACATAAAATATAACATATAAAAAAAATTTAAATAATTAAATTAGAAAAATTATATTCATTCCGTTTAAAATTTTATAAACCAATATTTATCAAATACGAATTCTGTTTCGTTGAATAACTTTATTTATTTTCAAGCACTTGTCTATTGTTTTTATCGAATTTCACAAATTTGTTTATTCGAAGTGACATGTTTTCGAGTTTAAATTCTTTATTATGTTCTTTTAGGTTGTTCCTATTAAGAGTTAAAAATGGACTGAATGATACTTAGAAATTCTTTAACGCTATGTTTGGACGATATCAGCAGTGGATCTTGATTAATATTGTTGAAAAAGTTAAAATAATATGTACAAAATTTATATATTTAATTATTGTCACTAATACAATAAAAATAAATATATAATTTAGTATAACAATAACTAAAAAAGAAATAAGACTAAAAATAAATATCTGGAAGAGTTAAATTTGTTTTGTTTTTATCTTCACGGTAGTTTCACTTTTATTATTTTTTAAAAATAAATATATTCTTTTATTCTTCATCAATATACCTATTTAAAAATAAGACTAAAAAATAATTGATCATAATCTAATAAAATGTTGAGAGACGTAAATACCAAAAGAAAATTCGATGATAATGAAACCACACTTAAAATCCAGTTATAAAAAACACAATACAATATTTTTTCTTCTATGTTCATAAAATAAAAAATTAATATACAAGAAGCTCATTAAATAAATTATTAAACTGATATTTCGTTATCAAGTGATACGAGAGAGAATTACATTCTTCTTTATTTATTCGAGAATGGAAGATAACAACTGAGATATCAGAGCAAACATAATAGATTAAAATTCGGTCATAATAAAACATACGGTACAATACTTTTACTTATATGTTCATAAAATAAAAATTAATATAAAAGAAACTCATTAAATATATTATTACACTAATATTTCACTATCAAGTGAAACGAAAGAATTAACTTCTTCTTTTTTTTTTCTCGAGAATGGAAGATAAATAAGATAAATAAGAGTAAAAAATATATCTTTTTCTCTTCTGAAATAAAAGAAAGTAGGTAAAAATGAGAGATAAAAATAATTTATGGAACACTCAAACCATAATGAAAAAAAAAATAATAAAAAATATTTTAATAAATATTTTTATTCTTTATTTTTTTATTATGTTTAATTTTATATTTTATTATTTATTAATATTAATTATTATATTTATAAAAAAATTAAAATACTTAATTTAATAATTATTAATTTATAATATATTACCTAATATTGCTAATATAAAAAAATTCAAAATATTTAAAATATAAAAAAAATCAAAATTTTTGGGAGGCCATGGCCTCCCCTGCTCCACGAACATCCGCAACTGATGGTGATACGATGGAAAGTCGTTCCGCGAGAATTTGCAAATTTGCAATGAAAGTGTCAATATCGATGTAAGCTTTAGCTAAAATCAGTACAATTTTTTTTTAAACTATCTTTGCTATTATACAAAGATTTGCGCGTAAAGAGCTACAAATATAATAAAATATATACGTATTTATATATTTTGTTATATATATATATATATAAAATTCTTTTATAAAAAATAATATAATATAATAAAAGAATAAATTATAATAAAGTATTTATCTTTTATTTTATAAATATGATTAATTAAAACTTAGTAACGTATTTATTTTTTATTTTAATATAATAAATATTTATAAGACATCAATGAAGACTAATTTTTAAAATATATTTAATTAAATAATTTATATTAATTTTTTTTTATCAATTTATCAATAATAATAGTAAACTATTTTTTTATTCTATTCAACTCATTACACCTTTTACTCATTTTTATAAATTTTCATTCCAAATTCTTCTATTATTCATTTTTTTTTTAATTCAAACAACTTCACATTTATATTCTTTTCTTACTAAATTTATTCAAATTCACTTCTCCAAATCTATCATCTAATCCAAACATAATCTGAAATATTTTATATTGATCAATATATTTTTAAGACAAAAAAAACAAGTTTAAATTTTATTAGATTTATTGTATTGTTATCTACTGAGTATTAAAAATATATTATATTAATACTTTATATTTTTTAAAAATATTTTAAAATTTTAAAATCACTGATTATACATATATTTTGAATGTACAGCATATAATTATAAATTTAAAAAAGCAAATAAAAACGGTGAGAGAGTCCAAATTACATGTTTCCATCTTATATAAACCAACCAACCTTTCCAAACAGATAGGGCAATCAGTAGTTATGGATGTCGAAGAAATGCCTTTTGCAGCTTCAAGTGCAACTGCCACGCCTTCCGCAAAAGCCGCGAAAGTGAAGAAACTCACTCTCATCCCTCTTGTATTCCTCATCTACTTCGAAGTTGCCGGTGGTCCCTACGGCGGAGAGCCCGCAGTTAAAGGGGCGGGCCCCCTCCTTGCTCTCCTGGGCTATCTTATATTCCCCTTCATCTGGGGCGTCCCCGCTGCCCTAATCACTGCCGAGCTAACCACCGCCTACCCCGGCAACGGCGGCTTTGTGCTGTGGGCGGAACGCGCCTTCGGCCCCTTCTGGGGCTCCCTAATGGGAACATGGAAGTTCCTCAGCGTTTGCATCAACATCGCATCTTTTCCCGCCCTCTGCATCCAATACGTCCAAAAATACTTCCCCGTTCTCTGCTCTGGCTGGCCTCGCCAGGTGGCAGTCATAGCTTCAACCCTGGCTCTCTCACTTTTCAACTACACTGGCCTCACCATCGTGGGTAACGTCGCTGTGTTACTCGCTGTGGTTTCTCTCTGCCCCTTCGTGCTTATGTCCTTCATCGCCATCCCCAAGATTAAGCCCCATAGGTGGGTTAGCTTGGGTCAGAAGGGTGTTAAGAAAGATTGGAACACGTACTTCAACACGCTCTTCTATAACCTCAACTTCTGGGACAACGTTAGTACCTTAGCCGGGGAAGTTGATAAACCCAACAAGACTTTCCCTTTGGCTCTTTTTGTTTCAGTCATTTTCATCTGCGTCTCCTACGTCATCCCTCTCTTCGCCGTCATTGGAGCAGTTTCGGTTGACCAGAGCCAATGGGAAACTGGGTTCCACGCGCAGGCTGCGGAAATCATCGGCGGGAAGTGGTTGAAAGTCTGGATTGAAGTCGGGGCAGTGTTGTCGACAATTGGTCTTTACGAGGCCCAGTTGAGCAGCAGCGCGTACCAGGTTCTGGGCATGGCGGACATCGGGATTCTGCCCAAGTTTTTTGGAGTTAGGTCAAAGTGGTTCCACACGCCTTGGTTGGGGATTATGTCATCGACTTTGATATCTATTAGTGTGTCTTACATGGACTTCACCGACATCGTTTCTTCGGCGAATTTCATGTACGGTTTGGGGATACTGTTGGAGTTTGCGTCGTTTCTTTGGCTGAGATGGAAGTCGCCCTCCATTGAAAGGCCTTACCGTGTTCCCCTGAGGCTGCCATTGTTGGCTGTGATGTGCTTCATACCCTCTGTTTTACTGGTCTTCATAATGGTTATTGCTACCAAAACTGTTTATTTGGTGAGTGGTGTCATGACTGTGGCTGGAATTGGGTTTTTCTTGTTCATAAAACTCTGCAAGACAATGAAGTGGGTAGAGTTCAGCGTGGAAGAACAGAAAGAAATTCCCTTTGAAAGGCCTGCGCTATGATAGAATTAGAATTAAAAATGATGCACAAATAGAAAAATATGATACGTACGTGTATGGGATATACCACATATCTAATACGTCTATACGAAAATACGAAAATAAATAAAATACAATGCATCATATATGTATTTAAAATATATATGTATTTAAAAATATATAACAATTCTTAAAAACATAAAAAAATATATTATTAAATTACTACTACTTTATAAATTAGATACTTCGTTGATAAATATCCTAAAGTATCATACACAAATTCTTCTCGAACACATATCATATATGAATACTTCTCGAATACATATCATATATGAATACATCTCAAACATACGTTGTCTAAATTAAAATATCTGTGCATTGTAATTAATCACTAATCCTATAAAAGTCTATTATATTTGTAACTCAAAACAAAATAAGCTTATCCAGTCTCTTCGTTATAGAAGTAATATTTTATTTAAGTTTAACTATAATTTAGTTTATATTGTTAAATTTCTTAAATTTGAATTTGGTTTTGTTGATCGAAAAAGAGAAAAATCAAGTTGAACAAGCTTAAAAAACAATATTGCTACAAAATCAAGTCGAGCTGGTATATTGATTTTTTTTTAATGAAGTTTGAATGTAGCTACAAAATCAAAGTTGGTGATATATATATATATATATATATATATATATATATATATATATATATATAACTCAAAATATAGTTACAAAATCAAAAGTTAGTGATCCACGTAACATATATAACTCAAAATATAACTACAAAATAAAATGTTAGTAATCCACATAACATAACATATAGATATATAACTCAAAATATATATAACAATTATAATATTTATTGAAATACATTTATTTATATTTTGTTTAGAAAAATGGTACATGCAAATATAGTTTATTTAATTTTATATTTAAAGTATTAAGTATAAGCAAGAAAACAAAAGTAAGAATAGCATAATGTTATTAAACAAATATAAGAAAAATAGCATAATGTGAAAATTTGGGTACGTAGTAGGAGGAGATTATATTGTATAAAAGATAAAACCTTATACTATTTATAAAACAAACAATTTTGCTTCGTCATCGACCTTTGTGCTGTGGAGATTTAATCTCCACTTGACAACACCACCTAGAAAAACACTACCATTTCATCCACTAATATCCAGCATTGCATTGGATTATGTTCAGTTGAAGGACAGTGCAAATGGAAGAATCGCGATTCATGCATCCGCTGACCAACAATATTATAAGTTCTGCAATCGGAGAGGCATTTTGACACATGTCGCTGTTTGCCAACGCGTTTCTGGTGTATGTCTAACACTGATCAGAGTTTTAATATGGTGCGTTGGTTCTCCTCTTCCAGGTTTCTGGTTTCTGCAGGGCTGCTGCTGCATTTCAAAATCATATTAACCACCACGACTCAGTCTTCCCTCACCAATTCCATGTACTGTGTGAGAGTCTCCAGAACGAACCAAAATTCATGAGCTCTTTAAACTTCCTTGTCTCCTCCCTAAATCCTAAAATTGTTAAAATGGTGTTCAAACACTGATTTTTTTTCCCTTTTTCGGATGTTTTAAAGCGTTACATATTAGGATCGGATTAAGAAAAAAATTAGTTAAATAAATTAGAGAAAATAGTCAAGAACAATTTCATTAAATAAATTATTAATTACATTAGAAGTACAACTTGACTAAAAAAATAAATTGTGTTACTCTCTATTAATAATTAAAATAATTAAAAATTTGTTTTATTTTTAATAATTTTCATATATATATTCATTAAAATTAATTAATATTGATATATAATTAACCTTATTTTTTAATTTATATAAAAAATTGCACTTTTAAAATATTAAAACATATAATATTTGAATTAGTTGTAATTTATTTTTTAAGTACTTTATTTAATATAATAATTAAAATATTTTATACTTTAATTTTTTATTTTAATAAAGTTATTAAATTTCTTTTAATAAAATATTTATTTTTCCTATTGTATTTTTCTTGGCATAGAAGATCCTACTCAATACCAAGTGAGTATAGTAGAGTAATTTTGAAATAAACCTAAAAGTGCACATGTATGCACATATTTTCAACAAATTCAAACTTATTACAAGTTACTGATTTATGTTATTGCAAAACCTCACAACAACGACGTCAAAGATTTGTTGATAATCTGAGACGAATTTAATTTATCCAACAAGTGCATTAGGTTCAATTGTAGTATAATAAAGTCGTATTTATAAGAATTTGGTTAAATAGTAACCTATGATCTATTTGAATTTGTAATGAAACAACAATAAGAGTTAACAAATTTGAAAGCAAAGATTTGCTTAAGGAATAAAGTAGTTGATGCTGATAAGAATGTTGAGATTGAACTTGATTAATCTTCTTCTATAACATTATTATCTACCCATTTATAAGTTATATTCACTTTAGTGTTCTTAAAGGTGCTCTTTATGGTAATCCTAAATTCATTCCTCACATTTAGGACCTAAGGTCATCATATTCGTGTGATTCCTCAACCTTGATTGAATTATTCCTTGCATTAAGAACATGACTCTATATTTAGCTATAGCAGATAAATCTATTCATAAAATCTAGTAACATTAGGAAATTTGATTGAATCTAAATTTAAACTAGTTTCCACACAATTTAAGTTAATGAGGTAAAGTGAGTGATAAATTCATCAAAGCGATAAGCAAAAAATCAAATAACTAACACGTAAAAAAAAACATAACATATATTGGAATAAATTCAATCCCAACAAGACAAGGCCTAGTTGCTCATGATAATGAATTCAAGTATAAGCAATTAGAGTTGTGTTCCCACTCCCATAGTTCTCTTAAAATGTATTCCAAAAGTGTCTAAAATATCCTAGAACTGAATTGGAAAATCAACATACAAATAATAGAAAAGACTCTACTTTTATAGAAATTAAAGCGTAGCTCCAACTCCAAAAGTGTTGGTCTGCTCTTGATATTTTCTCCCTAGGTGGGTTTTGTCCTAGCTTGAGCCTTTGGTTTGATGGTCAACAATGGAGTTTTCCTACCTTGGAGGGTTTCCTCTAAAGCTTAGGTACCAATTCTGGTGCTTCAAATTTCTTTGGAGTGAACTTCTTTGAGGCTTAGTACCAATGTCATTGCTCAACTATAGGGCTTACATTTGAATATTTACTAAATTACCTTTCGGTGCTCAACGTCAACTTTGGGGCTGAATGCCATACACTTAAATTCCTTAAAAATATCTACAAAAATATCACAAACACATTAAAATTCTCATTTTCTTACTTCTCTATTCTTCACTTTGTAAGTTAGAGTAAAAGGGGCATTTTTTACAAAGAAATATGTAAATTTTACACATGATAATTGTCAAAGTCATATGAAACATTAAGTAAACTATACACTTATCATTGTTGCAATTTGGGTCACCCCTTTCGTTGATTTATGTTACAAGTTCCTTTACTTCTGCAATTTATTTTAGTGTTTTTATTATTTTATTGCAACTTCTTCTATCACCATACCTACCACTTTGGACTATTACCATCTGTAAATTACGTTTCATTCATTGTAATTGTGTTTCCATCTCCATCATTATCATAAAAAAACAAAAGAAGCAAAGTACAAATTTGTTATGCACAAAATCTCATTAAGATCCAAGTAAGAGAGAGAACGAATTCATTAAGTGTTTGAGTGAAATTGGTGCATGAAATTAGCAAACTTTGCGTCGAACTAATTTTCCTCATTGATACTTAAACGTGTAAACACCCTAGTTAGATTGAAAAATAAGTGTTTGCTGATCATGTGGAAAAATAACTTACATAGACTAGATTTAGTTATGAACAACAATAGGAAATCAATCAAGACTAAATCCTCGAGAAATAATGTTAAAAAAAGATGGTCGATTTTCTCGACTTATCCACTAAAATTGATAACAAAATCTTAAGAAAAAAATAATAAGAGAAAGAAAGAATCTATAGAACAAATAAAATTTTACTTTAGGATTAAATACTAATTTAGTCTCTGTTTTTGTTGAGTTTTGTCAACTCAGTCATAATATTTTTTTGTTCAATCAGGTCCCAATTTTCGTCAATTTTGTTCAATTTAATTATTTTTGGTAATTATGTTTAAATAGTTAACAAGTGAACATTATTTGTCACATGTCGATTCGTGATTTTTTAATTTTTAATTAAGAATATCGTCCATGTGTCAAGTCAACATTATGCCATGTGTCGATGTTTGTGCCATGTGTTAGTGTCTTATATTCAATTTGGTTCATGTATTTGTTATTTTACTCAATTCATTCCCATTTTTTTTAAATAAATCGATTTTGTTTCTCTCCAACTTGAAATCAAATTTAATTATTTTATAAATGTTATATTGATAATTTTATTAAAATTCACACTTTTATTAAATATTTTTGGAATTCTTAGGATCACATTTTTATTAAAAGACACATTTTTATTAAAATTCACATTTTTATTAAAGTTCACTAGGTAAACCTTCTGGTTTGGGACTCATACCCCTATAATAATTTTCATTGGGTTTATTAAGATGTAATTTTAGAAAATAAGCATAAAAATGCACATACAACAACATTATTATTCCACAATTTATAATACACCTCGTGTCGTAGAAAATTCTTAAGAAATTATGCTTCAGCAATAGCAGTATCTAAAGCAAAAATCTCAGCTTCCATGGTAGATCATGAAATAACAATTTGTTTAGAAAATTTTCATGATATTGCACCTCCACCTAAAGAAAAATATAATACGAATAGTTGATTTTGTGTCGTTAGAATCAAAATGCAATTTACATTAGTATATCATTCAATAATTTCAAGAAGTTTCACACATTGAATGCCACAAAGGGAAGAATCACACATAATATTATCACAAGATGGCAAAACAATACTAGAGGTATCACAATCAGTTTTAGTCAATTTATCATGAAACATTTCTAGATTCCATAATAGTATTATAGGAAATTTCACTCACTTCAGAATAAATATTCAAGAATTTTTCTTTTTTTTTATTAAGAGGTATATTAACCTTTTCAAGACACCTCCACACTTTGAAATATTGAAAATGCGTTTTTCTTTTTCTCATAAATCATTGATGAATCATTATTTTCTTCCATTCCACTAGCCCTTGTGTACCCATTTGACAGTGTTTTAGTGCTTAATTGTTCATCTTTAGAGTGTTTTTCATCTGTTGGGCTTTATTGGGTCATTGTTCCGAATTTGGACTAATTTCACATTATTTGGCCTAATTTTCGTTTTTAATTATTTTTAGATATTTGGGTGAAGCAATTTTGGAGCTTGGACATCAATGTTCAGTTGAAGAGAGTCGCCCCATCGTTGCCAAATCATTTCCACATCATCTGAGTGAATGGGCCAACATTAGAGGCCCAAGAATGGCATTTTTGTAATTCTGCAGCTCATAATGACATTTTTGTAAATATGAGTGGTAGGGGTGATGGGACCACGAAATTAGGTCTGGATGCATGCAAGGAGCCGCACACTTCATCTTCTTCTCCCCCATTTTCTCCATCCACCATTTTTTGGGCTCCAAGCTTCCATGGAAGTGCTTCTTGCGATTTTTCACGTTTTTGCCTAGTTTTTACCGTTTTTATGCACATTTGACAACACCCATTGAGGGTTTTGCGTTTTGATTTCGTTTTCTATCTTGGGCAGCTCATTTTGTGAGTTTTATAGACTTGGAACAACACCCATTAATGGGGTTTTCGTATTTATATATGACAACACCGTTTTACATTCCTTTGGAGCTTTAAAATCTCTCTTTTTCTCTTGATTTGCGTTTTAAGAATTCATAAGCTAGGGTTTTCGGTTCTGTTTTTGTGATTCCAGATTTGAAGAGTTTTTTTGCTCCATTTTTCATGTCTAGCTAAATTCGTGTATTGACTCCTTGATGAAAAATGCAATGAAGCTTTGAGGTTGTGCTTGTTTTGTAAAATCTGCCACGTCTCTTTGTTCTGAATTCGGGAATGCATGTGATGAATCTATTTGTGCTTAATTTACAAAGTAATTGCATGTGTTTGGGTTAAGTTATGTTCATACTTAATGTATGTAGCTTGGCTGTCACGAATTTAAGGATGTATGCATTGCTTAATTGCATAATGAAGCTAGATTGTAATTTTCGCTTAGTGGATTATTATCTAGTGGATTGAGAGAAAGCAGAGGTGTTAATTTGGTGGCCTATGATAAGTGAAATTGTGTTTGAATTAAGGATGTCAATACAATTTTAATCACTGTCGCATTCAATTTAATCTGTTGATTAGCATTCTGAATCTGTCTGCCAAACTCCCCCTGTGTTATTGTGTTGTGTTCATTTGGAAATTGAGGCTCTGAACAAGAACATTGGTCGTTGGGAGACGACTTGGTTCAACTGTCACATACTGCATTTTAAGTGTTTTAATTTGGTGGGGTACGACCTTTATCACTCATAATGACCTTTATCACAATTTTTTAAGGAATTTTATTCAAGAATATGGCAAGCAAAATATAAATATTATATCTTTTATGAGATTTTTCTTTCATCATTTTTTTAACTTAAAAGAGTTATTAATGAGGTATAATTGAAGGTTAACAACCGGGTGAAGGGAAAACTGTTAATTTCATTGGATGGAGTGTTAAGTCAGTTTAGTGAAGGTGTATGGGTACAACTGGTGGTTTCTATAGGTTCTTGTTCACAAAGGAGTTCTGAACTTTCAAAGGATCATGTGGTCCATTCGAGGTCATGTTTGTGTGAATCGAGGGTTTCCTAATAAGTTAAGAAGTGACCAAGTGGAAAGTTTAGGTTGTTGTAAAAAGCCAAGGAAGACACAAATAAGATTAGATTTATGAGGCGTATTTGTGATATGTTATGCAAGCCTCTTAAAGTACAATAGCCTAAGGCAGATCTTAGTCCTGTTACAGGGGCCTCAAACTACAATAGCATGGGGCAGATCTTAGTAGTGTTATAAGAGGTCATGTTGTAAAGGAAACAAACAAAAGGAATTTTGTGTTATATTGTATCAAAAATCTCTACTGTTACGCTATTATTCCTATAATAATGCAAAAACGTGCAAAATTATTTCTATAATTCAACTATTTTAATAATTAAAATATTTTTTTATGATTTAATTTCTAACACTTCCCCTCAAGTTGGAGAGTGAATATCAAGAACTCCCAACTTGCGCTTCATGATAGAGAAAGCTTATTTTCCTAGTGGTTTAGTGAATGCATCAACAATTTGTTCAGCAGAAGGTACATATTTTGTTGAAATTGAACCATCTTGAATCTTATCACGAATGAAGTGGCAATCCATCTCTATGTGTCTAGTTTTTTCCTGAAATACTGGGTTAGCTGCAATGTGTAAGGTGACTTTATTGTCACAATTCAAAAATGTCGATTTAGGATGCAATATCCGTAAATCTTTCAACAATGATCGTAACAAAGTCAACTCACAAAAGTACTAGTCAATGCTCTACATTCAGCTTCTGCTGAGGATAGAGAAATTGTTTTCTGCCTCTTTATTCGCTAAAAGATGAGGGAGGATCCCAAAAAAACATAATAACTTGTAGTTGATTTTTGGGATATAGGGCAACCTCCCTAAACTAAATCACAGAAAGCGCGCAAAGAAAAATCATTTTGTGAAGGAAAAAGAAAACCTTGACATGAAGTGTTTTGTGAAAAAATGAAATTCGTGGTTTTTGAGATGTGAAGGTTGGAATGACCTACAAATGTCGCCAAATGAATACCATGAAAGTCTTGGTGCACGAAAGTTTTGAGTTCGGTGGGTTTTGCACATGGCCAAGTTGGACGGTGCACCACGACATTGCTAGATGGCTTGGTAGGGTGTTATGTGAAAAAATGAAATTCGTGGTTTTTGAGATGTGAGGGTGGGAATGGCCTACAAATGTCCCCAAAAGAATACCATAAAATTCTTGGTGCACGAAAGTTTTGAGTTCGGTGGGTTTTGCACATGGTCAAGTTGGTCGGTGCACCATGGCATAGCTAGATGGCTTGGTGGAGAGTTTTGTGAAAAATTGAGATTCGTGGTTTTTGAGATGTGAGGGTTGGAATGGCCTACAAATGTCCCCAAAAGAATACCATAAAATTCTTGGTGCACAAAAGTTTTGAGTTCGGTGGGTTTTGCACATGGCCAAGTTGGTCGGTGCACCACGGCATAGCTAGATGGCTTGGTGGAGAGTTTGTGAAAAATTGAAATTCGTGGTTTTTGAGATGTGAGGGTTGGAATGGCCTACAAATGTCCCCAAATGAATACCATGAAATTCTTGGTGCACGAAAGTTTTGAGTTCGGTGGGTTTTGCACATGGCCAAGTTGGTCGGTACACCACGGCATTGCTAGATGGCTTGGTGAGGTGTTTTGTAAAAAAAATGAAATTCGTGGTTTTTGAGATGTGAGGGTGGTAATGGCCTACAAATGTCACCAAATGAATACCATAAAATTCTTGGTGCACGAAAGTTTTGAGTTCGGTGGGTTTTGCACATGGCCAAGTTGGTCGATGCACCACGGCATAACTAGATGGCTTGGTGGGGAGTTTTGTGAAAAAATGAAATTCGTGGTTTTTGAGATGTGAAGGTTAGAAAGGCCTACAAATGTCCCCAAATGAGCACAAAAGTTTGAATTGGATGGATTTTGCACTTGACCAAGTTGGTCGGTGCACCGCGACTACATAGCTTGGTGCCAAAATTTGTCAAATTTAAGACCATGGCCAAACTAAATGAAATTTGGTGGGGAGGTTCCTCATATTGTTAAGTAGTGGACTGGAAAAAACGAGGTCGAAATTCAGAGTCTACATGTGCTTTTCCATTTTCCCCGATTTTACACAAACTCGGTAAGTAAAAAAAAATAAAAAAAATAGTTCCCCTTCTAGAAAAATTATGAAATTTGGTGAACAAGGAGATATTATTCTTTAAATATCTTCGCACACGCATTACAACTTTCATATAAGGCTTGAATGGAGCATGCATGAATCTGCTTAGTATGTGTAACGCATAGGTGAGAAATAACTTGTTTATAACATGAAGGTTCAATATCATTAGTAATAGTAGCAATAAAGGTCCGATGTTGAGGGGTATAACGATCATAAAGGATAAAATTGTAGAGAGGATATCATGTACCTTTATTTGGAAAAGATGAGGAGGATGACAATGGGCCAAGGGATACTACCTGATTACAAATATAATCTCATAAAGCTACGGGAGGACCATGAGATCGTTGAGAATGACGCAAGGGAACCACATGGGGCGAATTAGTGGGAGGCCTAATTTTGTTTTCTGTAGGTGGTGGTGGAGTATATGGAAGAGCCACACACGGAGGATTATCTGGGACAATATTAGGTATGACAGGGTCTATTGTGGTGAAAGAAGTGTCAATGGATTCATACAAAAAAAATATCCTCATGAAAGACAACATCACAACTAGTGAAAACTTGGTGAGTTTCGAGATCATATAACTTATAGGCGTTTTGGATAAGAGGATAACAAAAAAAAATACATTTTTGAGTACGAGGAAAAAACTTATAAGAAACATGAACATTAGTAGCATAAGCAAGACTTCCAAAAACTCGAATGTGTGAATAAGAAGGGATTTTACCATGTAGGCGCTCAAAAAGGTGTCTGACGTGATAAAAAAGCCATAGCCAACCTGTTAATAATATGGATAGTAGGGGAAACACATTTTGCTCGAAAGTGTAAACAAGAATAACTTGAAAACGAAGAGCATGTGCTAACTCAAGGATATGTCTATGTTTATGCTTGACAACTCTATTTGTTGTGGTGTGTAAGTGCAAAACTATTGGTAAGTTGTTCCTTGTTGTATAAAAAAATCTCGCACAAAAAAGAAATTATCTTCCATTGTTAACCCGAATATTGGCTATATTGGTATTAAAATGGGTTTTGACAAAGGAGAAGAAATTTTTTAAGGATATGTTGGGTTTCACTTTTATGATGCATGAAAAAAATCCAAGTGAAGCGAGAAAAATCATCCCTAATAATCAAAATGATACCGTGCACAAGAAAGAGAAGGAACTTTATATGGTCCCGAAATATCACAATGAAGTAATTCAAAAGGTTTAATGGAAAAAATTGAGCTATTTGGAAAAGGAAGGTGTGTCTGTTTTGCAAGAGTACAAACATCACAAATTTTATTTGACTCTAAAGAAAGGTTTAACAAAGTTTTAGCCATGAAATCTAATCTAGATGGAGATTGATGTCCTACTTGTTGATGCCACAAGGTAGTAGAAGTGTTTGAAGGAGGAGATGACTTGGTGACATGGGTTGTGAGTGATGGAATGAGAGTGTATGACTTATTTGATGTCATTGCAATCAAGTAATAGAGTCCACCTTATTGCTTACTCAAACCTATTTTCATTCTCGTCATCAAATCTTGTAAAATACACCAAGAAGGAAAAAAGTTACTAAACAATTTAAATCTTTTTGTGATACGACTTATTGACATCAAATCTACTTTGCAAGATGGTACCCCAAGCACATTTGTTAAAGAAACAATTGGACTTAAAGGTAAAGTTCCAATAAAGATAATAGGGGCCTGGTTACCATTTGGCATAACAACTGGTGGTAAAGAAGTGTTTTCTTTACCGTTGACAAGAAAGGTTGGTGAAGAAATAATGTGATCGGTGGCCCCACTATCAATTATAAGTTTGGGTGGTGACAAACCTGAAGGAACATTAGTGTTGTTGACCTTAGGATTAGTTGACGGAGATGTTGCATTACCTTGCATAATAGACAACATTAGTTGAAGTTCTGGTTCAGTTAATCCATTCATTGTGGCTTAGAATACAACTGTTACATCATAAGAGTCGTTGTGACATTATTGGCTGAAAATGGACTATTCCCATTGGGCTTAGAATAAGCATTTTGGGTAACTCCATGCCTTGGGTGTTTAGGAGGATAATCGTGTAGCTTCCAGCATGTTTCTTTTGTATGATGATCTCTATCACAATGAGAACAATGTGATAACTTTTTATTAGATGAATTTAAACGAGAAGGAGGACCTTGTTTGCATCGAACAACAAGGTATGTTGGTTCATTCTTTTGAACAAACTTGGCTAAAGCTTCTATTGTGTCACGTGTGGTGCCCAAATGTTGTTGTTTTTCTTCTTGAAGGATGTAAGAACCAACCTGTGTACATCAAGCAATGGATTCATTAAGAGAAGTTGGATAAAAATAGCATTATAAGAGTCATTCAACCCTATAAGAAGCTTCATCAATTTATGCCTTTTATTATCTGCTCCACAAATGCAGGTTGCATTATTATAGGAGTATAACTCATCCTATAATTTGTTTAACTTTGTGTAATAGGTTGTGATTGTCATTTGATCTTGAGCCAAGCAAATAATGTCTCTCTAAATCTGAAAAATCCATGACGCATGAGACCAAATTTAATTTTTATATTAAAATTCACATTTCTTATTAAATATATTAAAATTCACATGATTATAACTTTTATATAAAAATTAAATTTGGTCTCAATTTTGAGAGAGACAAAATTGCTCAATTTTAAACAAAATTAGGAGTCAATTGAACAAAAATAACAAATATAGGGACTAAATTGAATATAAAACATTGACTATGACATATGGCACACTACTGTTGGGTTGAAACGTGGACATTTAAAAAATAAAAAAAAAACACCAAGTGACATGTGGTAGTCACTGTTCATGGTCGTTAATAATTTAAATGGTGTTAGCAAAAAAAGACTAAATTGAACAAAATTGACGAAAATTGGGACCTATTTGAGCACAAAAACAAAATTAGGACTAATTTGACAAAACTTGACGAAAATTAGGACCAAAAAGGTATTTTAACCTAGTAATTATGTCTCTTAATTTTTGATTAGATTCTGATAAATTATTTTTAGTATTAAACTTAAAAAAAAGGTATATTGATGAAGACTAAAATAACAAATTCATTTTTTAAAAGTGATAAAAGGGAAGATACTCATGAAAATAAAAACAATACAAATTTACTTCTTTAGATATTTTGAAGCATGAGATCAAGCACAAGAAAAACAATTTTTATCAGGCATTATTTTTGGTATTTCTAGGGGTTTGAACAGATTACTGATGGTTTTGAATACACGCAATTTGCTTTTATCGTAGAAAAACTAGCGTCATTAGCAGATTACGAGTGGTTTTTACTAACCCATGGTAAATGAGTACTTAAAAGCGGTTTTGAAACCTTGGTGTTTACCGACAGTTTGAAACCTTCGGTATTTACCGACAGTTTTAGAACCTTGGGCATTTATTGGCAGTTTTTGAACCCTGGGTATTTACTGGCAGTTTTCGAACCCCTATTATTTACCAATAATTCAGGAATCCCTAGTATTTATCGGCAGTTTGGAACCCTGGTATTTATGGTTTTGGAACCTCGGGTATTTACCCGAGGTTTTGGACCCCTGTTATTTATCGAATATTTTGGAACCTTTAGTATCGTGCGGGATTTTTGCAAACCTCTACTAGCTATCAACATTTTTAAATCCTTTATACTGAATGACAATACTAAAAGCCCATTTTGTTGGTATCGCGCAGCGGAATGACTAGACAATGGTCAAAAACCAAGAGGGGGGTAAATTGGATTTTGATAAAACTTAACAGATTTAAAAATTTTCTCAAAATTTTAATGATTAACTTAAAGTCACAATTACTTTAAATGCAAGTGCAAATAAATAAAGAGTTTGGGGAAGAAGATAAACATTGATATTTATACTGGTTTAGATCAAAAGACCATATGTCCAGTTCTTAATCTCTTAAACAAAGAGATTAACTCAATACTATAATAATCAGAGTATAAACAGATTATAAAAGAGTAAAGGTTTAGAAACCACCTTTCTTGAATCACACAAGAGATGAAGACACCTCCCTTGAAATCCACAAGGGATGAAAACACCTTCCTTGAGTCACACAAGGAATGAACACCTCCATTGAATCACACAAAGGATGATTGGCTTCTCCTAGCAACAACAACAACACTCAATCAGTCAAGATCCCACTTGATGAAAGTTATCGCTCTACCCACACTAGGTTTTTCAAAGCCTTCCCACACATAGTTCTTAAGTACTCAGACTTCTCTAACTCCTGTTTTTGATAATGAAAGTCTACCACTCTATTTATAGAAGCCTACTTAGAAATTAGGTTAAGAATATGAAAAGTTAAGTCACACCTGCCATAGATAATCGATTACCACTTAAGATAATTGATTATTCTAGTGGTTTTCAAAAACAAAGTTTTGAAGTAGTAATCGATTCCCCAAAATGGCAATCGATTATCTCATCTACATTTTTGAACAAATAATTTTATAACTGCTAGTGGTAATCGATTACCAGAAATGGTAATCGATTATTTCAAGTCGTTTTTGAAGAGCCAAGTTATAACTGCCAGTGGTAATCGATTACCATCCATGGTAATCGATTATCTTAAGTGGATTTTTGAAAAATAAAATTTTGAGTTGGTTATCATAAGTTGGTAATCTATTACCACACCAATTTTTGCAAAAATTTAGTTTTTCTCAAAGGAGTTCCGAGCTGGCTATTGCTCTAACAATCTTACAACTAACTAGAGAAAGTTAAGCCTATTACAATAAGAACTTTAAATATAAAATGTACTAGTCTTCAATGTATCTCTTGAATCCAAACATTATTTTAAGTCTTCAACATTTTTCATGCATCATCATCAAGTTTTCCATACTTCTTTATAAGTCATCATCATCATCAAAACTCCTTATTGAAGGAAGATGTTCATTTTCTTCCTTTTGTCAACACATTTTAGTGTATCCCTACAATGCAATTCATTATTTATTAATGTTTTTACTTATGTTGCAAATTCCCTTAATTTTATTTGTTACACTTTTTAATGCATATAATTCCTAGAACATATGATATAAAAAACAAAATTCTAACATTTTGACATTTGTTTATAACTAGATGTAACATTCCCAAAAACAAGGAACATTCTCTATAAGTTCAAGGTAAATAATAAAGTTTAAATGTTCAAACTAGTGAAATCTTACAATATCTTTTTTCTTATAATTATAAAGTTAAACATAATGAAAGTTTAATAAGATTCTTCAACTATCAATCTTGATTTAAATCTATGTGTACAAATCCGCCTAAAAATATACACACGAGATATTTCCATTATCATCTTCATGCACTATAGCTTGAACTTTGTGCAGTGGATGAACAAAGCTTTTCAACCCACTTCCATTGATGAAAATGCACCCTGCATTCAAATTCAAGAAGTAAATGAAAATCACAATACAATCTGCCTACTTGGGAGCAATAATGATGTTGGAAAGAGCAATTCATTAAGTCTTATACTTTGATGTTAAGTGTATACTCTATCAAAGCCCAAATAAAGAAAAAAGGTTATCCAATTATGATAGGTTTAATGGCAAGGTCTACACTAGGAGAAATAAAGTAGAGAGGCAGTTATAACCCCCTGCAATTATAATTGTATAGCAGACTAATATAAATAGTCTGTGTTTTAGGATTGGTAGGGAGGCTTTTTAATTATTTTCGAGTGTTGGAGTTTGGGAGAGAAGGGGTCCTCTCGAAAGACCTTTAAAGTTGTAAACGTTTTTTGTTACTGTTCTTATTCAATTGAAAGAACAATAGCCATAATAAGATCATACAGGGATTATACATATCTGTTTGAGTCTAGATACCTATCAATTGGTATCAGGAGCAGCGATCTTGGTTTTATGGAGTAGTGACGAATAAGGCATGGTGAATACAAGAATGGAGTCAAGAATTGATGGGCTGGAAAGGATGATTCAAGATTTGGTTCAAGATTAGGGCAAGAATGAAAATGAACAGCATGAGCGGTTTCAAAGACTAGAAGACATGATTAAGGGGCTTACGGTAGTGGTGGAAAAGCTTTCAGTTAAGGACAAAACTTCTGATGACAATTCTATGGTCAATGAAGGAAAAATAGGGGACGATGAGGGCGTGATAGGGCAATCTGGGTTCTCCTCCACATCGAGAAAATTGGATATTTCAGTATTTGCTGGAGAAAAGGCTTATGGGTGGATTAATAGGCTAGAAAGGTATTTAAAATTAAAAGAAGTCAGTGATGAGAAAAAAATGAGGGTTGTTATGATTGCTTTAGAAGGAAAAGCATTGAATTGGTTCCAATGGTGGGAAACATGCAACCCTAATCCAAAGTGGGATGCATTCAAGGTAGCTGTGATGCGTAGATTCCAACCGATTTTGTTAAAAAACCCTTTTGAAATTCTGATTGGGTTAAGACAAACAGGATGTGTGGAGGATTACATTGAGAAATTCGAACAGTATGCCAGTTTCATGAAGGGAATTAACCAAGATTACTTGGTCGGTATTTTCTTGAATGGATTAAAGGAAGAGGTCAAGGCAGAGGTAAAACTGTATGAACCTGCAAATCTGGCTGAGTTAATGATGAAGGCCCAAATGGTGGAAGAAAAGATAAGGGTGACAACAAAACCAATACCACCAGTGGTTAACAAAACCAACAACACTTACAAACCTTTTTCGGTAACCAAAAGTTATTCCAATGAAGGAGGAAATTTAGTAGTTCTGGATGGCTCCAATAAAGGAAGAGGGGAGGGTAGTGAAGTTGCGAGTACAAGTAGCAGTACCTCGGGAATGCAGCGGCCAAGAGGGACTCCTTTTCGAAAATTAACACAAGAAGAGTTGCAAGATAAAATCAAAAGAGGGTTATGTTTTCGTTGCGATGAAAAACTCGGCCCTAACCATATGTACAAAAATAAACAACTACACATGTTGCTTATGTCGGAAGAGGAATTATCAGGATTGGACGACTTGCCAGACAAGAATTCCAATCAGGAACAAGAATTGGAGGAAGAAGGACAAACCTTGCAATTATCAATATGTACCATGGCTGGCCTTACTACTAAGAAGTCTTAGAAACTCTTGGGATCAATTAGGAAAGAGGACGTGATGGTTTTATTAGACTGTGGTGCTTCCCATAATTTCATGTCACATGAATTAATATCTAAATGTAGACTACAACAGGAGCAAACTCGGCCTTACGTGGTCGAGGTGGGAGATGGGCACAAGGTACAATGCCAAAGGAAGTGTAAAGGGTTCATTTTGGATTTACAGGGCCTGAAAATTCAACAAGATTTTTTTGTTTTTGTAGTAGGTGGTGCTGATATGGTTTTAGGGTTGGAATGGTTAGCATCTCTTGGCGAGGTGAGAGCCGATTTTAGGAATTTGAGGTTGACAATTCGTAAGGGTGAGACGGAGAAAATTTTGGTGGGTGATCCACACTTTCTAAATTAGAATCTTCTTTCAAATCCATGTTGCATGATTTGAACAATGAAGAAGCATGTTATTTCATTACATGGGACCAGGACCAAGAGGCATCAGGCATCAAGGTTCCTACAGAAATAATGGAAATATTAAAAGGGAATGAAGAAGTTTTCCATGATCTAGTTGGCCTACCTCCTAGCCGCACCTATGATCATGCCATCCATATTCAAGAAGGTGGTTATATTCCTAACCTCAAGCCCTACAAGTACTTGCACCACCAAAAGAATGAGATCGAGAGACTGATGCAAGAGATGGTGCAAGCTTGGATCATCAGGTCCAGTATCAGTCCTTATTCAAGCCCAATCATATTGGTAAAAAAGAAAGTGGAGGGTGGAGGTTTTGTGTGGACTATAGGGCACTTAATAAAATAACGATTCCAAACAAATTCCTTATTCCTATTATAGAAGAATTGCTAGATGCATTGGTTGGGGCAACTACTTTCTCCAAATTGGATTTAAAATCTGAATATCATCAGATTCTCATGTGAAAAGGTAACATTGAGAAGATGGCCTTTCGCACTCATGACGACCATTACAAGTTTCTAGTCATGCCCTTTGGGCTAACTAATGCTCCAGCCACCTTTCAGTCTTTGATGAACCATATCCTTAAACCATTTTTAAGGAAGTTTATGCTCGTCTTCTTTAATGACATTTTAATATACAACCCTACTATGGACAAGCATGTGGAACATTTACAGGAAGTCCTACAAGTATTGCAGCAACATAAATTGAAACTCAACCAAAAGAAGTGCAGTTTTGGACAGTTGAGTTTGGAATATCTAGGCCATATAATTTCCAAGGAAGGTGTGGCTGCATATCCAAAGAAGGTTAAAGCTATATGGAATTGGCCTGTTCCTAAGGATGCTAAGGCTTTTAGAGGATTTTTGGGGCTAACCGGCTATTATAGAAGATTTGTGCAAGGGTATGGTAAGATTGCCAAACCTCTTACGCAATTATTGACTAAGGAGGGATTTCTATGGTTTGTAACAACTCAACAGGCGTTTAACAATCTTAAAGGTGCGGTTTCCCAATTGCCCGTATTGGCAGTACCAAATTTTACTAAATCCTTCACCTTGGAGACAGATGCCTCTAGCAAAGGTTTGGGGGTTGTGTTGTTACAGGAGGGTAGACCCCCCTTGCTTTTTGGAGCCAAGCTTTGTTAGACAGAGGCCAACGAAAGTCTGTGTATGAAAGGGAGTTAATGGTAATAGTTCAGCAATCCAAAAATGGAAACACTACCTAATGGGTAGCCATTTTACTATCATTACAGACAAAAAAAGTTTAAAGTTTCTCACTGAGCAGAGGATATTGACAGAAGAACAGTTTAAATGGGCTTCCAAACTCATTGGGTATGATTTCGAAATTCGTTTCCGATGAGGCAAAGAGAATCAAGTGGCTGATGCATTATCCAGAAGAGAGTATTTTAGGGCTGTGTCTATGTTCCAAACTGATGAATAGGAGAATTGGGAGGAAGAAATTCAATAGGATGTTAAATTGATTTCTTTAATCCAAGAATTATTGGTGAATTCTAAAGCTTGGGAAGGTTATGAGTTAAGGAAAGGGAGATTATTCTATCAAGGGAAATTGGTGCTACCTAAGTATTCTCACATACCTTGCCTCATTAAGGAGCTACATGAATCTCCTTTAGGGGGCCACAGCGGGTACTTTCGCACTTTTAAGAGGATAGCAGGTGTAGTCTATTAGGAAGGGATGAGAAGAGACATTAAGGAGTTTGTAATGCAATGTGAGATATGTCAATGCAACAAAACAGAAACATTAGCACTTGCTGGACTTTTACAGCCATTACCAATTCCCACCCAAGTTTGGTCTGACATCTCTATGGACTTTATTGGAAGGTTACCCAAAGTACAGCGAAAAGACACTATTCTGGTGGTGGTGGACAGATTCACCAAATATGCTCATTTCTTTGCCCTGGCTCACCCTTTCACAACAATTGAGGTAGCTCAATTATTCATTAACGAAGTTGTCAAACTACATGGATTTCCTTCCACCATAGTTTCTGATCGGGACAAATTATTCTTAAGTAAGTTCTGGCGAGAATTATTTAGACATGCCGCCACCAAACTTAAATACAGTACAACTTACCATCCTCAATCCGATGGCCAAACAGAGGTTATTAATTGCTGTTTAGAGACCTACCTCTGTTGTATGACAGGTTCTCAATCACGGAAGTGGCGACAATGATTGCCATGGGCTGGATTTTGGTTTAATACAAATTACAGTGCCTCTACAAAAATGTCTCCTTTCAAAGCTCTATATGCACAAAACCCTTTATTACTTTTAAAGGACACCACCATTCCATCTAAAATCGAAAGTGTTAATCAACTCCAACATGAACGTGATGACCTATTACAAGAGTTAAAAAGGAACCTATGCAAAGCTCAAGAGAAAAATCGGGTGCAGGCTAATAAACATCGACGTGATGTGGAGTATCAAATAGGTGATTGGGTTTATCTTAAATTGCAGCCTTATAGATTGAAATCTTTAGCACGCAGACCAAATGAAAAGCTCAGTCCTAGGTTCTACAAACCTTTCCAAATTGTCGAACGCATGGGGACGGTTGCATACAAGCTAGCTCTACCTGATCACAGCAGAATCCACCCAGTTTTTCATGTATACTTGCTCAAATGCGCGGTCCAATCGGCCACTTATGTCCAGGCATTACCCATAGTGCTTACGGAAGAGTTGATATTAGAAGTTTACCCTGCAGCACTGTTGGATACACAAATTAATAGTCAGGGCGACATGGAAGTTTTAATCCAATGGCGACATCTTCCAAACAGTGAAAATAGTTGGGAAATAGCAACAACCATCATCAAGGAGTTCCCTGATTTTCACCTTGAGGACAAGGTGAATCTTCATGGAGGGGGTATTGATAGGTTTAGTGGCAAGGTTTACACTAGGAGAAATAAAGCAGAGAGGCAGTTATAACCTCCTGCAGTTATAATTGTATAACAGACTAATATAAATAGTCTATGTTTTAGGATTGGTAAGGAGGCTTTTTAATTGTTTTGGAGTGTTGGAGTTTGGGAGAGAATGGGTCCTCTCGAAAGACCTTTAAAGTTGTAAACGTTTGTTGTTACTGTTCTTATTCAATTGAAAGAACAATAGCCATAATAAGATCATATATGGATTATACATATTTGTCTGAGTCTGGATACCTATCAAATTCATACTAATTCTAAATGTCAATTAACCTTGTTTAATTTTCTTAATCACGTTTAAGAAAATAACTTCATTCCCTAATAAACTTCCTTTCATGCTAATTGATGAAAGAGTTTGATTCTGAGAAATTAGTTTCAAATAAGAATATTGTCTCCATTTGGAAGAAAAGTTATTGAGATAAGAGTATTTTAGAGGTTGTTTCGTTAAATTAGTTAAAACTAGTTAATGTTTATTATATCCGAGCTTAGATTTGTTCATTTGAGTCTCCAAAGAGTGCACTTTTTGTTTATCTGAATTCAGAAAGTAGAAAGTTGAGATCATTTATAGAATGGAAACTTAGAAAAGCTAAACTAATCGGGAGGAAAATTTTCACAAGCTTGTTCACATCCCTCTTTATTGATTGTAGGGTCATCGGAACAGATTAAGGATCCATTTGTTTCCATTCCCCATTGAAATTCAACACTTCCATCACGATCCTAAGATGCAAAAACCATATCAGAAACAACACTAGCAAACTATCCATGTAGAAGAGGCTTAATGTCCTAGACATTTGTAGAATAAGAACAAAAATAGAAATAAACCATTTATGATTAGACCTCACCCTGGCTATAAAAAGAGTACAAATGTTCAATCAAGATGAAAAATACGGAAGAGGGAAAGTGAGAATGGGTGGGGAATGTTTTGTAGTGTATTGGCTTCATCATGAACATTGGTGTAGCAATTGAATTCAAGCTTCCATTAATTTTGAAGTTTTCCCCCACATGTTCAAAGGCTGCATGTGCAACACTAGAAAAGTTAATGGGTGGGAGCTAGCTTATTAAGAGAAGAAAAAATACACTAGAGTTTAATGGCTTACGTTCTTGAAGAGAAAAGGAGGTTGTCACCATTTCTACACCACAACAATTCCTCCAATATAAGATTTCTGAAAAACAACATCTAAAACCTCAGGTGTTATTTTCTACTCTAACCTCCCAAGAAACAGTAAATGCTAATTGAAGAAAATAACTTTGCAATGCCACCCAAGGACACCTCAAGGTAGAACAAGAGCAAGCACACACCGAGAAAATGATCGCCATGGCAAAATAGGCGGATGACCTATGGGATTGCGCTCAAGAACGCGTTTGGGCTTAGGGTTTCATCAGCTTGTTGTTCTTATTATCGTCGACATCGAAGAGTAGTGTTTCCTATTCCTGCAATTCGTATTCCTTTTTTGTGATGATGGAAGAGGGGTTGTGGATGGAGGATTGGATTGTAGGGGAAGAACAACTAAGGAAAGATATCAGGGGAGTTCCCAATCGAACACACTAAGCATGAATTAGAGTCCAAATTCCAAGTTCCAATCACAACTCCACCGCCACAATTTGTCCAGAGCAACATAAAACACGAGATTTATGCAAAAAAAAAAGTGAGCTAGGGTATTAGACAAAGAGAAAGCAAAACTCCATTTAGAAAATTGAAAGAGAGAAAAAAGTGCAAATGTACCACACACAAAAGGAAAAATTTTATTCAAATTAGAGCAAGAGGCAGAGGCATGACATATCTTAAGGCATAGAGTTTGACATTTTTGAGAGGAGAAAATGTGTTTCTACTGTTGCAATAGATCTACCCAACCATGAATTTTTGTTGGAGATCGACAATTATTTACAAATATCTCCAGCAAAAAAGGAGGGATAATGTCATAAAGCTATAGCGAAAAAAAGGACTAATCTCTAGTTTCAAACCCTCACTCTCATAACCTTTGATGGTATAATATATTGTAGAAGAGAGCATACTTAATAACCTCAAACACAGAACACCTGTGGAATCTAGGAATCCATAATGTCATCACAAAGTAATTGCTATAATTTATTGATACACTTTTGGTGGAATTACGGTATCAAAATTCATGCAATAATTCTAAAATTTGATTGACAAAATGAACCATATTTATTGAAATGATTGATTTAAATTAGATGTGTCATATTATCTCATATATA
>Ga0214543_1004363_pt1 | contig 26911 bp, 13 predicted proteins | sample CNSS2metaG_FD_160094 | JGI IMG/M metagenome (GOLD analysis project Ga0214543, IMG submission 160094) | Root nodule microbial communities from cowpea collected in UCLA plant growth center, Los Angeles, California, USA - CNSS2 | ecosystem: Host-associated > Plants > Roots > Nodule | place: USA... | reverse complement strand
AATATAAATTGGTAGTGATTTTTTATTTGTTTGTTTTTTAAGAATCAATCGGAGAAAGGGAACTTGTTGATCCAAACAATAATTATGGTTAAATAATTATTTTTTTAAATATTTTTGTAAATACCCGCGGATACCCGTGGATACCCGCGGATATGAAAAAAATAGACGGGTACCCGCATAACGGATACCCGACGAATATGGGTACGGATACGGGGCGGATATTTATTCAGCGGGTAGGGTACGGGGGAACTACTACCCGTACCCTACCCGCCCCGTTGACATCCCTAAACAAAACAATCATACATCTATAATAAAATAATATAAAAAAAAAAAAATATATTATTATTTTAATATATATATATATATATATATATATATATATATATATATATATATATATATATTGTTAATTTTTACGTTGTTATTATTATTATTCAATAACTAAAAATTTATATAAGAACACCTCCATAAAAGGGAGTGGTGTTTTATTTCTCAATTCACTCCCCACTTTTATACTATTACCTTTAGTATTTTATTTTATTGACTTAAACATCGAAAAACATTCTACAAATCAACATTCATATCGTTAATTCTATAAGAAAAAATGATATTTTAGGAGTGATAGTGATTTAAAAATAGTAAAATTTGATTATGTTAATATTAAAAAGTTTTAGTATAAATAGTTTTATTATAAACGAGTTTTTTAAAACATACAATCTTTTTAGAAATCACACTTTTATAGAGTTCTCTGACTTATCTCTAAGAGTTCTGAATTCCCGTTCTTTACTCGCCTGATTGAATATCTGAGACCATAGGAGTGATTCTCGTGACAAACTCTTCAATTTGAATCGATCAGCTTTTCCATTCACGTAAGTTAAGTTTCAACCCTTTTTTCTTGGTCTTCTTCTAGTTTTTGTTGCATGTGAGACTTTTCTGCTTGCATGTGTCCTTTTAATCTTCTATATGAGTCTCTGTTGATTAGTGATCATAACGGTAGGTCCTAATCGTTCTTGTGATGTTTCTATGTGTAGATAGTTTGGTGTTCCAAAAGTTATTTGGGTTGTCTTTTACCGGTAAGGGAAGCTAAGTTTATGATGAATTTTTGTGTGAACTAATCATCTTGGTAGTTAATTGTGGTGTGTTGAATTGATAAGTTGTATGTTGACTTGTTTGATATTTAATTTATGTTTGGTCTTGATTTGGGGAAAAGTTTGAATATGTGTTTTGAGTGATTGAGTATTAGTTTTGAACTCTCTAAAACCACTTAGAATAAAAAACACTAAAGGAAATGTACTCAATTAGTCAATTTCACAAGATCAATTTTTCCAAAATTGTTGTTTCTGATACACCGTCGGGCATTATTACAATGTCATCGGATGTTAGGCCATTGACTTGGTGCGGTCGGGCACAACTTTTGGATCGTCGAGCGTTGGAAGTCAGTGGGTTCCAAGGGTTGAGCGTCGGGCGCGACTTTTCCCAGCACTATTTTTCTAGTTTGTATCCTCTTGGTAAAATGAAGATTCGTACTTCGTTAACTATCGTTCGAGCTAAAATTTTAACAAATAATCATAAACACACAATCTTTCACTTTGACTTATGGGATCTTTATTTTGAAGTTTGTGATCAGATAAATAATGTTCTCTTTTTTTATATATTTTATATATATATATATTTTTTTTTTTTATATATTTTATGTGTGTGTGTATATATATATATATATATATATATATATATATATATATATATATATATGTATGTATGTATGTATATGTATATAGTGGCAGATCTTGACTAAAATTTATGGGGTAGCCAAAATAATATAATTAGAATTAATATATTTAACATTACTGTCATTATAAAAGAAACTACACTATCTAAATGATTATTCATCGTTTTTTCATATTCTTGCACTTATCAAATAATTCAATCATAACTAAATTTTTCAGCTATTTTTTTTTCAATATAAATAACCATATTATCGGCAAAATATTCATTTTCCATTTTACTACTGTGCACAGATCGATTCAAAAGTCATCACAAACATTTTATTTTATTGTTATACGATGAACAACCATATTGTCATATTTTAATCTTCACTCCTCTTTTATGAATTTAAAAAAAATGAATTTATTCTCTTTTTTTTCATCAATATACATATTTGAAAAACAAGTTTAAGACTAAAAATCAATTTATCATAATATAATAAATAATTGATAGACATAATTACTTAAAAAAAATTATGATAATCAACTAACAATTAAAAATTGTCTATAAAAAATATCATAATACATTACTTGCTCTTCTATATTCATATAAAAAAATGAATATACAAAAATGTTATAAGATAAAAAATAGTGCTAAAATTAAACAAGTATTTCACTACTAAGTGAAACAAGAGAAAATTATATTTTCTTAGAAGATATAAAAAATGAGGGCAGAGATACTGAGTTTTTGTTTTTTTTTTTTCTTTGGTAATAAAAGAAATCAGGTAAGGGTGACAAATGAATACAACATGTAAAAAACTAAAAAGACAATAAAAATAAAAATTAAAAAATTATCTTAATAATTTTTTCTTTATTATATTTAATTTTATATTTTACTATTTATTAATATTAAATGTAGTAAAAGAAATAAAAAATACCAAATAAATTTTCATTAATTTTTCAATATACTACTACCTAATTTAAAAAGATACATATAATTTAAAGAATCGAAAAATATACATACTTTAAAAAATGTAAACACAAATATATTTAAAAAATTAAAAAAAAAAGTTAAAAAAATAAAAATAAAAATAAAAATAAAAAAATGAAAAAGTTTGGGGTTGTGGCCCCCACATGCTCTGCATATATATATATATATATATATATATATATATATATATATATATATTTACATGTACATATGCATATGTTTGATATTTTAATAGAATGTGATGATTTATAGAATATGATGAATGAGTTGTGTATGATTGTTTAGCATGAGGAATTTGGTGTGAAATCATGATTTATGAGAAGTGATGAGGTTATAAGTGTAAAAGTGAATCAGTGGAATGAAATGGTTAAGGTTGAATTACATCCTTGTTTTGAGTCTTGGCTTATAAGGAAGAAGTGCAGTCCTTACCAGTAGATTGTTACGCATTGGTTACAGATATGTGTTGATCAGAAGTTATCCTATACTCTTTTAGTTTTACAAACTCATATAGAGTGTTGTGACCTAGGTAGTGAGAGTTCATGGGGGTTTTATGGCACTTAAGGGTGGGATCACTAATCTGGTGATGTCATAAGTAACTCACACTGTTGAGAGGAAATTAATTCATGTTGGTTAGGCCAACTGGAGCTAGGGCCTATGTCGCAATCCACTTTTATGACAGATGTACAACTTATATATGAGGCAATGCATAAATCCGGATAAATGAGTCTAGATAGTTTGTAATTGTATGCTTGATATTTTTTTATGAATGTTTTAAATATGCTATTTTATGATGTAATAAGTTAACTATTATATGATTATTTCTCTTATAAACTAGCTTACTCCCTTTTGTTTGTTGTTTGTATGTGTTGTGTTCTTCCTTTTCAATGATAACATTATTGGTGTGAGCAGATGAAGATACAAGTGTAGAGGCACATCTTGATGTTGAGAAGTCAGTTGTCTGGACGACGAACGACTTTAAATCATGTTAGGTATAATATTGTAATAGGATCCTGGTATAATAACTTGAGAATGTGTGAGTGGTATTACTATAATCTTATATTGTAAAAGTATACTAAATTACGATATACAATTGTTTATCTATCTTCTAACTATTCTTAATGAAATGTTTTATTTTAGTAGTATTAAGATATTAAAATGAGATGTTACACATTTAATGTTTAAATATCTTTCGGCAGATTGCATGGTAACAATTTATCCAACAACATTTCATATTTAAGTAGGAACATGCCATGATATATTTAAAGTCTTAAAATTAACAAGTAAAACTATAAATTTCACAATTTCAAATATGAAGAATTCAATTTTGTAATATTTTATAATTTAGATGTGATATAATATTAAAATTAAGTTATATTGTAATGATAAATAATTTTTGATAAAACTCCTTAGTTCGTTCTGTTTAAAAATAAATTTTTAAATTCCTTAACTTTTCGTTATTTATTTTTTAATGAAACTAGTCTATGACTTTTTTTGTTTTTTTTTAAATAATATAATTGATATTATATTTATTTAAATAAATTTAAAAATATTTATTTATTTATTAAAAATACTAATAACAATATTAATAATAATTATAAGTTTTTAAGAGATGAAAAATTTATTTAATAAAAATATATAGTATAATAATATTTTGGTTAAAATACCTTTTTGGTCCCAATTTTCGTCAAATTTTTTCAAATAAGTTCTAATTTTGGTTTGTGTTCAAATAGGTCCCAATTTTGTTCAATTGGGTCTTTTTTTACTAACACCGTTTAAATCATTAGCGGCCATGAACAGTGACTGCCATGTGTCACTTTGTGGTTTTTTTGAATTATTTATTTATTTTTTTTTTAATTTTTTATTTTTTTTTTAATTTTTTTAAAATGTACACGTCTCAATCCAATAGCGTGTCACGTGTCACTTTGGGGTTTTTTTGAATTTTTTATTTATTTTATTTTATTTTTTTTAATTTTTAAATGTCCACATGTCAAGCGTGCCACTTGTCAAAATCAATGTTCTATATTCAATTTGGTTCCTATATTTGTTATTTTTGTTCAATTTAGTCCAAATTTTGTTAACATAATCAATTTGGTCTCAATCAAAGATGTGACCAAATTTAATTTTTATATCAAAGTTATAATGATATGAATTTTAAATACATTATATAAAAATATTTAATAAAAAATGTGAATTTTAATATAAAAATTAAATTTGGTTTCAATTTTGAGAGGGACCAAATTGGTTAATGTTAACAAAAATTGGGACTAAAAAATAACAAATATAGGGACCAAATTGAATATAGAACATTGACTTTGACACGTGGCACGCTACTGGGTTGACACGTGGACATTTAAAAAAAATTTAAAAATAAAAAATAAAAAGTTAAAAAAAAATCACAAAGTGGCACGTGGCACGCTACTAGGTTAACACGCGTATATTTAAACAAATTTCAAAAAAAATTTAAAAAAATTCAAAAAAACCACAATGTGACACGTGGCAGTCATTGTTCATGGTCGTTAATGATTTAAACGGTGTTAGCAAAACAGGACCCAATTGAACAAAATTGACGAAAATTTGGACCTATTTGAACACAACACAAAAATTAGAACTTATTTGAAAAAACTTGACGAAAATTAAGACCAAAAAGATATTTTAACCTAATATTTTTTATAATTAAAAAAACACTTATAATAATAAATACTATCAATAATAATAATAATAAAAATAATAATGATAACAATAATACACACTAATGATGATAATAATAATAATAATAATAATGAATTTATGTTAAAAATATTAATATAAATATTAATACTAATTTTAATGTTAATAACAATGATCTATAATTATATAAAGAGATACGTCAACAACAAAACAAATAAGAGATCCAAGTAATTGAAATATGATCCCGAAGTAAATCAGAGTAAAATGTGTATTGACTATAATAATAATAATAATAATAATAATACTAATACTAATAATAATAATAATACTAATAATAATAATAATAATAATAATATCACTACCACTACAATATTATCCCGTAATGATAAAAAGAAAAATAATAATAATACAACAACTACATATATGAAAATATACACATTTTGGTGTCTTCTTTTGTTTTTACAATTTTATCCTCTTAATTATTATTTTTCAATTTAAATAATTATTCATTATAAAAAATCATTTTTCAGTTTTATTATTTTACTAATTTTAGTAACTACTTTTTGAATTAATTATTCATATGTAATATAATGATAAATCAACAACAAAATAAATAAAAAATGCAAGTAATTAGAACCCATAGTAAATAAAAATAAAATGTATGTCTAATTATTATAATAATAATAATAATAATATTATTATTATTATTATCATGTAGTGATAAAAAAAACCATATTAATATAACATATATATATATATATATCCTATTTTTTTATAATTTTATCCTCTTAATTATTATTTTTTAAATTTAAATGTTTATTCATAACAAAAAAATTACTTTTTAGTTTTATTATTTTACTAATTTATTAACTACTCTTTTAAGTTCAACTAATTACTCGTATGTAAAGATAAATCAACAACAAAACGAATAAAAATACAAGTAATTAGAATATAATCTCGTAGTAAATAAAAGTGAAATGTGTATTTAAATTCTACAATTCAAATAATAATAACACTAAGATTGATATTAATATAATAATATTATTAATATTATTTAAAATAAAAATGCAAAAATAGTAATAATTATTGTTATTATATTCATATCAATACTAATACTAATTATTATTTTTTAAACTTAAATTATTATTCATAATAAAAAAAATTACATTTCAGTTTTATTATTTTACTTATTTTAGAAACTACTTTTTTGAATTCAACTAATTGCTTATATATATAAAGATAAATCAACAACAAAGCAAATAAAAATGTAAGTAATTAAAATAAATCTTGTAGTATATAAAATTAAAATGTATATCCTAATACAATATTTCAAATAATAAAAATGCAAGTAATTAAAACATAATCTTGTGTCAAAATTGATATAATAGTAATAACACTAATATTATTTATGATAAGAATAGTACTAATAATAATAATAATAATAATAATAACAACAAATAATAATAATAATAATAATGTTAATAATAATAATAATATTACAACAAGTAATACTTCTAATCGTAGTATATAAAAGTAAAATGTGTATCTAAATATTATAATTCAAATAATAAAAATATAAGTAATTAAAATATAATCCCGTGTCAGAATTGAAATAATAGTAATAACACTAATATATTTTATGATAAGAATAGTACTACTAGCAATAATAATAAATAATAATAATAATAATAATAATAATATTACTACAACTAATACTTCTAATAATTTGTATAATAATAAAATTAGTATATAATAATAATAATATTATTATTTAATATCAATACTAATTCTAATTATTATTTTTTAAATTAAAACGATGACTCATAATAAAACTTACTTTTTAATTTTATTTTTCACTAATTTTAGTAATTACTTATTTGAATTCAAGTAATTAGATGTAAAGATAAATTAACAGTAAAGTAAATTAAAATACAAGTAATTAAAGTATAATCTGAAATAAATAAAAGTAAGATATGTATGTAAATACTACAATATAATACTAACAATAGTAATATCACTATAATAATATAATAATAATAATAATATAATAATAATAATAATTATTATTATATAAATATCAATACTAATTCTAATTATTATTATTTAAATTAAAATGATTATTTATAATAAAAATTACTATTTGATTTTATTATTTTACTAATTTTAGTAATTACTTATTTGAATTCAAGTAATTAAATGTAAAGATAAATTAACAATAAAACAAATAAAAATACAGGTAATTAAAGTATAATCCCATAATAAATAAAAGTAAGATGTGTATATAAATATTACAATATAATATTAACAATAGTATTATATTGTTAATAATAATAATAATAATAATAATAATAATAATAATAATAATAATAATAATAATAAAAAACGTAATATACTGTTAATAATGTTAATAATATGAATAATAATAATAGTAAGAATAATGTTAAGAATAATAATAAATAATAATAATAATAATATTATTATTATTATTAATATATATATATATATAATATTTTTTTATTTTCTCTTTCCTTATATTAGTAATAATATAAATATATTATATATTAATATTTCTAATAATACTAACCATGTTATTACTATTAACAATATTGATAAATATAATAATAATAATAATAATAATAATAATATATAATATATAATATATAAAATTAATATGTAATAATAATAACATTAACCATAATAACAATACTAATAATTTCACTAAGTATTGATTTTCTATATTATAGTTAATAATAATAATAATTCTAGTTATTTCTTTCCATATTAATACTAATGACATATAAAAAAATAATATATTATATATTAATATTACAAATAATACTATATTAATATTTTTACTACCACTAATAATATTAATAAATTTAATTATAATAACAATCATATATAACAATATTAATATATTATATATTAATATTTTTAATTGTTAATAATACAAATAATAATAGTAATAAGAGTACTTCTACTATTACTAACGATGTTAATAATTTTAATAATAATAATAATAGCAATAATAAATAACAATCATAAAATAATAATAGATTTTCTATTACTACTTTTCAAATAATAATAATATTATTATTATTATTTAATAATAATATCAATATATTATATATTAATTAATATTACAATTATCACTACTAATTTTACTATTAAAATTATTAATAAATTTAATAATAACAATAACTATAATAATAGTAATAGTATTTTTCTAACTACTTATTTTACAATATTAATAATAACGATATATAATAGTAATACTAAATTTTGCTACTAATATCAACAATAATAATTTTACAACTACTAATGATATTAATAAGTTTAATACCAATAATAAAATTATTAAATTTTACTAATAATAATAATTTTATAACTACTAATGATATTAATAAATTTAATAATAATATCGATAATAATAAATTTTACTAATAATTTTAACAATAATCACTAAAAACACGGAATAACAATACTATAATAAAACTAATATATTATATATTAATAAGTTAAAATACTTCGTTGGTCTTTGTTTTCGTCACAAAATTTCAATTTGATCATTGTATTTTTATTAGTCTCAATTAGGTCCTCATTTTTGTAGATTAATATCAATTAGATGCTTTCCGTGAATAGAGAACTAACACCGTTAGGTAGGTGCCACGTGTCAACTACTCGTTTTTTTGAATGTTTTGAATTTTTTTTGAAACTTTTTTGAATTTTTTTTTAAATTTTTAATTTTTTTAAAAAAATATTTATGCCTCGTGTCACGTATGTAGTGTACTACGTGTCAATCTAATATGGTGACACGTGTCAAATTATTGTATGAATCTCAATTTGATATTTATATTTGTTAATTTGATTTGAATCCTAAATTTTTTTAAAAGTTTTCAATTTCAGACATTTCAAATTTAGATCAAATTTTACTTTTATATAATGTTATGATTATTTTTATTAAAATTGATATTTTTATTAAATATTTTAATAATATTAATTGTATTTTAACCTATATTAATATTACTAATAATTCTAACGATGATAATAATACTCATAACCTTAGTAGTAATAAGATTAATATATTAATAATAACAATATTAAAGTAATACTAATAATTACAATATTAATCTACGTATTGATTTTCATATATTATAATTAAAAATAACAATAATAATATTTTTTTCTAGTTAATATATTATGCATTAATATTACAAATAAACTAACAATAATAATGTTACTAATAATATTATAAATTTTATAATAATAATCATGATATATAATAATAATATTATTATATATAAATATTGCTAATAGTAATAATTTTAAAATTTTTAATAATATTAATAAATTTTTCTAATAATTATAATAATAATTAGTAAAAGTATGTAATAACAATAACCATAATAATACTAATATATTATATATTAGTTTTACTAATAATTCTAATAATAATATTAATAATTTTACTATTAATAATGTTAATAAATTTAATAATAATAATAATAATATATCTTATATAATATTAATATATAGTAGTAATAATACTGATAATAATATTAACAATTTAACTATTAATAATACATATAATAATAATTATTATAACAATAATTATATTTAAAAATAATAATAAATGTAATATTAATTTGAATAAAATTTATATTAATAAAAATATTACTAATAAATATAAATAATAATAATAATACTTATAGTAATATCACATAATATAATAATAATAATTTTTGTAGTTAATATAATGTATATTACAAATAATATTAATAATAGTAATATTACTAATAATATTATAAATTTAGTGATATATAATAATAATATTGATACATTATATATTAATATTGCTAATAATAATAATAATAATAATAATAATAATAATAATAATTTTGTAACCTTTAATAATATTAATAAATTTAATAATAACAATAACAATATTAATAAATTTTCCTAATAATTCTAACAATAATCAGTAAAAATACGTAATAAAAATAGCCACAATAATACTAGTATATTATATATTAATTTTACTAATAATTTGAATAATAATAATATTAATAATTTTATCACTAATAATACTTACATTAATAATAATTATAATAATAATAATTATAATTATTATTATTATTATTATTATAATATTTAATAATAATAATTGTAATATTATTTTAATAAAATTTATAATAATAATAATAATATTATTATTATTAATTATAAATAATAATAATAATAATATTTATAATAATATCACATATAATAATATTCTTTATAATTAATATTATAATTAAAATCACAAATAAAAAAATTAAAATAAATTAGATATTGTAAAATTTGAATTCAAGTCCTTATAGACCAAACAATAAAAAAATTAACTAAATAATTATAAATATGTATGCTTGTCAATCAAAGAGACGGGTAATATAATAATTTTGCTAATATTTTCTTTTCTTAATATATATCATATATAATAGATAACGTACACTTATATTAAAAGATAACTTATTTAAAACATTTTTTATGAAGCGCTTTTACTGTAATATAATATACATATTTTTAATATAGAACTAGTTAATGTATAAATTATAAATTACCTTGCTTTAAAAATAATGTAATATATAATATACAATAATAACATACAAGAAAATAAAAACTAAAAAATATATATAATAGACAATATTTTAATATACAACTAATTTATATATTTATATATAAGTTAAAAATTACTTTCCAAAAAAAAAAATGTGAAATATTTTCTATAAACTAACTTAGAAATAAATTTTTAAATTCCTTAACTTTTCCTTATTTGTTTTTTAATGAAATAGCGTACACTAATATAAAAAAATATAACTTATTTAGAACATTTTTTTATGAAGTGCTTTTACTATAATATAATACATAATATACATATTTTTAATATAGGACCAGTTAATGCATAAATTATAAATTACATTGCTTTAAAAATAATGTAATATATAATATAATAATAATATAAAAGAAGAAAAAACTAAAAAAGTTATATGATATACAATTTTTTAATATACGACTTGTTTATATATAAGTTAAAAATTAATTTTTCAAAAAATAATGTAAAATATTTTCTATAAACTAACTTACATATAAATTATAATTTCTATAGAAAAAGCTATTTTCTTCTCTTACTAATGTTTATCAACAAATTTATTCACACATTTCTTTAATCGTCAAATTAATAGTATCCTCTAATAACTAAATTTGTTTAGTCACCATGTTATTAATGTAAAATGCTAAAGATTTTACTATATTATTTCAGGTTTACCAAGTGATTAATGTAAAGTATTAAAGATTTTACTAATCACTTTATTTTTGAAGTACTCAAACTCGACATTTTAATTTAGAGAAACAAATTAAATTCACTCAAACCAAAAATATACCAGTGTTGCTAATTACAGAATTTAATTGAACAGTTTCAACTATAATTGGAATTGTGACCAAATGAACAAGTAAAACATTCTTTAAAGAAAAATGGCATTTATAACCATGATATGAAAAACTGCACAAAACCAAACATAGATCCACATAAAGTAAACAACTTTAACTTTGTCACCCTTTAAAATCTTCATCTTTATTCGTTCCCAGGTACCATCCAAGCATTAAAAACTATACATTATAAAGAGGTAATGCATCATCCTATACAAAATAAAAGTTAACCTAAATCTAACCACATTTATATACAAAGAGAATAGGCCTAAAAGTGGAAACTTAATTAGCAACATGTTTCTCCTTTACTTTACCTCATGATCTTTAAGCTTGTACACATTGTCAATATAATCTTCTGTTTCCCACAGGAAGGATCCAAATGCAATAGCTTCCAAGACTAGCCTCCTCAGACTAGAAAATGAGGTTACAATAACATCATCATGCTGAGACAAACCAGATTTCCCATTTCCAAAAAGTGCATTACTATGACTCTCTACCAACTGCACAGCTTCCTTAGATCTCAGTTTGGCACACCTCTGAAATGAGCCAGGGTGAAAGTTCATAACATAACATTTTATATCCTCAATTCCCTCTTCCTGCCTCATTAAATCATGCCACACAGATTGCATGTCATTATTCTTGTTGCCAAGCATCACATCTTCCGACCCGAATCGATACATGTCGGGAAATGAAGGGCAAGATTTCTGACCCGGATGAAGAGCATGGTTAGATGAAGAAAGACTTTGCTCTAGGGTGTACCTCAATGAAACTGACTTCAGAAAGTAACCATATAATATGGAGGCAACATAGACTCGAGCAAGCCAGCTACGTCGAATAGCAGTGGTTTCCCAACTTTCCCTCACACTAGGATTTGATTTCAAGCCTGTGACAGTGCTGACATGTTGCCTTATGATGTCCAAAACTTCCATGCTGTGAATAGACTCCAGATCCCAATCCTTAGAAGGCAATATCTCTAGTCTTCCATTGTATAGGCAATTAGAAAGCTTTGGAACCAAATGAACCCTGATCTCTGAAAACTTGTATAGAATCAGCAAATACATTACATCTGATATAGCAACCATACACTCATCCTCCTTCACTTTTGCAATCCTCCTGGAATTCAGAAACATTTAAGTCAATACATTCCACAAGTACCACTAGTATTTGTAGTGTTATGCAATTTTGAATATTACATATGCACAAAGGTCTAATATGTTCAGTCTGCATTGCAACAGATGATTCTAAATCAATAAACATTAACTTTAGACAACAAAGTTTTGTGAGGCATCGGTTAAGGCTAAAATTCTTAAAACCAAATAGTTTTCCACCAAACATAAGGAAAAGGAACTGACACATATATTCAGCAAAGAGCAGTTACAGTTTCTAAATATCAGGGTATTAGATCTCCAAAGTAACACAATTACAGTAGGTTAATGCAGATAAACTTGGCACCCTCAGAAATAATATACAAGGAAATTAATGAACTGGAAACAAGAACGGAAAAAGTTTGCCCTCCTTTTACATTCACTATCACTGGCATTTACCAGTGTTTAAAGTGAAATACAGCACAACCTTCTCCTTCCTCAAATGTGAGGTTAGTTAATATAATTAGGTTTAGTCTCACAAAAAGCTGCCCCATTCTTGTTTCCAAATACACTAAAACAGATCATGTTCAAGTCACATCCACATAATAACCACAAAAACTAAAAGATGAATAGGTGCAAGTTTCTACAACATAATATAAGATCACTGTATTTCCTCCATACTGTAGGAGAGAGTGAAAATTTTAGGGATTCATACAAAAAAAGATAGCATGAGAAAACCACCACCAAAATTCCCACCCCCAATTAATCAAATATACACACAAAAAATATAATTTAATGTTCACAAAAATTTACCATAAATAAAAGTCTATGATTCAGTAATTGTGTAAAATGATCTCTTTTTTTAAGTGTTTAAATTAAATTAAAAACAGTAAATTAGAACACAAACTAAAAAACTTTAACTATTTAAATTAAACTAAAAATCATAAATTACATTGCAATCAAATGCATACATGCACATGCACTTTAATTAACATGACGACAATGTTAGGGAATCAAGCAGAGCTAAAAATTCCAATAACCAATAAGGGAAAGAACATAATTGAAAAGAACCAATACGGGGTAATTGGAATTGGTGAGAAACCTGTGAAGCAGGGCTTCATCAGAGTGCTGACTGATAACCATGCGAGCAATAGCAGAGTCTCTATCCTCACTCAACATCTTCAACTCTTCCTTGGTAACCACGTGGAACATTTGGCGGCGATTCTGCAACACGCCGCCGAGAAACTTCCCCACAAGGGAGCGTGGCTCAAGGGGCGCGTTGAGGCTGCTGAACTCGCAGTGCCTCCTTCCCGCACTTGCCCTCACCGTCAACCCTTTCGGGAACGATCTCAAGCGTGTTTTGAACGAAGATGGTGATGATGGTGGTGGCTGTGAAGGAGTGAGCATGGTCCTAAGGTGGAGGTGGTGGTTGTTGGAGACACTTTTTTCCATTTTTCAGAGGACCCAAAGGAAAAAAAAATGGACTTTTTGGGTTCTTCTTTATCTGGGTGTGGTTAGAGAAGATGGAACAATGAAGGGTTGGTTTGAGAAGTGTGATGAGTGAAGTGGTGTGTTGAAGAGATTTTGGCTGGTAAAAGGATAGGGTTTGTTTGAGACTTTTGTGGAATGGAAGGATTTCAGTTATGATGAATGAATGTTGTAGATAAAGTTGGTCCTATAAATAATGAAAATGGATAAGTCATTGATAACTTGAGATTGATATGCACACTAGAGTGAAGAACTCTATTTAGTTATAAATGCAGAAATTGAAATTCAGGTCAAATTGCATGACAAAATTTAAGTCAAATAAAATATATTTAAGTTCTAATCATATATTATTCATATCACTAGGAAAATATTTAAAGTTCATCTTATTTACTTGAAAGGAAATAAAACAAAATAAAAACGAAATATAGAAGAGAAGTAAATATACAATAATAATAATAAATTTGTTTATTATTCCAAAGAAATTATTTTTGAACCTAGTGTTATAATAGGCATACATATATATTTAAAAGAGATGTCATAGAGAGATGATTTCTACTATTGTCACATTTTTTATATACTTTTTGTACTTTTTTAATAAACTTTTTAACAATAAAAAAAAAGTGACTTAACAACAGCTTTGCATTAATAATAATAATAAAGCGTTTGTTATTTGGAGATAAAACTGTTATGACCGGTTACTTATGGTACCTAATTTTGACTTAAAAATAGCATTGTTTATATTAACTTTCAGAATGTTTGTTATTTTGTAGATAATAAATGTGTTTGAACAATTTTTTTCATATCCATTTAAAATTTGATTTGGATTATGAATGAATGATATTTCAAAAGACTAATGTTCATCTAATTCTTCAATTAAAAAGTAAAGTACTCGGTCGTTGTAACTATTCATATTTATTTATTTATTTTGATAAAAATAGAATTTAAAATTTTATTCATGGTCAAAATCCCGAAATGAAGAATGATATAAAAGTGAATATGAGAATAAGTATTTAGTATATTTGTTTGATGGTATTAACATATTTTGACATTGATGAGTGGTATTGAAAAGAAACGTAGACACGTAAGGTGGGTTTTAATGTAAAATAATTGTTCATTGTTGAAAAAGATAATCTCAAGAGAGAAGAATGAGATGAAAAGGAACAAAACAGAAAAGAAAAGCGAAGAAGCCGGCCGAAGAAACAACAACCCAACTTCATAACTCTGAAAGAGATATCTTCAAAAATAACAGATAATATTTTTTTTTTAAGATTCATTTTGTGTTTGTTTTTTCTTTTATTCCTAAAATCTTTGCCAAACAAATTTACAAAGTGATTTAGGAATGTGTCAAGTTTTCAATAACAGATAAGAATAGCTTTTTAGGTTCAGATAAGATTGAAGAGCACTACATCCAGCTGCATATACCTCTTATTATAAATTATATTTTATTAAAAAAATATTCAACTCATATAATATCACATCTTATTAATATTAAAACCAAAATTATATATTTTATAAGTTTTTAACATTAAAAATAAAATACATATCTTAATATTCAACAATACATAATATATTTTCTAGAAATAATATTTTTTTTTTGGAAAAAATGAAAAGCATGTTATTTTTTATTTTTAAGAAAAAAAAACATCTAGAAAAATGGTGACCCATTTTGAAGTACTTTATTTATTAACTATATCGATCTTCTTCTTTTTTTAGTTTTTCTCTTTCATTTATTGATATTTAGAAATGGTTTAATTGAAGAATAGTTTATGATTATTCGACACATGACAGTATAAATACAAGAAAATATAAATATACACTGTATAAGAAATTGAATTAGCATTCTATTTTGAGTTACATAGTATTTATAAGTCATTTTGAGACCGAATATGACATATATCAATAAAAGTAAAAATATTTTTTATTATATTATTTGTTATTTAATTTATTATATATATATATATATATATATATATATATATATATGATTACTTAAATTAAGAAATTGTAATAGATTTTGTTGGTATAATATTATTTCATTATGTACTACCTGTTATTTATTTGATGAGATATTATGTATAACGGTATTATATAATTTAGGAGTGAGATGTACAAATAATATTTTAGAAATAATAGTTGTTTAAATTTAAATATGAAAAAAAGATGTATAATTGATTTAGAAGGTGAGACTCTCACTTACCTCACTCTTTCAGTTAGACATTCTCAATATTCTATTATTTATGAATACATTTTCACATATTATTCTCACAAATATAAAGAAGTTATTTCTAAGTATTTATTTATTTTTTTTACATAAATTATAGTTTTTACTGACCCCTTTTAATCTGTCCTCCATTATCTCTAAATCTAAACTGAATTTCAATAGTTTTAAAAAGCTACCAACTGTTAAATACAACTGTTAAATAGTTAAAAAAAAACTAATAATATATCATAGATGTGCTTAAGTAATAAAAGTTATATATATATATATATATATATATATATATATATATATATATATATATATATATATTTGTGTGTGTGTGTTTATTGTACTATTCCTATTGGTCACCATCACCAGTTGTCATCCTTACACAAGGGATATATTATAAGCTACGTAGTAAATTTTAATTGTATCTATCATCATCAAAATAATTTCACACGTTAACGTGTTTGGTACACTTGCAAGCAAATATTTATACAACTTAATCTTTGAGAGTAAATCGAGTTACAATTCAAATTGGTAAACCATTTGAAAAAAATTGTCAGTATAATTGCACGCTAGATTGAATATCAATAGCTTAGTGAATTCAATTTAATATATAAAAGAAAATAAAAACTAAGAAAAATAAAAAATAAAACAAAAGATTTATGGCATCTAAAGCAAGGAACCAACCTCACATAATTATGTTTGTCACTTGCTCCTATAGAAACCCTGTTGAAGATAAAATTAGGGTTATTGACATATAACGGATGATATTTATAAAGCTCTAACTATCCTACAACTTAAACAATTAGAGATATTTAGCTTTTCTAAGTTATATGATAAGAAATAATGAAATGTACCAAATTAGTATTATCAATTGTTTTGAATTAAAATGAAAGATAATGCCCCAGAAAAGAAAATAAAAATGTCCAAAAATATTAAATTTACTTTTGAAAGGGACAAAATCCCAACATTTATATGTATATTTTCTATAAAAGAAAAACTCCTACAAGCTTGAGATTCACTTCTAAATGATTCTTCTATTTGTAATAAGAAATACTTATCAAAAACAACTTTATCAACATGTTATTTTTTGAGTTCCAGTAAAAGATCCGTTTGAAGCTGCAAAAACAGATGGAGCAGAAGAAGAACTTGGTATTGGGTATTGTGATCATTATAAGTTTGAAGTCTAATTTCTCCTACTAATAATTCATTAACAACATCATCAACAAAAAGGCATAGAGTTATGATGCAAAATTGAGTCATGCAAACTTTCAAAATCACTATGCAAGACCATAAAAAATTGAACCCAACGTTGTGATTTTCTACGAGTAATATATAGTGCAAAAGCACTCAATTTTGCAAGCTTAGTCAAGGCAAGTTGAACTCATAGGGTTATCATGGCAGAATAATATTCCTGAATGCACATGTCAATTTGCTTCAATGCACGAATATATGTCTCACGTTGATACTATTTGGCAAATTGTGTATACAATCAAGATAAGTGATCTCGTACCTCCCTTGTAGTATCATATTTTGTCAATTAAGCGTCAATCAAGTGTGTGACAGAATTATTGACCCAATTGACAATTTTAGAGTTATCAACTTCTAATACCTCTAAAGTAGTAGCATAATCACTGACTTTGGTGTCAATCATTTTTGCCTTAACACTTGAAACATAAACACACATGGACTTTTCACGAAAAAAGCTTTTCATAAAATAACTCTAGTAGGAATAATTTTAACCATCCAATTGCACACTAATAGACTGAAGAAAATCATATTTACGAGTCGCCATAATAAATTGAATACAAAATAGAAATGTGAACCACACGACGGAAGCAACGAACAAAACATAATATGTACCTAATATTAGAGGATTGCAAATACTTGGTGAAACGCATGAAAATTTATGAAAAAAAAGGCTTAGGACATAGACTTAGGGTTTAAGAAAGAAGAACTACTACAAGAATCCCTTCTCAATTATAACATTTGCAAAAAAGGCTTAAGGCATAAGGTTTAGGAGAAAGGAACTATGGGTGAAACGCCTAAAAATTTGTGAAAGAAGCTTAAGACTTAGGACTTAAAGTTTAGGGTTTAAGAAAGAGGAACTACTACAAGAATCCCTTCTCAATCATAATATTTGCAAAAGAGGCTTGGGGCTTAACGCTTAAGGCTTAAGGTATAGGAAAGAAGAATTATTGTAAGAACCTCTTCTCAATCATAGATTGTTTTGAGCCTCTGATACCATGTAGAAAACAAAAAGAATATAGGAAGAAAGAGATTATGTATTATTGATTGTGTATTAAAATGTTTCAAGAGATGTATTATATATACACAAAACTAACCCTATAAGCCACAAGTAAATAGGCCTAAAACATGGGTTTATGCCCTAACAACTAAAATGTTATCATAATTGAAACGTCAAATACACTTAATAAAATTTGGTTAAAAAAATTAAATTCTCACATGTCTAAAAATGGATGACTAAATTGGTATAAAGTTTCAAAGATTGACTAATTTCAATTTTCACTTAAAAGACCAAAAACATATTTAATCTAAAAAATATAGGTATCAAAATAATTCTTAAACCTTTTATTAGACTGACATGTGATCACTTTTCAAAGGATATTAGCACTAATTTAAGATAAAATACCACATTAACTCTAATTAACAAAAATTAATAGTAAAAAACAAATATTAAAACTAAAATAAATGAAATGTTTAAATATAGACATCAAATATACCTACATTTTTGTTTAACAACGTCATGTGAATGCGTATTTCATACGTATAATTATTACTATTTGATTTGCACTAATTTAAGATAAAATACCACATTGACTCTAATTAACAAAAATTAAGACTCAAAAACAAATATAAAAACTAAAATAAACCAAATATTTAAATATAGACATCAAATATACTTATATTTTAGTTTAACAACGACCTGTGTATACGTATTTGGTTTTTTCTGTTTTCTGTTGCATGTAAGCCTTCTTCCGCTTGTATGCGTCATTTTATTTATCAGTATGAGTTTCTGCTGATCAGTGATCATAATGGTATGTCCTTATCGTTCTTGTGATGTTTCTATGTGTAGATAGAACATCTTGTGGAGTTAGAGACGTTTGACGTTTATAGAGTTGTTTAAACAGGATATCAGGTATGGGAAGCTAATGTCTATTATGTCTCACAAACCTGTTAGGAATATTATTATATGATTATTCTGTAATTGACTAATGTGTTTGATATGTGAATTGGGTTGTGATGTTTGAAAATGATAAGTACTTAGATTTTATCTGTTGTTTGAGAATAATCGTATGTTATGGGTGCAATTGGATGCAATTGGTGTGAATATTTTGATAGAATTAATGTTTGATACTCGAATGGTCTCTGGTGGAGGTTTTGGAGTTGATGGATTTGTTGAATAGGTATAATTTTTCTTAAATCAATTTCTACAGAATTATGCAGATTCACTTCCTCGGTGGGCGAGCTTACTCGCTAGGCGAATGAGTTGATCTGCATAACTATGCAAAACATGATCTGTAGATTATGCAAATTCGCATACTCGATGGGTGAGTGCTACTCACTGGACGAGCATGGGCCAGTGGCTGGGCGAGTGCTACTCGTTGGGCGAGTAAGTCAGAACCTGAAACTTGTATTTTTGAGTTAAAGTGGGTGGTATTTTAGTTATCATAGAAGCTTTGTAATTATTATGAATGATGAGTGTATGATATGAGATTGTTTATATGAGACTGAGTTGAGATTGGTTGATGCTAACCCAAGGAGGATTAGTAGTGATTGTGGTAATGTATGCATTGAGGTAAGGATTGTCTTGATAATTATCCTGACGCTCTAATAACCATTCAAATTCTCAAGTAGAGAGGAATGAAGTATGTAGTGAGAGGAGCAGGAGGTCTAAGCCTAGGGTTTTTCCTTGACCATATGTGTTAACAGACTTACCTTGTATGTGGAAGAGTTTTGACTCTTAATTTGTCGCTCTACAAAGCATGAGATGTCACTACAAATGCAGAACTGACTGGATCCGACCTCAATGCATATATCTAGATTAGTTGAGTCATAATCTATAAATATATGTATGTGAATATCTACATGTCTATAGTTGTTAATATATCAATATTATATGGTTTAAGAATATTCTTTAAAAGTCATTTGCTTACCCTTCTTCTGTGTTTTTGTCTTGTGTTGTATGTTTTTCTTTTGCGATGATCACCTTTTCGGTGGGAGCAGTGATGGTTGCAGTTTCAGAGGCACCTCTAGAGGTTGAGGAGCCATCTTTTAGGTCAGAAGGAGGTCTCAGTGGGAAGTTGTTGTAAGTGGTTAGATTGTGTTTAGAGTTAAAAAAGTTTGGTATGTATAATAATAAATTTATATAGTCCAATTATTTGTAAGACTGTATTAATATACTTTATACATTTGTTTATCTGTTTTGAACACTAAGGTGGAATATCTTATTTTATTAGTTTTAAACGGCTAAAATTGAGATGTTATATCTACATTTTAATTTAACAACAACTCGTATTACGTGTTTCATCCGTATAATTGTTATTATTTGAATTTATCTTTTCATCTTATTTTTTTGTGCAGCACAGTGTAAAAGAGTGCATGCTATTATTATTATTATTATTATTATTATTATTATTATTATTATTATTATTATTATTATTATTATAAATAATAATAATTATTATTATACGATAATCCATTACTATTATTAATATTAATTATACTTTTTATAATCTATTATTGAGAAGTAAAAGATCAAAATTAAAATAATATTATTTATCTTTAATTAATTTATTATAAAAAATATTTAAAATTGATTATTTATTTATTTTTTCTATTATCATATTCTATATTTATATTTTAACTATTTATAATTATAATATTTTGATATAATCATGTAAATATATTATTAAGTTAAATATAATAATAATTATATTATTTTTTATTACAAATAAATAAAAAAAAAACTTGTGCTCACGCATGGTCCTGATATTAGTTTGGTTAAAAAGACTAAATTTAAATATGTCTAAAAATAAATGGTTAAATTGATCTAAAGTTTCAAAAATAAATTAATTTTAACTTTCACCTAAAAGACCAAAAATATATTTAATCTAAGAAAATATAAATATCAAAATAATTCTTAAGCCTTTTATTAATCTGATATATGATTACCTTTCAAAGAATATTAGCACTAATTTAAGATAAAATACCACATTAACTCTAATTAACCAAAATTAAGAATAAGAAACAAATATAAAAACTAAAATAAATCAAATATTTAAATATAGACATCAAATATAGTTGCATAAATTAATTTTTACATATCAATTTGTATGCGTTATTTTTCTTATATTTTATTTATTTTATTAAATACTTCATATGTTATAATATTTTTATATAAAAGTTAACAATAAAGTACAACAATTTATTTTAAATAAAACCATAATTGATATAACATATTATAAACAAAAATTAAAAAATACAAAATGTCAAGTACTTCAATAAAATTTAAAAAAATAACAAAAATTAAAATTAAGAATAACTGAATTACACGACTATTTTAATCATATAAAAATCATAATTAATTCGTTAGTCCAATACGACTTCACTCTGAAAAGTCATAAATTATGACATACAACCACAATTTCTTTACATAAAAATCATGTCATAGATACATAATTTACACATAAACATAATCTTTAAAAGACGTGCTGATTTCGGTGTTATTGTTATAAAACATAACACCACAGCCTATTTTTACCTCACAAACTTTACCAACTTTAAATTTTTATAAATATGCTGTCCAGTAACAAATATTTAGATACATAGATATCATACAAAAACATTAAACAATAAAATAAAATAATATACGCAACTTCTAAATAATTTTAAACTATTATAAGATTTTGTACCATCAATCTAATGAAATTTAATAACTAAATTGATTGAATTTATATCTTACACTGATTAACAACTTACGACCAAAAAACAACGTTGAAAAGTACATGAACTCACACCAAAACAAAACTTAACAGTATAGTGGACCACCACAGGCCAGAAAAACATAGGTCAAGAGCAACCTTACCTCCTAGGGCTGTTTTGGAGCCGTTACTTACTAATCACATCCAAAAAGGACAAAATATTTCAAATCATCCCCATAAAAATGATGCTGCAAATTACTATTACATAAAATGCAAGTTGTGTAAATAGAAATATTGCACTTTCTTCAACACTTTTTTCTAATTGTAGCAAAGCATGATGTCAAATAATGTACTATTAATGAATGAATGTTGCCCAAAGAAATAGAAACATTGAACCTTACAATGAGAGCATGGCTACAAATAATGACCATCCATTGGGGAATGATAGTAATGTTACATAAAATGGTTATCCAAACAATCCATTCAAAATCATTCACCAATGTAAGTTCCTCCTCGTTGGCATAGGGGTGCTGCTACATATAGGAGGAACACACATTCATGAAATGAAAGCAACAAAAAAAAAGTGTCAAAACAAATAATCAATTGTATGATTGAGTCATGAAAACCCATTTGAGTTATTTGTTTGTTTTCTCCTCTTCTTCAAAGTGTCACACTTGGGAACTTGCAAGATCCATAACCTACAATAACTCAACGTAAGAAAATGAATTAGCAGGAAGAAAAATCTTCAAAATCTTCAAAACATTTACTTGACAAAACCAATTACCCAAGAGCACAATTTTAATCTCACGGTGCTAAAATTAACTACAAATCATAATAATGAAAAGAAAAAAAACACTATAATTTTGTCGAAAATTCATTTTAACTTACTTGGATCATTTGCTGTTTGTGTGGCAAGACCGTTGAAGTAACAAGTTGCACCATCCTTCTTAAACTGCGCCCAATAAGCACTAAAAGCATAGCTCGCATGCCAGAAAACCGAATTGGGTTTAAAGCACTTCCCTCTGGGTTGGATCGGGTCGCACGTCCCATTCCCCTGCGAGCACGCGTAAGAGAGCGCCGCCGCCAGCACCGTCGCGTTATCCCGGCGCGCCACCACGCACCATATCTTCCCCTTATACTTCTCGTTGTTCTCCGGTGCCGGAAGCGGCCGGAAGTCCGACTCCGGCGTCCGCCCCGACAAATCAATGTCGAAAACCCTGGACCCGTTCGGGTGCAGCAACCCGAAGTGGCGCTCCGTGCCCGGACCCGGTTTCTGGTTTTCATTAAATAGAGCGAACAAAAAAGACGGAAGAAGCGAACCCGGTCGAGCCGGCGTCCCAACCCGTGGTTTTCTCGTAACCCTTTTTATGAAATTTCGGTTGTAAGTGGCAGCGTTGTAAACATTCGCTCCAATCTGGTCGAGGTCCCCGCCATTGGGCCAACCCGTTTCCGCTACAAAGATCCGAATACCCGGATAGCCAAGTTTTTCCATTGCGAAATAAACCGCGTCCACCATCTGGTCGAAGAGGTTGGTGTAAACCAAACCCGAACCCGGATCCGTCACCGTAAGATTCTTGGATTCAAATAGCGCGTAATCGAGGTTTATATTAACCGGATCAGAGGACCACGCGAAGAAAGGGTAAACGTCTAAGAAGAAAAAGGATTTGGTTCGGTTGAGGAACTTCAACATGGGTTTCATGATGGGAACAGCTATGTCTGCACGAAACGAACCGTTTGAGGGAGGAAAAGAAGTTTGGAGCACGTCCATGGCGGAGGAGGTTCCGACCTTCACTTTGCGGATCCCGAGGGATTTGAGTGCGTGTTTGATGCGGCGCATGGCGGGGACGAGGTGGCGCCACGTGGCATTGGTGGTGCTGCTGATGATTTCGTTCCCGACGAGGATGTAACGGATGCGGGTCTTGGGGAGGAAGGCTGCGACGTTCGAGGACACCCATTTGTCGGCGAGGGTTTGGTTGGAGGAGATGTTGGAGATGAGTTCGTTGGGTACCATGACGGAGACCTGGAGGCGCGTGTGCCGAAGCGCGTTGAGGATCGTGGAGTTGGCGTCGTAGAGCTTCACGCGCTTGGCGTGAAGGGAGGTTAGGAGGGAGACTGATTCTCGCGGCGGCGGGAGGTTGTCGCCGAGCTGGCCGTAGCATATTCCGGGTTGCGGGGAGAACGTTGCAGCTGCCAAGAAAAAAAAATCAGAAAAATTGCATTTTGAAAGAAGATCGTGTGTAAAAGAAGAAGAAAATTTGGGGTTGCTTACTTGAAATGGTGAACAGTGAAATGGAAGATAGTAACAGAGGAATGAGAAGAAGCATAGCCATTTTTGTCTTGGCTATGGTTCTTTCAGGGTTTGGAAAAGGAGACTTCTTTTTTTGTGTTGTGTGGTTCTCTTCACCTGGAACGACGCGTGTGAGAGTGTGAAGAAGCTAAAATAACCAGAAAGAAACAATGTTGTTTGTTGGTGAGGGAAGAAGCCAAAGGTTTTTCTGGGGAAGATAAAAATGGAAGCTGTATCGCACAGAGAGGATATAATAGACGGAATGAATGCTTGAAATTGGTGAGATTATGTTGGAAGACGAGCTTTGATAACGGGTTTAAGAAAGGAGAGATCATAAATAGTTTGAAGAATTGCAACGACTATTTGCAAATGAGGGAATAATTATCTTTTTCTCACTGCAAAAAGTGACATTATGTTAGTAGTAGAATTGTGATTTACATAATTACAACAGAGAATCTAGTGAAAAGAGTGGGGACCATGTTGTTGTTTAGCATTGGATAGAGAGAATGATTGTATTTTTCTCTTAATTGTTGATTTATTTATGGGTGAGTTGTTGGTGTTTCTAGGAAGAAGAGGAAAAGTGGGTGATAGTGAGTCTGAAAAAGGTCTCATAGTACGTAAATGTGCCAGAAAGAGAAGCTAGCCGTTTGAGTGTGATAAAGCAGGATCTTGTGTGAGTACAAACAATCAGTGTTATATAATATCTAAAAATGAAAAATTGAAAGTAAAAATTACATTAGCAATAATGTTTTTAAATTTAGAATAACATAAGATAAATGAAATAATAATAGTGGTTAATAAATTTTTTTTAATTAATGTCCTTAAAACCATTTTTATTATCACTACACTTGGAGAGAAAAAAAAAAGAAAGCAAAAAGCTGTTGGTGTGAAAAGATAACTAAAAAGCCATTGATGCCCAACAGACAGAGAATGCTTTTTCCTTTCCTTTATGATGGACTACAGACACCGACACTGCTACTCTGAAGGTTAGAACTTTGCTTCACTGGTTTCCATAATTTCTCTTCTACTTCTGTAGTCTTTTGTTCTTTTCCTCCATCCAAATTTCTGAAATAACGTATAAAGGAGAGAATTTTATTATTTTTAGTTATGATAAAATATTTACAATTTTACTTTGATACTATAAAATGGTGAGGAGATGTTCTTCTCAAGCTACGTACTCAGCTTCCTAGAAACTGTTAGCTTTAGCAATAGGTGGGAAGGTGACATTGTGGCCATCTTTTGGTTCAACTATATTCTGTTGCAAAAAGTATTTATGAAAGTCATCTCAATTTATGTAATGGTTTCTTCTACCTTGTCTGGAGAATCTTTTTCTCCTCCTTATCCATGGTCTCTGTTGGCATGGCTCTGATTTTGGTCTCTGCTAGCATTTCCCTGTTGAACAAATCAAGTAAGGACTTTAGCACGAATGAAATTTTCTAGAAGATACTTTAAGAGCTTAAATCAGGAATCCTAAATACCTTACCTCATCACCTATTTATACTATCAATAGCAGGCTTTTACTAAGTCCATATTAAAGACCTCTTAGTTGATAACCTTTTGAGTGCAGTCGAGGGTTACACATTTTATGTAACATTTGTTTTTAAAATTTTTATGAGTTGTGGGATAAATAGTAAAAAGTGGATCTTGTTGAACATTATTCATTTATATTTAATCCGTTTTGGAGTAGTGTTTTAATTGATAAAAGTACATATATTTGTTTACTAACATATAATTTAAAATCTTTTAAGAAAGTCCAAGTGTTTGAGTGTAGTTGGGCTGGCTATGCGCGCTATTAGAGATGGCAACGGGGCGGGGCGGGTACGGGTATCATGATCCCATCCCCATCCCCATAATAAAAATTCATCCCCAAACCCAACGGGTATACAACTTTTGACCCATCCCCATCCTCACCGGGTAACGGGTATTTTCTTATACCCATACCCATACCCATTTTTTTATTGTTCCATATATCAATTAAATATTTTTTATAAAAAAAATTTAAAAATCACACAAACGGAATCATGATACTATCAAAATATTCAATATTAAAATAACATACTCTTTTTGATTTTCA
>Ga0214543_1004362_pt1 | contig 26911 bp, 27 predicted proteins | sample CNSS2metaG_FD_160094 | JGI IMG/M metagenome (GOLD analysis project Ga0214543, IMG submission 160094) | Root nodule microbial communities from cowpea collected in UCLA plant growth center, Los Angeles, California, USA - CNSS2 | ecosystem: Host-associated > Plants > Roots > Nodule | place: USA... | reverse complement strand
ATATATATATATATATATATATATATATATATATATATAATACACAATGTTTCAAAAGATGAATGCAATAAAAGAAGACAAATAAGTATTTGTATAATATATCATAATTATGATGACAACAAAGTCAATAAAGATATTACTCAATATTTGAGCTACTACATAAACAATAAAAAGCACTTTAAATCAACGAACCCATATATATGTAATAGTTTCGAACTCTTGTTTGCAAACTAAATTATGTCTTAGCTTTTGGTTTTTAGAATATGTAAAATAGTTATATTCTCTACTCTGAAAAGTAACTAAGAAAGTTTTATTATTTATTATTTATTACAAGGGAGTTTTCTTAAGAAAAACTTGTGATTATAGCTAGAAGTGATAGTTGAGTATACCTTATTTCTCAATTTTTAGAGAATATTATTGATAGGTATTAACTAATTAAGATTGGCTATTTTTCGTGATAAGTAGAGTGGTTATTTACTCTTCATAAGTAGAAGTGGTTATTTTCGATAACCATGTAAAGTGAATTATGTATTCATGATTGCTAGGTGTACTTGTTGTATTTGCTTAGAAAATTGATAGATTACTACAATCCTAAGTCTTAAGACAAAATTAAGCGTAACTCAAGAGTTTAGGATAAATTTGTATAAATTTGTTGTATTTTCTTCATTAAATAACCTCTGACGAAAATTCTAGTATTTATGTGAAAAAAGTGAGTTACTTGTACCTTCAATAGTAATTGATTTAATTATTTTTGCTTGGCATACATAAAAAATCATTTTAAGCAACAACACAAAATATTGAGTTAAATCACAAAAAGAGTGGACTAAAGTTTAGACAACAATTTTTTAGGCGTAGTCTAGGTGAGTGTAGTTATAGGTAATAGGCCGCGATTTTCAGTACGACAATAATTTTAAAATCGTTGCTTATAATCCTCATAAAAGGCAACGATTTTGATATATGTGTTTTTCAAAACTTCACGTTTTCAACACTGTGAACTCTTGGCGTTTTCAGTATAAAATCAAATGAAGGAAATAAATTCAAATTTTAGCGTTTTTGGAACTAAGTTTTGCATTTTCAGTCAAAAAAAGGAGGAAGGGAATATTTTTAATCTAAAAGCTTTAATTTTTAGTGTATTTTAGACCACATTTTTATAGATTGGCCCACACTTTTTACAATCAAGATTTATATAAATGTTGCTTAAGATAGTTTTTAAGGCACTTCTAAAAAAAATGTTGTCTTTACTATGTTTAAACCAAATTTTTACATCTGTCCTCTTGTTTAGTCTTGTTTAGTGTTGTTTAAAATCATTTTTGTTATAGTGGCAAACTGCTCTGAGATAGAAAATAATAAAAATTGTTAATTATTTGTCAAAAAAATCAACATTCACCGGTGAAAATGTTCCAGAGATAATCAACTTAATGATCAACATGTTCAACAAATCATACTCACTAATCAATTTTGGTAGATGTATAAAAAACTAGCAAGCCAAGATCCAGCTATAATTGAAGTTCTCCATGGATCCTAAATTGTGTTGTATGACTTTTGTAGATATATTATGCATATAGGTGTTTGTATAATTATTTTAGATATCTTCAATTCATTTTTAGAATTGACTTTTAGAATTCCGTTTTCTCTTTTTTCTCTAGTAGTATTAAACATTCTAGAGTTTCTACAATTTAATCGTTGTGTATTCCTTTTACTTTCAATTGCTTCATTAATTTATTTTCTCTCCTTACTTTTAAATTATTCAATTTACTTTTCTACACTTTATTTTTTTTTTAACTTTCTTGTTCCTAGATTAACTTTTTATATTTGTTGGAAGTCTGACATCGACCAAAAGACAAGACTAATTCACAATATATAAGTGGGTGCAAATTTTATCTTATAAATAAGCTTTGTAGGATTGAAATAGACTTAAAAATTTACTTCTTGACATAATATTAGAGCTATAACTTACACTATTGGTTTAAAATCTTTTTCTTAAACAGGTTTTATACTTGATTCCTTAGTTGAAATTTTGATATTTTTGTGGTTATAAATAAACTTGGAATTCAATGACATATAACAAGTTAAGGATAAAACTAGATAATTAACCATTTTTTATATATTGAATTTAATCATAATTTTTTTACCAGTGAAAATTTTATAAAAGTGTTATTATGAATAATGAATTTTAAAGAACGATCAACTTATACTAGCTCCTATGATCCACTTACAAAAGTGTTAATCAGGCTACTTATACGTGTATGTTAACAACAATGTAACTAAGTATATAATAAAAAAAAAGAAAGTCTAGTTAACTAAATATAATAATAATCTAATAATAGCAATGGTATTACGATTAATTTAGTTACTCAGTACAGGTGACGCCTAATCTTATTGGTTATGGAAATGGATCACCTTATTTTGCCATCCAATACTAGCTCATATGATCCACTTACAAAAGTGTTAATCAGGCTACTTATATGTGTATGTTAACAACAATGTAACTAAGTATATAATAAAAAAGAAAGAAATAGTCTAGTTAACTAAATAGAATAATCATCTAATAATAGCAATGGTATTACGATTAATTTGGTTACTGAGTACAGGTGACGCCTAATCTTATTGGTTATGGAAATGGATCACCTTATTTTGCCATCCAATACTTTTACATTGACTTTATATTTATTATTCTACCCTTCACTCTCTTATTCTTTTTATCTTATTTTTAATAACTAAATTACATTTTCAAATGGAAAGGATCATGTTAATTCCCTAGGCCCAAAATAACATACTAAAGGATGAAGAATTTGGTGTGTAGCCTAAAATAGATATACTCGATTATGTAAGGAGAGAAGGAACAAGAGTGGGCACATCGATTTACTCTGTTTGAACATTGATAAAACACTAGAAGCATGATCTGGAAATGGAGAAGGTAAAAAAAAATGAGAAAGGATTCCAAATGCGAAGCAGCTGCAGAGAAATTTCTGCGCAGATAGGTTGAGAGAAGATGTCAAAGTCTGCGCCTAATAGCAGTTTGGAGAGCCTCTTGGGTGGTGAGGTGATGGGGAACTCTGACGACGACGTCTTGAAGCATCATCTCTTTGATGTTGGAGATTGTGGCATGCAGAACTTGCAAATTGACGTCCCTGAGAGCATCCATCAGCCGGGCAGAGGGGTGGTTAACGTTCAGGCTCTGCACCCTTATCATGGCCTCGGAGCCCAAGATCTGGACTTCAACTCTCATCTCAGTAGTTGCAGAGGAGGGTGCGGGAATGGATTGGGGTTGGACCTGCTCTGCCGGACCTTCCTGCTTGGCCTGGAACGCCACCTGGAGGTTGCTGATTTTGGCCTTCAGTTCATTTATATAATCAACGGCGTCCGAAAGCAGGGAGGCCTTGTCCATCTTGGACACGTTAGGGACAGCAGAGCGAAGAGCATAGAATCTCTGATTCAGCTTCTCTCGCCGCTGCCTCTCGGCCTCCACGTGATTTACGGGAAGCGCCTCACGTACCCTCCCCGCCCTTCTTCCCATCGTGGGAACGTTGTTGTTATTGCCTTCCGCATCATGATCAGAAGGCCCTGAAGACTCCGTCGACGATCCCTCCAATTCTCTTCTCCTCTCTCTCTCTTCCTCCTTGCCTGGAACCACCCACTGCTTGCTCACCGGATTCTCACTCCCACTCTCCCCCTCCTCTAACACCGATTTTGCCAGTTGCAGAACCCCATAATCCAGCTTCAGCACCTCATGCGAACCCAGCTCAAGGATCCCTCGTGCCACCGACACGCACACTAATGTCTGGATCCCATGCCTCCGTGCTTCCCCCACTCTCTCGTCACACTCCTTCACTTCAAACTCCTTCACCCCGCTCAACCAAACATCCACCCCCGAGCCGAAGGCACACCCCACCACACCGTCCCCGGCGGCATACGACCGAGTTTGCGACACCCTGTAGAACCATTCGATGTCGTTCACGTGGTTCCTCGTTTGTTCCTCCGGCATTCTGACTTCCGTTCCCTCTCTTCCCTTTGTGCCCATGAAGAAGCCGTCCCCATATTCCAGTGTGTCACGGGAGTCGCTGTCTTTGGTGGCTTGCCAGAATATAGCATACACCCACCATTCCTGACGGCTCTGCAGAATGAACTGTAGACGCTGCTGAAGCGCGTTTGCGTTTGAGACCACCGATGAGGATGCCGAATCTATAAATTCTCTCATCTTCCCTTTCATTTTCTCTTACTCAGTTTCTTCATACACTTTGCTGCTACTACCTTCTTATTAAGTCGAGTCCTTCCCAACTGACTCAGATACAATAATGTCTAAGGTTTCAGATGTAATCAACTAAGTCTCGACAAAGAAAAACAACGAAAATAAATTTCCTTTTAGCTGTGTGAATGGACCTTTCCTAGAGAAGATGAGAAATGGGAATTAAATGGTGTGTTCTTTGAATACTTTAGCTACGATGGAAGTTGTCGCGCCAGTTTCACGTGTGCACACAAAATTTGACTGCTAAAGTATATGACTGAGTTCGATGTATTGTATCATACATTCCCCTGATCTTTTTTCCCTAAATATAATCTTCATTCTTTTCATGTAACATTTTGTTAAACCCGTCAGCAAATAAACTTGTATGTGAATCACTTCCTTGTATTTTGTATGTAAACAAAATATTATAATTTATAGACTCTAGTTTTATTTTTCTATCTCTAAGTCTTAATCTGTGTCATTAAGATAGAATTATTACCTGTTAACCAATACAATAAACCTATGACCCTTCCACTCTAAAATATACAAAACTCCTAGACAAATTAACAACCTATAAACAACCCATTCGATTTTATTTCATTTAAGTTTATCTAACAACACTTCCCCTTGAACTTAAATTCCTACTCTTCATCCTGACTGTGCCACATACGGTCTCATACTTATTCCTATCATTAATAGTAAGATTCTTTACTTTATTTATAGTTGACTTACTTTTCTCTTTGGCCCACTTATTCTTCTTTTTTGTAGATGTGTAATTCGCTTTTATTGTGGCTAACTTGTTCTACATATTCTTAGCGACAATTTTGTTTTTAACCATGTTCTTTACTATCTTATTATCCGACTTATATTACCTAGGTTCATATCAATATATTGATCTCCTTTTGAGTTCTCCACTTGGTCCACTGACCTATCGACATGCTCTACCAAGTTGTCTACATGCTCTACCGAGATATACACATTCTCTACTGAGTTATCCACATGCTCTATCGCAGTGGCGGATCTTGACTAAAAATGTTGAAGGGGCCAAAGTAATATAATTCTGAGATCATTATATTTGGTTATTAGTATAAAGGTTTAAAAAATTGCTTCTCTACTAAACAATTTGATTATAATGTTTCAAAATATGTGAAGAAGTATAATCTATCTTATTTTCATCAATAGTTTCCTTTTTTAATCACTTTTTAATAATGAATTTATTCTTTTATTCTTTATCAATATATATTTTTTGTACATAATATTAAAAAATAATTTATCATAATTTAATAAAAAATTGAGACACATAATTATTAAAAGAAAAATATATTATAGTTAAGTCACAATTAAAAATCAATTATAAAAAAATACATGATACATTTTTTTTCTATATTCATGAAAAATGAATAAACAAAAAGCTAATGAGATAAAAAATAATGTTTTCATTATCAAGTGAGACAAGAGACAAGAAAAGAAGAGGATAAATAAGAAATGAAAGCAAAAATAATTTTGTGTCTAACTTTTTTTTCTTAAAATACAAAAAGAAAATATATGAGATAAGAGATTATTATAATTTGTGAAAAAACTAAAAAGAAAATAAGAAGGAATATAAAAATTATAATAATAAATATTTGGTTTAAGTATTGATTTATGTTTCGTTTAAAAATGTTAAGTTGGTTCTCTAATCTTTTTAGTCTCAATTTGGTCCTAAATTTTTGAAAAAATTATGCAATTTAGTCTTTTACTTAAATTTCTTGAAACGGGTAGATGATTCTTTCATTAAAATTGAAACTCTTAGTATGAATGATTTAGTTTGTTGACGTGATTAATATAATCTAAATGTCAATTTTTTGACAAAAATAGAAACCAAATGAGAAATTAAACCTAAATATTTTTATTCTTTATTATTTATTAACATTAAATACACCATTTAATTTTCATGAATTCCTAAAATATATTACTTATGATTTAAAAAAATTAAAAAATTTTAATATTATATATATATATATATATATATATATATTATTTAAAAAAATTCAAAATTTGGAGGGGGGGCCATGGCCCCTCCCTGCCCCTTTAAACATCCGCCTCTACTCTATCGAGTTATGCAAGTTGTCAAGGAAACTCCCCTAGCAACTTGAGCTTTTAATGAGGTCATCGGCGTCGTTGATCGGCGGGAAATGGACTCCGTTCGATAGAGACGACCTCCGGCAATCGTTCGTTCGATGGAAATGACTGGAAAACGCAACGGAAGATCGAATATGGAAGTTAACGCTCGAATCCCTCAAGCTTCTCACTGGATTGGTAAACCCGACGAGGTCAAACCTAATCTAGGGTTTAGGGTTTGAGCAGAGACGAAAGGGAAGTGTTCTCAACCTAAGTTTATCATTCATCTCAGCTACCATACATGAGGTTGGCCTGCCTTTATATAGGTGGAAAGGCAGCCGAGAAGCAAAAACAAAGAGGAAGCCAACTAACAGATTCGTAACGGCAAAAACAAAAAGGAGAAACGGGACAAGCATTCCTATCTAACGGGACAGAACCCTAAAAAGACACAGCCCTATCAAGAACCCTAGCAGCTGGTGATGTAGAACCTAGTTGCGGCGTGGGTGTACTTTAGGCGAAAGGAATGGATTCATAATCCAGAACCCTGATTGCAGAATGTTATTGGGCTGCACGGGTGAAAGGAAATTGGATGCGTGAAGGTTGGAAGAAAGTTGGGCGAGCAAAAACCCTATTTGTGCCGTTTGGAAAAGGGGGAAAGGGTTTGTATTGTGATGGTTGATCTGTAGGAAAAAACAAGTGGAGAAGCCTGGAGTAATTGGGCTAGAAGCCCAATACGTGGTGGCAGAAGACGAGAATGGTGTGGAAGCATAGGCCTGGTCTGCATCTATTAGTTGGAACACGTGGGCTACAACAAAAATATGAACAGTGAAGCGAACCACGTGCTGGTGAAGATTGGCTCCGCTTAATGAAATTGAATGTTGGGTGCGGACTGTTTAAGAAATTGGAAGGATGAGGTATGAGAGAATTGGGCTCCAGCCCAATTAAAAGTGCTGCTACGCAGTTGGCCCAACAAACACGTTCCATTCCACACATCATCACATGCTTCAATTTGAATAGATTGGCTGCAATTAGTAAACCAACCTAATTAGACAACTTTTATTTAATTAAAAAATTAAAGAAAATTAAAGAATATTAAAAGTAATTAAAAAGATTGGGCCTAGGCATTGGCCCAGTGCTATAAGCCTTATTGGGGTCACATCATCCCCTCCCTCTTGAAGAGGATCTGTCCTCAGATCAAGTGGGTTGTGAAAGGCTCACAGCAACCAAATTGATGGTTCCACCAAGATAAAAAACAAATCTGCAATAGTCATCAAATAAAAGTGAATTAAAATCATAATGACCATGCAGTAAAATTTAGTGGGGACTATGTGAAAATGGGCTTATAAATTTTGAAAAAGTTGGTATGAGACCCACTTCACAAAAAGAATGTTGTACACTTGGACTAAGATGATTTTTGAAAAGAATTTTAGAGTCAAAGTGTGTTTTTACACAAGATGCTGAGGAGGATGAATTAAGGGAAAGAGATTGAGAACAAAATGTTTGAGAAGGAAGCAAAACAAAAGATTTACTGACAAAGAGAATAGAATTTAAAGATGTAAGAATTTCCTTTGAAAATTGGAACTGAATGGAAGGGACTAGTGAAAATTTTAACACCAAATCCTTAACAATGAGTTTCCTTTTTGCATTTGAAATGATCTTTAACTCTATCACTTGTGATTGTATTTCAAAATTACTCTCTTGTTTTATTTTCTCTCTTTCCGCTAAGTATTTTCTCTCATTCTCTTCTTTTGCTATTCTTAGACTCTCCTCTTTAGCCTTTTCTTCTTCCTTTCTTCTCTTGTATCTCTTTTTCCTCTTGTTCTCGTTGAGCACAAAACATCTCAAACTCTTCTTTTTCTCGCTTCTTTTCAAACTCTCGAAGCTTTTGATGTTTAGCTTGCTCTCTCTTATATTTTTCTCTCTTTCTTTGTTCGCTCAAGAGCATGTCTAAATTGTGCTTAAAATCTTTTTCTAGTCTAAAAAACTTAGCAATGTTTTGGATGAATGCATCCCCAATGTCAATGAGGTCTTCTATCCTAGCTTGTTGTGCTTTAGTGATCCTAAATGAAGGGGGAATGAAATGTTTCCACATGCATGTTTTTAATTCATAAAATGTATTGATGCATGATGTTCTCCCCTTTTTCACTCTGTATTGCCTCTCTTGCCACCAATCAAATGCATGTCCTACAAACCTAGATGTAACATGCCTAAGAATGTCTATATGACTATATTTACTAAACATTGGTTGCACCAACTTCTCAGTATCCCATATCCAATATCTAAATCATATTGGTCATATATCTTCCCCAAAGAAAGGAATGTCACTATGAATGGTATGATGTAACTCATGATTATTATGTCTACCTAAATGCACATTATTATGCCTATCTACATGCATACAACTAGAAGAAGAAAAACTCATTTTGAAACACTTTTGACAAAACAATTTTTCACAAAGTTGATAAATTTCTAAAGAGAAAGTAGTGGAAAAGAGTTCTAGAGATACTCCCAAGAAAAGGGAGGTGAGTCACATGGACAAGCTTAGGAACCAAGCCTTTCCTAGCCAGAGATCTCTAGAATTCTTTCACAAAAATTCTCAAGAAAAATTTCAAATGAAAACAGATTGTGTGAAAAAAAACAAATTAACAAAGTGTGTGAAGAGAGTGCAAACTTAAAGACCAAAAGAAGGTCAACTAGGTGTTAAACACATTGCACCTAGATATCACGGTGACCTAAAACATAAATGGCAAACACACAAAGCACACAAAACCTTGACATTAAAAGCATAAAACAGAAAACATAAAGGCGAAAAACATAAACTAGATGAAAATCCTAAGTGAAAATTCAAGTGGCCTTTGGAACCCCTTGAATCTCACACTACACGTTTAAAAACTATTACAAACTTGCTAAGGATGGGATTGCCCTAAAGCATTTTCCCACCTAAGCCAAATGAAAGGAAGACACTAAAATCTGAAAAGAAAATTTACACAAAAGTCGTGACATCAAAACAAAAAGCACAATAAAAGAACATAAACTATGCTAAGCTATGTCTCTCTCTCGGCCAGCCTCCAAAATGTGTCACCCTCAAGTGTGTGCACTCCTCCTTGAAGGTCCTAACTCACTCCTTTTTCCTCTCGGTGGCCACTCAATTTGGTTTTCCTCACCACAGTTGCACCTTGCAGAAAGGGTATCACCTACAAACTATTACAAACTTGCTAAGGATGGGATTGCCCTAAAGCATTTTCCCACCTAAGCCAAATGAAAGGAAGACACTAAAATCTGAAAAGAAAATTTACACAAAAGTCGTGACATCAAAACAGAAAGCACAATAAAAGAACATAAACTATGCTAAGCTATGTCTCTCTCTCGGCCAGCCTCCAAAATGTGTCACCCTCAAGTGTGTGCACTCCTCCTTGAAGGTCCCAACTCACTCCTTTTTCCTCTCGGTGGCCACTCAATTTGGTTTTCCTCACCACAGTTGCACCTTGCAGAAAGGGTATCGCCTACAAGGCTACCAAAAACAGTGAGTTCAAGCCAAATGAACCAAGAGCAAATTAGCAGTCAGCCACTTTTGAGAGTAAAAAGCAGAAAACAATAAAAGTTCAAATTTGAGGCAAGGACAACATCAAGTGATGGATATAATGACAAACTCAAAGGATAGCCAACAAAGACAAGCAAGAAACAAGCTATGAAAGAAAGGAGGCACACAAAAGAGAACCTAAGGAATGTATTTAGATTAAGATGAACAAAACCAAAACCAAAAGTCAAAATAAGTTGAATCAAGAGCATGTGCACATGAAATTGAACAGAGCATTAGGCACTTTGGGAACTGTGCAAGACAACCTGTATTTTGCTGAAACAAATAATGTTCTCAAATTCAATAAAGACTGAAACAATATCTTTTAGATGCTTTTTTTTATCATAATCTTTTTCTTTTCACTGATTTCTTTCTCTTTTTCTTTTTCAGCTATCAAAAACGTGTAGAACAGTGCACAACAATATCAATATTCTACCACCAAATCAATGAACAAATGCACATGACAGACTGCAAGGATCCAACTCAAAAATAATTTGAAAGACACACACAAGGACAAATATAAAAGGACTCAGCCAGTGCAAAACTAAAAAAATCAATATGCAGCAGATTTGAATCAATCATCAACACAGATTACAGAAGGTGCAGCAGCTTATGTCATTTGACAATCTCAAAATCTGAACATGTGGAATCAATGAAAGTAATAGCAGATCAAAGCAAGAACACCATAATTGTGAATTCAAGCAATGAATCAGGCCACAACAGAGGCACTCAAAAGTAAATGAAACTTGATACCACTACTGTAGGCAAATGGATATGGTTCAAACTCAGAGTACAATGACACAACAATAGGAATGCACAGCAGAATTGGAAGTAACAAAACCAAAAAGACTACATCAAACACAAAGCTGACTGGCATACACTTTAGAATTTAAAAGTTGTTAACACAGAATAGACTATCAACACTCAATTGATTTGAATGTCACAGAGCAGGAAACTACCCAGTGAGGCTTTCGAAAAACAACTGAAAGGGCTTATACAAAGCAATAAAAGCAGAAGCTGAACAACAGAGCAGAAATTGATTCTGTGACAGAATGAAGGAGCCAATAGCAAAGTGAAACAAGTTTAATGATTGTAATCTGATAAAACAAAAACTGGTAAGCAAAATCAAGCCAGAAAAATGACTACAGTCAAGATACACAAGGAATCTCAAAACACCAGACACTAGGCTAATCATAGATACAAAAATAGTGATAGAGCAAACAGAATTGACCAAAACAGATTTAATCTCGAATAAACTAGAAATTGCGCAAATAGTGACATCACATAACAAATTAGCTAAGAAATTGCCAATGAACAACTGAAATATTCGTTCAAACACATGAGGTGAGTAATTGGAAACAACAATGGCCAAAAACAATTTCACTCAACCACACATGCCAAATATGGGGCAGCAAAAAAATATAATGTGATAGATGAAAGCTGCAGATTGAGACTAGAGCCACAAGACAGTAAGGCCGAATGCATCATATCAACATGAACTCAATCAAATAGACTAGTCCAGCAACATCAATGGAGCACAGAACCAAGATTTAATCATTTTGGAAGGAATAGAATACTGCACCAAACAAGAAACTGAGAAGGCCTATGCTTTCAGCTAAACCAGAACCTCATGAGTACTTCTGAACACATTTAGATGTCAACAACTCAAAGACGGTTTGGTCAACAACAATCATTGGCAAGTAATTTAAAATGCCAGAGCAGGAAAAGAAAATGCATAGGAATCAGATACACACAGATTGAAACAAGCACAATTTAAGTAGTAATAAACAAGAATAGTATCAATGACACTGCAGACAATTTGCTAATGATCTAATAGCAGATTTAGAATAAAATATACAACATGAATCTACTTACACGAATGAAACAATGACTGACAAAGAAGCAACACTGAACAAAACAAAAATTAGGCATACATCTATGGAATTATCAACATATAAAATGAACTAAACAAAACCTAAGACAAAAACACGAGACTAAAAAAATTCAAAGCTAGGTAATCAAGACTGAAATGAAAAACCTACTGACATGCATTTAAATGGCAGATTTAGAGATCTATGATAGTGCATCACATATTGATTCAGAAAATTAGATCAACGTATTTTGAATCAATTTCAGCAAGGAAAAACACAACATCACCGATGAAAATGCAGAAAAATCACTCAATCATACGATGAACAAGACGGAAACAAACAGATTAAGAAAAATCAGAGATAAAACTAATAATACTTATCTTGCGACACTCTGAGAACCGAGTGGCTTTGAATACCACTTAATGAGGCCATCGGTGCCGTTGATCGGCGGGAAATGGACTCCGTTCGATAGAGACGACCTCCGGCAGTCGTTTGTTCGGTGGAAACGACTGGAAAACGCAGCGGAAGATCGAATATGGAAGTTAACGCTCGAATCTCTCAAGCTTCTCACTGGATTGGTAAACCCGACGAGGTGAAACCTAATCTAAGGTTTAGGGTTTGAGCAGAGTTGAAAGGGGAGTGTTCTCAACCTAAGTTTATCATTCATCTCAGCTACCATACATGAGGTTGGCCTGCCTTTATATAGGTGGAAAGCCAACCGAGAAGCAAAGACAAAGAGGAAGCCAACTAATAGATTCCTAACGGCAAAAACAAAAAGGAGAAACGAGACAAGCATTCCTATCTAATGGGACAAAACCCTAAAGGGGCACAGCCCTCTCAAGAACCCTAGTGGCTGGTGATGTAGAACCTAGTTGCGGCGTGGGTGTACTTTAGGCGAAAGGAATGGATTCACGATCCAGAACCCTGATTGCAGAATGTTATTGGGCTGCACGGGTGAAAGGAAATTGGATGCGTGAAGGCTGGAAGAAAGTTGGGCGAGCAAAAACCCAATTTGCGCCGTTTGGAAAAGAGGGAAATGGTTTGTATTATGATGGTTGATCTGTAGGAAAAACCAAGTGGAAAAGCCTGGAGTAATTGGGCTGGAAGCCCAATACGTGGTGGCAGAAGACGAGAATGGTGTGGAAGCATAGGCCTGGTCTGCATCTATTAGTTGGAATGCGTGGGCTGCAACAAAAATATGAACAGTGAAGCGAACCATGTGCTGATGAAGATTGGCTCCGCTTAATGAAATTGAATGTTGGGTGCGGACTGTTTAAGAAATTGGAAGCATGAGGTATGAGAGAATTGGGCTCCGGCCCAATTAAAAGTGTTGCCACGCAGCTGGCCCAACAAACACGTTCCATTCCACACATCATCACATGCTTCAATTTGAATAGATTGGCTGCAATTAGTAAACCAACCTAATTAGACAACTTTTATTTAATTAAAAAATAAAAGAAAATAAAAGAAAATTAAAAGAAATTAAAAAGATTGGGCCTAGGCATTGGCCTAGTGCTATAAGCCTTATTGGGGTCACATCAGCTTTCGATGCCCCTCATTGGGCTATCTGATCTTTCCTTGCCCTTCTTCGGGCTACTCAGTTATCTAGTCGACCTATTCATGTTACTCAAGTGTTTTGTCGAGTTCACCACACTACTCGATTATTTTGCCGAGTTCTCCAATGGCTTGTGCTCGCCCCCTGAGCTATGTTCCATCATCAACAATGTCGCTTCTTCTTCAACTTCTTCTTTAAGGTTGGTCGTCTTTTCCTTTCAACTCTCAAATCGACACTCTTTTTCAAAATGTTCGACCTTACCACAACTAAACCACTTGTTTGAGTAACAATCCTTTGCATAGAGGCCATACTTGTTACACTTGAAGTACTCAACATTTGATTGCTTGACCGAACTGCTCTCCATTGACCTTGTCCTCTTTCATGCCAATTTTGTTGACCAAATTGTTCTTTCTGTTCTTCTTGTCCTCGACTTCCACTACTAGGACCTCTTCCTATATCTCCTCGGTATCATCCTCTGCCTTGACTATTATGAGCCTCTCCCTTCATTTGGAGTAATTCTTTTTCAAGTGGCTCCTACTTCTTCTTCTTTTGGTGCTTGTGTGCCTCAAGGGATCCTACAAGATCTTCAACCGAGAGCATTGACAGGTCCTTGGACTCCTCAATCACGCACACCACATTCTCAAAGTTTTCAGTAAACGAGCTCAAAATCTTCTCCACCATTCGACTAGCAGGCAACACCTCTCCATTTCTATTGCAGTTGGTTTGCCATTGTTTAAACTCGAGTAATGTACGCGGCTACTCCCTCTATCTCCTTCATTCTAATGCGCTCCAGCTCTCCTCTAAGTGTTTGAAGCCTCACCTAATTCACTTAGTCATCCACTAGTGTAGACATAATGTTCAATGAAAATAAATATCGATGGTTCCAGCGCACTCGTTTTGGAAAAAAAGGTGGTGGCATTTTTGTAAATAAGTGCAAAAAAACAACAACGGTTTTACCCCAAACCATCGTTATTGGCCATAGTAGAGCGAACAACGATAGTCCACTCAACTAACCATCGTTGTTGTGTATCATAACCACTATAGTGGACTCCAAAGTCGTCGATGATGTAGTTGGTGTGTTATAACCACGATAGTGTTTCCCAGAACTGTCGTGGAAGAGCTTATCGAGGGTTAAAAAAATAACCTTTTTTTTTTACTTTTTCTCTTTGCGCCTACTCTTCTCTCTTCTAGTCTCTCGTTGCACCGTGACCACCACCAATCACCGCTGCTGCTTGGGTTCCGCTGCGACGTCCACCGTGTTGTTGCCACCGCACCACGTCCCTGTTGCCACTGCCACAGCACCGCGTCCTTACTGTTGTTGCCACCACTTCCCTACTGTCGCTGCCACCGTTGCCACTGCGTCCTACTGCGAGGTTTGTTGACATTGTTGCTTGGGTTGCACTGCCACTGCTCCGCTACCATTGTGCCGCTGCCGCTACACTGTGTCGTTGTTGAGAAGTTTGCCACTCCCTTGCCGTTGCCAAATCGGTGCCAATTGCATTTTCTTCTCCCTCGAAACATCGTGGTTGTGGACTACTACGTAAGTATTAGTTTCTTTTTAATTAGTTTTTAATATTATAGTTATAAATGTTTTAAATTTTAGGTTAAAATACTCCCTTGGTCCATGTTTTTGTTGAAAAATCTCAAATAGGTCCTAAGGTTTTTTTTAGTCTCAATTAGGTCCATATTTTTGAAAATGTGTAACAATTAGGCCCATTCCGTTAGTATGGTGTTAACGGTGTTAAGGATGTGCCACGTGTCAGCTCCACAATTTTTTTAATTTTTTTGAATTTTTTTAAAAATTTTTAAAAATTTTTTTAATTTTTTTTTAAATTATTCATGCCACGTGTAACATCAATATTGTGCCACGTGTCAAGTCAGTAAGGTGACACGTGTCAAATTATTGTCTCCATCTCAATTTGGTCCATATATTTGTTATTTTTATTACATTTCAGTCCATTTTTTTAAAATGTTTTTTTAATATATTTATTTTAACTTTTTACAAAATTGTTTTAAAAATTTATATTTAAATTTATAAAATTGTTATTTTTAAACCAACTCTAACATTTGTATATAAATTATTTAAAACAATTTTGTAACAAGTTAAAATAAATATTTTAAAATTTTAAAACAAAATATAAAATAAACTTAATATTATTAAAATGTTTAATAAAAATATCATTATAAAATTTATATAAAAGTTAAATTTGATCTCAATTTGGAGAGGATGAAATTGAAAATTAAAAAAAAAAATGGACTGAAATATAATTAAAATAACAAATATATGGAATAAATTGAGATTCAAATAATGACTTGACATGTGTCACCTTAGTGACTTGACACGTGGCACAATATTGATGTGACACGTGACATGAATAATTTTCAAAAAAAAATTAAAAAAAATTAAAAAAAATGAGGAGTTGACACGTGGCATATCCTTAACACCGTTAACACCATACTAACGGAATGGGCCTAATTGTTACACATTTTCAAAAATATGGACCTAATTGAGAATAAAAAAAATCTTAGGACATATTTGAGATTTTTCAACAAAAACATGAACCAAAAGAGTATTTTAACCTAAATTTTATTTATTTTGTATTTATTCTTTTTGAGTATTTGTTGAATTCTTGTGGTATATGCGTATTGTCAAACGAGTTGGGATTGAATCTGAGGGTGTCCGACCCTCGACAATGGTTGAGATTAAGTCTGGAGGTATCTGACCCCAAACACTTATTAATTTTATGTATTGTAAAATTCTTTCTCCTTACAGAACAATGATGGACCGAAGCTGGATTAATCTATCACGTATAAGTGATGATTATGAGAGAGGAGTGGAGGAGTTTATAGAATTCGCTCAACGTCATGATGGTAGTGCAAAATATAGAGGAAAAATGAGGTGTCCTTGTGTCAATTGTTTGAATGAGAGAATATTGGATGTGGTCGAGATTAGAGATCATCTTTTATGCAATGGATTTTTAAAGAAGGCTTAAATACCTTTTTGGTCCCAATTTTCGTAAGTTTGTTTCGTTTGGTCCTCATGTTTTTGAAATGTTCTAAATGGTCCTCATTTTTGTAATTTGTGATCAATTTAGTCCTTTTTGCAAACGCCGTTTAAATCGTTAACTGAGGATGAACAGTAACTGTCATGTGTCACTCTATTACTTTTTTAAGTTTTTTAAATTTTTAATTTTTTTTTAAATTTTTTTAATTTTAAAAATGTTGTCCAAGTGTAAAGTCAACATTTGGACACATGGTAGTATCTCGTGGCTTATATTCAATTTGGTCCTAATTTTCGTTAATTTTTTCAATTTAGTCCCAATTTTTGTTATTTTTGTTCAATTTAGTCCCAATTTTGTCTCTATCCAAAATGATCAAATTTATTTTTTATATAACTGTTATATTGAAAAATTCATTTATATTAAAATTCACATTTATTTTAAATATTTATTTTATTATTTTTATACCAACGTAGCTATATTTTTGAAGGGAAATTATTATATATGTTTCATTGTTGGTACATGTAAAAAATAGGGTTAAAGTTAGTTTAAAATTTTAGAGGAAAATTCTTCATTGTTTTTAAAATTAGAAGGAAAATTATTCATTATTTTTTAAGTGATTCAATACAACATTTATATAAAAATTAAATTTGGTCAATTTGGAAAGGAGCAAAATTAGGAATGATTTGAACAAAATTAATGAAAATTGGGATTAAATTGAACAAAATTAACGAAAATTGGGACCAAATTGAATATAATCCACAAGATACTGTCACGTGTCACAATGACTTGACACGTGGACAACATTTTTAAAATTAAAAAAAATTAAAAAAAATTAAAAAATTAAGAAAAAATTAAAAAAACTACGAAGTGACACAAGGCAGTTACTGTTCACCCTCCGTTAACGATTTAAACTACGTATGCAAAAAGGACTAAATTGACCACAAATTGCAAAAATAAGGACCGTTCAGAAAATTTCAAAAAAATGAGGACCAAACGAAACAAAGCTTACGAAAATTGGGACCAAAAAGGTATTTAAGCCTTTAAAGAATTATACAACATAGGTGTGGCATGGTGAATTGGTACAGACTCAAATTGTGCATGAAGCACATCAATTTGTGGAATCGGCAATGGAAGATAGATTAGAGGACATGATTCGTGATGTTAGAGTACAAACCTTTACTAAAGTTGTGTATGAAAATATGACTATAGATACAGAGACCCCATTATATCCTGGTTCAACTAACTTCACATGATTATTAGCAGTGTTAAGGTTATTCAATTTGAAGGCATTAAATTAGTGGACTAATAAAAACTTCACAAAATTGTGTCAGTTGTTAAAGGAAATGCTTCCTCAAAGTAATACATTACCTGATCGAATGTATGAGGCAAAAAAATACTTTGTCTGATGGGTATGGAATATGAGAAGATTCATGCATGTCCTAATGATTGTATTTTATATAAAAAAGAGTTTATAGAGTTAAGAAGTTATTCCAAGTGTGGGCTATCACGTTATAAGGTCAAAGATGGTGATAAGGAGAATATTGATGAGGTCACAAAGCACGGCCTTCCTTCGAAGATTGTTTGGTATCTACCAATAATTCAAAGGTTTAACCATATGTTTGCAAATCCAACTGATGCCAAAAACATTAGATGGCATGTTGATGAGTGGAGATGTGATGGACTAGTTCGTCATCCTGCGGATTCTGTGCAATGGAAAAACTTTGATAAAGAATTTCCTACATTCGGTAATGAGTCAAGAAATTTGAGACTTGGACTAGCTTCAGATGGAATAAATCCTTATGGGAATTTAAGTACCAATCATATATCATGTCCATTTTGTTAGTGATTTATAACTTGCCTCCAAGTTTGTGTATGAAGAGAAAGTACATCATGTTATCTATGATGATTTCTGGTCCAAGACAATTCGAGAATGATACTGATGTTTATCTTAATCCATTGATTGAGGACTTAAAGTTTTTATGGGATGATGGGGTTGAAGTCTTTGATGGGTTTGCCAATGAATCTTTTCAAATGCATGCATGTTATTTTGTACTATCAATAACTTTAGAGTCACTTTGGAGGCAGTGTAACATCCTGGTCGGATATTATGAATTTAAATAATAAAATAAAGAAAACATAAATAAAACCCTATTTATTATAATGTCTTTTTCCAAAATGCGAGAAAATTAAAAACTTTATTAAAAGCACTAAAAGATAAAATCCATAAATGCGTTCAACACTTATAAATATAAAACGATTTATAGTAATTGATTACAAAAGTAATCCATAAAATAATTCCATGTCAAAATTCCCATGTTAACCCTACTCCGGCTCTAAGTATCCACATGCTCACCTGCATCAACATCTGCTCCCAAGTAACGAGTTACATGATCATCGTCAAACACACACAGATAGGGTGAGCTTAAAATAAAAACGCATCATAAGGTACATTATAATAACAATTTAAACCCCCTAACACTTCTGATACACCCTAAACCTTAAACTCAAACATTCACATCTTCCTCTGGACGCCTCCTGATTCTACACTTTTGATGGTTACTTTGGTTGATACTTGCTGCCACGAGTGTCTACTCGCCCCTTCAACTACAGGCCACCATCTATAGCCTACACATAAGAATAATCTTGTCACGGCCACAATCCGCAACACCAAGTGGAGTTTCCCAATACGAGCCGCAATCTGTATTTGTCCCAAGACTACCAAACTCATCCACTACTACCGAGGAGGGCAATCTTCCGAAACCCATCTGTACGAGCCACGATCTCGCACACTCCACTGGACTTTCAAACCACCAAGCTACAACCTCGAGTGGCCACGTGTTACCCCAATACAAGCTACACTCGTAACTTGGCCCCCAACCAAGCATCACCTCAAGACCTCCATCATAAGTTGTGTAGAATCCTCCACGTAATCCAACTCTGCACCCGAAACTGCCTAACGCAACACCCACATCGCTAGGCTAACTCGCGTTCTAGACTGCTTGGCAAGACACTTGGCGTCGCCAGGGGCTAGCCCACTAGATTTTGGTCCATGCCTAGTTCTACAATACATCGCCTGGCGATACCACTTTCATCGCTAAGTGCCAACTCTCAGCTTTTGTGGCCTATCTCCTAGCAATTTACACTATTCCACCAGACATCACCAGTAACTGGTAATTTACTAGTTTTTGGCACTCTAGAATAGGTTCCAATGAACTTATTTACACAAGAAACTCAGTTCATGCAAAACATGCATCCATGACAAGTAAATACACTTTCATATCATTAAGTTGAACTCAAGTACACAATATCACATGGTCATACATAAAATACAATCATATCCTTGCTGTCATACATCTTGGAGAATCACAATAAATCCACATAAAACCATCAAAACAAAGTGTTATACCTAATACACGATCTTGAACAACCAAATAATATATAAACCATGACGAACACATAATCATTGTCCCAAAATATCGCACGGGTAATAAAATAGTAATAATGGCAATAATAAAAACAAAAAAAATAACAATAATAACGATAATAATAATAATAATAATAATAATAAAATGAAACAATAAAAATAATAATGAAAATGAAAATAAAATGAAACAATAATAATAAAACAATAATACTAATAAGATAAAATAATATTAATAAAATAATAATAATAATAATAATAAAATAAAGCAATAATAATAAAACAATAATAATGATAATAAAATCATAAATAAAATAAAACAATGATAATAATAAAAATAACAATAAAATAATAATAATAATAATAATAATAAAATAATAATAATGATAAAATAATAATAGTAAATAAATTAATAATAATAATTATAATAGTTCGAAATCATAATCCTTCAAGAACTTTATCCACCTCCTCTGTTTCATGTTCAACTCTTTCTGATCAAACAGATATGTAAGACTCTTGTGATCACTGAACACGCGAAACTAGGCACCGTAGAGATAGTGCCTCCAGATTTTCAACGTAACCACCATTGCGGCCAACTCTAGGTGCATGAGAAAGTGGGGTAGTTCTTCTCATGCACCTTAAGCTGCCTCGAAGCATTCCCACCACCTTCCTCTTCAGCATCAACACACAATCGAGACCCTGACGTGAGGCATCACTGTAAACCTCAAAGGGTTTACCAACATTACGGATAACCAACACTAGAGCACTCGTTAACCTTTGCTTAAGCTCTCGAAAGCTTTCCTCACACCTATCAGTCCAAGCAAAAGGTTGGTCCTTCCTGGTAAGCTGTGTTAGAGGCGCAACTATTTTGAAGAATCCTTCTATGAATCTCCTGTAGTAGCCAGCTAAACCCATAAAACTTCTTATCTCTGTTACTAACTTGGGACTTTCCCACTTTATCATTGCTTCCACTTTTGTTGGATCCACCATTATGCTCTATGCAGATATCACATGCCCTAATAATTGTACTTCTTCCATCCATAAATCACACTTGGACAACTTAGCATATAATTGTTTTTCCCTCAAAATACCAAGCATTATCCTCAAGTGCTCAGCGTGTTCCTTTTGAGTCTTGGAATAAATGAGTATGTCGTTTATGAAGACCACGACAAACTTATCTAAGAACAACCTGAAGATCATGTTCATGTAGTCCATGAACAAGGCTGGAGCAATAGTCACACAAAAAGGCATAATCACGTACTCATAGTGCCCATATCTGGATCTAAAGGTTGTTTTCTGAACGTCTTCCGCCTTCACCAAGATCTGGTGATATATAGATCGTAGGTCAATCTTGGAAAACATTGACGCCCCATGCAATTGATCCATCAGATCATCTATCCTTGGAAGGGAGTACATATTCTTGATAGTCATCTTGTTCAACTGCCTATAGTCCACACACAAGCGTGAACTTCTATCCTTCTTCTTTACTAACAACATCGGTGCTCCCCATTGCGACGTACTAGGTCGTATAAACGTTTTCTCCAACAACTCCTCTATCTGTTTATTGAGTTCCACCAACTCCATCGGAGGCAAGCGGTAAGGAGCAATCGATAGAGAACTCGACTTCCCTCCTTGGAGGCAACCCTAGTATTTCCTCCGAAAACACGTCCTTAAACTCGCACACCACTGGTATGACTGACATCCTTTCCTCTTTCTCCACTTTTAGATGCGTGAAGATGATGAACCATTGCACGCTATCAGGGAAGTACTTAGACAGAAATTTCCTCTTGAATGCTTCCCATGTGATCCGCTCCTATTTTTCTTCCATAATTGACCTCATGCTGGCCCACCAGTGTTCTACCTCTCCAATGAGCATATACACTGCGAAGGCAAGCCTGCTCTCCTTCGGACACATCGTGGCTTAAAGATCCTTTCCATGTCCTTCATCCACTAGTCTACGAGATCAAGACTGGTTTTGCCATTGAACTTGGTCGGGTGATGCTTCAGAAAATCCTCCCAGCTTAATTCTGAGAAGAGAGGTCGAGGTTCAGAACCGTAGACAAGGGCAACAGTCCTGTTCTCCAACTGTCGGAGGACCTCCATATGTTGCCTCTAAGCAGCCTCATAAGCCAACCTTGTAGCCTCCATCTGCTACATAACCAACTATTGCTGCTCCAAAGATGCCGCCTGTCGCTGCATGGAAGCTTCATATTGTTGCATCATAATGTTTCGTTCCTGGGTTAGGGTTGCCACCATGGCCTCAATCGCCCTTGTGATGTCTGGCGCATCGTCCTGAAGGGGTGGAGGAGTTACACGAGGGGTTGCCATTTCACTGGACACACAGGAGAAACCATTAGTCTGACTTGAATAAACTAATAACTTAGCTAAAACATGACCAGAAAAACACATAGAAAGCTAAGCAAGAACACAAGCCCACAGACTCTAAGGAACGAAGACTCTGATACCATAAATGTAACATCTCATTTAATAGATAAATCTAGTTAAATAAAACATCGCATAATTTATAATATCTAAAGAGCGCGAAGCTTATAATATAAAGGATTTTACAATCATCCAAATATATCAAAAAGGAAAGCAAAGGCACTACACAATGCAGGAACAAAATATAAAAGTTCAACAATTGTCCAAAAAGCTTGCTTATAAAGAGATTACAGCACAACAAAAGTTCTTCCAACGTGAGCTCAACAATGAGCCCAACATCAACTCATGACCAACTACGCTGCAACATTCACATTGTCACTACGATCACCAGCAATTCCCATATCTACTCACACAAAGGAATTGGTAATCATTGCAAAAAGGAAAAACCACACAAGAAGATAGACACAAGCAAAGAGGGTAAGTTAGAGTAAAAGCTTTTATCGTACAAATAAGCATGCAATTTAAAATCAAGAAAACATCAATCATCCAAGCATGTGATAGCAAACAACAAGACTCTAAGACTCAATTTATCCGGATACATATAATAGGTCGGATTCACTGGATGTTTGCGCTTACGGTTGCCTCTACTGTTATATAGAGTCATTGCCAATGAGTTTCACCCTACCATACACAAGGTTAGCCTTCAAACATCTAAGGTCATTATCCTACCAAAGACTAAGGCATCATGTCACTCTCACCATTTGAGTTAGTACACTCTACGTGAGACTAATTGACTCTTTAGAATTTCATGATGCAATCTTTACTTAAATCCTTACCGAATTATATACACTACAAAACCACCATGAAATCTCACAAGAGATTTATGGAATTACGTCTATCCCATACCACAACCATGTCTCTCCAACCAACCACAAGTTTATCGAGCATAACAATCTCATGCCAATATCGAACCAACCAACCAACCATGATTTATGACTTTATTCATACCAAGCTCATCAATTCTAGTTCATAAAATCAAATAATACATACATATTTACATTGTGCTATTTTGATGAAATTATTAAACACTTCCACTTCTCTGTTTGTGCTACTACCTCTAATGTTTAGGCCTCCTTTTTCACTAATTTTCCTCACCACATTGAAGTCACCCAACATGCACCATTGTTTACATTCTTCCCCCTTTGATACTGATTAATTCCTCCCACAAACTTACTTTTTCGTTGAAATCACAAGATGAGTACACGTTAAAAATGGCTACAGAGGTTGGGTTAATATTAACATTACTATAGAATTCTCCTATAACATCTACAAACATATTTCAAACTATTTGCTTTTTACAATTAAATTTTTCTTTATGCCACATTGTTAAATGTCTCCAGAGTTTTCCACGGCTTGTTTATTAAGCCATTCTATATTATTATGTCCCCACATATTATGGTAACTATATTGTTGTAGATCTTGTAACTGTCTCTTGAATGAATATCATATTTGTTTCCTACGTTTTTATTAGTTCTTTTAAGTAATTCCATTTGTAACTCCTCCTAAACCTCTGATATTAATGTTAATGATTTTCATTTACAACCGTGTGTTCCCTGCACCTCTATTCCCCTTCATTCCTATCTCTACGGTCCAAATTTTCCAGCTTCTTAATTATTTCATCCTTTTCCCTAGGAAAGTAACCCCCAGTTGTTTTGCTATATTCCAAATTCTCACACCATCAGACCGACCCGAGTCTCTATTGCTTAGCCAAAATAATCTATTACAATTAATAATGTTGTCATCAGATCAAGAATTGTATATGGAATGAACAACTGACCTGAGTATTTTCCTCTTCCCGACATTTCCTCCTCCCTTGTTTTTACATTTTAAGGAATCCTTGGTTTCTTACATTGCCCAACCCAGAATTGTTGTCGTGCCATAATTTCTTCGGATCCAAATTTGTTTCTTTAACGAGGATCGTGTGTTTAGGCGTACGCTCCCCACTATGTTACTGTTGTCCGACGGCGTTTACGGTGGCAACGTGTTGCAATGCTTCGCTCGATTGATTGGAATCATCACCAGTCGTAAAACCTGAATTGTCCGAGTTCCTCCCACCATTAGAATGCAACGCTCCATCCCCTAGGGATCGTTGTTCGCCCTAAAGAAAGTCATCCCATCCAGACCTGCAATGGCGAGATGCACATTCGAGCCCTACAGGAAAGGCGCGCGTGGGGGCCTTAAGCGTTAGGGATTTCGTATTTTCCGTGAAAGCATAGTGAGAGGAATCTGATGTTTGTCTAACTGGGCCAGCTTCCTTATTAGAGTGTGATTCGCTTCCATTTGTTATGTTCTTTACGCACACCCCTTCATAAAATTGGGCCACCATTCTGAATACCAATAATGGGAACAATTTTGTTACCATCAAAAGTTGCAATTGACATTACTTTGTTTACAAACTCTTGGCAGCCTATGTCTATTACTGATTGTGCAGCTTCTAGATTAGGTTCACTCTCCACATTAATTACTTGCAGTCCACAAAAGAAAAAGATTCGTTGGCATTACCACTAAGCTTCTTCCATGATACCATATGTCTATGGTTACCTGCGGCTGCCGGCGATGGCACCGTGACTTCCTGTTTCCCTTTTTTCCTTCCGTTTTCACATAGGATATAATTTTCGCTCCAATCAGATTCAGAACTGGACTTGTTCCTCTCGTCACTGAAGGAATTGCTCTCAGATGAATTTTCAAACTCCTTTGCACATCAACAAGAAAGACGTGGTGCTTCAGTAGTTTCCACCTCCAAGGCCAAATTATAGACTTGCCCATTTATCTTCGTACTTTTGTCCACCTATATATTGCACCCAATCGGAACCTTAGCCAGTAATCTTGCATATTCTAGGCATTTCCAATCTCTGGTTCTGTCATCCATAGATAGCAACACTCCTAATGGAGCAACAACTTTGCCAAAGCATTGTTGTGTCCATAAGTAAAGAGGTAATCCCCTGCATTTAATCCAGACTATCTTATGTTGTATTACCTGGGCTGCGTTCCAATGGGTGATTGAATCAAAATTAGATTCCCACCATTCATTATTTTCACCAATAATTTTCTCAATCTCTGTTCCGCCCAAACCTTGAATCAGAATCGCACTATCCCCCAAGTATTTTACGCTTTTCGACCCAAACCTCCGTGCGCTATTTCCTCCATAGCTGCCCGAACATTGATACAATTGTTTACTCTACCAATATAACACCCTTCCAGCCATTTAACATCAGCCTCTTTCGTTTCAAAAGCAATGCCTTTCAACTGTTGTGTATTCGTAGAATTATTTGGGGAAGCTTTTACTACGTGTGCATATGACTGTTGGCGTTTCACTTCTCTCCAAACAAGCGGAATCTTAGGTATATTGTTGGTCGGCACAGATGTAACTTGTTGGCCCTTTCTCATTCTAGCTTCCCTCTCAAATTTAGGGGTATTGACATACAACTTTGTTGATCCAATGCTTATTGAGTCCAAATCTCGTTTGAACTTTTGCACATGCCTCACATCATAAAACCTTACAAAACCATACATGTGCCCCCATCTCTCTAATTTTCTAGAAATGAATACTTCAGAGACCTTACCCCAGCACGGGAACACCTTACACATATCATATTTAGGTTTTTTTTCTCTAATAGGCAAATCACTTTCCATATTTACGAAATTAGGCAAATTTTTAAAAAATTACCAATTTAGGCAAAACGTGTTGGGAGAGAAGTTTTCTCATGAAGAAATCGTGAGGGGGTGTGCGTTTTTGGATCAAAACGAAGAAATCGTGTGGGGGTAAGACGTTTTCAGCTAAAATCGTTTAGGGGAGACACGTTTTGTATGCTATAATCGATTACTCTACGAAGTAATCGATTATTGAATGGGTTGTAGGATTTATGGATTAATGTAATCGATTACAGAGTGTTGTAATCGATTTCAAGATAAATTCCAATATTTCGGGGTTAATTATTTTCCTCTTTCGTGGAGGGTTGCTATGCATCTCAATTTCTCTAACGTCGTCGATGTCACAGTTTGGACACCGCAATGATGACAACAAACTCGTCGCATAGAGGCGCTCCACGATTCCGTCTCTTCGACGCTTCAAATCATCACTGTGGTCAGCAGATGCCACTGCGATGACGACATCCATCAACATCCAAATGTCGATGCCTGCGCTCTCCAATATGGATTGAAAATCCTTAGGATCTATCTTCCAATCAAAAACCAAAATCAACCTAATCAAATCCTCTTATGTGTTGGGAATAGTCCAAGTGTGAGTCCAAAGTCCCACATTGGATAGAAAAGACAAAGTTAAACACTATATAAGAATAAAGATCCATAACAACATTGCCTTAAAGTTTTGGTGTAAAAGTGGTGTCTAAGGTCTTATATGTGTAAGACTAATGTCATATAACCATATAGAACCACAATCTCTCAATATCCATGACCATGCCCTATAACCATAACCCATATGATGAAATATATATATAACCCATCAGTGGTATCAGAGCTGATGGTTCGGAGTGACTGATCGCATAACCATAACCAAAAGGGGTCACCGAAGTGACTGACCGCATAACCATAACCAAAGGGGTCACTCATACACCTGAAGGGAAATATACCATATGAAAAAAGAAAAAAAAAACAAGAAAAAAAAAACAAGGGACTCACCTTTGAGGGGAGATGTTGGGAATAGTCCAGGTGTGAGTCAAAAGTCCCACATTGGATAAAAAAGACAAAGTTAAACACTA
>Ga0214543_1004359_pt1 | contig 26922 bp, 27 predicted proteins | sample CNSS2metaG_FD_160094 | JGI IMG/M metagenome (GOLD analysis project Ga0214543, IMG submission 160094) | Root nodule microbial communities from cowpea collected in UCLA plant growth center, Los Angeles, California, USA - CNSS2 | ecosystem: Host-associated > Plants > Roots > Nodule | place: USA... | reverse complement strand
TCATCTGATTTAACTCATTTGCCATTTGTCCAATCTGATTTTGCAAATTCTGATTGGTTGCTTCCATTGTCTGTTTCAACTCATTGATTTGTCCCTTCATCATGTCAGCCATCATTTTCATCATTGCCTCCATGTTTGAATCACCAGAGGTTGCAGTTGGTTGTGGTTGTTGCCTCTGTTGAGGTGGAACATAGACTTGTTGGTGTTGAGGCTGTTGATTTCCCCATTTTCTGGCCGGGATATTCCTTCCAATCTGGGTTGTACTTGTTGGAGGACAAATCATGGTTGTATTGCTGCCGAGGTGGTCTATTATTGCCATAGATGTTTGCAGCATATGCCTGAGGTTGTTCATTGTCTAACGTCCCTGTCTCTTTTAACATAGAACAAGCCTCGGTAGGATGATTAGTAGAAGCACAAATTCCACATAATGTAGAACGGATAGGATTTTTCTGTAAGTCTGTCAAGGTCCTTACCATTGCCGTTAAGTCATCCAACTTCCCTTCTATTTTCTTGTGATTTGCAACATATGAAGCTTCTACTCCATGGGTTCCCTTCAATAGAGTTATAGAATTACTCCTGGTGGAAAATTGTTGATGGTTCGACGCCATATTCTCAATCAATTGTCTTGCATTTGTAGGCGTTTTGTCCACCAATGACCCTCCACTTGCAGCATCTATCATTTGTCTATCCATGATACTCAATCCCTCATAAAAGTACTGAATGAGGATATGCTCGTTTATTTGGTGATGAGGACAGGAAGCACATAACTTTTTCAATCTTTCCCAATACTCGTGAAGATTTTCTCTTTCTTGTTGCCTTATCCCATAAATATCTTTGCGAATAGCAGCAACTCTGGACGTTGGAAAAAACTTTTCCGGAAATAATCTTTTCAGAATCTCCTAAGTATAAATGGATCCTGGTGGAAGGCAGTATAACCAATTCTTAGCAGCATCTTGCAACGAAAATGGAAAAGCCTTAAGCTTAATATGTTCCTCTGTCACTGTTGTAGGTCTCATGGATGAACAAACAACATGAAATTCCTTTAGATGATGGTACGGGTCTTCTCCTGCTAATCCCTGGAATTTAGGTAGAAGATGGATTAATCCAGACTTAAGCTCACATTCTCCATCCGGATATTGGATGCACATGTTTTGTGTAATTGCGGCATCTGGTGAAGCCAATTCTCTTATTGTTCTTTCTTCCATTCTATCTTCTTGAATTTCTGGTTCAGGTGATGGATCAGAAGATATGTTAATCACCAGAGGTGATTCTAGCGGTACACTTTCAGTAGTAGGTTCAGATGATGACGGTGCTCCTTCAGTAGAACACCTGAGTTCAAGTCTCCTGCGTGATTTACGCAAGTTCCTTTTAAGTTCTGGATCAAGTTGATAGAATTGACCCGGGTTGGCCCGAGTCATGCACTACGTAGTCCACCTGAAAGTGTTCTTCTATTTTTTTTTTCTTCCTATTCTTGTTTTGGAGAAAGATTTCAAGCAAGAAATAAGTTAAGATGTCGTTGGGTCTACTCCCAGGAAAGAGAGGTACGTCACAGTGGACAACTTAAATACCAAGTCTTTCCTACACAGAGTTTTCCTAACTAGTCTCAAACAAATTTCTTAAAAGAAATTCTTAACCAAAACAAAAATAGAATTTTGCTTGAAATATATAAAAAGAAAACTAAAGACTACAAAAAACACAAACTCTATTAAACGTATATGCGTAAAATAAATAAATAAAAACAAAATCAAAATATAAGAAATACTAACCATATTCCCTGGCAACGACGCAAAATTTGATATCGCTGTCATTAAGGGATCAAATTACCACTACTTAACTTTAGCAACTTCAGTATTGCCAAGTTAGTAGTGAATAAAATAGTTAGGGTTAAGATAGCCCTGAGTCGTCTCACAACGAATACGGAATTGATCTCAAATATTTGATTCTTATAAAAATGCAATTAAAACTAGCAACTATAAAAATAGGGGGTTTGGATATGCAAAAATAATGACACGGAAATAAAAGATTGTAAACAAGTAATAGAAAATAGGTCAATTCCACTGCTTTTTCAAAATAGGATTCTTCATCGGTTATCTAGAGATTATTGTTAAATTAATTATTGTTGTTGATTTACAAATCAATCAAAGTAAAGTCTCAATTCATTTGTTGGCATTCTCACTTTTAATCAAAGTACAATCTCAATTAAAAGTGTGAATTTTTTAGATTATCCATAGTAAATTCAACCAAAGTACAGTCTCAATTAAATTTTACTATGCCTAATCATGTCTATTTCTTTCTTTCCTTATCAAATAGAAAACATAATTAATCAAAGTAAAGTCTTGACTAACTTTAGTTAAAGTAATTACCTCTAATCAAAGTAGAGTCTCAATTATTGACAAAAACTTATTTAATCAAATGAAAGTTTCTAAATAAAATCAAAGTAAAGTCTCAATTGAATTTAAAAACCTTTTAACTTATATGATTAGCATGCGTGTAGATTTAAAATCATTATTTTCTATTCGATTAAGAAGCAAAGGACATAGATAAACAAAAACCACAACAATAATCAAAATAACAAACACATAAATTCATCTAACCTCATAATCCAGTTAAGAAATTACAGTGGAATCAACCCTTAAAGCTTAGCCTTTCATGGCTTTGATGGAATACATGAATTTATATGATGAACGAAAGAAAATAAAAGAAAAGAGAGAATGAGAGATGTGATGGATGATGGTGTCTGCCAAAACCCAGAGAAGTGCTAAGTTTTCAGTTGCGTCGCTTCTGCTCCCTTATGTCTCTTTATATAGGCTTCAACTAGACTTTGGGCTTTATCTGTCGGTTGCTAAAATCTTTTATTTGTATTTAATTAATTAACAACTTAATTTTTGTCAAATTTCCAATTCTGCCCTTCTTATTTAACCATTTTTGCAGTTTTGACCAGAGTTGATTGCTGGCTTTGACCAGTTGACCAGTGTTGACCAGTTGACCAGTTTGACTATCCAATAAAAGCCTGACACATGGCAGAGTGTTCTCTCTACAAAATTAGGGTTTGCTCTCACACTTTTCTCCCTCCCTTGGCTGCGCGACTGCGTTTTCTCTCCGGCGAAGGCGCGGTGGTGGAGGCTTGAAGGCGCGTTGCAGCGGCTACTTTCTATGGTTGTTCGAACAACTACTCTGGTTTGTCACACGTGCAGGTTCATAGTGATAATGGTGCGGTGCAGGTTTCACTGGTGGCTTGCTCGAGCATGTGCGCTGCTGCAATGGAGGTTCTGCAGATTCGCGTTTTTATCTCCTCACACTCGTGGAAGCTCGTAGCAGTGGTGGAGAGAAGGTTTGTTGTTGTTACGATGTGCGTTAATTGTGCTTACGCTGTAGAGATGCTTTGTCCATGTTCACGGCTGCGCGGAGGTGTAAGTGATGAACGGTGGTTCTGGCTCGCAAGTGCAGGGAGATTCTGCTGCAGATCTGTGGTGGATGCGTGATGAAAGCAAATTTGGGTTTTTTGACAAGGTGAAATGGTGGTCTGAGGTTGCAGATCGGGTGCAGGTTCCATGGCGAAGGTTTTTTGTAACTTTGAATATTTCAAATCCACACTTTTAATGACCCAAATTAAACTTCAGCTGCATTAACAAACGTTAGAATATTTTATGCAACTAAAATCAATTTTTACGTCATTTTCACCTTATGTATTCAATAAATCCAATAATCACAAATCCTAATTAAATCAATCTTTAAGCATAGAAAATTCAATTAAATCCCCAAATTTAAACATTAAATGAGGGCAAAAATTTGAACTCATCAATGTGTATGTTGATTTTTGGATGTTTGAGAATTGAATGGTTGAATGTTAAGAAATGAATTAGAGTACCTAAAACCAGTAGTGTCACATTACTAGAGTAGCGCCTGGCGGTGTAGAGTGGACCGCCAGGCAATAGTAGGAAACATGGATGTCTTGTGAGTTGTGACGTCCGGCGGTGATGTGGAACTGCCAAACGGTCTGTACTACCATTTCGCCTAGCGGCACTTAGGCTGAGCTAGGCGATGGTGTAGTGGCAGGGTGCGTTGTGATATGTTTTGCATGACTTGTTGTGTTGTTCCTGGTCTAGGATATGCTTGATATTATCATGAGCGGGTAGGTTCATGATTGGTGATGAACACGTGACGATATGAACGAAGAGGTTCATATCCTATTACTCTAATGTGGGGATACAAGCGAGGTAGGTTCGTATGTTCTGTGCTCACACTTGAGAGATGTTGCGAGCGGGGACGTTGGTAGCTGGTGGATCCCGTGCGATGGACTATGGGCGGAAAGGTCCATAGAGTTGGACTGCAGCGGGAAGGTTCGTAGAGTTGAACCACGAGTGGGCAGGTTCGTGGAAGTATTGGAATCCCTAAGACCAGCTTGAGTATGTACCTTGTGTAGCGTAGTGTGCTTTTCTTGTTTCGTTATCATGCTGTGATGTGAGACTTGGATCAAGCACTACTGTGAACTCCCATCCTTCTTCTTCACCAACAACACTGGTGCTCCCCAAGGCGAAGTGTTGGGTTGTATGAACTGTTTTCCCAACAACTCCTCTATCTGATTTTTAAGCTTTACCAACTCCGTCGGAGCCATACGGTATGGAACCATCGACAATAAATCGGTTCATGGTACTAAGTCAATAGAGAACTCGACCTCTCTACTGGGGCAACCTTGGTACTTCTTCCAAAATACATCTTCAAACTCGTGCACCACCGGTATAACTGATGTCCCCTCTTCTTTCTCCACTTCGAGATGCGTGAAGATTATGTAACATTGTGCGCCTCCTAGGATCTCCTTCATAACCCCTTGAGACGATACCAACTTAGGCTCCTCTAAGTCGGGAAAGAGTAACCTTTTCTCTCAGCAATCTATAGGAATGCGATTGGCAAAGAGTCAATCCATCCCCAAGATCACATCTAACTCCTATAGGGGTAAGCAGATCAGATTCACTTTATACATGCGTCCCTCTACCTCCACCGGACACCTAGCACACAAGGACGATGTTTTGACCAAACTCGACGCCGGAATAGATACCGCAAGCTCGAACTACAGCTCACACACTGGTAGACCTAACTTTTTCACACAAGCATCTAACACAAATGAGTGTGTCAGTCCAGAATCATACAACACACAAGCAGACTTTTCCAAATATCATACAATGACCTATAACAAGGTTATCTGAACCTGTAGCATCTGCTCTTGTCATAGCGTAGACTCTACTTGTCGCTTGAGGCTTGTTGCCCATGTCCCTTTGCTAGTTCTGCTCAGGAGTCTAAATTGGAGGTCGTGCCACTACACTAGCAAGAGAGAGGCAGTCCTTGCCAAAGTGGCCTTCTTTGCCACAATTATTACATCTACGGTAGCCTTCCATATGCAGGCAGACACTCCTCAGATGAGCGCCTCCACAACTAAAGCACTGGACCCTGTTCTACTAGGGAGGAAAACCCCTAGACCCCTGGGACTAGTGGTGGGGCATATTGTAAGGTTTCCTCCTCTCCTCATGCCTTTGTTTGGACCCAGATGGTCCACCAATCCTCGGGTGTTGTGGGCGCTGACCTTCTACCTCGTTCTTCATCTTCTCCATCACCCTGGCCTTCTTCACTAGAGCAGCAAAGTCCTTCATGGATAATGGAGCTACCATCAAGCGGATATCTCCCCTAAGGTCGTTCTCAAATTTTCGGCATCCTCACTCCTCATCGAGTGGCAATGTGTAGAAGTGGCTGAGATGCTTGAACTTCTCAGCATATTCTGTCACGGTCTTGCTTCCCTATTTTAGCTGGAGGAACTCCACCTCCTTGGCATATCTGAGGCTATCTAGGGAGTATTCAGAGAGGAACTTCCCCTTGAAGGCCTCCCAAGTAATCGGCTCACCTCTTTCTTCCATGATGGATTTCATGCTGATCCACCAATGTTCTGCCTCGCCGGTGAGCATGTACACCACAAACATCAGTCTGTTCTCGGCGGGGCACATCTTTACATCAAATATTCTCTCTAGGTCCTTTAGCATTGGTCTGCAACATCTGGACTAGTCTTTCCGTTGAATTTCATTAGGTGGTGCTTTAGAAAGTCTTCTAGACTCAACTCCCTGACTGCAGGTCATGGGTCAAGACCAAAGGCAGGTGCAGTCGTCTTGTTCTTCTCCAGCTGGCGGAGGGCTTCTATATGCTGCCTATGGGCATCATCAGCAGCTACCCTCACAGCTTCTATTTGCTGCATCACCAGTCATTGCTGCTCCAGCGACGATGCTTGTCGCTGCATTTATGCCCCATGCTGTTGCATCATGGCAATACTCTGTTGAGTCATGACTGCCACCAATTCTTCTATTGCCCTAGCGATATCTGGTACATTCCCCTGAGAGGATTGATAAGTCCTACGAGGAGGTGCCATAATCACTGGCACATAGGAAAACCATAAGTTAGACTAGATAAGACATAATCGTAACTAAGAACACTCAGAACGAAATAGTGAAAGCTAAGCGGACATCCAAGTCCACAGACTCTAAGGATTGATCGTTCTGATACCATAAATGTAACACCTCATTTAAATAATAGCCTTAATTTAAATGAAATGTCACACAGATGAAAAAGAGAAACAAAGCCATGAAGTATAACGTTACTCCATACAAATATCCAAAAGAAAATAGGAAAGGATTAAGGCACACCACGATGCCAGATAAAAGGTGAAGTAAGAGATTGACAGTAATTCAAATAAAACTCAAGACAAGTCAATACATGTGCCTTAGCCCTAAATGAAAGCTGGAATCCAACCAAGAGGGACTATGCAGCGGAATCACCATTTCCTTGTTGACCATAGGGAATTCTCGCATCTGCTCAAATCAACAGGTTGATGATCATCGCAAAAGGAGAAAACCACGCACATAACAATCAAACAAGCAACAGGGTAAGCTAGAGTAGAAACCATTTATCTCACCGTTACATGCAATTTAATAGTTCAAGATGCATATATCAACCAATCATGTTACGACTTGCACACTGTAAGACCCGTGGAAAATTAATTAATTAAATAATTAATTAATTAATAAATGTGGGGGAAGGGAACCTTGATGTCATTAAATGTTAATTGGTATGACGTGGAAAAGTACTAGCTCAAGTGGTTGAGAGTACTTTGGTTTGTGAGAGGACTTGGGTTCGAGTCCTATGTATGCCTTGTGTGTGTTATTTTTTATTTATTAGTATCTTGATAATATATTTATGACTGGTGAGTGATATTATAATCATAGGATTATAATAACTATCGCAAAAATCTAAGTTGGCATAATGGTTATGCTTTGGCCTTATGAGTGTAGGGTCACAGGTTCAAACCTTGATAGACATGAATTAACTTATTTTTGATAAGTCTAGTTTTGGGGGGAATGTGAAAAGGCAAAGGAAAACCTAGTGCAAGGAGCAGCCAAGGGGAGGCTGGAAAAATAGTATCAAACCTTTATGTAATTATCATTGAAGAGGCTTTAAACCCATAATTAAGCCATTTTCGTTTCAGCTTTTAAAACCACCACCAAGACACATATAAAAGGGCCAATTTGGAGGAAAAGAAGGGTTTTGGCAGTATTAATAATTGGCTTTTGAGAGGAGCACGAATTCTGAAAGTGTGAGGAGAGAGTTGAATGCTATTGGGAGAAGACTTGAGAGGAAGAATTAGGCTGATTGGGAAATTGGAGAAGAACCCCCAAAGGCTACTAGTTTTGTGCAAGGACTAATGTTAGGGGTGTTGAATTTATGTGTATACAAATCTTACATACGTTTCTGCATTTTTATCCTCAATTGGATTCTATGTGGTGTGATTTTTGGTATTATATGCACTATAATTGAGAAATTGGTGGATGGAATGTTGGTACAAAGCCTTTTGGGTGTTTTATAAGAATTGGATTAGGGCTTTTATACTATGGTTGTTATTTATGGCCAAATCATGCATTTTGGGGATTCAAACATGTTTACAGTAGGTTTTTATGGTTTGATTGATGAAACAAATTCAATGAGAATGATTGCATTGTAAATTGGAATGGTTTTGGTGTTTTGGGTGCATGAACAGTGGCGCAACTCTGCAAGTTTCGCCCAAGCGAGTCCCACTCGCCTAGGCGAGAGTTACAAAAATTCATTCAAGGTTTTGGTTCGAGCTTTTCGCTTAGCTGACGAAGTTTAAGTTTGAGCGACACGTTCACTCCCTCAAGCGAGTGAGGCTCGCCTAAGCAAGGTTGCGATAAGACCTGTACATGTTAAGCGCGACTTCTCGTCCAGGCGAGAAGTTTTGGTTCTGAGCGATAGATACTCTCGCTTAGCGAGAGTGGCTCGCCTAAGCGAGGTCGTGAAGTGGTTTGATGCAATTTTTTTGTCGAATCCTCGTTTAGGCGAGGTCTGTGTGTTTTTGGGCACAGGTATGACTCGCTCAGGCGAGAAGAGCTCGCCTAAGCGAGATGATATGGTGAACCCACTGTTTCACACTCGCTCAAGCGAGATGGGGTAGCTTAAGCGAGGCTAACGAGCTAGCCTGGGCGAAGATCCCTGGCTTAAGCGAGTATACTACAAGTTTCATGTTTGTCGGTGTGGTTGAACTAGGTTGCTTGCTATTTCTTAAAGTATAGGAATTATATGCTTGTGTTTGTGGTGTTTGGGCTTGAAGGACTAAGTCCAATAGGGTCTGGGATGTGCTTGATGGTGGGACGCATGATGAGAATGGAATTGTGTAGTTTTTGTCCGCTACTAAGAGGCGAGGAGTCCTTAGTATGGTGATTACATGCGTCGGACGCACGATGGGCAAGGAATAGTTTTATTGCAGTTGGCTGCTATTGGGCGAGGAGTCCATAGTAAAGTGATTGCGTGCGTGCCAGGGTCTGAGCGAGGAGGGCTTGAACGTTTTGCTACAGACAAGGAGTCTGTGGGGCAAGACTATGAGCGGGATAGGCTCGTAGGGTTGGACCATGAAAGGGATAGTTTCGTGGGAGCACAGTGAAGTCCCAAGACCTAGTTCATGCATATGACTCATGAAGGACTATGAGATCAAGGATGGGTAATTTGAATTAATGAAATGTTTACACAAGATTTATTTTCTTTGGAATGGATTGTCATATTTATTATATATATATATATATATATATGTGTGTGTGTGTGTGTGTGTGCATAGCTCACCCTATCTTTGTGTGTGTGTGGCGATAATCGGATAACTTGTTATCCGGGAGTAGCTGAATTGACAAATGAGCCAGGAGATGCTTAGAGGCGAAGTGCAGGGTCTACCTGTGGGCTTTTGAAAGGATTTTCATTTAAAGGATTTGTGATGTAATTTATGATTATGTTGAACTTTGGTTGATTTTGCAATTAAGGTTTTTAAATTTTCCCGCATTTTTTGGAAAGTGTGATTATGAATGAGGTTTTATTAATATCATTGTGTTTTTAATTTTATTTTAATTATCCATCTATATTCATGTAAAAGTAATATTCCTTAGGGATGTTACAGTTGGTATCAGAGCATAAGTTTTGAAAATGTTTTGAAAAAATATTTTGGGACTTTTGGGGAATGAGCTTACTATGTTTGTGCATGTGGTTGTGTGTGTTTAACTTTAAGGAGGTAGTTGGTTGTTAAATTGATGGAGTAATGTTTAACAGTTGAATATGTGGCGTATCCAGGCAATGGCATCTCGCAGGAGGAGGAGAAATGCTAATGGTGTTGATGAGATTGCAGAAGCCATTCATCGGATGGTGGATGCGATGCAAAATCCTATTCCAGCATAGGCAAGAGCGTTGATTGCACCAGTGAGGGTGGAAACGGTGGAGGATTTTCTACGATAATCCCGTCGAATTCACAAGTAAGGCCACTCCTGATGAAGCTAATGCCTGGCTTCGCAAGTGCAAAAAGATTTGTGCTAACGAGCAGAAGCAGGCATTTGCTGTGTACCTGCTGAACAATGATGTTGAATATTGGTGGGCAGGCATGCAACAGCAGATGCACACTAGGGATGAGGCAGTGAATTGGGCCAACTTCAGGACTCGTTTCCTGGAGAAATCCTCCCCAGATACAGCTAAGCAGGACAGTGAGGCTAAGTTCTTGGCTCTACAATAGGGAAATATGTCAGTGTAAGAATATGTTAACAAATTCGAGCATCTAGCAAGGTACTATTCTCAAGCAATCATTGAAGAGTGACGGTGCCTTAAATTTGAGCGAGGAATCAAGCATGAACTGAAGAAGGTTGTCACACCTCTGAGGGAAAGAAGATTTCCAGTCTTGGTGGAACAAGCCAAGAGTGTAGAGTCTTTAGAAAGAGGGCCAGATCCTGTAATTCGACATCAGAAGAATGTCGTTGAGTCTAGGCAGATGAAGAAGCCTTAGAGCCACAAATATCTCAAGGTCCCACTTGCTACTAGTGTGGCGGACCCCATCTAAAGAGAAATTATCCTCAGTTGACAGGTGGTGTAGGAGGATCAGATGACTGTCGCAAGTGTTTCATATGCGACAAATCAAACCACTTTGCCAATAATTGTCCAGAAAAGAAGAGTCTGGGTGTGAAGAAACCAGTAGCATCACTAGCAAAAAGAGCTAGAGCGGCAGGTAGGGTCTTTGCCATGACATCCACAAAGGCTACTCAATCAAGTAACCTTATTCTCGAGCCTTGTTTATTGTTAGGCCAGTCAGTATTAGTGTTGTTCGACTCTGGAGCAACACATTCTTTCATTTCTAATGCATGTGTGGGGAGATTGCGTCTGGAGAAACGTGACTTGGGGTGTGAGTTGCTTGTTTCAACTCCTTCCTCGGGTTAGGTAACTACCAGTTCAGTCTGCGTTGGGTGTTCAATGGTAGTGGCAGGTCGCAGATTCAAGGTGAACTTGGTGTGCTTGCCCTTGGAGGGACTGATGTGATATTGGGGATGGACTGGTTGTCTAACAATCACATCATAATTGATTTTGGACGGCACAGTTTGGTATTCCCAGAACATAAAGGGTTGGAGTTGATCTCAACTCGAGAAGCTGTGAAAGCACTGCAAGAAGGGGCTATGTGTTTTATGGTGGTGGCCAAGCCAGAGAAGAAAAGTACTGCAGAGATGATCCAATCCATATCGGTGGCCAGTGAATATGTGGATGTCTTTCCAGATGAAGTGTCAGGATTGCCGCCGAGTCGAGACATCGACTTCACCATTGATCTAATTCCTGGTGCAGGTCCTGTGTCTATGGCTCCATATAGAATGGCACCTGTAGAGCTCACAAAACTCAAGAAGCAAATTGAGGAACTGTTGGAAAAGTAGGTTATCTGCCCGAGCGCGTCAGCTTGGGGAGCTTTAGTCTTGTTGGTGAAAAAGAAGGACGGGAGTTCGCGACTTTGCGTGGATTATAGACAATTGAATAAGCTAACAATCAAAAACAAGTATCCACTACCAAGGATCGACGACTTACTATATCAGTTGAAGGGTGTTGGGGTGTTTTCCAAAATAGATTTGAGGTCGAGGTATCACCAGATTTTGGTTAAACCGAAAGATGTGCAAAAGATGGCATTCAGGTCCAGATATGGTCACTATGAATATGTAGTGATGCCATTTGGAGTGACGAATGCACCGCCGGTAATCATGGATTACATGAATAGGATTTTCCGACCCTGGTTAGATAAGTTTGTTATCGTCTTCATTGATGACATTCTTATCTACTCGAGGACACGGGAAGATCATGCTGATCACTTGAGAGTGGTATTGGAGGTACTCAGAGAGCACCAATTGTATGGGAAGTTGTTCAAATGTGAGTTTTGGCTTGAAGAAGTACAATTCCTTGGACATGTCATCTTAGCCAAGGGAATTGTGGTGGATCCGGCTAAGATCGAAACAGTACTCAAGTTGGAAAGGCCTAAGATAATAATAGAGGTGCGAAGTTTCTTGGGCTTGGCAGGGTATTACAAGAGGTTTGTAGAGGGGTTCTCAAAGAAGGTGAATCCTTTGACACAACTCACGATGAAGGATCAGCCATTCTCCTGGATTGAGAAGTGTGAAGAATGTTTCGAGGAGATGAAGAGGTGTTTAACTACCGCTTCAGTACTCGTGATTCCAAACACTGGTAAGAAATTTGAAGTGTACTGTGACGCCTCTGACCTAGGATTAGGGTGTGTGTTAATGCAAGAAGGGAGGCCAGTGGCATACGCTTCGCGGCAATTGAAGGTACATGAGAAAAATTACCCGACTCATGACTTGGAGCTAGCAGCCATTGTGTTTGCTCTTAAGTCTTGGAGGCATTATTTGTACGGCTCTCAATTCCAAGTATTCAGCGATCACAAGAGTCTGAAATATTTGTTAGATCAAAAGGAGCTGAATATGAGGCAGCGCAGGTGGATGGAGTATCTGAAGGACTATGACTTTGAATTGCTCTATCACTCAGGCAAGGCAAATGTTGTAGTCGACGCTTTGAGTCGGAAGAAGATGCACATGTCTTGTATGATGATAAAGGAGTTAGAGTTGATTGAGAAACTCCGAGATATGAATCTGAGAATGCAGTTTGGGGAAGACTCCATACAGTGCAGCTTGTTGAAAGTCACCAATGAATTTTTGAATGAAATTTGTGTGGCTCAGGGACACGATTTGGAATTACAACAGTTTGTAGGGTGGTTGGGTACAAAGAAAGGGAAAGACTATCAAATGGGAGCAGACGACATTCTACACTTTAAAGGTAGAGTGTGCGTGTTGGGAGGACCTTTATTCAAGAGGCAGATTCTGAAGGAGGGCCATCAGAGTCGTCTTAGCATACATCTAGGTATGACTAAGATGTATAAGGATCTGAAGGAGTCCTTTTGGTGGAATGGCATTAAGACAAATGTAGCAGACTTTGTTGCTCAATGTTTGGTATGTCAAAAGGCCAAAATTGAACATCAAAGGCCGGGAGGTACCCTGCAACCACTAGACGTAGCTCAGTGGAAGTGGGACAGTATTTTTATGGATTTCGTGACTCATCTTCCGAGGTCGATAAAAAAAGGGTCATGATTCAGTTTGGGTGATAGTAGACAAACTGACAAGATGTGCACATTTCTTACCTATAAATCAGAAGTGGTCGATGGACAAGCTAGCGAAATTGTATGTGCGAGAAATGGTGAGATTACATGGAGTACCCGAGAGCATAGTGTCAGACCGGGATCCTAGATTCAAATCACGGTTCTGGCAATCTTTGCAAGCTGCCTTGGGTACACAATTGAGAATGAGCTCAGCTTATCACCCTCAGACTGATGGTCAGTCAGAGCGGACCATTCAATCTCTAGAAGATTTAGTAAGGTCTTGTGTGCTAGATCACATGGAAAACTGGAATGATGTGTTATCCTTGGTGGAGTTCACATACAACAACAGTTACCACTCTAGTATAGATATGGCGCCCTGTGAAGCATTGTATGGAAGAAGGTGTAAGACTCCATTGTGTTGATATCAGGATGGTGAAGCCTTCGTGCTTGGTCCTGAATTTCTGCAGCAAACGACTAGTAAGGTCAAATTAATTCAGGATCGGATGCGAGCCACTCAGAGTAGGCAAAAGTCTTATGCTGATAAGAGGAGACGACCACTGGAGTTTGACGAAGGAGATCATGTATTTCTCCGGGTTACTCCAACCACGAGTATCGGAAGGGTTCTTAAATCAAGGAAGTTGCCTTTGAGGTTTATAGGGCCTTATCAGATTACACGGAGAATAGGAACAGTGGCATATGAGATTGCTCTACCACCTCACCTAGCCAACTTGCATAATGTGTTCCATGTCTCGCAATTGAGGAAATACATTGCAAGTTCAAACCATGTGTTAGAGTCAAATGAGGTGCAAGTGCGAGAGGATCTGACCATGTCAGTTAGACCGGTTCATATACTGGATACTCAGGTCAAGCAACTTAGGGGCAAAGAGTTAAAGACGGTGAAGGTACTCTGGGATGAGACGACACAGGAGATGACGTGGGAGATGGAGGACGTCATGAGGAGGTCTTACCCTCACCTGTTTTCTGGTAAGTCCCATTTTCGGGGACGAAAATTCTTTTGAGGTGGGGGGAATGAAAGACCCGTGGAAAATTAATTAATTAAATAATTAATTAATTAATAAATGCGGTGGAAGGGAACCTTGATGTCATTAAATGTTAATTGGTATGACGTGGAAAAGTACTACCTCAAGTGGTTGAGAGTACTTTGGTTTGTGTGAGAGAACTTGGGTTCGAGTCCTATGTATGCCTTGTGTGTGTTATTTTTGATTTATTAGTATCTTAATAATATATTTATGACTAGTGAGTGATATTATAATCATAGGATTATAATAGTTATCATAAAAATCTAAATTGGCATAATGATTGTGCTTTGGCCTTATGAGTGGAAGGTCACGGGTTTAAACCTTGATAGACATGAATTAACTTTTATTTTTTATAAGTCTAGTTTTGGAGGGAATGTGAAAAGGCAAAGGAAAACCTTGTGTAAGGAGCAGCCAAGGGGGGCTGGAAAAATAGTATCAAACCCTTATGTAATTATCATTGAATAGGCACTAAACCCATAATTAAGCCATTTTCGTTTCAGCTTTTAAAACCACCACCAAGACACATATAAAAGGGCCAATTTGGAGGAAAAGAAGGGTTTTGGCAGTATTGATAATTGGCTTTTGAGAGGAGCACGAATTTTGAAAGTGTGAGGAGAGAATTGAGTGTTATTGGGAGAAGACTTGAGAGGAAGAATTAGGCTGATTGGGAAATTGGAGAAGAACCCACAAAGGCTACTAGTTTTGTGCAAGGACTAGTTATGGTTTGATTGATGAAACACATTGAATGAGAATGATTTCATTGTAAATTGGAATGGTTTTGGTGTTTTGGGTGCGTGAACAGTGGCGAAACTCTGCAAGTTTCGCCCAAGCGAGTCCCTCTCGCCTAGGCGAGAGTTGTAGAAATTCATTCATGGTTTTGGTTCGAGCTTTTCACTCAGGCGACGAAGTTTGAGTTTGAGCGACACGTTCACTCGCTCAAGCGAGTGAGGCTCGCCTAAGCGAGGTCGCGATGAGACTTGTACACGTTCAGCGCAACTTCTCGTCCAGGCGAGAAGTTTTGGTTCTGAGCGATAGATACTCTCGCTTAGGCCAGAGTGGCTCACCTAAGCGAGGTCGTGAAGTGGTTTGATGCAATTTTTTTGTCGAATCCTCGTTCAGGCGAGGTTTGTGTGTTTTTGGGCACAGGTACGACTCGCTCATGCAAGAAGAGCTCGCCTAAGCGAGATGATGTGGTGAAGCCACTGTTTCACACTCGCTCAGGCGAGATGGGGTAGCTTAAGTGAGGCTGACGAGCTAGCCTAGGCGAAGATCCCTGGCTTAAGCGAGTGATAGAGGTCGTACCCCACCAAATTAAAACACTTAAAATGCAGTATATGAAAGTGAACCAAGTCGTCTCCCAACAACCAATATTTTCATTCAAAGCTTCAATTTCCATATGAACACAACAATAACACAGGGGGCGTTGGCAGATTTACGGATGCAACGCACAATTGAAAACTTAAATGCAAACGTGTAAAATCAATGTAAAAACAGCGTTGATTCTTTGTTTCAAATGAACATCCACCAATCCTGGATTACAACTCAAAATTGTTATATTAACTCTAATGAGACCCGAATTAATTACTAAGCGCAAATGAACTCGAACTCAAGTGCAATTAAGCAAAGCACACAACCATGAACCTGCTACAGTTCACTAAGCATGAACACACAATGATTCTACTCTGCAAATTAAGCAAAAAAAAATGGTTTCTTCATTTAAACCCAAACGCAAATTCAGAATTGAGATATTAACATAACTCCACCGAACAAAACACTAATCTCAAGGTTTCAATCCATTATCTGCAAAAATCAACACATAAACTTAGTTCCTCATGGAATCCGAATTAGGATTCTCAACAGAATTTGCAATTCAACCGTTCAAATGACTTCAAATTGATACTGAAAGCTTAAAATGGTGCAGCAAACGAAAATGAGCAAGGGATAATAGAAGAACAACGAAAACAACCACCAAAAACGAAAATGCTTCAATATAAATGTTACCCAAAGTGTAGAAAACGTGAATACAAGAAATAACTATTGTCTAAGACTCATAAAACGTCAAAAACGAGTGGAAAACGTGAAAGAATAGCTTGTGCCACCATGGGTCACCTTCCAAAGCTTAAAAACAACAAAAATGGAGGTTTGAGAGAGTGTGGAAGAAGAAGGAGCGGTTGGTGCATGTTGAATGACCTAAAACTCGTGGTCACCTCACCCATTGCCACTAGTATTTACAAAAATGCCATTCTGCCACATTTAATTACAAAAATGCCACTCCTGGGCCTCTAATATTGACCCATTCACTTTGCTGACGTGGAAATGACATGGAAATGATGTGGAAATGATGTGGTGACTCTCTTCAACTGAATATTGATGTCCAAGCTCCAAAATTGCTTCACCCAAATATCTAAAAATAATTAAAAACAAAAATTAGGCCAAATAATGTGAAATTAGTCCAAATTCGGAACAGTGGCCCAATAAAGCCCAGCAAATGAAAAATACTCTAAAGATGAACAATTAAGCACTGAACAACTGTCTAATGGGTACACAAAGGCTAGTGGAATGGAAGAAAATAATGACTCATCAGCGAGTATACTACGAGTTTCATGTTTGTGTGTGCGGTTGAACTAGGTTGCTTGCTATTTCTTAAAGTATAGGAATTATATGCCTGTGTTTGTGGTGTTTGGGCTTGAAGGACTAAGTTCAATAGGGGTCTGGGATGTGCTTGATGGTGGGACGCATGATGGGCATGGAACTGTGTAGTTCCCGTCGGCTACTAAGAGGCGAGGAGTCCTTAGTATGGTGATTACATGCGTCAGACGCACGATGGGCAAGGAATAGTTTTATTCTCGTTGGCTGCTATTGGGCGAGGAGTCCATAGTATGGTGATTGCGTGCGTGCCAGGGTCCGAGCGAGGAGGGCTTGGACATTTTGCTACAGATGAGGAGTCTGTGGGGCAGGACTATGAGCGGGATAGGCTCGTAGGGTTGGACCACGAAAGGGTTAGTATCATGGGAGCACAATAAAGTCCCAAGATCTAGTTTATGCAAATGACTCATGAAGGACTATGAGATCAGGGATGGGTAATTTGAATTAATGAAATGTTTGCACAAGATTTATTTTCTTTGGAGTGGATTGTCATATTTATTTTATATATGAGGTTTTATTAATATCATTATGTTTTTAATTTTATTTTAATTATCCATCTATATTCATGTAAAAGTAATATTCCTTAGGGATGTTACACACACAATACACTACGACTCGGACACGACTCATCTAGATACATATAATTAGTCAGATTCAATGGATGGTTGGACTTGTGGTGGACTTCCCTGCTCTACCGAGCTAATTGTTATAATGTTTCATTCCCCACACACAAGGTTAGCCCTTAATGGGTTCCAGACCTCCTGTTACTCTCACCACTAGAGTCAGTACGCTCTATGTGAGACTAAATGACTCTTTAGAGTGTTAGGATGTAACCTTACCTTGAATCCTTACTAAATTATATAGATGGGGCACCACCATGAACTCCCACTAACATGTGTAAGACCCGTGAAAATTAAATAACTAAATAATTAATTAATTAATAAATACGGGTAGTGGGAGCCTTTAAGGCATTAATTATTGATTTATATGATGTGGAATACTACTAGCTCAAATGGTTGAGAGTACTTGATTTGTTTGAAAGGACTTGGGTTCAATTCCTATGTATGCTAATTGTGTGTTATTTAATTATTATTTTTTTTAATAATATGCTTGATTATGTTGAGTGACAATATAATTATAGTTGAATGGTTATGAAATTGATTGGCATTGGCATGGTTATGGGTTTGAACCTTGGTAATTCTAAATTAAATTTCCTTTTTGCTAAAATGAGTTTTGGCATGAAGGTGAAAGGGTGGAGAAAACTGTAGATGAATGAACAGCCAAGGGAGGCTGAGAAAACAGTCCATAAATGACTTTGAATGACAATTAAAATCAGTCTTAAAGTCATTTTCGTTTTCCTTTCATTATTGTTAATTAAGACACCATTAAAAGACAAATTGTGAAAGAATAGAGGGGTTTGGAGGCTGGATTTTTGAGAGCATTGTAAGGTGCATGAAATTAAGGAAAAATAATGATTAGAAAGTGAATTAGAGGAGATAAATTGAGGTGGTGCTAAGGAGACCATTGGTGATCAAAGGGGCAGCTCTAGCATTTGCGTTTTAAGCAAGGGAACCAGGTTAGGGGGCCTTTTACGCGCTAATTTTATTTTAAGTTTGATGGGCATGCTAAATAGAGTAACTTTACGCGTTAACTTTATTTTAAATATGATTTGCATGCTAAATAGAGTAACTTTACGCGTTATCTTTATTTTAAATTTGAATGGCATGCTAATTAGGGTAATTTCATGCGTTGATTAATTTAAGGTTGATTGGTATGCTGAATTTGGTATGATCATGCTTGATATTTTATTTCCTTCTAATTTATTGTTTCTGGAAATTTCCAGAAACAAACTGGTTGGCGATGAACTACTGCCAGACGATCCTTTCCTTTCTAGGCCATTTAGGGTTCCTGCAGAGGAATCACTTGCCAAATTTAGTGTAAAATAGCCTGTTTAACCAACATTGACCGCTCTTGCCCAGAGTTGACTGGTTGACCAGTGTTGAATCTTTGACGGTCCATTGAGAGACTGCCACGTGTCAGAGTAGTCTCTCTCTCCCCATTAGGGTTTGGCTGTCGTGAGTGGTTCAGGCGAGATTATGGTGGTTATCGCAGTGGCTGCGGAGTTGACGCGGAAGATGTTGTTAGGTCCGCGGCTGTTGCAGGGAAATGGCGTCAGGTCTGCATTCTCGAGCGGGAATGGTGGTTGCGTGATGGGCTCGCGACGACAGGTCACGATGGTGCAGCCATGGCGACCCCGGCGTGATGTGTGAGTGTAGGGCTGGTGCACGTTCCATGGACACGTGCTCCATCAAAGGAGGTTGGGGTAGGTGCTGGTGCGCACTGGTACGGGGGCTGCTGGTGATTCGAGGTTGCTTCGATGAGATGTAGACTCGCGAACGTGGTGCTGTCATGGTGGTGGTCGCGGGATGCACGGAAAAGACGATGCGACGGAGCTCCGTGGTGGCTTATGCAGGCGCGAACTCCGACGACATCTGTAGTGGCTGCGTTTCTTACGATGGTGCAACGTAAAGGAGGCGTTCCAACGAGCTCGATGAGGTGCGAAGATGGTGAAATCGTGGAGTTTTCCGGCAACATGATGATGGAGGAAGAAGGAGGGGCGAAGAAGATAAAGTGGAATGTCATTTTGGGTTGTTGCAGACGACGGAGATGATGGCGCGACGGAGCAAGCGCGAGTTGAAGTGGTGGTCGGAGGTTGGAGTGCCGGCGAGGTTGTACGAGAAGGTGATGGTTATCGTGAAGGGTGGCGCCTGCGGCTGCGGCATGGAGATGGAAGGAAAAAAGGAAAAATTAAGGTTAGGATTTTTGGTTGTGTGAAGGAGAGAGGGTGATGAGGTGTCACTCTATGATTGGTTATTTTAGTGAGTGGGGGATTAAGGACGTGGCATGTTTTAATTGGTTAATCTAGTAAGTGGAGGATTGCCATGTGGCGTAATCTGGTGTAGAGCTTAAGTGACATTAGGGGTACAAATTAGTAAAAAGAAGGGGTGCATAACAGAAATAGAAAGTCCAATTGCAAAAGGGGGTGTAAACATGAAAACTGGAGGTGCAGTTAACTCTAGAAATATTCCTTTTCAGAAATAGAAAGTCCAATTGCAGAAAGGGGTGTAAACATGAAAACTGGAGGTGCAATTAGCTCTAGAAATATCCTTTTTCAGAAATAGATAATCCAATTGGAAAAAAGGGTGTAAACATGAGAATTGGGGGTGTATTTAGCACCTGAACTATTCCTCTCCAAAAATATGATTTTGAGACTTATTTTATGACTTAAAATATTCATTATTTACAACCTTAAGGACCTAAATTAAATTCTAGTTGCGTTATTTAACTTAAGATTATCCAAACAAATATGATGCAACTAATATCATTTCTTAAGAGCGAAAATAATGTTAAATTCCAAAAATTTAAATATTTAATGTGAACAAAGGTTCGACCCATCACACCCTCTAGGTAGTCTAGAAGCGCGCAGCGCCTGGTGGTACGTGTCTCCCGCCAAGCGATTTTACTACAGCAGTATTGGTGTTCTTATTCTTGATGTGCGGGATCTACAAAGCTTTAGTGATGCCTCAAAGGTCGGCTTACCGGTGTTCCTTGAGTTGTGGCTCGGAACGTATCCCTTGAGTTGTGGCTCGGGATAGGGGTTAAGCACGTGGCATTCTTTGGGTTGTGGCCTGGAATGACGTCCCTTGAGTTGTGGCTTGGGATAGCGGATGAACACGGGGAACTCTTGAGTTATGGCTCAGGTTGGCGAGTGTTGTCGGTGTAAGTGTGCTGGTTGTGGCCAGTATGGATGGGTCCAGGGATTGCCCTCCTCAGTAATTAGCTGACGAGTTTGGTAGTCTTGGTACGTTACGAACTATGTTCGTATATGGGAACTTCACCTGGCATTATGGTGTATGATCCGTAGCATGATTTCTCGCACGTGCGCTATCAGTTGTGGTCGATAGGTATGGCAGCAAGACATTTTGAGGTAATCGCTATAAGACGTAGAACGCGATTATTATGGTAGTGGCCATGTGGTATGGGATCAAAGGAAGAGATTCCTTTGGTGTGATTGTGTGATATATATATAACTGTGCAATATTTATATATATGTGGAATTTGTTAGCTCACCCTATCTGCTTGTGTTTGGCGATGATCGTGTACGCGGTACACGGGAACAGATGATATTGCAGGTGGATCTAGTGAGGCCTAGAGACGGAGTGGGGCTATGCGACCTTATAAGCTTCTATAGCAAGAAGGGTTTAAAAGTTGAGCAAACAAATTTATGGGCCACTGGTGAAAATGCCTTTGAGTTGAATTTGCCTTAAGGTTCAAAAATTCACCCAATTTTTCATGCTTCCAAACTTAAGCCTTTTTGTGGAGATGATGACATTTCAAAGCTACAGTTACCCCATTTATCTATTGAAAACCAACCTCAAGTCACTAACACAAAAAGGGTCTTTTACGTTGAAGTCAGACAAAGAAATGGGAGCTGTAAATTTATGTTTGACAAAAAAATGGAGTAAATTTATGTATGATGCGCAAGACCAGACGTGAGGTTACGTGCATTGGACTTTAATCAGACATAAAATTTGCCTATATTGTACAAAAAATATGCGTCAAAATTTACATATGATACTATACACCAGACGTAAATTTACGTCTGTTAATACATTCTCAGACATAAATTTATGTCTATTAATGCATAGCAAGACACAAATTTGGCAGTTTTTTTAATATTCGTTTTGTTTTAGCATAAAACCAACACCTAAAATCAAGAAAAGGTCCAGAACAAGTTTTATATTTTAACTTACAAATTAATATTACAATTACCAAGTCAAAGTACATATAACTAATTAATAAAAACAATTACAAAGTGAAAGTAAACAACTTCTAAAAATCTAATATTCTTGCAATTATTTGAGCAAATAAGATGAACACCCTTTCCTTATCTCTAACATGCCATCCTTTGTCAATGGTGAGGCATCATTGAAGTCCTAAAACAATAATTCAATGTTAGCATGTATGAAGTTCCACAAAGCTTATAATTTATGATAATTTATAAGTGTTTACAAATATACCTTTTTCCAATCATCAACAGTTCTTGCTCTAATTATAGTTTTAATCCAATGCATCACATAATATCCACATTCAAAAAAATTATTTTGCCTATTACACTAAAATAGCAAAGAGAGAAATTATTCTCATATATAACTTGTATAGATATTAATTAACTTATAGACGTGATTCCTAACCTTTGGAGTTATAAATTGAACATTTTTTGATTTCCTGTTCAGTAATTGGTTTGTTGCTGCCATAACTTTGGTTAAATTGAAAACATGTTAGTCATAATTATTATATATTAATTGGATGTTATGGAACTTGTAGAAAGTGCTTCATGTCGTGGCTAGGTTTCTTATGAATGGAGAAAAACCAAATAATTAATTAACTGCTAATGAGACCTACAATGATTCAGAATTGGTTAGTTCATTAATTACCTTAACTTAAAAGTAAAATCTCACAAAGTAAGACTAACCCTTCAATGTAGGGAGCCAAGAAAATACACCTTTGTGAGGAAGTAATCCAATCTACCATATATTTTCTGGATTGAACATTTGTGTTGCCAGACAATTGAATGCTTTGGGGCTAAAAAAATCCATACATTTGTGATTGGCATAGGTCCACACTCAATACATCTGTATACCTAAGAAATGAAATATGTTAAGTTCAATAATTTTAGCATTGTAAAATTATATAAACATTCAACATCTAATATAAAATATCTAAATCAAACCAAATATAAAATTTAATCAATATCTAATAAATACAAAAGTAAAAAATAGTGTATAGAAAAAATATTATTCAAACAAAGTCTCTCAACATTGCAAAAATAATAAGACATGGCAAAATTAATACAATGGATTAACATGCAATCAACTTTTTTTAAAATTAGGAATACTAATGCCAATCAAAACTAATTTGTATATGTCAAAAGTTAATTGAAAAGACCTAACCTTGACAGAAATGCAAAAAAGAGGTCTTTTGGGAGGTCACTCGTTGCACACCACCGTAGATGATGATTCACGCAACCGTTGCTCTCGGAAGAATACTCGGATTCCTGTGACAACTATAGCAAGAGCAAACACCGTCTGTGATGTCGCCAACCACCGTCCTCTGTCGCTGCAGTTCAAGCAAACCACCGTATTCTGCTGCATCTGCGCAAAATTGGGGGTTTTAACGTTTTGTGAAAGAAAATGGAGAACTGCATAAATGGACGCACACAAAAATGAAATCAAAAGCGAAACAAACCTTTGAACAAGAAATAGTGCAGTTGTCCCCTTGTGTAGTCGCGAAAACCAGAAAAAAAAAACCCTTCCGCCTAGTCGCGGCGCCGTTGGAGAAGAAGGCTATAGTCAAACGTTAATTTACGTCTGATTAGGCCTAATCAGACGTAAATTTATGTTTGACTATAAGGTGTCAGACATAAATTTACGTGACACATGAAATCAGACGCAAAAAGTCATATTTACATCTGACCCTAGACTACCCGGTGTAAGCAGTTGATTACTTATTTACAAGTTTACCACCGATCACTTTTTATGTCTAATTTTTGTGCGTCAGATGTAAAATCACAAACATAAATTGTATGTTTTGTGTTAGTACGTTTACCTACGGCTATATTAGCTTTTAAAATTGAAGGTCACCCACCAAGAGAGTATGTTTTAGTTTAGTGACAAGGTCTCTATCATGAAGATTCAACCTGGGAGTTGTTGCCAGACTTATTATAGGAGTACCCCGATTTACACCTTGAAGACAAGGCATTTAGTCATCGGGAAATGGTATGATATGAAGCATGAAAAAAAAAATCATTGCAATAACAAGAAGGTTATGAGAAGTCTAATATAAAGAACAAAATGCACAATCGGGTGGGGGATTTTGTTACCGATCAGGATAAACATAACAAATAAAGTTTGTTATTTTCCTATTATTTGTTATGCCTTAACAAACTATATCTATAGTAGATTTTCCCTTCTAAGGAATAAGACAAAAAAAACACATATTACCTTCTCTCTCTACTTTAGTTCTCTGTTTTTTTTTTCTTGCTCCCTCAATTCTCCTTACTAGAGGTGTTTTTCTATGATATTTATAAATTTAATTATTAATAATACTTTTATCATCTTAAAAAATAATTTTAAATAAAATAGATAATTTAATTATTTATTATAAAATTATTAGAAAATAATTTTAAATAAAATAGATAATTTAATTATTTTTATAAAATTAATGAAATGTTTTATTTTAGTAGTATTAATTAATCTATTAAAATGGGATCTTACAAAATAGACATTTAAAATAATTTTTAATATTAATATTTTCCTTTTATATTTTCATAAAAATATTTTTGAATTTTATCAACTGTGTTTCATTAATTTTTGTAAATTTAAAAAATGTTTTTGTTGTCATGAAATTTTATTTGGTATTCTAATTTAAAATGTATATAATTATAATATAATTTATTTCTAAGTGTTTGATATTGAAGAAACAACACTCCTTTTAGTATTAAATATTTAATAATATTATGTTTCCTTTATCGTAATTTTTTATTATTTTATAAAAATTAATTAATTGATATTGAAACAGGAAGAAAGCGAGTATGGGTACGGGTATAAGTATATACTTGTTACTTAGTGAGGATGGAGATGAGACAAAAACTTGATACCCATTGGATTTGGATAAAGAGATGAGATGAATTTTTTCTTTGGAGATGTATATGAAATAACGAAACCTGTCATTGTCTTGTTACCATCCTTAAACTCAAACTCTAAGAATCCCAAGACGCGTTCAGACTCGCGAAAGCTCCCTCTCTCTAAACCTAGAGACGAGATAAAGCAATCGGACTGAAATTAAGGGACCATAGGTTAGCGAAGAACTTAATCCAAGGCTCTACAAACATACAATCCAAAAAGACCACATATGAAACCAAGGTCAGATTGGACAATGAAGGAGATTGAAGTTTGAACTTACTCGAATGAAGAATTTGTTCGATTGGACTTGAAAAGGGTTCTACTGTGATTGCAACCCTGACCTCTAATCACAAAAAAGGATTGAATGTGAGTGAGAAGCTTGATGAAGAACATGAAGGTTCTGAAGTGGATGTGTTTTGAGACAAAGAGAAGGGGTTTTGATTCTTGTGGCTTAAGAGGGCTTGGTTTGGAGTTTTTCTTTAAAAAAAAAAAATAGTTTTACAATTTAATGTTATAAAACCTTATTCTTGATTAAGAAAATTTTTATTTGTTTTACCTTTTACTACATCCATCTCAATTTGTCCGTCAACACATACTTTTCTTTTTACAATTTTACTAAAATAATACAACACTTTTAATAAACTCCGAGATTTTTGTGATTGGTGAACAAGTAAAATATTAATTTATGAATTTTAGGAAAACAAATTAATAATAAATTCACTTAATTTACAACAAATTAAAAAGTCTAAAAATGCAAATAATTTAAGACAAACAGGGTAGCGTTCATTATTTAATGACCCAATTACGACGAATACAATTTTTAAATTAGGTCAACTACAAATCTGATTTACATATGACTTAAACTATCAAGGTTTTATTTGTGGTGAGGGTAGATACCACCCAGCTAAAAAATTCATCAAATTGTATAAATAATATTAAATTAAATTTATTATATATTAGGTAAAACCTTGAATTTGATTAATAAAATTAATGTTTAAAATTATAAAAATAATTTTAATTGAATAATGAATTGGTGTGATATTTTAATTTTTATTTATTTAATATATGTCGTGTAATATGTCCAATTTATGGAATTTTGAATTTTCATTTTATTACTTTTATTAAATATATAGAATAAAATAATTTTTATTCTTCTATTTTAGAGGTAAACATTTATACAGATTAATATGTTTATCACGCCAACCTATTGTGTTAGACTCTACTAATATATTTTAGATTATATTTTAAGTAAGCCAAACAACAGTAATTCATTTTAATAGTTACAGTTCTATAGAATATTTTGAATAAAAGTAAATCATATTAAATATAAATGAAATATAATATTTTAAGAATTCAATGATTTCACTCGGTGTTGGATTTCACAGTAATAATTAGATATATTTAAATGTTTTAACCCGAAATCAATTTTAAAAAGAAAAAAAATATAATTTATTAACTTTTGTATAAGTTAAAAATAGTATGTATAAATTAAGAAGAAAAAACATAGAAATTTTATACGAGAGCGTTTTATTAATGTATAAACTGATTTTAATTTATAAAAAACCATTTCTATTTTTATTTAATATAAAAATATTTATGAAGAAAATGTTCAAACACGTTCCTTATTTTGTTATTATTTATCAATTAAAGTTCTAATATTTATGCTTAAAATCTGGTCCTCTTTATTTTCTACATATATTTACGTATATATAATTACTTTTATTAACTATTTATTTCATTGTTTTACATAACTATCTATAAATATTTTCTCTTTTGTATTCATATTTCATAATAATACTATAGAGATGTCAATGGGGCGGGTAGGGTACGGGTAGTAACTCTCTCGTACCCTACCCGCTGGATAAATATTTGCCCCGTATCCGTACCCATATCCGTCGGGTATCCGTTATGCGGGTACCCGTCTATTTTTTTTCATATCCGCGGATATCCACGGGTATCCGCGGGTATTTACAAAAATATTTTAAAAAATAAATATTTAACCATAATTAGTGCTTAGATCAACAAGTCCCCTTTTTCCGATTTATTCTTGAAAAACAAACAAATAAAAAATCACTACCAATTTATATTGTAGTTTATTTTTGAATAAAATATTAAAGAAATTACTAACGTCATCAATGTCCACCTATTGCAACATTGTATAAAGTTTCATGTTGTCCAATTTTAATCTAGAAGAGCCTTAAAACATAAGAAGTTCAGTAAAAATTTTTAACAATCACTTAATTAAAATATCTAAGTAAAAGTATTAATTTCATTACCTTCCATGTTGGTCCATAACCAGTCTTAGAGACACATCAATACCTCCACAGTATATGGAAGTAATTTACTCATTTGTGGAGTAAGAATCTGACCACCATTATTAGATGAAGACTCTTAATATTGTTTACTAATATATACATACACACACATACATATATATATATATATATATATATATATATATATATATATATATATATATATATATATAGTGTAAGTATAT
>Ga0214543_1004358_pt1 | contig 26924 bp, 15 predicted proteins | sample CNSS2metaG_FD_160094 | JGI IMG/M metagenome (GOLD analysis project Ga0214543, IMG submission 160094) | Root nodule microbial communities from cowpea collected in UCLA plant growth center, Los Angeles, California, USA - CNSS2 | ecosystem: Host-associated > Plants > Roots > Nodule | place: USA... | reverse complement strand
AAATATCTATATATATATATATATATATATATATATATATATATATATATTGTTTATTTTATTAATTTTTACTTGATGTAAAATTTCTAAATCTCATATAATATAACTAATTTATTATTTATTTACTGAATAATACGTCAAGAAGATACAATATAAATACCACCGTCATAAATTAAGTAGTGAATTAAAAGTAAATAACATTAATAAAAATAGTCATTGTTTAGAAATAGTATTCATGTATTACAATTATATTACAAATTAATTAAATTAGAATAGAAATATAAATAAATAGCTTTACATTACATCTTCAAATATTTATTTGGTATCTGTTCTGCCAAGTAAATGTAGAAATGTCTCATTGTCCTAGTACGAAACTTGTTTTCATATATGGATTCCAATGTTAGAATTTCACCATCTTTAATCTTGATAGAATCAGGTTTAGGATAGGGAACCAACATTCCAATTAGATAACCATTTTCATTTCCTACTTATTTTCCTGTTCCATATTTTGGATTTGAAGTGCATAAAATCCTTCCATCCTAAGTGAAGTAAAAACATAAATAAAAAGAATGTACATTAGAATGGTTAGTTTTTTCACAAATGTATAGAATTTATCAATAAAATTTATTACTAATGAATATTTGAAGGACACAAAATTTGATATAATTTTATCCACGAGATATAGATTATATAGGAACACAACAAATATCAAATATTACCTGTCCATATAGGGTCACATTAACAACACCAATGTGCATATGAGCAGTGCCATATATAAGATAACCACCTTTTGTCATTGGGATGTTTGTTTTCTTGACATGAGGGGAGTCACTTTCATGATTTCTTGGGATCGTATACTCTGCATATAACAAATTGATAAATTTATGTTACCTACCAATGGAAAAAGTAATGAATAGCTTAATACTTTTGCTTGGATATTAGTGGGTTTCAAAAGTTTTCTTATCATTTGTAAAATATAGTATATATTGAATAAATCATTTACCTGACAATCATGAATTAGATTAGAACCATTTAATCTTACACGATCAGTTGAATCAAGTATATAGAACTTGAGAGGCACTTGGCGTTCATCCCAATCAACCCATCTTATTTTATATCTTAGAGAAAGCTTTCTAATTGGTCCACTGAAACCTTTTCTTAATTTGCATTTGAAATTATCTTGACAACAAAAGAGTCCTCCTTTATAACTTTTAGACAACAATTAACCATCAATGCCTGTTGTGACATTGTAAAAGTCCTTCGGGAGATTCATAAGTTTACACCTACACTCTGTACAACCTTTTCTATCATGTGTGTCACGTGTATCAATAACCATGATGCTAAACAACCATTTCTCGTTAAACTCATGCTTTATTTTTGTAGGATTACCTACTTCCACCACAAAAGGATCTGGAAGATTTAAGGATGTTCCTCGTAATTCTCCTCCCAAACCCCAATAATGTGGAAGCAAAAAGCCTTGGCACATACCATCATTTCTTTCATATTTGATACCGTTGTGAAGGTCATTAGTTTGTTTAATATAGTGAGACATGGAAACATTTTCAATATATTTTACAGCAAACCAATGATGAAGGTAAGCTTCATACAAAGGTACAAAATTATCATCTTCATCAACTACTTCAACATCAAAACTCTTGACCCCAATGTGACCCTTTGGAAAGTTAATATCTAAAAAGGTTTTCATAGCAATTTTTCCTGGTCCTACTTCAAATTTTTCAGAGAAAAAAGTAGTTGACTTGATATAACTTTCATCAGACTCTAAAACAATTGAATACGTTGTGCTAAAAAACAATATAATTATTGATAATAAAATCATTGTTACTTTAGATATAGTCGTCATATTTACCTACACATAATCCATTGACATTAGCAATGAAAATATACATGAAGGATCATTCATTTGATAATATTGTAGATGATTTAAACAAGTGTTGTGAAAAGATGTGAATAAAATAAGATTAAAATGAAAGGGTGAATTAATCAAAGTGACAATAAAAGTAACATACCATATAAGGAAAAGATGATGATCATTCTAAATTATCTAAAGATGACTGAAATTTAAGACAAGTAAATGTATATGTATATGAAATTAGTTGCTAGTTTTATATATGGTAGATGAGTCGATAATTGTGTATCTGGAATAGCTAATTTTAATTCGATGTTAGTTGTCTTTATTTGTTGAACGAAAAATTTGTTCTCCAATTTACTTCATACCCAAATTAATATGTGTTGGCTTTTCTTTAACAAGTCTACAAAACTATTTAAAAATGTTTATAGTTATTTGTAGGTGTAAAAACAATGTGATTAACAAGTTGTACGAACAAATCATATATGATTTGAAGTTTGTGAAATTTTTTTTTCTTTAATAACAATATTTATACATTATCTGAATGTAAGTCTTAATGCGGTTAAAATATAAAATAGAAACATCAATTATATAAATGTAATTAAAAAGTTTATTCAAATTAATATTTGTTTAGATTTACTTTAAAATATAGTAAATTTTTAAAGTAAAAGTATTAGAAATATTTTTTGATGAATCTTTCGACATGTATTCATTAAGAAGAGATTACATAAATGTAATATGAACCAAACTCACACCACTTTCAATCCAAAACTTTAAAACAATAGGTTCATGGATCTTCTTTCTTATATGATTATATGGTGCCTATTTTTTTTTTCATTTCTATTTAATGTAAGCCTTAGACTTACCGATAGATTCCCAACATTTTCATACTCTAATTTATTTTATGAAGAAAAAAAATTATAATTATAATAATATTAATAAATTAAATTAATTAATAAGTATCCTAATACAATACACATAACATATCTAAACAAAAATGTATACCTAATGATAACTATATATATTTTGGTAGATAAGCATGCATGATATTTTCTTTTGTCACTATAGGTAGTGTTTTAGTATTAATAGGTAGAATTTTTATATAATTTTATTTTATATTAAAAACCTCTGAATTCATTTAAGTTGATGATATTATAAGATTATACTTTACAAATTAATCGTTATAGTTGTGGGCTTGAATGTAAAAAAAAAAAGTTTATGGTGCAATTTACAAACAAAATAACTTAATGCCAAGGTTTTAGTATCAGATCCTCGAAACTTATACTAAAGGTTAGAGTCATATAACTTTAACTTCGGAATAATTTAATGAAAGGAAGATAAAAAGAGGTATATCATCTTATATATACTCACATCAATTATATGAAAATATTATATCAAAAATTTCAACAAATTAGATTGAGCATAAACTAATTTTTAATTTATGAAAAATTAATTTTATTTTTTCTTCTTCTTTTTTTCTTTTTCTCTCTTACACGTTCTTAAGAATAAATTTGTTAAACTAAATTTAGAATACTAAAACAAAAACTCTTGGGCGTGTTTTTCTTTTAAATGTTTGAAATCGGACTTTATGTTGATATAAATATTGAATAACACTCGCGTCATCTTATAATAATTCGAATTTTTACTTTCTAAACATTTCAAATTGACAAATGTTTTTATATTTCAGCGTAATATAATTTTTTTATTATTTAATCATTTTAAAATTAATTATTCTCACTGTCTTAATCAAATAATGGAAAAGTGGGATTATCAGTAAAATTATTTCAAAAGTGGTATATTTATTACATTTTCTTACATAATCCTTTTTGCATTATATTAATTTTCTATTCATTTATTAAACAAACTAATTTATTATTATTCTATGAAGAAGCTATCTCACTCCAACACTATTTTAATTTTAATATTGTGAATCATGATATTTATGACCTACGATTATCACTTTACTAGTATTAAAGTATTTAGACTTGAATGCTAAATAAATAATTATATACATATATTATTATTTTTTATCTTGAAAAATTAATGGTAGAAACATTAGTACATCGATCTTATTTTTTATTTATGACAAAGTATTTTATATTATCTTTTATAAGCTAATTTTCCTCTATAATTTAGAAGATATAAATTTTGAGTTGCCTTTTAACGAAAGCAAAGCATCCTTAACTTGAAACATAGACAAGAAAATATCTCATTAGTAACTAAAAGTTATTAATCACTATAATAACCAATTTAGATACTAATTTATAAAATAAAAAATTATTGATTATTAAAATAGTCACTATTATAAATAAAAAATTATAATTAGTCACTAATTAATTAAAGACCGATTTAGTAACTAAGTCATTTTGGTAGCTAGCTAATTTTTAGTGATCAATTTTCTTTGGTGGCCAAAACCATATTAACTAATTTTAAAAATCAATTTAGTCACCAATTATAATTTTTTATTTATAACAGTAACTATTTTAGTAATCAATAATTTTTTACTTTGTAAATCTGTATCTAAATATGTTATTATAGTAACTAATAACTTTTGATCACTAAAATTGATTATTATTAAATTATTTTGAGTAGTGTGACAACTTCTTGTATAATCTAATATATATATATATATATATATATATATATATATATATATATATATATATATTAGTGGTCTTTTTTTCATGTTACTTTCAACATTTTTCTCCAATTTTGTTGAATCCTTTATGCAGCACCTTGTGTAACTTGAAATGAAAATGTGTTTATAATATTATTTTTTTTATATTGAATGTTAAATATGGTTATTTATAGAAAATTTTCCCTCATCATTTGATTTTCTTAAAATAGCAGTCAACAAAGTGTCTGAGAAAATGATGGACAAAAGCTTACAGAAGAAAAAGCAAGAAACTAATGACATTAACCAAGCTTGGCAAGAACATCATTCAGAGTAGAAACAGTAGCAGCATAGTACTTCTCTGCTTCTGGGCTGCTCTTAATTTTTGCTGCATGATCCAGCTGTCAAACAAATTCAAAAACTCTAGTTACCACTCTGAAACTTCCTCAATCCTAAATTAATAACCAAAAATTTCATATGTTTTTCATTCTATTTTTCAGTTTGAGTTAGAGTTTCACCTATTTCATGCAAACATTTACTGTGTAAATCATCTACAAGAAACTCTATTGCTGAAGAACATCAAAAGTATACAAAGATTTGGAATTCATATTCTGCAGATTCTGCTGTTTTTCTGGTGTGTTATTCTGCTTAGCTTTTAAAATACATTGATGTTGTTATGTTAAAATTCTTTTAGTGTTTTAAGACATCAAAATAAGTGTATGTTAGTGTATTTTGAAAGTACACTAGAGAAACAATATCAAAAACTTACCAGAAAGTCTATTGTTGAAGAACATCAAAGCATACAAAGATTTGAAGTTCATGTTCTGTAGATTCTGCTGTTTTTTCTGGTTTTATTATTGTATCATGTTTTGAAAATACATCGATGTTGGTATGTTAAAAAAAGTTTAATATGTCTTAAAACATCAAAATAAGTGTTTATTTGTATATTTTGAAAGTACAATAGATAAACAATACCAAGATCAATCTTTTCAGATAATCTAAATTCAAAGACTTACATCCAAGTTTTTACTACAAACTTATTTAACTCCTTTTTCTCCCTTTAAAACATAGATACAGTCATGCTACTTTTCTATTAGAATTAGAATTTCACGTCGAACAAAAATAAGACCAACTGAATATAAATAAGATCGAGTTAAATTTAAAATTAACTTTTTAGCGTATGTTTGAAGAACTGTTTACTGTGTAAATTATTTAGGTAAAACTTAAAATCTGATGAGAAGAAGATTCATAGTGTTTTTGAACTTACATTGCTGATATTCTCGTAGAGTTTGCCAGTGAGTTCCTTGAGTGATTTCTTCTCATCCTTAGACTTTGCAGCAATGACAGTGTTGAGATCAAAGCGCAGATACTCAGCCCTGAGACGCAAATCATTCTGAACATATGGCCAAGCCTTCTTTTCTATTAAAGACTTGACAGCAACAATTTCCTTCGCTGATTCCTTTGCCCTTTGTGCAGCCTCACTAGGAGACAGCGGTTGAAGGAAGAACCTATCTTTCAGTGGCAGATCAAGGTCTCTTGCTTCATCTGAGTTCAAGGTTCCAGCTGCCATATTCCATCACATACACACAAACACCATGATTATAATCATATATCTTCAAACACCATTCTTTTCGATACATTTTAAAACATTAAAATTACTGTCCATCAGTATATTTTGAAAACACAACAAAAGACATGATTTATATCTACTCTGTATAGTATCAGTCTAGTTGAGATGTCAGAGTACATAACACAATGATAAGATATCAAAATACATAATGATGTCTTAAATTCAATGTCCATCGGTATATTTTGAAAACACAATAAAAGACGTGATTTATATCTACTCTGTAGTATCAGTCTAATTGAGATGTCAGATTACATAACACAACGATCGAGATATCAAGTCTCAGTCTGATTGAGATGTCAGAATTCATAACGATTAAGATGTCAAAGTTCACAGTGATGTCTGAGAGACGTGATTTATATCTGCTATGTAGTATCAGCCTAATTGAGATGTCAGAGTACATAACACAACGATCGAAATATCAAAATACATAATGATGTCAAGTCTCAATCTGACTGAGATGTCAGAATTCATAATGATTAAGATGTCAAAGTTCACAGTGATGTTTGATGTTTGAGAGACTTACGCAAACCACCAGAAGGTGGAGGAGGTGGACCAACTTTGATAGATTTGGCATCAGCAAGAACAGCTTGAACAAAGGAACCAGTGGCCAAACCAGCAGCAACAAGAGAAAGAACTGTCCTACGGCTACTTTGTGCCTCACCACTCACTTGTTGTTCTTGCTGTTGTTGTTGTGCTCTAACTGTGAACCCTGCACGTGTGACTGAGGCTACCCTTCTGCCATGCAAACGTGTGGAGCCACTCACTTGAAGGCCACCCGCCATTGATGCCATTGCTTGAGCCATTGTTTTGCTTGATTGTTCTTTCTTTCTTTGCCTTGTGCTTGCTTTTGTGGAATGTGACAATATAGTTTTGGTTTGTGTGTTTGTGTGTGATGATGAATGGCTGTGGAGAGTGCCTTATCTCAACATTTTCCACTTTGGATAAGTTGGATATGGTTTTCACCAATCGTTGTGGATCATTTGTGCCTCCACCATGACATGCTGGATTCTGAGTCCTACGTGGACTCTTGACAATGTGACACGTGGATTCAAGGATTATTGAATAGTTTTTTCCCTTTTGTTGTATATTCGTATTTCTTAGAAAAGTTCATGATGTGCTATGTAGAACTTCAAAAATCTCTTTGGAGAACATTCTTTTAACGGAGAAATTGTCATGGTCACAGTTAAATTTTATATGATTTTAGTTTATATTAACAATTTTTCTAATATATTTATAATTTTAACATATTTTTTTATTATCATGTTTTAAAATTATATGGGTCTCACTCTTTATTTAATGAATCTCACAAACATATTTTTTGTAAATTTTAATAATATAAACCGATAAAAAGGTGTATTGATTAACAAGATTGAATTAGAGAGTGTTATTCATTTTCGTATTACAAATGAGATAAGAAAAGAGACAAGAAAAAGTATAAATGTAATAATATTTATAATATGATAACAAATAAAATTATAAAAGATGCTATATGAAACGTTTTACAAATGTAGAATTGTGAATAAACTTTAGTCTAATTCTTAAAATGGTTTTATTATTAGCTAAAATTTATTAAAAAGGTAAAACTATATGAACTTAATAGGTTTTAGTCATAATTTAATAATATACAATAAACTTTAACTTATAATTATAAATGTATCATAGTGTATACAAATTTTAACCACCAATAAAAATATGTGTGAAAATAAACCTATTGAAGAATGTATCATCACTCTTTTTATACTACGAATTATTCTTTTTATATCCATTTTCCTTTCATTTTTTGAAAGCTCAACGAATTGACTGATGTTGAATTGAGAAAGAAAACAAATCTTTTTATAGATAAGTTATTGTGCATCACTATCAATTGTAGATATTTTATTTATTGTCTCATATATATATATATATATATATATATATATATATATATATATATATGTGCATTTTTATATATAATTTATTATTTACACATTTGAATTTAGATGGACTAATTATGTGCTGGTATAATTCACTTCTATACTTAAACATATTTTTATTCGTGTAAATAAATGTGTTTTTAATTTTGGTTCATACATTTTTAAGTCCTAAATTTAAAATCAATATACTTTTGATTTCTAGTAGTTTATGACACTAATTAACTATTTATTTGTGGAGCAAAAATATCATGTGATATTTTAAGTGTCGTGTTATGTATATTAGTGTTGTGATATAAAATTTATTTATCTATTTTAAAATAAATATTGGAAACTAAATATATTTAAGCATTTGTTAACACTACTATACATTAAATTGATTATATATATATATATATATATATATATATATATATATATATATATATATATATATATATCAAATATTGTATAAATATCTTAAGGGGCTATGTTTAAAGATACTAAACACATCACAAGGAAAAAATAGGTATTAAATTCATGTATTACTTATGGTGCACAAATCATTATGATAGTTTAAAAAATTGGATAGAACTAACTAATGTATAAACTTTTCATTGATCCTATTATCCTCTTAGTATATTTAAATTGATGGATACATCTTCTAACTTTAAAAAATATGTAATTTTTTACCTTATTTTACACCTACGTTTAGTGATTTATTACTGTACTAAATCCAGCTAATATATCATATGAATCATTCATTATATTTAAATTTAATGTTTAGTGACAATCACAAAGTTAATAAAAGACTAAACTCATTTTTTTTATATTGAGGACTAATTAATCAAATTTTAAAGTATAAAACCAAAACAAAAAAAATACAAAGACCAAAAACATATTTAATTATTTAAAAAATAATATAAAAGTACTGGAAAAACAGTAAGTTTTTTCTATAATTGTTTCCATGACTAAGAAATTGGAAAACACAAAGATAAGTTTGAAATGAGATAAAAATGTGACAAAGACAATAAGAAATTAGTCATCAACTACATGTATAAGAACCTCATTATGCACTCAGCACTAAACATTTTGAACTTGATCTACATTTAGTATTAAACTGTGAAACTTAATCCTAAACTTTCCCTAAAGATAAACAATGAACTACATTTAAGTATGTGAAAAATCTGCATGTTGATTTGGAAGCACATCTCTTTCATTGGAAGGGTTAAATCTGACATGAACAAATCTGACATGTGTTTGTCTGCATAATCACTAAGATGGTTTATCCGAAGAACTTAGATCAATTATTTCACACTTACACAGCTTTTCAATGATCAATTCTCATATAAATTCATAATACTTTTACCAAACAAAAATGTAGATATCAACAATCAACCTAATAAGTTACCAAATTACCAGCATGACATGAGTAAAATTTTAGTAATATGAAACTTTTACAGAACTCTCATATGAAAGCTAATACACAAAGATGCCTGCTACATAAAAAACTAAACAAGACCCATCAAAACAATAGAAGAGCTAGTAATGGTCCCAGGAGCATTCATGCAGAAACAGAATGGCTTACATAGACTTGCATTCATTTGAACAATCTTCCAATTTTTTTCTGCCACAAATGAAGACCAAGATTGCTATAGTATAACATGCAACAGTGCTTGGAATTGCACTTTATGTTACTTTCCATCATGTGATTTCTTAGCCCCTGCCACTCACTCTGGTATCTTTAAAATGTGGTAACATGAAAATTTTCAGGAATGATGAGATGGTCTTCCACAAAGGGTTTTATTGATTTTCTGGTCTGTCTTACCAGGTGTTACATACTTTAGAAGGTAACTTTTTTGGCCCTCCCTGATGAAGGATGGGTTGGTTCTCAGTTCCTTGGACTCACTGAAAAGAAACTTATAAAAATTTAGATTTCCCAATTTTGCTACAATAAAATTACAATTAAGTTGAGGTAGAAATTCTGGTCACTTTTTTACCAACTCTTTGGATAACAGATATACAACTAGGATCCAAGAGAGGAAGAGAAATGAATACTTAACAATTTTGCAAATTATGCATTAGAAAACACATACTTTTAGTTTGTCAGTGTTGTTAACAAGTATATTGGGAAACAATTAGGATAATCTTATCTTTTAATTCAGAAATGGTAAAACCTTAAGAGTCCATATGTGTCTCTGATATCTAACAATATATCCCTGCCAATAGGTAAGCATAGGCTTGGTTTTGAGAAAATGAAAAATGAAAAATGGAAAAAAGGAATTCATTTGAAAATATCAAATCAATAAAGTCATGCTAAAAAGTACAAGTACTTACAAATGGTCAACCTACCTATGATATAATCACCTAGAAGAAGCATAAATAACTGTTCACAGAATTTGTGATTTATCTCAGAAATCAGAACAGAGATGAGGTCATCGGAAATGAAGAAACCATGATAAGAAACTTGCAGGTCATTCTTAATTTCTCACTACCATTGCGAAGCAGATAAACCTCTGCCACAACAAGTTCTCCAACAACATTGAATGGTCTGTCTTCAACTCCAGACCAAAACATAGGAAGTAACAAAGTTCAAGAATCTGTACAACGTCATTTGGAATAATGCTGGAGTTTCAAAGACAATTGTTAAAAAAAGTCATAGTCATCACATAGGCAAATTTCAGGGATAAAATTGCTCAAACCAATGTTTTGGAGCAGCAGGGTGGATTTTAAAAGCACGGGAAACAAAATTCTTGTTGCTTGTTGCAACCATGCTTGCAATAGAATATATTTTGGAAGATAGACCCTTTTCTATAATCCACAAATGGAATCTATACCTAGGCTTAATGCGATTCTCTAAGTCAAAGCACAAGAATGATGGAAAAGTGACCAAATTCTCAAGTGACTGTCCCATTTCTTGACACAAGAAATTAATCTTTTGCTCCAAACTTTCAGGGTTTTGGCTAAGAATCTTTGGATGAACCGTGATCATTTTACAGACCTTTGAAAACTCAATCCCAAGGTGTAGAAGGCAATCAAATCTTTTTTGTAACTCATCACTTGTTCCGTGCATATAAGAGAAAATATACATGGTCAAAGCATTTTCTCCAAAGCCAATGCCATGCAAGAAGTTCAACTTACTCATACTGTGAGTTGGAGTTCTAGACACCTCAATACCCTTCAAAAAACTTCGATAACCTTTATCTCGGACCACCTTGGGATTTTTGGCGACAAAACTAACCAACAAACTATGATTCCCATCCTTAATCTTCTCAAAGAACCACTCATGTAAACCCAAAGCTCTCATCACATTTGGCAGGTTACACAGCTTGACTGTCCCCAACACATGAGCATAGTCCTTCCTAAAAATATCAACTTCATTGGAACTCATTCCAAAGTGTTTCAACAGCTTCAACACATTGACCATCCTCATCTTCAAAACAAGCTCCAACAATTCCGGTCCATTCACAATCAATCGTGCCACGTCCTCTTTCTTCGCACCAAACCTACAAAAATACTCAATTACTTGAACCAACTCCTCTTCCCCATGCTCAACAACAACACCTACACCAACGCCATTGTTCCCTCCAATTAACTCCCCTATGTTCTTCTTCCCTCCATTCAAATCATAAAACAACCTTATCTTCCTACACAACCCAATCCAATCATCCACACCATTCCCCTTCTCTTCAACACACCCAGCCAAACCAAACTTCCCAAACAGTAACCTCAGATCACAAAACAAAGCCTCAACCTCAGCACCCTTTTGGCCATCAAACACAAAGGGGAAAGCCAAGCATATCCCCACAACCTGCACATTGCAAAAACCATACCTTTTGAACTCACAGAGCCTGTCCTTCAACTCCGAAGCAGCCCACTTGAACACCCACCCACTCTCCACATACAGCACCCCAAGCTTGTCCCAGGGAAACCCAAATTCGCTGAGAACACAAGCAGCGTCCAAAAGGGTCTCATCTTCTGAAAAGAAGAACTTGTTCTGGGGAAACAAAGAGGGGAACTTTGAAGGGTGGATGCCAATGCTCTCAAAGAAGAACTCAAATTCGTTGATGGGGTTGTACCTGAGGAACTTGTTGAGGTTGTGGGGATAGTGGGGAGGGGAGAAAGCACTGAGCTTGGTGATGAGATTGATGAGGGCAGTGTTGGAGTTCTTGGAGATTTGATCAGCGAAGGCGTAAGGAATGCAGCGCGTGGCGTGGAGATAATCAGTAACAGTCTTCTGCCCCTGTGCTATGGCGAACTGCTTGTACTTCCAAGGGATCTTTGATAGCTTTGAGGTTCTGCAAACATGGCGGTGGAGAGACATCAATGTTCCAAACCCAGGGTTTCGTTTCTTCCTCTCTTCAATTCATCTTTGTCTGATAATGGAAAGGAATGACAAAAAAAAATAAAAACTTATTTTTGAGATTGTATATTCAAAAACTTTAGTTGATTAATAAGGCGTTTACTTGCACCTCTCAATTTCTTCGCGCACCATCTTAAACTTTTGAGATGACCATTTTTTAATTTCAGGATTACATATTTCGATATTTCGGGAGCTTTTCACAATTTACGAAATAAAATTTTCATAATATGATATTTTTAACAAAATTTTTAGAATATATATAAGGTGTGTTTCAAAATAAATATTTCAAAATAGAATTTTTTGTAAGAGAACTTTCTAGAACTCAAATATATTGTTAAACGAGTTTTTTTTGTACAATAAATGTGTTTCGAAAATTTTTTTCTTTAAATACATGGAATATGATTTGGAATGTTCTTTTTAGTTTTTTTCTCTTCTTTTTTCTGTGTGGCCTTTTCACTCTCTTATTCTTCCTTTGCAACAGCATGCGGCGAAGATGGTGGTGATGTTATGGTATGGTGTGTGCAATAACAAGGGATGTTTAAGTCTTTTGCTAATGTTGTGCATGTAGTTAATAATTGAGGAGGTGCAAGAAGCAATAGCCTTAATGGGCTAATTGAATCCAAAATTGGTTGGCAATTTCTTCATGCACCCTCATATTTTCTTCTTGCACCCCATATATTTTAAAATTCAAGTTAGATTTTGGACTTGAATTCTTAATATTTAAATTTATTATTACTATAATTATATTTTTATATAAAAATTAATTTCGAATATTAAAATTTAAGTTATTCTTTAGGTTTTTTAAAGAAATAATAACTTCAATGTTTGATTGGTACTAAAATTAAAAAATATGAGACTACAGTAGACTTCTTTCTTTGTTAATGAATATGATCTAATTAGTATGTCGGTGTTTTATTTTAATCTAATTTTATTTAATTTTTTATCGATTTATTTTTAAAAAAATATTAGGATGGAACGTGTGAAGAAGCATGACATAATTATATAACTAATTATAATGTGCTTTTTAAATATATGTATGCATGTGTGTATCAAAACAGATTATAATCACTATGAAGATGCATTATGGATATGATTTTTTTTTAAAGTACATCTATAATCTATCAATAAAAAGTTTAGGCAATTTTGAAAAAAAAATTACAAAAGGTGCAATACTTTTTGAGAAAAGGAAGTTTTTTTCATGAATATGCAAAATACTATTCACTATAATTACCTTTTTTAATTTAATTATTTTCATTAATTATTCGTCAAATTGTGTTGACCGATAATTAATATGTGTGTGTGTTTTATACTATATTTGCTCTCTAAAAATGTCTCAAGTTTTAAATAATTTGATTCTTTTTTAACATTATTGTTTGTATGTGTGTGATTCAATTACACATTTTTTTTTTATTTCTTTCATTGAAAATGTATTATAAACTTCTTGCTATGGTGTATTTTCATGTGTACTATTTTATCAATTTTTTTATCTTGATATAAATTTCTGAAGTTTCGTCCTATTTGTTTTTCTAGTTTCCAAAATTACTTTTCTTTGTTGTGTTTTTCATGGATTTGTAACCTAAAAAAAAGTTAAAGTCCATGAAATTTTGTTTTTTTATTCAAACATATATTTTTTTATGTATAATTCAAATATATATTATTTTTTCATTTATTTTTTTTACTCTTGTTTATTTTTGTGATTTGTTTTCAATAACATTATATTTTTCCTGTGTTACAAACACTTACAAATATTTATATAATTATACATGAGGATTCTTTTGTCTATATATATATATATATATATATATATATTTTAATTTATCCTTTTGAATATAATTATTTTTTTTAAACTATTATTTTTATATGTTTTCTACAAAACTATTATAATAATGATTTACTTAATTATTTTTTTTATTTCACTTTAATTTTAATAAATATAAAATTATTTTGTATATTAACTTAATGATATTATATTGTAGAAGGTAACAAATTAATATTAAGTTGATTTTTAATATACCATGAAATAAGTTTGTTTAAAGCATGGACATAAAACCACATATTATTTTTCCTATGATATAGATAACCTACGTAATCAATGTATGTAAATATAACCAAATCACAAATTTCACCCTTCTTATAATATACTCCAAAGTCATGATTTCCTTTTAATATAACCAAATCACAATTTTTTTCTCCATCATATATGACACAACTGTTACTTGTTTGGGGAAACCAAACAAAAAAGTTATATTTCATTGTTCAAAATCTTTGTATTACCATTAAGCTGAATAGGTATTCATGTAATTGATACCATCTAGTTAGCCTCCTTTGTTCAGTGATATTAGTATGACACCTACGCTTTGTTTGATCATGAAAAATGCCAGAAACTCAATATCTAACAAAAGAAGAACAAAATCATAATTCATCAACTAGGAAATTAATGCAGAAATGAACCATAAACAATAAAACAATATTTGTTACACTACAAGTAGTTAAAAATGAGGTCAAATAAAAATAATCCCGTTTTCCTTAATAGTGTCAAGAACTATCCCTAGTCTACCTTCAATTCTTTCATCCTTTCTGGGTTCATACGCCACTGCGAATACATCAGCTTCCATTGATCGCTCAGCAATAAGCCTTCCAACCACTCTACATGCGTTATGATCTATCAAGGATGGAAGGGAGGTTCGAAGATCCTTGGCGTTTGTGGTGGCGACACATATGACTTTGCTCGTTCCACGGTGTACCACTTTTGCATGAATAAATCTTTTTGAGAAGAAAACATTTAACAAGAATGGTCTCATGTACATATCTGTCCTCTGCTTCCATGATTTCCTGTTCGGCTTCTTTGCAGCTTCACCACGAGATCTTCGGGTATAGGCAGCTCGAATGAAAGAATCCTACACATGTTAAAGGAAAAATACTTAGACCATACACTGTTTTACTTCATGTCAAATGTTCATATTTCAGAATTCACAACCCCCAACACAAGTTTCAGGGTGCTCCTTCTACAATGTCTTTGATTGGTTAATGCTAACAACAAACAATATTCTAAAATAACATTGTTGTATTACTCCAATCCAAGAGAAGGAGACTCTCACGCAGATACAATCAAGGAAAGGGCAAACATAGAAGATAAACTATATAATCAAGAACATAGAATAGGTCATTTTCCTTTATCATCGAATAATGTACAGAAAATGTAAAAAAAACAACACACAGCGACCAAGTGGTAATCCACAAAATCCTCCATTACATAAAATCGATTTTATGGTAATCATTTCTCATAAAAAATGAACTTGGAAAATATTCTGCACACCACACTTCCTCCTTTGAGACATTTCCATTAATCTGAAGACAAAAAAAAAAGTAGCTTAAGTGGGTTTCACCCAATTATACGGAGCAGGACCTGTCCAAAATATATTTTCTCCTATATCTTAGCTTTTGCTTTATTAGAAACTTCTTGAATACAAAATAAACTGACCGAAACCAGCCACTAATAACACTCGAAGACACACAACATTCAAGCTTAAAGTAGCTAAGCATCAAGCATCTACCAACCAATGTAACTGTTCCCCTTTCAGAATACGTCAAATGTTTTATTTTACTAATTATTGTTTAATTCAAAATACACAAAGTCCATTTTTCTATTGATTCATGCTGAGGAGATACACTTGGCATCTAATCCAACTGGTATTGGCTTTTATAGTATCAATATTAACATTGATTTGGCTTCGTTTTTCTAATATCACCCAACTGGTTTATGAAAAAAAAAAAATGGGTAATGAGAGGTAGAAACGTTAAAAGGAAGAGAACAAAATGTTTACCTCTAGAAGAAGAAAAGTATGAGGCTGAAACCCAAATCCCTTAAGTGCAGTGGCCTGAGACAAGCTCCTGGGATAAGCATCCAAAAGCCAACCACGATCCTTGACCATCTATAGCATAAGAAAATGGAGGAGAAGAATGAATTGAAGAGAAAAAGTAAGATTGGATTAGGTTATGTACGTGTGTGTGAGTGTGTGCAGTAGTAAAGCAGTAGAAAGAGAAAGAAAGTAACCTTGTCGGCGATTAGGTGGCACTGGGTGGCTTTGGCAGAAGCGGGAGCCCCAGAAATCATAACATTGAGCGCTTCATTGGTGACGGTCTGTTTGTGTGTATGACGGTGAATTGTGAATCCAATCAAATAGAATGAATGATAAAAGTAAAAATGAAGATACGAACCAGAGAATGGGAACGGGAATTGGTGGCGGTTGGAACGGAAGGGGGTCGGAACTGATGATGACGACGGTGGCGGCGACGGGGAAAACAACAAAATCCACGCTCCTTCTTGTCGCCTTCAGTCGGAGAGGTCAACCGAAGTGAAGCGGTTGCTGCGCTGTTGAGATTCACGATGCAACCCATCTCTCTCTCTCTCTCTCTCTCTCTCTCTCTTTCTTTCTCTCTCCTTCATCTCATATAAACTTATTTTTACTTTTTCTTTTCATATTTCCTAATTTACCCTTCCGCTTTCGATATATGTGAAGATCATTACATACAAATTCACTTTAAAATTATTTATGACTTGCTTCCGAGATGCCTTAGAAGTATATCAAGCCAAAAGAAGAAAAGGTTACTTTTAAATAAATAAACTCAAATGCTCTCACAATGAAACATTTAATTTAAAAGGTAACTTTGAGTCATTAATATAATTCACAACTTATGGGGGAGAGAAAGAACAAGAATCTTATAACCAACTTGATATAATCTATAATTATTGCTTTTGTTATTGCTCTTCCATATTTTAATAACCCAAAACTAGGTAATTTTAATCTTCCATATCACCATAAAGGATAACTTAATTTGACCCGTCTCTTATTCCATTATTTTATCTCATTAGCCGGGAAACCATCCAAACTAAGCCATTCTTCACAAATAAAAAATGCGTTTCCCTATCTGTCTCCAAACGACGATAGCAGATTTGAGGTATTGGTAATTTCGTATTACTAGCTTTCCAATGAAAATTGCAAAATGAAAAGAATTTGATGTTAGCAACGATTATAACTATAATTAGGATTGATTGTGTATATATACAGAATCCAAAAAATGTTATTCCATCCCTCCTGAAGACACTCAAAACTCGCTATCCTCAATGCCCTGTAAATACAGACTCTGATTTACCTGGTCTGCATGCACAGGAGCAGATACCAGAATTGGGGTGTACAAAAAGTGACGACAAAAAATGACTGAAGGGCATGGGGGAGAAAAAAATGAGATGTTACAATGTCAAAATTTGTACTCTTGGATATGTACACCGACTCTGAAATGAATCTTGGGTATTAGCCATTAAGCCTCGCTAAAAATTGACTCAGATTGTACTCCTCTGTATATTGTGATTGGTCCCATAGCTCCTCCAATCCGCCGAGTATCGATTTCAATCTCTTCCCACTGCCTACTAATTTTGCGTCTCCATCAGAATTGTTCTCTGAGCTCTTTACAGCATTACCACCCTATAAATGATCAAGTCCAAAGCATCAGAAAACAAATCATGTTAATTGGTCTATCAGGGAGTTCTCCCAAATTGCAATGGTTCACAAGAATGTTGCATACAAATTTCAACACCCTAGCCCAACACAAAAGCCCCCCCATCCATAAAATAATGTGACGCTAATCTTCTAGCAACATAAAATTGCAAGGAAATACATAAAACGCATAGAAAAACACAATGAAAACACATAATAATACTCAATCTTCATTTCACCAAACAACCCCCATTCAAAATCTACTATTCTGCATTTAGAGTATTCTAAACCAGCCAAGAACAAGTAGTCATACCTTTTTGGAGGTTTCTGCTGATGCAAATAAATCAAGCAACTGATCTGTATTCATTGTTTTCATACTAGCATTTTCAGCATTAATAACAGCATTAGCCACGGACACTTTGAATCTTTGTAGACTCATAACTTTCTCTTCCAAAGTACCACGCATTATTAGTCGATGGACATTAACTACTTTTTTCTGACCTAACCTGTGTGCTCTATCCATAGCCTGCAGGTTATTAATATAACCAGTAACATTACAAAAACAAATATTAGAAATTTCATCCTATTGAAAGCAAGATAACAATAGCTCCATGCTGTTAGGCATTAAATATAAAAAGGCCATGCAAGAAGACAGTATATACCCATACCACTAACAGCTATTAGCTTGAGCTTTTAATAAGTTACTACAAGGTTGTGAAAAGATAAACCATGTTCTTTTTCAGAGATTCTATAGAAATAGAAGACATTTGGCATGTGGCGGCCATAATTGTGAAAGCCCTTTTATTTATAAAAACAATTTTAGGTTTTTAAGTATATTATTAATTTAAAATATATTTTTCTCTCAGAAACCATACATGGACAAGATTTGTACTCTTTTTCATTAACAAGGAATTGATATATTTTTTCTTAAAAAATAGTTTCCTATCAAACCCTGTACTTTCTCTCATCAATCACAAGTGATTATGTTCAAAAGCTATTATTGCTATTTGCTTCCAGAACAAATCTGCAATTGGATTACTTTTGGACCCTGCTCTTCTTGACAAAAGTTGGCTCAAAACAACTTCAAATATCAATTTTTTCTTAAAAAAAAAAAGTGATTTTTCACAATATCTTAAACAAGCCTCTAAAGCTAGACACAGGTGACAAACTACTATCTAGTACGTACAATTAGAATTGAATCTGAAAAACCTGATTAAAAATCTGTTGAAAGAAGTCTAATCCTAAAGCTAATTAAAATTCTATGCTGACAATTAGAATCGTCTTGGTCTGAAAAAGAAAACCCAAAGAAATCACCAAATGGATCATGATTACCTGATGGTCTCGCATTGGATTCCAGTCATGCTCCACAAAAACAAGGGTATCTGCAGATGTCAGGTTCAAACCAAGCCCACCGACTGCAGATGGAGAATTTCATATAATTTCCAAATATTAAGCTACAACTACAAGAAAAATAAATGGTTAGATAGATTAAGGTGTGCCAAAAGACCTTACCATGTGTTGTAAGCAATAAGACATCAATGGTAGGGTCTGAATTGAAAGCTTTGACAATTTCAAAACGCTTTTCCGATGCAACTGATCCATCCAACCGCAAATATGTGACACTGTGACACGAAGGAAATACCCAAGATGAAAACTCTGAATAAAATACACCCATCTAAAAGAATCATATTTCCATGCATAAACAAGCAGCAACTGTTCAATAACGAAAAAATCATTCAATGCAATGAAACAAGCATGGGAATCCAAACCATAATTTAATAGGTGGATGACTAGGTCCAGGAACTAACCTTTTCATGTGTGTCTGAAACAAATCTCTTTCAATTATATCCAGGAAAGCCTGCAAATAAACAATCAGTAAATCATTTCTTAATCTTTACAATAAAGGTAGCTCCAACTAAACAGTAATCATCACCTTATGTTGAGCAAATATCAAGACCCTATGCTGCCCAACGTTAACTGCACCCTCAGAACCTGAATTATCAACTCCAATTCCACATTCTTCTAGAATCTCATGAAGAGCAACTAATTTTGGGGAGTGATGGAGTTTGTGAAGTTCTGAAACAATATCAGAGCCAGCAGGAAACAGTTCTAAGAGGATGGGAGAAAGTGAATCTGGAATCTTCTCACCAGTGACAAGCAATGGATGACTACAGAGTTTTAGCAAATATTGGAGTGCCTGTAACATGGAATGTATTTCTGGGTGTTAAAAAATAGAAGGAACAATAGTTAACTAATAATTAAAGAAATATAATTGCCTGGAAGACATGTGAAGACGCTTTAGTAGAAGTGCCACTTCCTTCTGGTACAGCAGACTCATTCGTTGTTACAATAGATGACATTTCTTGTTTTACACGAGAACCAGAAAACTGCTCGTAAAGTTTATATTGTACAGGGCTCAAATCACAGTATCTGTCTTGAATTATTTTCTCTGGCAGATCAGACAAGACTTCATCCTTTGTTCTACGAAGGAGGAAAGGCATTACCTAGAGGACAAAAGTACATCTAATTAGAAGGCAAGAAAAAACAATTGTAGTTCAATGATAATAAAAAAGAGAAAATTACCTGCTTATGCAATGCCTCCATAGCCAGTACTCCTGCTTCAGCATCCTTAGCAGAGCATTTTGGATCTCTTGCAGCTAAAAGTGGTTTTCCATATGCAGTTTGGAACTGTTAAAGCCACATTAAATATTGTGAAAACAATTTTAAAAAGTACGCTAAAATGCATTGGTGCTTGGTAGAGAAAGTACTAACATTAAAAAAAAATAAAAAATAGGAGCTAGATGGCTAAAATATGCTAAAGAAACTGAACAAAATATGATAAACGGGCACACTATCATGAGGGAAATTTACAAATTTGAATGAACATTGTTTTATAGTACATTCTACATATTTTAATGGTTACATGGCTCTGTTGTGAGGGGAAGGAGTGTTACTGCACGTGAGATAACCAAAAGCCAAAATGGACAAAGCCAATGTCAAGCACCAAATAAATGCAAACGGCTAAGTAGAGAGGCCCAAGAATGGTGTTATTCTATCAATAAAACCCCCATAGATACTTTAGGGATTCAGGTATGAACACTGAAGAGGCCTACTTCTGCATCATGTTTTGATTTAATTATAAATAATTGGGAAGGCAAGCATCTCCGGAATTAGGGATCCCTCAACGGAAGTCGTGTCTCAGGAAATGTGCACAATATTCTACAAGAAATTGGTATGTTGGATACTGAGCCCAAGAATGGTGTTATTCTATCCATAAAACCCCCATAGATACTTTAGGGATTCAGGTATGAACACTGAAGAGGCCCACTTCTGCATCATGCTTTCATTTAATTATAAATAATTGGGAAGGCAAGCATCTCCGGAATTAGGGATCCCTCAACGGAAGTCATGTCTCAGGAAATGTGCACAATATTCTACAAGAAATTGGTATGTTGGATACTGAGCCAATTGATACTTGTACATCCAGCTTCTACTATGCCAAAAGAATCCTATGCTAAACCAGGAAGATATTGAAGGTTGGTTAGGAAGCTAAGTTACTATCTAGAACAACGCTAGACATTTATTTTGATAAGCATGCTTAGTAAACTTCATCATTCCCCATGTTATAGTCATTAGGATACTCAGGTTAGACTTTTGAGATGTATTAAGGGATCCCCCATAAGAGGACTATTTTGTAATAACTCCAATTTAAGTTGTAGAAATTTAGGGTAAGAAGGTTGAATATCCTGTAGAGTAACATTCTTTCCCTAACTAAGGGAAACCTATGTACAATATTATGAGAGCAGAGGAAACACCTCCCAAGCTAGTTTATCACCCAAATCTTGTGCTTCCGTTTCGATTTTAATCTGATTCAAGTGTAATGAGAAAAAAAAAGACTTATTCATAACATATTTAGTAATACTAAATTTCATTAAAAGCATGAATGACATTGTGGTCAATGACATTCCAGCTAGGCTTCGGTTGAGGACATATAATGACATGTTTACTTCTATCACGTAGCAATTAATAGACATTGGAATAAAAAATGTTGTCTCCAAAGGTAGTGCCACCCAGAAAAATAAACCCAGATGAGGGTTTGAAGCAGTAAACGAAGCTGGGAAATATTTTTAAGTGTAACTTGAGCTGATCTAAACAAGCTCTTAGAAAGTGGACTTTAAGTCTACCTCAACCCTACAAAATCAGATTGCATAATTTAGCAATATCCCTAACCGATATGAAATTTCCAACCCTCATACCGAGAGCTAGACATCCTGAATACGGAACTAGATATTTGCAGGTGGACTGATAGCGGGATATAGGCCCAACAAACCTAGCTTAGATTTTAACCCCACCTTAGAAAGATGAGTTTAAAACTAACTCAACCCAACAAAATCAACTTGTAAGGTGAGGTTTTATTAATTTATACACTATATAATTTAGTCATATATCTAATCAATATGGAATCTTCAACACAAGCATTGAAATAATATAAAGGGATATAATTCATTTGGTCAATGATAGGGATTTGGTATTAGGAGATGTTTAAGTCCAAAGTCAAGTAATATAGAAAGTTTAGTGAAGCATTTAAGCATTTGATTATCCCCATTAATGGCTATGGCTATAGCTTTTGAGTGTGGGTTCTGAACGAGCTTGGGTATTTATCAATTAGTATCGGAGCTGCCTGTATCTCGGAAAGGGCTACCAAAAAGGAATTTTGACCAACAAGGAACTTTGTGATGCGTCACTAAGTAAAGCATCACTTAGCAAAGCATCGTAGGATGAAAGCAGCCAAAACATTGGCTCTTAAGGGTAGTGCTATAATAGAGACTCACGTAATTTGTGAATGCCTATTTCCCACATCAAGTAGTATGTGATGCTCAGTGCGTAGTATTTAAGTGTTTAGTTCTCCCCCTTAAAAGTTGGCTTTTTGAAAGTGGGCTCACCAAATGCTTGGATGATTATCAGTCAACTATATCAACTTGTATAAGAACTGCACATGATTCTGACCTGCACATGGTTACATGACCCGAACACACCAAATGTATCATGGTTCCAAATTATAACGAAAACCAATCATGGGTTGCAGTATAAGATTGTAACAACATGAATTATCATGACAAGCAGCTAAAAGCTTCAGACCCTAGCATACCAAATGTACCATATTTCCAAAATTATAACAAAAAAACAATCAAGGGTCGCAGTTGTATTATTGTAACAACATGAATTTTAATGACAAGCAGAAAAACAATAGACCCTAACATACCAAATGTATCATGTTCTCCAATTATAACAATAACCAAGCATGGGTTGCAGTATATTATTGTAACAATATAAAATATAATAACAATCAGCAAAAAAGGTACCTGTCTCTCGGTTCCAAGAAAGCCTGGCATCAGAAAATCAAAGAGGGACCACAAGTCCATTATATTATTCTGCAAGAATGGGTAACATTTATAAGATTAGTAGTGACAGATTGTAACTTAAATGAGATATAAACTCATCACAAACCTGTATAGGTGTCCCACTCAATATCAAGCGGTGTTGGGCTTTCAACTGTTTTACAGCAAGTGTAACTTTAGACTTCGCATTTTTTATTATATGCCCTTCATCTAAAATGCAGTAATTCCAGAGTAGCTGTCCCAGAAAATCAACATCTTTACGCACAACATCATATGATGTTATAATGACATTATGCTTACAAAACTGATCTCGAAGAAGCATTCGTTCCTGAGCAGAACCAACATATTGAAGACTAGATATAACAGAAACATCAATATACTTCTCTATCTCAAAGGCCCAGTGCCCAACTAGAGTTGATGGGCAGATAATTAAAGAAGCCAGAGGATCCTCATTCCCAATTGTATTCCGATGCTCAGCTATATCAGAGGCCACAATTGCTGATGATTGAAGTGTCTTTCCAAGTCCCATGTCATCACATAAAATTCCATGAAGCTTGAAACGTTTCAAAAAAGCTAACCAATTTATGCCTTCCTGCTGATACCTGAAAACACAAGAACAACGGTATAATAAAATATAAAAGGTAAATGCAAAATTAATAGATCGCAAATATTAAAATATAAAAGGTTTAGATAAAAAAGTAACTAATAAAATTATACTTGAAACGTTTGCAATGAACAAAGTAACTAGAGAAAAAATAAATTAGAAGGAGAGAGAGCATGGTCTCGGATGACAACACTTCTGACTTGTCATCTTTGCTGCAGAGACTTCAAACAGAACTTCTTTTTTTATGCACAATAGCAGGCGTTATGTGAAAATTTAACACTCAACTTCACTATCAAACCATACTTTCCAAATTAGAATATTAAACCGTCTTCTCTCCAAAGAAATATTAGACAAGTAAGTCCAGTTTACCTCCTCAATGTTACTTTCAATTCAGTGCACAACTTGTAATCTTCAATATGAGAGTTGTCAAGCAGTTGCTCTAAAAACTGCAAATCTTCTGCATTTCTAGATACACCTTCCCCTAGTCCAATTGGTTGAGGAAGGCCCCGAGCCAAAGGAAGTAAAGGAACAAGAGCAGCAAAACTATGGGTCACACTCTGTCTAACAGACTGATCACAATCACTCATACACCTCAAAAGTGGAACCACCAATAGAGGAGCATAAGGGACCAACTCTACACCCAACCCCTGAACTAGAAAACTAATCAACATGCCTGCACCTTGTCGAGCATAAACAGATGATGAATCTTCCAACATTGGGATAGCATTTTCAACCACAGCTCCCATAACTTTCGCAGTCATTGACTGTGCCAGGGAAGTGATGCAGCGTGAAGCAGCTAATCTAACAGCAACATGAGAATGCTGAACACACTTGAAGATGCATGGGAGAAGTGTCAACAGTTTTGGCTTCAACTCCTCTGTTAACACGGGAGCAACAGAGCGCACCACCTACAAGAAAACCATGTCGTATATTAAGCAGAATACAATATGCAATCACTAAAAACGTTACAAATGAATAAGGTTAAAGAGGAAGAATTATTGAACTAGTAATCAATGCAAAAAATGTATTATAAGTCCAACAAACAGGCAACATTTCTACTTGAAGCCATTGAACTGCAGGGCAACATAAAACACACAATGATACATAATTAGAGAGAGATAACACCTTCTAAGAATGTTTCAATACATGTAACCAAAAAATTTACTACAACTTTTTCTGCACCTTGTCATACAGGTAGTAATGCCAACAAAAGGAAGAAAGGTTCTTTACATCGAATATTTCCAAGGAATTTTACCTTGGCAATTTTTTTAATAGATTTATAATCAACAAGGTACTTATTTTAGTTAGTCAACCTCCGTAGGAATCCAAAATAATGTTCAAAAAACTTCTATTCAGCAAACAACCTAAGTTAGATATGATTCAACAGTTCATTAAGGCAAGAGTGTAATCATAGTTATGGTTCTTAGAAAATTCAATATCTAAACCGCTTTCCGCACGCAGCAATAAAAAAATGAAATATATTCAGCTAACAGAAAAGTGTTCTTCTGCATGTGCTTATAAAAAAATGCATATTTGGAATCCCCCCTAGATCTCAACTAGTATATTTGCATGTCCATCACCATAATGCTCTGGTTCACTGGTGTTTACACAATCATGGGTACCACCAAAATTTTGTAACATGCTTTCATACTCTACATAATCGCATGCATAAAGAAAAAATTCATGACATAAAAAGTACAGCGGAGAGATTAATTCAGTCTCAACAAACGACATTTGTAAATCATTTTGTTAAGAAAAGACAAGTTGTACCGGCTGTCAGTGAAATAATATTGAGAATTAACTACTTCCATCTGCAGTCAGAAAAGCAGTCCTGTAAATCTTTATAAAAGATGTTTTCTAGGCAGTCTGAAAAGTCTAATAGATACAGGTTCCCATAGTCTAAACTTGTCCTGTCATCCTTCTTGTATACACTTTTTGCTAACACACACACACATATACATATATGCATATTACTGCGGATTAAAATCACCCACTCAAGCAACTTCAACAACTATAAATCTGTAAGTCTTTTATTTAAAGCCTACAGATGGGGGAACATTGTGAATAATAAGAAAATCCATTGCATTTGTGTCTTATCTTCAACTGTTCAATCCTACATTACAAGAAAAAATTAAAACTGTATCCAAATGCTCAGAGAAGGACATTTTTTTTGACAATTTAATCCCATTTTCTGATACTGCAGTCTAGCTCATTTATTCACAGCTAGTGATGCAAAATCTTACAATTGATGAACCAAAAACACAGATAAAATTTAAAATGCCAACCTGGATATTGTTAATCAAGGTCTGAGGATCACTAACAGACTCAATAGACACAGTAACTTGCTTTTCCTCAGTGTCCTCTATAGGTTTAAGAACTTCAGTAAGGCAATCCCACAGCTTAGGAAGCTTATCAAATAATGATGCACCAAACTTTTCACATAGAAGCCTCAATGATAGCTCAGATCCTCGTCTACTTAAAAATCCCTCCACCTTCGAACGATCTTCACCAGCTAGCACATGGACCTTTGACTTCTGTTTGCTCACAGGAGTTCTAAAAGACAGAAGACCTTGGTCATCGATACTCTCAATGGTACAAAGCGATTTGGCTTGAGGGGTCTCAGAGGGATCCATGCAAGTTAAACTACATATATTCTTAATTAATTTATCATTGGGGCAAGGTTTACGTGCAACACAGTGATACATTAGCTCAGCAAGGGCTTCAGCAGACTTCATTTGGAGTATTTCCTCCTGAAAGTTGTCATTTTATCAAATATCAATAAATTAAACATGTAAACAAGCAAAAGATAAACAGAAAAAGCTAAACCAACACCTGCTCTCGTCTGATAGAAGCCATCAAAGGTAAAATGATTGGTGTAAGTCGTGTAGGAAATTCAGACATCCAGACAATGGCAGCCGCAACTGCAGAAGTGACTGTAACATGCAAGTTGCTCTGCAAATCATCAGATGAACAGTAAATAAGCAAGTCAAAATCATTGCCGACAACTTAAAACACATGAAATACAAAACATGTAATACGAACCACTTCAAGAAAGTTCAAAGT
>Ga0214543_1004357_pt1 | contig 26924 bp, 17 predicted proteins | sample CNSS2metaG_FD_160094 | JGI IMG/M metagenome (GOLD analysis project Ga0214543, IMG submission 160094) | Root nodule microbial communities from cowpea collected in UCLA plant growth center, Los Angeles, California, USA - CNSS2 | ecosystem: Host-associated > Plants > Roots > Nodule | place: USA... | reverse complement strand
TTCACTAAGTCTCTTCGAGGACCTAGAATTGATTATCTTTGTAACAAGCTTGGTACATACGATTTGTATGCACCAGCTTGAGGGGGAGTGTTAGATGATATAATATTGTGTTTAATAGTTGGGCTCAACCCATTATGTATTTCTGGGATTTGGCCCATTATCAATATAAATAAACTGTCCTTTGTGTAGGGTTTACACAAGGGAGATTAATCCCAAAACCCTATTTCATCTTATTTTACAATTATAATCATTATTATATAATAACATTCTTCTTTGCTGAAAAAAAATAAGATAAGGACATTGGAAGAAAACATATGCTTAATTCTAGATATGCTGCTGGTGAGAAAGATAACGCATATGAAGAATGCAAATTGATTCATGATTTCACTTATGCAACAACCACAAGTAGTGGAGTCCTCAACACGAGCCAAAAAACGACAATAAAGTTTAGACAAGCATTAAATCAAGGATACTCAACCAAAAACCGAATGATGAAAAATGGCAGATTAATTCATTAGATTGCAATAATGGCTGTAAACCAGATACTATTACCTTTAAAGCATCACACTTAAACCGAGCATCGAGGTTAGTATGAAGAGCTCTACCCATCCCTTCCAAAATTAACTGCATTCAAAAGCTTAATTAGAATAATTTAGTCCTTTAAATTTTTAGATCCACAGTAGTATTATCAACTACAGATAAAGTGCCCCACCAGATCAGCATCTTTTGCGGCAGCAGCAAGCTCAGAGCTGACCTGTCTTAAGTCTATACATGGACTACCACACCCGTTCTCGACAACCATCAGAGGGACAGAAGATGAATTTTCTTTAGAGCTGTTTGAAGTATTAATCATTGCATCCACAAGCAAGCCTCCAACTTCAGCAGCATGCCTTAGAATGTCACAATGCTGTAAACTAGAAGAATTAGTTCCACTTAAAGATGATCTAGTCAAGGTGAAATCAACAAATAGAAATTGAATACGAGGTTGATTAGAAATGAGCAAGAGCACAACTAAACCCCAAAAGTAAGCTGAAGAAAGCATTGCCAAAGCCTTACATAAGGAGTATTTTGTCCATATTCTTTAATAAGGTAGGAAATCTTAAAACACCCATCACAATCGAGACGACACATTGTGAAATTTGCAGGAATAGCAGGAGAGTGGTCCATTGGTAAGTGTGGCGATTACTTACATGATCTTACTTTTTTCTAAGATCTTCATTTACATTCGTGCAATGAACTTTTTTTTTCCAATTTTTGTGAATTTATATACTATTATAGCCAAATCACCTATGCTCATAGTTGAATAGGCTACTACTCATTTTCACACATTTTTGGTAGAAAAATAGGAGCTTGAATTGGAAGCAGGAAGTAACTACTGGGACATCTCACAAGCGAGAAGTTTACTCATTGAGTGAGTGACACTTGAAAATGACAACTCAACCTTTTGATTTCACTCAATAAGATGAATATGTCTTAGGGTTGAGTTGTCATTTTCACTTAGTGAAACATCAGAGTCGTTAAAAGAAAATTCACTTTATAGACATAGGACAAAAAGGAAAACTTTGCTACAAGAGAAAACACTTATGCATTGGTAGGGGGATTTTGGTGAATGGACTAGATGGAGAGAGCACCGAAGAGACTTCCAACTTCAAGCTATACATTTTCTTGCTCATTTGTTATCATGCAAATGTTCTATCTTTGTGTTTCATGTTGCATGACTTAATCATTTATGTATGTTCAATTGCAACAGAAAATGTTTCGAAAGCAATAGACCTAAGGTTGAACAACCAAGAGATTTCATTTTAGTATAATATTTGATGTCTTGGTCAGTGTAGCACTTTATCTTCATGAAATTCGACTATTAAAAAAGAACTAATGGATTAATGTTTCTACAATAAAGTTTAGGCTCTTATAGTGAGGAATTAGGATTTGAGTATATTGGATTCTTAAAGGCTATTCAGTTGAGTATATAAAATCCAAGCCTGAGGATCACTTTATATTATTATTGACTACCTTATATGCTTGCAAGTTCTTGCAGAAATTCATTTATCTCATTTGTGTTAATGCTAGGATTGTAGTTAGTTTCTTTACATCAACCTTCAATTCAAAATTCTTAAGTCCTTAATAGTAAAATATATAAATTGTCTAAATGAGTGCAAATTCCTGTGGTGACAACTTCATTTATCAACTATACTACTTCAACTGTTACGCTAGCGAAGAAGTTAACATCGAACACTAGGGGTGAAAATATGTTTTGATATCATATTAAAATTAGATTAAGACGCAACTCTCAAAAGTCATCTTAAGAGGGGAGGATGGGCCAAACCTAATAAGGAGCAGTTTGAGCATATTCCATGTTAGTGGGGCCCCATAACAAGGTGAACGGCACTGGAAATAATTTAATAACACACCCTTTCATAGATAATACATATAACACAAAATGAGTTCTTGTCCTTTTTGAAATCAAGTGAATGCCACACCACTTTATTTCAATTGTAAAGGAAGGTTTACATAATTAAATATAAATATTCCTATTCCATTTCATACAGAAATGCAAAAATTTGTTTGTAAGAATAAACAAAATAAAAGAGCTAGCCTACACAATAAAAACCTCACTTTCCTTCGCAGTGCCCTGCATTTTTAACAGAAATTTCAGTACTTTTGTATCTCAATTCCTTGTGTTCAAATAATTTACTAAATCTTAATTGAAGGGACCAAGCCAGCTCAAAGGGGGAGGATTGTCCAAGTCTTATTATGAGTATTCTTAGCCAATGTGACAAATGTTAACAGTTTCTATAACATAAATACAAACGGAATTTAATGGCAGGCATGTTCTACATTGATCTCAAGAACAAATAGAGGTGTCTGAATGGTGAGGACATTCACATGAAATTTATAAGGAGCTCTAAAACATAAAATGTAAGACCAAATTAGTGTTCACAGAACAAAACTACACAAACCTTGGCAGCCTCAGCTATGATGTCAGGAAGCTCCATTGCAGTTACATCATTTAAAGCAGGAAGAGAGTTTGCAACCAACACTACCTGGAAGAACACATCTTTAGTTATTGCAGTAACAACATAAAAGTTATACGCATCAGCCTGGGTTGTATAGCAGCCAAGCTAACAAAAACCAATAGAGTTTACTTCTAAAAAATGAAATCACGATAAAGAAACTACACCAAAAAGTAGGAAGATTTCACATTTGAGACTGGGCTACCAATAAATATCAATATTATCTACGAACTGTGGATTCATCTATTACCAAAACATCTTTAGAAAACTAAACATTTATTATTAGTAGTAAAAGTTGAAATTCAAATCAAATTATTATTATTATTATTATTATTATTATTATTATTATTAATGACAATGTTTTGGAAGGGGATTTAAGAAAAAAAAAATTGTGGTACAAAATATAGGAAGTCAACTTACTTCAGTTCCTCGGCGGAGGAGCTCCCTAGCTAGAGGAAGCATCCCTAGAACAATGTCAGCACCTGAGTTGTCTACAAAAAGTAAAGCTCTCTTGTGCCGAGTATTTTTGTTGTTTTTGGCCCCTAACATTCTCTCTTTAAAGTCATCAAAATCATCCACCTATATTAGAAATAATTAGTTAGTATTGAACTATCAACTACCCAAACAAACATATTTAGTCTCACTTACCCGCCACGGTCTACGCATTTTGTTGCAACTCATTCTGTAAATTTCAATAATAGTTCCTTTATGATAGAGATCCACACATGCACGAGATCCCCAGTCAAAAATGTTTGCCGCCAGAACACCTTCAATTAGTGTAAGCAGTCTTGATTCCTGAAACAAAGGAGGGTTTCCCCAAGTACATTAGAAGCTGGGATTGTTTAATCCACCAGCAGAACAAAAAATACTATATAGTTGTGTACGAATAGTTACAGTGAGTACCAGCATAAAGCTAACTAATACAGTTGTACCACCACTAGCAGAACAAAAAATACTAGATATTTGTGTATGAATGAGCCGGTGTGCTACCAGCATAAAGCTAACTCATGCAGTTATACTATCACCCAAAGTAATGAATTTGTCAAACACAATTTCTTTGCAAGGATATAATATTAATTAGATAAACCACTTGTTACAAATATGAGTTAGGTACGTTAGAGATATGATATGATTTGATAAGGAAATATCTTGCCAAGTATTTCGCATTATAAGATATTGGTTTTGTTCCTTATTATATTTCTTCTCCACTATAAACATAAATAAGAAAACTCATGTGTGTACCCAATACACAAAATTCAATATATTTTTCTTCTTGATCCTTAACATAATACTAGAGCAGTATCATCCTTCCCGACTTCTTTTGTCATTGGTCCTTCCAACACCAATCATAATCATAAAAAAAATACATGAGAGAATAGTAATGACTCCTCCCAATTCCAACATGCTAGATTAAGAAGATTACCTCATCCATACTATCAAGTTCCACCAGCAAGTCAGGTAAAACAGCAAGTGATGCCTCATTTTCCCTATTTTACACACAATCCAAACAAATGAAGTTTTCATAAAATATAGGAAATTGTCCATAGAATATAGGCATGAAAATGACATCAAATGAAATTTACATTGCCTGCATGAATTTCTTTATTAAAGAAAGAATATTTATATATTACAATAAAATAGTGAGCCTTAGCACAACAGAAAAGTTTGTCTTGTGATTATGTAACTGTAATAGCTGCATTTCTAATGTGGGTAAGCATTAGGCTGTGTATATATGATCCACGTCCAACCCAGATCCCATGGTGTGAGCAACGTGCAAGCCACTCTTTACTTTGTTTTCAGATTCACATTGTAAATCTAAAAGGGCATAAATAAAATATATACATTAAAAAATCCAGAATTTAAGGATCAATGGGTTATGAACAAGGCTAGATAGATATAAGAAAAATCAAGATATTTTTACTCGAGGACAAAAATTATCAAACAAATCTTGATGAAATATTATTTCGAACAAGGGAGTCCTTCTGCATCTTAAAAAAATAACCAGTCCCCTTAAACAATAATAAAAATAGACTTAGATTCCCATTTTAGTCTCCTGAAGGTAGCTCTCTATATGTGCTAATAGTATCAGGAGAATGAGTAGAAAAAATAGAAATTTCAAGGAAGCACACCAGAAAAGTCAAGAACCATGATTTCACCTTTCTTCTAATTTACCATGTAAATGAAACTTTAACATTCTTATATGTCCATTCATTAATGGAAATAGTTAAGCTTGTAATCTACATGGGGTTCACCGAGCTAGTATACGATCTCTTGTTTTATATTCACATCAGCAGCTAATTCCCGTGGAGCTAAGTAAATTGCTTTAGGACAATTTGTACATATAATAAGGGGCTTAGAAGGTGATTCAGCTACATCACAAACACAGGAAAAGACCCCAATTTTTATCATTTTCTACAGAAAAAAGGTGAATACCTCTGCTTTATACTTCTGTAGGCATCAACAAAATGGAACTCCCTCAAGCATTCTTCCCTCATTTCCAAGAGGTTGGCGAGGCCTAGCTTCCCATATGCTGAAGGCTCCTCCATCAACCTATTCAGTTTGTAGAGATATTTGATCACTAAAAAAAGCTCATGCCATGTATAGTCTGACTCTTTATAAAAGAATAAAAAAAAGCTTATTCTTATGTTAAGTCAATGAATTTTAAGAATATAACAATAATTTAAAAACAGTAGCGAGTCTCGTGTGAAGTTTTTTCCTTTGAGAGTTGAAGAAATGCGTGGAAACTGGGATATGACAACCACATAATTGATTATGCTATGTAACATACCATAATTGATTAAAAAAGTAAAATACTAGTTGATTTAAACTTCCATAATCTGGTTATGGAGAGACCCATAACTGATTATGGGAGCTTGATTTGTTTTTCTTATATTATAGAATAAATAAATAACATAATATTAATAATAAAATTTATTATTAATAAAAAATTAAACAATCTCAAAAAATCAATTTTCACTCTATTTACCTTTCATTTCTCTTCAACTAAACTGTCCCTCTTTCTACTCTATTTCTACCAATTTCTGTTCCTTTGTTTTCCATTCCACTTACTTCCTTTCCTTATATTTCTTTCCTCTTCACAGAACATTTCATAAACCTGATGCTAGAAATTTAGTTTAGGGATTCAATTGAGGGAACTTCCTTCATTATGTTCTTGAGGAAAAACATGTTGGTGGAATGATTCAAGCTCTTAGGGAAGTTGTTGTGTGTACTAGAAACAAGATTAGAGGAAAAAGTTTTGAAGCTTGGTTTAAAGAGCAGATGTAAGTCACAAGTTATCACCAAAACACCATGGATTTGTTTCGTACTTATTTGATTAATTATTTGATTAGCAACGTCTTATGTTGGACATTTGAATTTAATTTTACATTAAAATTGATACCATATTTCCTCAACTTGGTTGAAAATTTCATAAAATTTTTTACTTTCAAAGAATGTTGTGTTAAGAACCAATATTCCTTCCCAAGTGGTTCCCATTTTCAAATCCAGTACAATTTCTCTAACTTTTCATCAAGCACACATGGGCATTTCTCTTCTCATGATACAAAATTAAAAACGCAGGCGTGGGGTAGAGTAGACAGAGCTCAAGTACCTATTCTACAAAATTTGACATGCTTGTTGTACTTTTTATTTTGTTAATGAGTGTAAAAAACTATTGAAATATGCTGCAAGAGCACTTGACCCACAATAAATTTTTAAAACTAATCCAACTGATTAAAGACAACACAAAAATTCTCTCAAATAGTACTTAATAAGTTCACAACAAGATAAGCAGAGTTACCCATGCATCAATAACAAACGTAAGCCATCAAAACAGGAACGTTATGTCAATATTACCTTGCCAAGTGGGCTGAAAATGCACGAGCAAAAGCATCACCCCTTCTCTTGGCATCATCAGTTCCACCTTCACTTGCTACTGCCTATCATGTTTTAATTGGGAATCTCACAATCATAAACTACTTTCTAATAATTTGGCTTTCACAGTTTACTTCCAACAAGATGATCCATGCATTAGAAGATGGAACTATACAAAACACAACTGAGAAAGTCAAGGTTTGAATGTAGCCCTTCAACAAGTGAAATGCATAACTAAGATCCAGTCTAGTTTTTGGGTAAAGTATTTTGCTTTCATCTGTATTTTTCACCAATACTAAAATCAAGGTCTTGTTTTCACTTTGTTTCATATTTTAAAGATTTAAAAACAACTTTTTATTTTCGATATTTCCTGCACAAATCTTCAAAGTAGGAACAAAGCAAAATAGTGTAGCTTTGTATTTGCTAGTAGAACAGGAATGGAAATAAAATATTTTCTCAAATCAAACATAAGTTTCAAGATATAAGAATTATACAAAAAAATTACACAGCGTGATCTAACTGATTTTGGGAAAATTTTTAAATCTAAAACACAAATAATAATTTTTTTCAGCATATAGCATATCAATCATGCACTGTTGTTAGCTTCTCGTACTAGACAAGCTTGCCTCTTACCATTTTGTATATCTAATTCTGAGACCCGTAGCTATTTATTTTAACAGCATCCTGCTGCAAGATTATTGGTAAGCCTCGTTGTTACCTTCAGTATATACACTATGTCAGGGAATTGTTACCAGTGAAAGTCTCTTAAAGTAGTTTGGAATATACACAATTATTACGGTAATTTTGTGATCCTGTTGGCCTCTATGGCACTCAGGTACCATTTTAGTGAAGACCTTTACCTTTTAGTAACAGAAATGCAGTGAATTTGGCAACCTTTACTGTTTTCTGGTGTTTAGATTTTTGAATTTCTTTTAGAAGGGCATAGTATTAGAACCTAAGGTTATATTCTCTCTTGGTTTCTTATCATGTGCACAAGTGTGCTTCTCGAGATATTTTAGGAAGTTTGAGATTTGGTTCCTACTGTTTTTAATGTTGTGTATTGTTGTATCTTGATTTTATTACTAGCATGTCAATCCCACAATCTTAGGGATTTGTTTCCTAGAATGGCATGTTTATTTCCAAATTTATCCAATTAATGTATATATATATATATATATATATATCATATCAATGTCATGAGACTAGCATACAAACCCTATGCAGCCTTCTTTGCTGCGACTCACTATTCTTAATTGCAGCCTTCATTGCTCCATGATTCATTGTGTCCAAATTGATTCTTCCTCTTTCTACCTTACTTGCACATGATTGTAATGGCTGAAATGGGAAATGGAGACAAGCTCTAAGAATTGCAAAATCAAGGAGTATTGTGTACTTATTACAACAAGCCAGGCCACATTAAGGATAAATGTTGGAAGTTGCATGGAAAACCTTGGAGCAAAGATTTGGAATACAAAGGAGGTCCTCCAAAGAGAGGAGGTAAAGCATCTCATGTTGTTATTTCCTATGTTGTTGTTCCTGAAAATCAAGGAGGGATCTATTCAACTCAATCATGAGGAGCTAAAAGGAGTAAGGTCCTTCCTTAGTAAATTGGAAAACCCACATTTATGAGTGCATTGACATATTCTGGTAAGTTACCATTTTCTATTGGATTTAATGTCTCAAATACACCCTTCACCCACTATAGGATGTGCTATAGTGTAAGCAAATGTAAGCATGATTACTACAGTTGGCCAAGGAGATAGGCAAAAAACCCAACTAAAATTCTAAAAGATGTGCTACATGTTCCCAAATTGTTCACAAATCTGATGTCTATACACAAACTTATCAAATATCTCTCATGTAATGTGGTTTTTTTATAGAAACTATTGTATATTGCAGAACAACGAATTAGGGAGGACGATTGGAGATGCTAGAAAATGGAATGATGCTAGGTACATGGAAGATCTGAACATATGTGTCTACTCAAGGACAGCTTGTAGACATACCAAGGGGCTGAATAACAATAAATTGGAGAGAATTATATCCCAGCTAAAGATGGAGAACACTTATTCACCAGTTTAACGAGGAGTGCCGAAATATTTTAGGAAGTTTCGAATTTGATTCCTATTGTTTTTAATTTCCGTATATTACAAGTTTATCAATCCCACAATCTTAGGGATTTGTTTCCAAGAATAGACAATGCTTATTTCCAAATTTATCCAATTAATGTATGTATATATATCAAATGTATGTAATGACACTGAGTAAGAGAAATATTATTAAACTTGAGAGTGTCTGATAAGTTCAATCTCAATGTGTTTAAACATTTGAGTACAAAGAGCCATAAGCATGAACAACAGATGTTCCAACTTTCAAAGAAATTGATTACCTTGTCCACAAGATCTGACAAATGCTCTGATAAAATGGTGAGCCAATATCTACACAAGATACAAATTGTTAGCTTAAGAAGAAAGACTATGATCTATGAATTACAGATAAATTTCTTACTCTAGTTCATTGTTATCTGATAGGTCAATTGTATTTGGCTCGTACCTGTAAAGAGGGGAATTCAATACTTATTAAAAATAATGAAGGTAAATTATGATATCATATATATAATCAATTGGCAAAATCAATGAGTGAGCAAGCAAACAATAGCCAATACTTCACAAATATAAGTCATAGGACCAATTTTGACTTTTAAATCTTATGTGAAGGATAAAGTCTGACGATTATTTAAAATAAATGATAATGAAGATTTACTCATACAATAAACCAATATATATCATAGTTATCAATCTTGGATAACAATGCACAACATCTAGCTTTTGAAACCACCATAGTAGGTGAGAAGGTTCCATTTTAACTAGGATAATGATATTTTGACCAACTTTTTTTATCCACTTTTAACACACCACTCCAATCACCCTTCAATTATCACATCACACCACTAAAAAAAAATCAAAATAGATAATTGAAGGGTGATTGGAGTGATGGTTAAAAGTGGATCAAAATATCACTTTCCTTTTAACTATTATAATACGAACAAAATAATTTATACTATACATAGTAAAACCAAAAGAAAGGAAATTAAAGAAATTTCCAAAAAATAAAGTAACAGTTATCTCACACAATCAACTTGATAATGAAGTAGAAGAACATAACAAATTAGATGAAAATTAGTAAAATGTGAAAGAGGAAGTTTAAAGGAAGATAAAAGAATGCAAGCAAAACAAAGGAAAAGCAAGTCCTAGAAAATGTGAAAGGCAACTTTTATAGTGGAATGGTCACGGAAGAAGGGTTTCAAAACCTATCTATGTTTCAGAAGCAAACAATTCATTAGAAAAAAAAAAAGGAGAAATCATAGTTTTACACAAAATAACCTAAATAACATCGTTTCAAAGAAGCAAGTAGATGTTCGATGCCATCTTGCGGTAGCACCATTATAGCATGCAAAAATCTGGTATTTTGGCTGTGCTGATATTGGGTTGCAATGGCTACCATTGAGTCTGCTATTTGAATCAGATTGCAGCCCCTCCACTGCACTCTTCAATTATGCTATAGCGCTGCTGACTTTTATGGCATATATAAGTATGGATGTAAATGCAAACAGACATAGCTTTATTGCCATATTTAGCAATATAAACCACCAAAACAAATAAAAACATGGGAAGCCTAAAGATTAAACGAATGATCTCGGACCATTCAGTGATTTTGCTTACAATTTTGGGTCTGCTAGTAATGGAAACACCTCCAATGTTGGTACTAGATGGAGAACACCGACGCTTAGAGCACTTGCATCAGATCGCAGAGTACTTCCTTTTGACAAAGGAACCTCAAAACCCCCAAGTCCAGTAGTTCCACCAAGTGGACTCATTGGCACAGGTGCAGTAATCTCAGTTCCCTTCCGCAAAAACTTCTCCATCCACGAAATCTGCATTGAAAACTCTAAATCATAAATTTCTAACTAATTGAGTCACTTCAGAACTTAAGAAAATAACTATTGATGACAACAAAGTCATTATGTTCTGGAAGAATTTGCAGGAAATGATTAAAGCAACCTAACAATAACTCTAACTAAGCTTTAGCATACATGCTCACTTGCATCAGTGTGGGAAATAGAAAATGGGAGGAAAATGTGTGTGAAGAGAGGGAAAGAAAAAAGAAAGAGAAAGAAAACTGACTCCAAATTCTACAGCTCAAACACAATATGGAAAAGAACATCATGATTGCAGTCCTACAGTTCTGGATTTCATGATGGTGATTGGTTACTTCCAGTGACATGCAACTGATTGCAGTCATGCGCTGATTATAGTCTGGTGTATCGGACTGAACACTAAATAATGCTACAATATGATACCCAGAGAGATGCCACATAACCATACATAACAGATACAATCTACGCACCTCATCACCTATGCATTCTAATTTCAAGCAATTCTACAATTAGAATTTGATTATTTTATTTTAAACAATTATAGCACAGAAAACATGCACTTCTGAATAGATTACCTTTTAACTCTTACCTTGTCAATTTGTGATCTGATACCAGATATTTAGAGGTACTTCCATCATCTATTTTCATGTTCCACACATTCTGTCTTTAGTAGCCATCCCAATTGGTAGACAATTGTTCCAACTCAGTCAAATATGATTACAGATAAAATCATTTTACATTATTCTAAAGGAAATCTTATCAGTGGAGTTACTTAAGCTATTATATTATTGCAACTTCAAGATGAACATCCAACAAAAAAGTGGGATGACCTTATTGGTTGTAAAGGAATTGATGCTCCCTAAAAACACCCTATTAAATGGACTTGAGAGTTATGTTAGGATTAACTATTGTTGTAAGCTGTCTTTGTGGAAAGCTAAGCAAAACCAAACGTGCTAAATCCCTAACTAAGAAGTCTAGCAGAAAAAACATCTAAACATTATCCCTATATCTTAACCAAGGCACGAGCACATGTTAGAAATTTCCAATCCCTATCACTTGCCTTCTCATTCAAATTTCCAAGTGGTGGGCCATGAATCTTGCCTCCTGTATACGGAGCACCCATTGGAAACCTTTCCACCAACTGATGAACCATGAGGTCATCTAAACCATGCTTCTCATAACTCATAAATGCACCTAAAGCTCCAAGAAATCCTTCATGTCGCAAGAACATTGCTTGTGCTTCTCCATTTGACCTAAATGAGAAATAATATAATGAATCAATACAGTATTTTGATTGAAAGCAAAAGAAATCTAGTTATGTCTTTATGTACCAGAAATGTACAGCAAAAGAAATAGTGTCCATGGTATAGGCATGACCCCTTATAAAAAATCCACCAAAAAAGATTCTCTTCAACCGAAATCGCAATGCATTCAAGTAAGCTATCTACAGAGATGAAAAGAACACTGGTTGGGTATCTTCTAGAAGAACAAAATATAGATTAGAACGTGAAAATTACTGATGATGGATGCGTAATAATGCTTGCATGTGTCACCAAAACTAGTTTTGATTTAGGAGTTGTCTGTTTTCTTTAGGTTGCATTTAAATAATGGAAACTACGTCTATAAAATCTTCTCTAAAAATCAATCTATTATTTTTTAAATCTTGAGAGAAAAAGGTTAGCAAATGTTCAAAGACCTAGAATGAAATTTTGTAAATACAAGTTGGATGATTTAAAAACAAAAAAAAACAAAAAACTGGTGTTGCTTGTATTTTTACAAAAGCTTCTGGAAAATATATTCTTTCAACAGTCATTTTTATTAATGTTGCTAGAGATAGAAAGTCATGCGTGACCCTCTATGCAGTTCTTGAGATCATAGTCTATATAGTCAAGAATTTAATTCTATGTTCCCCCATTATTCCAATCAAAGGTTTGTGTTTCAAATCAACGTAGAATGAGATTGTCCATAGGTCACGCTCAAAGAGCTCTTGCATGTTAAGAGAAAATAGATAATAGGACAATTAATAGATCTCCACCCAAAAGCTCAAACCCTTAAAAACGTTAGTCTTCGAAAATAATTTGAGTTATAAAACCCGGAATTTTTATCTTATATAAGAGCAACTTCCCCAAACCAACCCCTGCACCCTTCTGTTTTCCCATCACCCACACACAAATTTTAAGTGAAATTTGATAATATTCAATAAACTAAGTACGAAGAACATCATTTTTACACTTCTAATTTATAAAAGTGTTCCTTGATATTTTAAATAACGAAATGAATAATAGAATGAGATGAATGAGACAGTATATACGTATGTATGAAAGATGGTAAAATTATAGTAGTCAACTCACCTGGCCAATATTGTACGAAATCATCCTTAGAAGAGAAAGTGATATATCTTCAGGTCTGTATTCTTCAAGCTCCTTTTTTTCTGATATTGTTTTGCCAAAACTTGAGGCAATAGTGGAAGCTGATAGGCCAATCTAGTACGGTTTATTCATACCAGGAAAACTCCGTTGATTAATTTGGAACAATTTCACTGCATAATGAATACTTATAAGGAAATAATAATAGCTGAAAAAAATTACCTTAGAATAGTCCAAACCTCCGTATATATCTCCAACTAGCATGTCCATACTTCTATTATCTCCTTTCTGACTCAGCTCAAGCAACTCATCAAAACTGAAATTCATTTCATTATCTTGTAAATACTCAATAGTTCAAAAATACCAATATATAAAATAACAAGTCAAATGAAAATTACCTCTTGCACTTTGTTAACAGTCTTCCCAAGCCCCAATAAGTACCACCCCCAACATTTGTCCCACTAATCCTCTCAAATGTCCCATCTCCATCAACCTATATCACAGAAATTAGAAATCCAGATAAGAACATGTTAGTCTTTTGGCTCAATTTGGATAAACTTCTCAATAAATACTTATAAGAGAAGAAAATTAGAAGATAAAATGAATCAAACTTCTCCCAGAAGTTAAAATCATCATATTCTCGTACCTCAACTTTTAATAAGAGACTTCTCTTTTAACTTCTCCAAAAGATAAGAAGCTGAACTTAATTTTAACCTTTGGGAGAAGCTTGATTAATTTTACAGAAGAATATATCCAAAGAGATAAGAAAACTGATTAAATCAGGAAACAAGACAAAATGTACCTTGATCATACTAACACCAGATCCAATATTAACCAGAAGATAAGGGAATAAATCATTGGGTTCAATTTGAACAAACTCTTTTTGGCCCTCCATGTGTGTGAAAGCTTCATGACGAATTGCCTACTAAGTGGTAGAACTTCTAATCAGAAATTATTGACAGTGAAAAGAAAAAATACAGATCAGTCAACAAGAAAAACTATTACCATAAAACTTACTGGTCACATATTCCAAACTAAGATAGAAGAACTACCACAAGTCAATGACAGAAAGGATTATCTCAATCAGATCTAGGTTGGTAGCAAGCACCAGACAATGTCAAGAAGGAAAACAAAGTAATAGTCAACTATAACTATGTAAAAGTTTACACAAAAAGAACACGTCGGTCTTGTGTTAATCAATTGGCTGTTTACCTTTAAAACAAGGAGAAAACACAATAACATGACTGGGAAAAAGAAGCGAATTTACAGTTTCTTTTAATCTTTATTTATTTCTTATTGTCTATTTTAATTAGGAGTATGAGTACAAATTCAAAAGACAATCTATTTATCCTATCTAGCTCAGCTGACATAAATAAAAAGAAAGCGAAAAGCAATTAGAAGCATCCACCTTAAGCAAGAAGTTAGCTCCAGCCACAAGGCAGTCCATTTCATCTTCTTTGTCAAGACTAACCCCAAGTCTTTCTTTGAAAAGATCAGCATACTTGTATGCTCCACCACCAGTAGCCTTTGCCATGAAATGAATTTGTTAGTGTTGTACTTCAATAACAGCATTAGCGAAAAAGACAAATAAAAATAGTTATCCCTTTTGCAATAACTACATCTAGATGAGATAAGTAGCAAAATGATACAGCTTTTCATGAGCAATCTAAAATAAATTATGATTGATGATTTAAAGAAATGATATATTCAGAAAATTAAAACATAATATAGCTTTTGAATCGTCTGAATAAACATAAACAACAGTCAGATACTCAATAGTTACCTTAATTATGCCATTCTGGTCAGTCACACCATCAGAGTAACGTGACTCCAACCCTATAGCCAATAAAAGAAGTTCAAAAGTCATAAATTCATTCTGTCCTGTGTAAAAGTATTTAGATATGTATAATGTAGTGAAATTGACATAGCACATAGAAGATTACAGAATGATATTGAATGCACATCACTATTTTAGAGAACAAATATGTAGAAGATACTGATTAAAGTAATAAACTAAGCAAGACTATTACCACCACAGTGAAGCTGCTTTGAATGAATGAAATCCAAGCACTCATTAATCTTTCTCGTTTCAAACTTCACAAAGTGTAGCCTTCCACCAAGGATAGGGTAGCTTCTCCTGTTACCATTAGAAAACCCCAGTCGCTCTTTTACACTTTTTCTTTTATCATCCACTGATTGGTTTTCATGTCTTGAAAAGTACACCAACTTTATCAGAGATCCTGCACATATGATTGAATAAGATTAAGTTTCAGAGTTTGGACATATTTCACAGGCTACCAGCCATTTACTTTCCCTAAATTAATACAGAATTGAGTCAATTTACCAATTAGATTTCCTTAAGTTCAAAACAAACTGAGAAGAACCCAAAAGAAAAAAATTTCAAACTGTGATAGGCCCTTTATTTAGTTATTCTGCTTTCTCCACCAGAGCCCTCAAGGGACAACATAAAAACACCAGAAATAAGGGACAATAGCAGGTGAAAAACCTAATAAAAGAGTGATAGGTTTAATAATGGAGGCCTCAAAAGATTGTAATATACTAACAGAAATTGTCAATTCTAACTCAGAACTCCCTCCAAAAGCGAAACATAACAAAAACCACTTGCCATCAAAAGGAACTAAAAAAATATCATGAAGTATACATGGGCACATTAAACTTCAACAAAAAAGTCACCAAATAAAATGTGGCACTATGAATTCATTCTAATAAACAACAACTATCATATAGATATATATACCTCCAATGTCAAGTGCTAGGTGAGACAAATCATCAGATTGATTAGGCAACAAAATGGTGGGATACTTCTCCTCCTCATTCCCTTGAATCTCAGCTTTGCTCACATCAAGTTGAGGCCTCGAACCCGACCTGTGCATGGAATTGGCAGCCGTAGGAGTCATCTCTCTTTCCCCTTCGCCGCTCTCCACTTGCGTACGTGTGATTTTAATGCTGCTCTTACTCTCCTGCTTCTGCAATTTCTCTTCTTCGATAATTCCAACAACTTGGTTTTGTTGCTGTTCCTTTTCTACAGAACCAGCCATCTTATATAAATTCAGAACCACCCCAACTAAACCAATCCAAACTCGCTCCCTAACCCCACCAACCTCCCTCCCACCGTCACTCCCCTATATTTGGTCACTGGTCCTGTACCTATCCTACAACCCCAAAATCAAACAAAACAAACAACGCAAATATTTTATCCATTCCATGCTAAAAATTAAAATAAATACTAATGTATTATATATATAATATAATGTCAATTACTATTTACCACTACGTCGTGGGACAACGGAGAAGCCATTTTTACGTCGATGAAATGATAAAAAAATAATGCAAAGCGCGAAGGGAATTTCGATCTCGGAGATAATGGAATTGCGCAATTACGCGCCGAGGAAACGGTTTGGAATTTATTGAAAGGTTAGTGAGTGAATGAATGAGTGTTTGACAATGACTAGAGTGAGAAAGTGCTCCTTCCTAGGATCAAAGCGAAAACAAAAATAGGGGTACTCATGGACCAAACTTTCGGAGAGAGAAACTGGTTATGCCATTGAAGAGTGCAAACGGTGCTATATCAGTAATATGTGGTATACGTCGAGTTCAACGCGCGCCTACTCCATGATCGTCATCACTTCGTTACGCGCGCTTGTACCTACGCGCCCATAGAGAGCGTGCTGTTCACTTCGCTTGTTACGTTTTTCATTATTATTTTATTTCGTATATGTCTGTACCCTGTCTCTACTTTTATTTAGACAAAGGATCCGATTGGATCGGCTTTTCTATAACTTTTCATGAAACATTTTCTTTTATAAATTAGAATTAGTTTATACAAAAAAATTGAAAAATATACTGAACAACCTTTAGAAATTAAATTGTACATAAATTAATTCTATTTTAAGAAAAAAAATTATTTAAAAGAAATCTATGAACTCCTCAAATATATCTTTAAATAGGTATTTTGGGAAACCTATTTTGATCAATTTATTACATGTTAATATACATGATTAAAGCTATTATAAATATAGGTATTGTGACATATGTGTTTTAGGGTCTTTAAGAATTTTAGAAAATAACACAATCTTATTTATCAAGAGGTATAAAAGTTAAAAGTATTAATACATTTTCTACACAAAAACATCTTCAACTTATACATTTGGATTTGTTTGTTCTTGCCTGTTGAAGATAAATGATACAATATAGTTATGATAGAAGTCTATTCTATATGGACATTACTAAAATTCTTGAACCATGAGGATGAAACTTTCATAATCTTTCACAGAATTTGTAAACATCTTTCAAATCAGAAAGGGTTTATCAATGGTTTCTATCATGGAGGAGAATTCGAAAACAAAAATATTCAAGCCTTAATATTAATAATAATAATTTTGCAAGTCCAAAAACAACTTTTATCATGATGGTATTTTGAAAGTAAAAATAGACCTATACAATAAATAACTTAAACAATGTTAAATGCAAATTTATGCTATGATTTGGTATTTATAAAATAGAATTTACATTACACTATTAATTAAAAAAATTATCCACAAATTGTTGAAATATAGGAAGTTCGCCATTTCTTTTCCATCTTTGAGATTCAATGTTTCACTCTCACTACTAAGAAGAGTTTAAGAAAGTTTGATTAAGTGATGAACGAATCTTCGTTAGATATTCCGAAACATTTAAGGCTTATGAAGTCTACAACTTGAAAACTTTAAGAGTTGAACAAGTTATTGTTGTAAGATTCAATCATCATACATAAGATTGATAAGAAATTACCAAACTTAGATGATTCTTTTACATATTTAAACTCTTGAAAAGCCAAAGACAAGAATAGATGCTTTTGAAGACTAATTAAACAATCTGAGAGAACCAACTAGATGTAATTTTCAAATGATGAAGAATCATCTAACAAATGTCATCACTGTTGTATTTTATATAATTTTATTATATAAAATTATTATTCTCTATTATTATTGTGGATTAACATTAATTAATAAATTAAATTATTTGTTAATATCAATTATATTGCATAATTGTTATTAATTTATGGATAATATATATTGAGTTTCTGATGAACGATCCGTGATGGGTTGGATTGTTCAATGAACGGTCTATGATGAACTTAAGTATTCAGAAACTTGTTGAAAGGTCCCTGGTCTCTGTTGGTAAGGTTATAAAACTGATACCCATTAATCAGTTTTTTATGAGACGACGTCAGAATATATTTGTAAGATGCGCTCTAGAAAAACCTACCAGAAAGAGAGCAGTATAGTCTCACACGTAAATAATTTCTAATCTTTCATTGATTCTATTTGGAAGATCAGGTATCATTTTTATCTATATTGTTCTTAATTACTGATCATCAGGTACGCTTCCGCATACTTCTTGTTATTAGAAACTGCTATTAATATTGTAATAATATATTATATCGATAATTTGATGCTTCTAATGATTTATTTTGGATTCATAATCTAACAATCACAAGCAATCATAATGGAGAAATAAAAACAGTGTCATCATACAAAGATCGATTTGCATTAATATCATAGCAAAACGTAATTAATGAAGTAAGTATAAAAGAATAAGTTAAACAACATTTTTCACGCATCACATATTCAACAATGCATATAATTATTCATCAACATCATTTATTCATGACAATATGCTCTATTTCCAGAAGATTCATGTATTGAATTAGATCTAAGAGATTTTGCACATGTGTCATATGCTCTACACAATAGATTTTGGAAGAATAGTTTAGGTTCTATTGGGCCCAAGGAACTAAGTCTCACTCATGTTACCTACTAGCATTAGTCCTTTTCTATACCACAAAAGCTAGGTCATAAAACCATATGACAAGATAAATTTCTATACCATATGCAAGGCATGGTCCTTTTAAATACCATCCTTTAAAAAAAATGTTTATCAACTCTCACTTAATTATTTCCCTTTATGTAAGTCCAATAATTAGTAGAGTTAGAATAATCTCCTTTAGAGTCCCTATTGAATATACCTACTAAACCACACAACATAGGATTTTTCTTTGAAAATGTAACATCTCGGTCGGATATTACTAATTCAAGTAATAAAATTAAGATATATGATGAAAACCTCATTTATTATACTTCGCTTCCCAAAAGCGCAAGAAATTTTTAAAACAATTATTAATCGAAAGTTATCCAAAAATCCATAATTTATGAAACTCCAATACAGTATCCAGATTCACAAATTAGTAAAACGTTGTTTACAAAGTTCATAAAAACAATAATGATAAAACTCCAGTAAAAGCTTTTCCCAACTAACCCTCTCTCTGATGCTATGCCTCACAAGCACCACCTGTACTCTCGTGTAACGCATTACACGATCATCGCCAAACACAAGCAGATAGGGTGAGCTCATAAACAGTTAACATATAAGTTAATAAAAAATCAAGATACACCCATATATTTTATTCTAGTTAATTCTTGGCTAAGACCTTAATCCCCAATGCTTTTCAACCTTCACAACACACAAAATAGTTAGCCTCAAATTTAGGGTTTATGATGCTTACACGAACCTGCCCGCTCGTGGTCCTGCCTCTACAAACCTCCCCGCTCATAATCCTGCTCTATGAACCTCCCCGCTCGTATTCCTACTCTACGGACCTACCCATCCGTAGTCCAACACACGTGATCCACCAGCTACGTACCTCCCCGCATGCAACATCTCTCAAGTGTGAGTACGAAACATACGAACCTACCTCGCTCATATCATCACGTGTTCATCACCAATCATGAACCAACCCGCTCATGACAACATCAAGCATATTCCAGACTAGGACCAACACAATAAGCCATGTAAAACATATCACCACGCACCCTGCCACTACACCATCGCCTAGCGCAGCCTAAGCACCGCTAAACAAAATGGCAGTACAAACCACCTGGCGGTTCCACCTAACCGTTGGACGCCACAACTCACAAGACATCCCTGTTTCCTACTATCGCCTGGCGGTCCACTCTACATCAGTAAAGTGACACTACTGGTTTTAGGTACTCTAATTCATTTCCTAGCATTCAACCATTCAATTCTCAAACATCCAAAAATCAACATACACATTCATATATTCCAAATTACAACATCACAATACATATGCATCTTTCAAGTATAAACACACATTCCTCTCTTTTATAATTCATATATACTTACCTCTTAAATCAATTCCAACACACACTTTAGTTTTCCCTTCTCATTTTCCCCAACCCTTTGCATGCTTACAATTCACATACCCCACATAAGACAAAATCAAAGCTATATACTATTCTGCATGACCTCGCAAATTAATTACATTTAAAGTAGGATTATCATGTTCCCATAATTTCCCAAATCCCGTCATGATCATGCAACACTCGGTCATAGTGATATCATCAATAGTGGCCTTTTTCACATACTTATAACATCATATATTTGAGCTAACATATATAGGTTCATATATTCAACATGTCTCAGTAAGCACTACCAAAAACACACTCATCAATCACACATCTATATATTTACATATATACATTCACCAATCAAGGCCATACCAGCACTTGAGCACCCTTAATCATCCATTAGTAATCATACTATTAGGGAATTCAAACAACCAATCACGAGTGACGTATATCTCCCTCTGCAGACATCCAATTCAAATCTCCACCGTTCAAAGTGAAGAATTACATGTTATGGACCACCTGCCAAAATTTCACCTAAATCGAACGGTTAACGAACCGGAAAATGAAGTTTTACAAAAATTGTGCAGACTAGAAAAATCGGTGGCGCCTAGCGGCATAAAAATAGCGTCGGGCGAAACCTGCTCTACGAAAACCCGAAAAACAACGTTTTTCGTGAACAGAACACCACACTCATCGTCGGGTGACAACTCTTTACCGCCAGGCGGTTCTTAACAAAAACCCAAAAAATGGGTTGTTTTAACATGAGTCGCTTGGCGGCAGTTCACGCGCCGCCAGGCGGTGCATACTGCTCTGGAAAAATCCCATATTTTTCCAACACCTGTGAAGAACCCTAAATTCCCAACTCTCATTCCATTCAATTACACGCATAAAATTACTGCCATTTGGTTTCTTCCGATTCATATTCATCAAGAACAATGTAATTTCATCATGGTTAAAACCCCTAAATTCATATTAACAATTTTGGCCCCAAACTCTAACATGAACCCTTCATGATTTGCAACCCATTCAGTCTTTCAAGTATCATAAAACACAGTAATGATCAACGATTATACAAAATCACTCATTCAACATGCCTATGATACTTTCGCAACAAACAGAAAATATCATAAAGTCCATAAAAATATCACAGAAATCACACTACTATTCGTGACGCTTGGCGGAAATACCTGTACCGCCCAACGGTTCATCTAAAACAACCGAGAAATGGGTGTCACGCTCAAGCATCGTCTGGCGGGCCTTCAAAGCCCCAAGCGGTTTTTGGGAATTTCCATAAACTCAAAACCTATGGAATTTTAATGTACAAAAGTCAGCCAATCATACAACATACCATGAAAAATCATACAATTTAATATGACAAATAGAGCAGCTCCCATAACCTATTAATCCTTACTCAATTCGAAAACTCCAAGCTTATTTTGTGCTCCCCACAAGTGCTCCTTTGTTTCACCACCAAATTGACCTGAAACCCTTGCTCCTATGCTGATAATGGTTGCTTTGATCACTTCCTTTCCTAGTGCACTCACAACAGTAGTTTACCCACTCTTACCACTACTTTTTCATCCAATTATTAGAGTAAAAATTCCTATTTACTCTCCAAAACGAAAATTTGCATAAAGGAGGCTTAATGATTATTCATTAGTCATTAACAAGGTGTTTTCTCAGCTCCCTAGGCTGCCTCTCTTGGCAGCTAGGGTTACCATGCCTTTTCATCTCCATACCAAAGGAAAGTTTGGCAAAAAGGAAGTTAAATTTGTTCTTAACAAGGTTTGAACACACAAGCCCTCAATTACAAAGTCAATGCACAACTAATTCAACCAACATATGTTTCATGATAATTCCTATAATATTAGGATTACATTATCACTACTCACATTAAATCATAACATTAAAATAATGCACATTTTAAAATATCATATAATTGGCATACTTAAGACTCAAACCCAAGTCCTTCCACACAACCAAGTATTCTCAACCACTTGAGCTAGTACTATTCCACGTTATATCAATTTGCATTAAATGCCATAAAGGCTTCTACTACCCACATTTATTAAATAATTATTTATTTAATTATTCAAATTTCTCGGGTCTTACAGAAAACACTATATACAAATCATAAGCATGAACATTCAACATCAATCTCACACATATAGGCAAATATATATATATATATATATGTGTGTGTGTGTGTGTGTGTGTGTATATTTGTTTTTGTGTTTGTGTCTATGTTTATATGTGTGTGTGTGTGTGTGTTTGTGTGTGTGGGTGTGTATGTCTATGTCTATTTGTGTGTTTGTGTGTGTATGTGTGTCTATTTGTGTGTGTTTGTTTGTATTTGTGTGTTTGTATATGTTTGTATGTGTTTGTGTTTATGTCTTTCTATGAGAGTTTGTGTGTTTGTGTCTGTGAATGTTTGTGTTTGTGTGTCTCTATCTGTGTGTGTGTGTGTATGTGTGTTTGTGTGTGTTTGTTTGTGTTTGTTCTTTATGTGTCTATATTTGTATGTGTGTCTTTGTATGTCTTTTTGTGTATATGTGTGGGTCTGTGTCTGTGTTTATGTGTATGTTTGTGTATGTGTGTCTTTGTGTGTGTATGTGTATGTCTGTGTATGTGTGTCTGTGTCTATGTGTGTTTTGTGTGTGTGTATATGTATGTCTATGTGTGTTTGTCTCTGTGTGTGTGTGTGTGTGTTTGTGTATATGTTGGTGTTTGTGTGTGTGTGTATGTATGTGTGTCTGTGTTTGTGTCTATTTTTCTGTCTGTCTGTCTGTGTGTGTCTATGTGTCTGTGTATCTCTGTTTGTGTCTGTATGTTTGTGTCTATGTGTGTCTGTGTATGTGTCTCTTTGTGTGTGTGTGTGTGTGTCTAAGTGTATATAGGTTGTGTTTATTTGTTTGTTTGTGTTTGTATGTGTGTCTTTGTGTCTGTGTGTCTGTGTTTGTCTATGTCTGTGTGTATTTGTGTGTGTTTGTCTATGTTTGTGTGTATCTGTGTGTGTTTGTCTGTGTTTACGTGTCTGTCTATGTTTGTGTGTTTGTGTATGTGGGTGTGTAAATATGTATGTGTCTGTGTGTGTGTCTGTTTCTCTGTTTGTGAATGTGTGTGTGTGTCTGGATATGTATGCATGTTTGTGTGTGTGTGTGTGTTTGTGTCTTTGTGTGGCTCTGTCTGTGTGTGTGTGTGTGTCTATGTGTTTGTGTGTCTGTTTGTGTTATTGTGTGTGTCTGTGTTTGTGTTTGTGTCTGTGTGTGTGTGTGTGTGTTTTTCTGTGTTTGTCAGTGTGTGTGTGTGTCTATATGTGTGTACGAGCGTTTATGTGTGTGTATGTGTATGTGTCTGTGTGTGTGGCTGTGTGTCTGTTTATGTTTGTGTGCGTATATGTTTGTTTATGTCTATGGTGGAGCTCCTTGCATGGTTTTTGGAAAGGTGAAGCTCCTTGATGTAGTGGAAATAGAATGGAAGCAACGTTGAAGGCCCTTGAGCTTTGGGATGGTGTGGTGGAGATGAAGTTCTAGGAAGGAGAAACTATCCTAGTGAAAGGAGGCTAGAGAAGATCTAAGGAGATTCCTAGCTCCCACGACTCTCAATAAGGCAAATGTGTGGAGTGCTTTCAACATCAAGGCATTTACAATTCAAATTAAGAGTAACCTTTACACAATGCATATGAACTCTCTTATATAGCCTAAGGAGAAGGAAGAATTCAACTAGCCTAAGTTTATGACATATGCAAATTCTTTCTACACTTCCACCAACTCTCCTACACTTCCAATGCTAATCACCAACCCTTAGTTTGTACCATAAGTCCACTTGATCACCTTACAAAGAATCTCCAAATCCTATGTTCTATTCTTTGATAAATCTTATTCATGGTCCTGTCTTAGTTTATTTAATCCACCCTATTCTCATATCCAATTACTCCAATTACCAAACCACACTAGAATTAATTCCTACCATTCATTCATGCATATACAACCACAACAACTCTTTGTCTACTGGTTCTCCCAACCTCATCCATAGATAATTTTTTTTGACCCAATAGGATCTCGCACCCACAACAGTGCCTCTCAGCCACGTAGTGTTATTTTCACTATGCTGGTACCTGGTATGCCGCTTGGCGGTGCATATGATTCTAGGTAAAACCTATAATTTTTCTGCACCTACGAAGCCCAAAAATCCCAAGCATAGTACTCTTATCAGTTCTACGACTCAAACACCAATCATACCCCAATAGAAAGTTATATCAAATCAGATGCAATGATAATATTCTCAATGTAATTCGGTATGAATCATTCCTAATTCCAAATCCCTCAAGTTCTCACACCCTAAATTACATTCATGTCCATTTTTACTCAATCACCTTGATTCACATTGCATCACGACAATTATCAATACCCAACCTCCCATTATCATATAAGGATCCCTTTTCCCTAATCAAAACAACCTAGAACCCCAAAAACATAAAAAACAAACAAATTTTGCTCGTATCGCTTGACAGTTGTTCATCGTCGCCAAGTGATTCATATAAAAATCCAAAAATTGGGTTAGGCAGATAGCATTGCTTGGCGGCCAGTTCATGCTGCCAGGCAGTTCTTAGCAGAAATCTAGAAAATACAATGCAATCCACATGAGTTACCTAGCGGACCTTCAAGTCGGCCAGACGGTTTTTAGAAATTTTCCAAAAAACACGAAAATAAATAGAATAGGCAGAATTCAAGCATCCAGGTATACATATATCATGCAAAAACCACAACACGAATTAAATTCACATAACCCAGCTCCCCTAACCTGGATTCCTTGCTCAAGTCTTGAAATTTCTCAAGTCCTTGTGCACCACAATAATTCCAGCCCCTGTCTTCTTTCAAAGTTTGCTCTCCATCCTTGTTAACCTCTCAAATAAGTCCAGAACACACTCTCCTCTCTGCCAAAATCAATCCCTCCCTTGCTTTCCCAAGTCCTCTCTTTTTTTCCACCTTAAACTCACTTAATTAACCTTAATTACTCAAAAAAATGAAATTAAAGAGACATTAATGGCCACCAATTGCCATTAACAGCTGACTTAATCAGCCTTTCTAGTTTCTCTCTATTGACGGCTAGGGTTTTTCTTACCCTTCTCATCCATGTCAAAAATAATTTAGCAAAAAGGAACTATAATTAGCATAAGCCTAGTTTTGAACACACAACCACGCAATTGCCAAGCCAATGCACAACCAACCAACCAATTCATGTTTCATGATAATCATTATAAATCTAGGATTATATTATCACTCATCATGATCAAGCATATTATTATTAAAAATAATAAACAATTAAAATAACACATAAATGACATAATCAAGTCCTCTCAACTAGCGATGGCAACGGGGCGGGGCGATGACGGGTTTCACTATCCCATACCCATCCCCGTAAGAAAAATTCATCCTCATCCTCATACTCAAACCCAATGGGTATCAAACTTTTATCCCATCCCCATCCCCACCGGGTAACGGGTATAATCTCGTACCCATACCCGTACCCGTTTTCTTACTATTTTAATATTAATTTTAATTAATTTTTATAAAATAATAAAAAATTACGGTAAAGGAAACATAATATTATCAAATATTCAATATTAGGAGTATGGTTGTTTCTTCGATATCAAATACTTTGAAATAAATTATAATTGTTTACATTTTAGATTAGAATATCAAATAAAATTTAATGAGAACCAAAACATTTATTAAATTTGCAAACATTAATGAAACCTAGTTGATAAATTTTAAAAATATATTTTTTTAAATATAAAAGGAAAAAATATTTTTAAAAAAATATAAAAGGAAAAAAATATTTAAATTAAAATATATTTTAAATGTTTGTTTACTTCAATTTTTTAAATTATAATGAATCTATTTTTTATACACTAATAAAAGTTATAATACATCACTTGATTAAAATGACGCAAAGAACAAATAATAAATATAATAATAAAATTTTAATATAGATTTTGTATCTTTTGAACCACAACATATGTTGGGTGGTGGTAAAAAAATATTTATGGCAATTACATTAAATTTTTATATTGTAGTGAATAAAAATTATTTATACAATTATAGTGAAAAAATTAAAGTATGATTGTAATGAGTTAGAAAATAAAAAATAATTAGATAAAATTTATCGAAATAGTATTCTACATGATGAAAATAAAAAAAATAAAAAAATTAATAAATTAACAAATGTGTGTCTTATAAAACAATTTGGAGACTCAATGTGTGTCTTATAAAACAAAATAAACTTAATCTTATTCAAATATCAACATATATACTCAATGGTTGAGAAATAACAAATTTTTTTTAGCGAAATAAAAGAATTATTCAAATGAAACAAAAATTAATAATAATAAGTAATTTTTTTTATATTACCTTGTAAATGAAATGTTTATGCTATTAAACACTTAAATTGAGAGTATTAAACATTCTCAGGTGAAAGGAAAATATACAATAAATAAAAATATTAAAAAATAATAGAAATATTC
>Ga0214543_1004350_pt1 | contig 26942 bp, 10 predicted proteins | sample CNSS2metaG_FD_160094 | JGI IMG/M metagenome (GOLD analysis project Ga0214543, IMG submission 160094) | Root nodule microbial communities from cowpea collected in UCLA plant growth center, Los Angeles, California, USA - CNSS2 | ecosystem: Host-associated > Plants > Roots > Nodule | place: USA... | reverse complement strand
CTATTATTTTTAAAAACAATTTTTTTTTTTTTTTTTTTTTTTTTTTTTTTTTATTACAAAAAAAAAAAAAAAAAAAAAAAAAAAGGATATTTTGATGTTGGCATCTTTTTGTTTATCTTTTTGGGTTTTTGACGAAGAGAAAGAAAAGGACGAAAGTGTTAAAGGGTGTGAATGAAAATTACAGAAATGCACCGGTGTGGCACAACCTACCAAGTCTACCACATTTGCTGCAAATTGAAAAGGTTGGTGAAAGTGAAAGAAGAGAAATGAATTGTAGCAAAAGTGAGAGAAAGAGAATGTGTGTGAAGTGAAGGGTGAATTTATTTTCGTGATGATTTCGTTATAATAGCATGAAGAATCATTCCCACATCTGTGCTCACGCACATATCCTAATCTTTTTCTTTTCTCTGTTGTTGTTTTCTTTTCCCTCGCAAATTGGGACTTACCTTTCAAACCCAAATCATTCCCCTTTGAAAAATTGTCTCCATGACCATGAAACCAAAACTTGCATGCATAAACAATGTGAGCAAAAAACCTTGTACGAGCATGGGAAATATGCGGTGCATACAACAAACGCACCATTATTTGGTCATTCGGGGCAATAAAGCTTAACCCAAAATAAAAGGTGGAAAAGAGATGCTTTGACCGACCAAAATAAGAATAGATAGACAACAAGAAAAATAGAGACACAGCTATTTATCAACTCTTCTGTAAGATTGCTTCTGGTTTCGGAAGAGTAACGCAAAATGGATATTTATTATTTTATAGTATTTATTACATAATAAAAATAAAATACCAATTTCACATCTCATAATTATGTTAGTAAGAAGTAGATTTTTAAGTTTCAAACATGATTCTCTTAAAATAGGTTTTGGATCATTTGGTACAACAAAAATTGGATTAATCAACCTTAAAAAAAATTTTAATATAAGTTTTTCACTTATTTATATATTATAAATATATCTTATTTCTATGTTATAGGAGATATGCAACAATCGTATTTTATAAATATTTCCAAAACTTACCATCTCTGTATAAGATAAAATTTAACAATCAAATAAACTCTACAATAAAGTAAGTTTAAATCTTATTGTAGAAGTTATTTTTGTAATGATGAGGAAAATATAAATTTTAAGTATAAATTGTATTACCTCCCATTGTTATTACATTATTAGACTCTTATCAGAATACATATAAATTTAGTTTCACCTTTGAACTATTGAGTTAGATTAAAGTTTATTTTAAGTAACTTATTCAAAAAAATAAAATAAGATTTCATAATTAACTATAAGTTTTGAAAATATAAGTGAATATCACTGTATAATTTTTTAAAATTTTTAAAAGTTATATAAAATATAATTTAACAAAAGATTGAAGTAGTTTCTTATTATAACATAAAAACAAGGGATTTAATTATGCTTATGTAGCACTTTCAAGTGAAATATAATTAGATTCACTTATAAAAGAAAAAACAATAACACATATGAATGAAAAAAAATACTAACGTAAATTAAAACGTTCACATGTAATCCTAAGAAAATTTCCAACTATATACCCTATTTATAAGTTGTGAATGTATAGTAGCTTGTGGAATGTTGCATATGGTGTGACGAACTTAATGAGACCAATTTCTCTGGGTGGTCTGAAGAAGGATTCATTAGGAAAATACATTATCTCCGTACTTTTTACATGTTTACACAGCGCATATTTGTGATGTTTGATCCCAATCATCTTTTAGTTTAAAAGGATTATTTCGTCACCGACAACTTTATTCACATAATTTTGTTGAAAAAAATGTAAATAAAATATTTAATTAGTTTAATGGTATTCAATTTCATTCAGATATGTCAGTTTGATAGTTTTAATTTTTGAAAAATTTCTTAATCAGGTCTTTTTCAGACCAAAATTATTAAAGTCGTTAACTTAATTCATGACTTTTACTACTAAATTTTAATATAAATATCAATACTTAATTTTGTAAGTCATTTTAAATATCAATATCATTAACGATGTTAATATTTTTTTACTGAAAATGACTTAATTGATGCATATTTTCAAAAGTTATGACTCAATTGACATATTTTTAAAAACGAGTAACTAACTGACATATTTATATAAAAGTAGATACCATCCGACTAATTAATTCTAAAAAAAAATTCAGTATATAAATGATGGCATGCTTAGTTTCTTTTTCATTTCTTAGAAAATAAACTAAAAGACATGTATTTGAAATGCAAGTTTAGAATAAAAATATTATGCAGTTAAAATTTGTTTTGGGGAGCTTAGGCTCATGATTCCTGGAATATTTGGGAGTTTATGAGAGACCTACTTTTCCACTTTTTGTCTAAAGTAGGTGTTGACTACACACACTGAGACAAAGGGCAAAAGTAAAGGATTTACCTGTTAATTTAGCGTTTTGGTTATCATCATAGCCGTCTATTTGAAGAGCATGACTACTCTGTAAGTACCTCACGGAAACCAAACTTTTACTTCAAAAATGTTGCCCAAATTCTTATCTACAAAATTATAATTGTTAGAAAAAACACTTTGTTTCAGAACTCATCAAAAAGATGAAAAAATTATGTGACTATTAATTATTCGATCATTGCACAACGAAGGAAGGAACGATAAACCTATGTTTCAAACAAAGTTATGTTTATCTGGTTTTGTATGGAAAACTAAGCTAATCAAATTATTTTTCTTATATGAAGTACTTTTATTTTACTTTACATATTGTAATTCGTTAAACAAATTATGAAATCTTGTGCTGATGTCTTCTTTCCCTCGATTAACTTTTATACAATTGCATATTGAATTTTCTAATTGATTTTTTTTATTGTATTCTCGTACAGGCATCGTTTTTTAAGTTTTAAAATATAATAAATAAAAACATTAAACTATAAATATTAAACAGTTTTGAAGGCATAAAACATAACATTGTAGAAAACACCCAGAGTTGTTAACATAAAATGTTAAAAGATATATGTAAGCTAACCCTATAAATCACAAATAGATAGATTTAAAATATAAGTCTGTATTAACAGAGTCACAAACTCACAATCTTACGGCTAAATGTATTAAGAGTTTGTTAAATAAAAAATTAAAGTATAAAATGGAGTGTGATTTGGTAAATATATTTGCATTTTGTTAAGCCGAATGAACAAATGGTAAATGTATAGTGTCAAGTTGAAAATGTTGACGAGTAAAATGATCATCTATTTCAACATGTTTAGTTCAATCGTAAAAAACAGAGTTGAAACAATACGAATAACACTTTTATTGTTACATTGTAAAGATGTAAGATTTTTTAAATAGACACCCATATTTACATGTAACATACACAATGAGATAATCTCACAGGTAGTCAAAGTCACAATAAGTATGTTACATATACACATAAAGCTAACCCTAAAAGACACAAATAAATGGACCTTAAATATGGATCTATGCTAACATACATCACTAAAAGAATCCATTAAAGAATCAGAACTCCTAAATAATCAGAACTCCTATGTATTCTAAGAGTGAGACCTCTATTTTCATCTTAAATTTGCTAAATAAAAAAGTAAACATTGTTAAATTTAAAAATTTTGTTTTAACAAAAAAATCTTGATATCATTAAAACGTCAAAAAAAATTTAAAATATGGTATAGTATTTATTTTCACTTCTTTTACATCTTGACACATTTGATAAATTGTTTTTAAAAGGTTTAAATTTTCGGTTAGTTACCGTTTTTGTCTGAAAATCTTAATTAGGTCATCAAAACTTTTGTAGTCTTAATTTGTTCCTTATTTTTTAAAATGTATTGTAATTTTTCAGTTTCTATTAGTAAAGTACGAACAACGTTAACTAAAGTTTCATGTATTAGTTCGTGCTTTTTTTTTATATATATATATATATATATATATATATATATATTTAAAAAAGAAACATGTGTCACGTGATAGAAGAAGTGTGATGTGACAGTGAAAGTGTCACATATCACTTTTTGGACAAGTGTAATGTAAAAAATGTTAATTTAGTCCTATATTTGTTATTCAATTTCAATTTAGTCTCAATTATTTTTATTATAAACAATTTGATATCTCTCAAAATTGATATCAAATTTAACTTATATATAAATGTTATAATGATATTTTTATTAAAATAGATATCTTTAAAAAGATTATATTTATTTAAATTTATATTTTAGATTGAACTTTATTCAAATTTTTTTAAAGTATTTATGTATCAATAAATTTTATACAAATGTTAGAGCTGATTTAAAAATAACAATTTTATAAATTTCCAATCTAAAATTTTGAAACAATTTTATAAAATTTTTAAATAAATATATTTACTTAAAATTTTAAAACAAAATTTAAATAAATTTCACTATAAAATATAAATTTAAATAAAGATTAAATATTGTTAAAAATATGAATTTTAATAAAAATATTACTATAAAAATTATATAAAAGTTAAATTTGATTTTAATTTGAAAAAATCTGAATTTTTCAATTTAAAAAAAAAGGACTAACTAATACATAATACATCTATTAATATTATTAGTACTTTATTAACAGAAAGAACCATATCGTAACACATTTTAAAAAATCAAAATAAAATCAAAATTAAAAAAAAATTATATCATATTTGAGAATTTTGAAAATAGGAGGACTAACCGTAAATTTAATCCTCTTTAAAAGCAGAAGTAAGATTTTATTTGGTGGAAGGAACCAAAAAAAGGAAAAGTTTTTAAAAATGCCGTGATGTATGTTACACTTTTTGACTTTTTTCTATTTACCGTCGAATAATAGATTGGCTGTAACATTTTTTTTCCATTATTTTCTACAAAATAAATATTTATTTTTATTTGTTTTGTTTCTTTTATTCTCTTCAAAAATTGGGTGTGTTTTTTTATTATCACAACGCAAGTCTGGTTCTAAAATTTTAAACTATACGCTGAGATGAATGATTAAGTTATTAAAGAAGGATATTTTATACTTTGATGATACATCGCAAAAATTAAATATTTTGCAATCTGTTGGATAAATTTGAAACATCGAAAGGGAAAGTATTGTATAGTAAGGCATTGAGTTGTGAAATATTGAATCTGGCTTTGTTTAAATTAAGTCTTTAATTTTAAATACGTGGATATAATTTTTTAATTAAATTTATTTAATATTATTTTGAAACATATTTGAAATTTCTAATAAATTTAATCAAATTTAATTAAAAAATTAATTTTACATATTTTAAAAATTCGAAGATTAAGATGAAAATTTTGAAAAAGTTAATTATAATTTTAACTGAAATTAAAAAAAAAAATTAAGCGAAGATTGTATGCATAGTATAGTAAGAATGGTAAGAATGGTAAATGTGTGTGTTTGTGTGTGAGTAGTTGTGGGAATTTTGACATTGAGAAGTGTGGAAGGAAAAATAAAAGCAGCGAAGGATAATTTAGATTGAAAGAGGTGAGAGATGAAATGACCCACCAAATATCCACAGTGCCCGATGGGTTGTTACCCATTCACACTGCATCACTAATCTGTCCTTTTTCTTCCATTATTATTTATCATTCAAAACCAAACTGCTGCAGTTTTTGTTTACTAAAATAAAACAATTTTTGAAATTAGAGTTATTGTACTGTGCGTGAAGTGACTGCATGGGCAGATAGGTCCTTCCTGTCAAATCTATCTCTAGCTACGTTCTCTGTCACAGTAAAAGTTAAATCGGTAAATAAAAGGGTTTTGCTGTGAGTTTTTGGTTATCCAAGACTTCTCAATCCTCAATTCTCAATCCTTTCCCATTTCACACTGTGCCCATTTCATGTCATGCTCACTCACTAGATTCAGCTACATAGCTACCTCCTCACACGCTTTCAACTTCACAGACACGCTCAGAACAGAACCCAACCAAAATACTTATATCTTCCTCACATTTACATTCCCACCTCTTTCCCTTCACTCTTCTCGAGATTCTCGCTATTGCATTATCTTGCGCCCTCCTTCTGGGTTTAAGATAGGGTTTAACGAGGGAGAGTGGTAATATAGTAACTCGTAGAAACTAGAAAGAGCTTTTAAGAAAAGAAAAAAAAGAAAGAGAGAGAGAGTTCTGGTGTGGAGGCAAACCAAAAGACGTGGTCTTTCTCATTGATATTTACACAGATCCCTATGGAATGAAGTGGGTGCTCCCCATTCTTCGCTTGCCGAGAATTCATTCTTTTTGCTTAGTTTAAAGAGACCAGTTTTGTTACCTTCGGAGAGAGACAGATTTTGGGTGAGCTCGGTTGGTAGAGGAGAAAAAAACTTAGCATCGTTGTTGTTGTAGCAAAGGAGGCAAGAGTGTTTCTTCGTTCAAGACGATGATTATTTTATTTGGCAAGCAATGATTGCCTCGCATTCCTTCTTCACAGTGTAGAGACTCCAAACCTTTTCGGGTGACTAAAAAGAAAGAAAACGAAAGCAGGAAGATGAAGGGCATGGACGAGAGGAACACCGATGATGGAAGCAATCATAACTGGTTGGGGTTCTCTCTCTCACCCCACATGAACTTGGAGGTTACTTCAGCAGCCACTGTTCCCAACCCCACTGTTCCGACAACCTTCTACATGTCCTCCCCTCACATTTCCACCTCAGGAATCTGTTACGGTGTCGGGGGAAATGGTAACTTCCATTCTCCTCTTACCGTTATGCCTATCAAGTCTGATGGGTCGCTTTGTATCTTGGAAGCTCTCAATAGATCACAATCGCAAGGTTGGCTTTCGTTTTCATTCTCATCTGTTTTCTCCATAACATAATATTTTGTAAAGTTACTTTATTTTGTCATGTATGTTTGTTTAATAACTACTACCCTGTGACTTTGGTTCCATTATTGAAGTGATGACACAAAATTCTACGCCTAAATTGGAGGACTTTCTTGGTGGTGCAACTATGGGAACTCACGAATATGGGAGCCACGAGAGAGGGGCAAATGCAATGGCTCTGAGTCTAGACAGCATCTACTACAGCACCCAAAATGCTCAGGCACAACCCAACAGAGACACACTCTCAGAACCCTTCAGGCAACAAGGGCAAATGAACGTCCAAACGCACCCTTATTACTCAGGACTTGGGTGCCACGGGATGTATCAAGCACAGATAGAGGATGAAGCAACGAAGGAAGCACACGCTTTAGTTTGCAGCTCCCTGATGCCTCAAATGACAGAAGATAGTTTGAAAAACTGGGTTGCTTCAAGGGAATATTCAACTCATCAGCAGGTTTTGGAGCAGCAAATGAACTGTGGAATGGGGAATGAGAGAAGTGGCGTGTCTCTTGGAACTGTGGGGTGTGGCGAGTTACAGTCACTGAGTTTATCTATGAGTCCTGGTTCTCAGTCTAGTTGTGTCACTGCACCTTCTGGGCCTGATTCTGTGGCTGTGGATGCAAAGAAGAGAGGGCATGTAAAGTTGGGTCAAAAGCAACCAGTGCACAGGAAATCTATCGACACATTTGGCCAGAGAACCTCTCAGTATAGAGGTGTCACCAGGTTGGTTTTGAATCTTTCTTCATTTGTGTAATTTCTTACCGAATTTGTTTTCTTTGTCTAATATAATATTTTGTAATGAATATTGTTAATTGAATCCTTGTGATTGTTTTCCAACAGGCATAGATGGACTGGTAGGTATGAAGCGCATTTGTGGGATAATAGTTGCAAGAAGGAAGGGCAGACTCGGAAAGGAAGACAAGGTTAGTGAGGAAGAATGGTGTAGTGGTTGACATTTTTATTATTTTTTTGGAAGTATTCTTCTCCATTAAATTTTTTTGGTCCCTAATCTGACATGTGCCCACTAACTTGTGTAATGTTTTTGATCTTTATCCCTGACGATTAAATCGAATTTTGCATGTGGCAGTATATTTGGGTAACTTCTCACCCCCTCTTAAATTTTTTTCTTTTTTAACACTCTTGCCACTGTTTCTATTGTTTACGTGGTCAAATTTGGTTTTGATCTTAGGGGGTTACGATATGGAAGAGAAAGCTGCAAGAGCCTATGATCTCGCGGCTCTTAAGTACTGGGGACCTTCCACGCATATAAACTTTTCGGTATATTATGTTTTTTGAAACTGTTTTTGCTTCATTAGAATCTTGTGTTCCTCCGAATCTCACTCTCTTTTGGTTCGTTTTGGCAGATTGAAAATTACCATGTTGAACTGGAAGAAATGAAGAGCATGAGCAGGCAAGAATACGTTGCACACTTAAGAAGGTACACATCGAATAATTAACAATTATGTGGGCAAAAGCTACCAATTATTATGTGATAATATCATGATGACAGAATATTTATTTGCTTTGCAGAAAAAGCAGTGGATTTTCAAGGGGTGCTTCAATATACCGAGGGGTCACAAGGTTCGTGTGGTTCTCTTGAACCCCACCCTCCTTTTTTTTTCACTTCTCTTTGGAAAAATCAAGTTAAGTTTTTATCTTTTTTGTGTTATGCAGGCACCACCAACATGGAAGATGGCAAGCAAGGATAGGTAGAGTTGCTGGGAACAAGGACCTATACCTTGGGACATTCAGTAAGTCCTAAATTACTGTCAATTCCTAATTAAAATGGGGTGTGTGATATTAACATTTGTATTAGATACAAATAATACAATTACTGCTAAATTACTGTCAGTAAGTCCTTTATTTGATTTCTGTTGCAATCTCTCTTTTCCCAAACACCGGTGACTATTAGTGCTTTTATAAGGCTGACCAACCGCAACTTTGAACGCAACGTGCCACTTTTTTTAAGGCTGTTACTCTCGCTGATAAAAATATGATAGAGAGGAAAAAGGGTATCTTCACAAGAATACGTTTTGAGGAAAGTTCAAATTTTTGCAAGTGCCCTTTCCATTTTTAAAGTTTTTAATTAAACGGGTGTTGATTTTTTCTTTCAGGCACACAGGAGGAAGCAGCAGAAGCATACGATGTAGCCGCAATCAAATTTCGCGGCGCAAATGCAGTGACGAACTTTGACATTTCAAGATACGATGTGGAGAGAATCATGGCGAGTATCAATCTTCTGGCCGGTGAGCTCGCCAGGAGAAATAAAGATAATGATCCAAGAAACGAGGCGAGGGATTGCGGTATGAAAAACAATAACAATAACAAGGGTGTGATGACAAGTGAAGGTAGAAACAGCAACGAAAAGGATTCGGAGTGGAAAATGGTTTTGTTTAATGAGGGTTCGCAGCAGCAGCAACAGTCAAATGGCAGTGAGGAAAAAATAATGAAGTGCGGAAATTATAGAAACAGTGCATTTTCTGGGGCCCTACAAGATCTCATTGGGATTGATTCGGTGGAGGAGTGTGGGAAAATTGGGACTCATTTTTCAAACGCGTCCTCGCTGGTGACCAGTTTAAGCAGCTCGAGAGAGGGTAGTCCTGAGAAAACGGGTCCCTCGCTTCTGTTTCCAAAGCCCTCCATGGAAACAAAGATTGTGAACCCCATTAGTACCAGTGTTACGTCTTGGTTACCCTCACCAACGGTTCAAATGAGGCCACCTCCTGCTATTTCTTTGTCTCACTTGCCAGTTTTTGCTGCTTGGACTGATACTTAAGAAAGATAGATCCTTTTCACTTTTCACATTATGCGCTATTGCTGCCAAAATTCCACTCTTTCGCTTTCTTTTAATTCAGAGTCTTTTTTCTTTTTCCATCTTAATACCAAACTGGTTTTTTGTCTGTTTTCTTACACTCCCATGTGTGGTTAATAACAAATGGGTGGAAATATCAATTATAATTTAGCACACCAACATTAAAGCAGTAAAATTTAATAAACTAAGGAAAAAAAAAACATAGTTTAGCCATGTTATGTTATATCATGCATGCAGTGGCAAGAAATGGGTGATGAAAGGAAAAGTGGATTTTGAGGTGAGTGGAGGAATTTGGGGGAATTAATGGAAGGCATGTTGGGGCCACCTATCTGTCATCTTTATGTAACAAGTTTAGCATGGGCTTTACATACATAGCCTTTTGGCTATATGTTGGAATAGAAATATTCATATTTGAGAGAAAGAGAAAGGATTAATTGAATTGGGAACTAATGATTAAATTTCGTGAAATGATGTTTGGCAAAATGGAAGTGGCGTTGCATTATTGAACTTTCATTTTGGAGTTGCATCTTTTCTTTTCTAGGTCCTCCTAAGTACAGAATGAGCTCGATGTTACCCAATAATGCAATGAGACCACTACTTTGACCACATTATCTCGTTTTGTTGCTAATGTGTTCCTCATTCTGGATAATACAATCATTGCACAAACCCTTCTTATCTCACCTTTCTTCATAGGCACCTAATAATATTTCTCCATTTCGCTATTCAAAAAGAAAAGGTGCATGAAAAGTTCTTGTTGGTTACATTCTCATAATTACATGGGCACACCACTAATTTATTTATTTATTATTATAAAGAAAAGGTTATAGCTTTTTTTGTCATTCCAATTGCCGAAATCCAGAGAGGGATATTTGTAACTAAAAGCGATTTCATGTCTTGATGTGATGCTTTGGAGCCTTAATACACAAGTTGAGTCCATGTTGTTATGAGTGTTTTCCCACGTGTGTGATTGTGTTTTAGTCTCCCTCGTGTGTAAGTATTTGTGGTTGATTGCAATACTGTTCTTGATTCTTGACCATATATAACATGGAACGACAACGAGGAATCAGTGCCGGGAAACCTGGAAGTTGGGAATAGCTGTTCCTTTGCATGCTCTTTGGTAATCAGTTTATAATCCCAATTATTTTATAATCACTCTTTAACAACACAAAACGACACCTTCTTGTGATTCATCTAAGATATTAGTTACCAAGTTAAGGAACATAGTAGTGATTTCCTGTGATAATAGCTCTGTAGATAAAAAATTAATTTCAGACACGACATGAGTGCTTAAACAAATTCACTTAAGTCTATACCATATGGTTAAAAAAATTCACAAAATTTTATCAAATCTATTTTTACAAATCTTTTTCTTAAACATAAATAATCATAAGTTAAGAATTGGTTTTAGTAATATGAATTCATTAATTGGTTTTACTATTCACTAAATGATTTGTTTGAGAAATGGTGGAGCATGGCAAATAGAGGATTAGGTAAACAAAGTAATCTGTACTCATACCTTTGGACAGAGTAAATAGTTAATTAAAACACAAAATAATAAACATGGCATGTTTCAAACAATACTTCTTTGGGACTGGTAATTGCATCCAGCAAATGTACAAGGAGCATCATTAAATCATAATTTATGGTAGGGTGCCGTCCATCAACATCATTAAATAATAATTTACTTTTTTTCCTAAGACAAAATGCATATTTAACAGGGTTGTCAATTAACCAAATTCAATCCTCAGAATTACTAACACTGTTCACATGAATTTAAGAAGGAGAAATGACAATTATTTTTTTATCTATCATTTCAATTTTGAAAAATTTAAAAAGAAGTAGACGAGAATTTATAATTTTTAGATTACGTTGATTAGAATGTTTTGCAAGACCTTGTTGTTATTCACTTGTCTTTATTTACAGGGTGATATATAATAGTATATTTATCTTCTCTTAGGAACTACAAAAGTGAGTTTTTTCTTTACCTGAAAAAACCAAACAAATTTTCCTTCCCTCCCCTTTTTTAAATGTTCTCCGCACCCATTCCCTCGATTCAACCAAAGGTATTGAGCAATTTTAGTTATACCTTGTTTTACTTGGCATTTAGTAAGTATGCCCAAACTCGTGTTCTTCCACTTTTAACATGATTTGGGATTAAATAAAATTGTTTTAAAGATCATTTGATGAACAATGATTTTAGTCATATCTAATTGTTCTTACCGAATTTTTCGTTTAATTGAATTTTGTTTACCGAATAATGTAATTGTACATTTTCTCATTAATGAACTATTTCCACGATTTAAAATTTGGCCTATTTGTTTACTTGAGGTGAGATAATGATATTATGATTTCTAATTATTTACTTTCATTATTTTTTTTAAGGTGGTTTAGTATGAGTTATTAATTAATATATCACTATTTTTTTCTTTAAAAGAATCAATGATTTACATTAATTTTATGTAAGAAAGTAAAAGATGAGAGTAAAAAGTTGAGAGTTATAATATAATTTTTCTTTCAGATATATAAAGATGTGTGGCAAAAAAAAGAAGGTATAATTAATTTCGTGTTATCTTTTGTGTACCCAAATTAATGTGTGCGGAACAGAAAAGAGATCTTTGGTGTGAGAAAGGAAAAGCAAGAATGTCTAAAACTGATGCACAGCAAGAAGTAGATTGCACCAAAAGCAAAAGGCTAAACCAGAATAAGAATATTGATGGTCAAAAAGCTGGCTAGTGTTGTGAAAAAGAATGGAAAGTAAAAGATGTACCTCACTCTCCACACAGGAAAAAAAAAAGTAAGATCCACTTCAGTTTTATTGTTTTTCTTTCTATCCATAGAAATTAGTCAACAAATATGATTACAAATCTAATTGTTGTGGACAGCTTAAGCAAACAAACACGAAAAAAAGAAAAAAACTTTGACGTAGGACAACTCTGGAAAAGTAATTGCACATGAGCTTGATTATGGTGGCAGTTTATAAAAATTTGAAGAAAAATTGAGGATTATGTACGTCCATTGTTGCATTGAAGACATTGAAAGGACTTGACGATAGGATATGAAATTAAAGAACATGAATGCGGTAGGTATGAATTCAAAATGAGTATAATTAAAGTTGAATAACAAGGCACACAGAAAATAAAGATGAAGCTAGTTAGCACGTAGCATGTTTCATTTTAGACAAGGTGTGAAGGCATACATAGGTCAAAACCAACGGTTCATGAGCTTCCCTTTGAGTTTAAGCTATTCCTTATCCTTTTCTAATTTATCCTATAGTCAAAAACATTTGCATGATTTAAGGCTGCTAGTTCTTCTGTGACATCCTTTCAATAAAGCTGCACAGTGTTCCTTCCTTCTAATATTTCACACCTCAATGCGATTCTTTTAATACATGCTTTGAAAAGTAAGACTAAATAGATGGTTAAAGTAAAATAATAAATTTAATAAATAACAAATTTTTTTATATAGATTTTAACTCATAACTTTAATATTATGTTAATAAATTTTAAGTCTAACTTAATATCATAAAACAAATTTATAAGATGGAAATTTATACTCACTCATATATTATAAATTAACCTTTTTATTAATCAATGTGTAACTTTTAACACTCATTCTATTTAACCCAAAAACTTTATTATATATATATATATATATATATATATATATATATTCCGGTACTTTCAATAAATTTTATATTGTTTAAGAGTCGAGGTCAAACATAATTTAAATATTTTTATTTCTTTCTACCCAGGTGTCTTTTAAGGACAAAAACATGAGTCAGGTTGGAACATTGACGTCTATTATGGAGACGATGACGACAACTCCCCTTGTCCTCGACTAGGACTTGTCTCATATTGCTTAGAAATTGAAATCAAACACAGGTTAAATACTATTATCTATTTCCATTATCTGAGGCATGGAGACGTACTTGAATCATGGAGCAATTTTTTAATTGATGAAGCTTATTTTATGTTCCTAAATTTTTTACTTATGGTTGGTTACTGCAGATACGTGTATGGATAAACTTAAATGTTTACCAGGTGTAAGGTCCCCCCAAATATAGATACAGAGATACAAAACAGGTGCATGCATTGTAACAGAGATGGTCCCCAAAACATGGTGTAGCCTTATCTTTTTTTACAACTTGATTGAAACACCAAATTAGATGTCGTATTCTTCAATAATAGGACTGTAGGGGGACCAAAATATAACGTTGTGAATGTTTTTGTGGCATTACTGAAAGAGAGAGCATAATGTGTGTCTCCTATGGACAAGCCATGTTTCTTCCAGGGAGGCCTATAATAATACTATAACACTGTTACACTCACTGGCTCATTCTTCCAAACCTCTCATCTCGTCTCAATTTGGTCTCTTCTTTCTCATGTTTTACGATGGCTCTCTGGAAATGGCAGCACACAATGAAATACCTACGTTTTTTTCCCATACATTGTGGTGCTACATCAATCTGTTTCTTTTCATAATGTTTTTGTTGTACCATGTTTTGTCCAATAGGAGAATTGGGATCTTGTGTTTCTGTGAAATTAAATAACACATACCATATAAGAACATAAGTACGCAAACAAAAGTGGAAAATCAAATAAACATAAACTGTGAAGTTAGATAGATATAGGGAATGACAGTAACAATTCCTTTTTAAGTCAAAACACTTTTTATTCTCCTTTAATATCTGCTTAAAATGAAAGTTCAATGGAAAAAAAATCCAAACTGCTTTACATTTTAAGTAAAAAGGAAACCCATTTTAAAAAAATTAATTAAATATAGTTATTTTTTATTTGTTTGATTACGAATACTTTACTTTATATTTTATATTTTTAATTATACACTTAATATTACAAAATTAATTTTTATAGCAATAAACAACTTTTTAATTGTATTGATTTTTTATTATCATAACAAAATACACACTTGTTAGACAGTTTATGATGGCAGTATTAGTAGTTAAAGTGATCAAGAACAGAAAAAAAAAACGCGGGAAACCATAGATAGATGTCAGCGTCAAGGATCTGAGTAAGAATCTTGTGCTACTGACACAATTGCCTCGTGATCTCGTTATTGTTCGGGCATGGTTGTTGTTCCTTGTACTATTTTTTTAAGAATATATTTTAATATCAGTGAAAACGTATACATAAAAAAAGAAATATAATATATAAAGATGTTATTTGTCTTGAGAAAAAACAAAGTATAGTTACGAATAATCTGACCGTAATTTTACCAATCATACACCCATTAAACATGTTTTCTTTGTCTGTGTTGAGATGAAAGCGTCTCAACAAATTTTCATTAGTAAGTGCTTTGAAATTAATACTTTCCTAAGGTTTTATGCGGTTGCTAGTTATTTATGCTAAGTATGCATATGATTTACAAAATAATAAAAAGTTAGTTAAGAAGTCATTCTCTGTAATTTCTTAAGTGTTAGAAATTTAAGTGTGAGTCTAAGTCTCACATTGGATATAAATAAAAAAGTTTAGCATTATACAAGGATAAAGACCTATAAATCATTGTCTTAAGATTTTTGGTTGAAAATGGTGTCAATAACTTATGTGATTGGATTTAGGTCTTATTGGTGTTGTATCTCTTCGGTGATACCTCTCCTTAATCAAGACAACATTAGGTTTCACAATCTGAATTTCAGTCAATAATCATAATTTCTTTTAACCTAGGCTGTTCACTACAGCTGTTATTGAAAATATAATTTACAAGGAGATGTAATTATTGATAGATAAAGATTAAAACTTTTATGATGGTTTCATGTGGAGGAGACCAATTGTTTAATATGTATAGTATATCAGGTGTTGACATTTTTCTTTACTCCCGAAAGAATCGTCCATTACATACAATGTTATGTGATGTGTAATTCCACTATAAACAAACATATGTCCAAATCACAATTCAAACCATAATTGGTGACATTATTTAATATTTTCAAAATGTCCAATATTTTCCAAATTAAAAGGGTGTAGGTCACACCGCTTAACTTTCTGTACCTAAAAAATATTGCCATTTGGAGAAAAACCTTTCATTACGAAATGTGGCTGAAGATTTATTTATTTATTTATTTATTAGGTGTTGGAAAGAAATTCTCAGATAACAAATATCTTCATATTTTTATAGTGATAGTGGGCCTTCAAATGCGAAGCCCATAACTGTGTTAAACTCCATAAGTTCGTCAATTGAAATAAAAAGTCCACTTAGAAATGACCCCAAAATCAACTGGATTCGACCTAAAGAAAATGGGCTTGCCCCACAAGAAACAAAAATTGGTGAGTATACATGTAAGCGTTTGTGTAAAGCTTTTGTGTAATTTAATTTAATTTTTTTTGCATAGTTATGAATTTTTTGAGAGAAATTCTATTGGAAACAAATTTTAATAACCCACTTTCAAGAGTAGTGGAAAATGAAATTCCTCGTTATTCTTTACTGCCTAAACAATCAAGTTCCCATTTAATGGTGTAATAAGATGTTTGTCTCTTTATTATCAAATGTAACTCATGACATTAATATGGCTAATATCGTGTAATAAAATAAATAAGCAACGTTTAAAAGCAATACACAGTTGACAAAAGTGCGCATATAATTAAATCGAATACATACTAATCAATTGAATTTTCCATCACTAATATTAGGACAATTTTTAGTTAAAAAATGCAATTAAGAAAAAAGAAAAAAATAACTTAAAACATAATAGAATGTGTTAAAGATGTATATTGATTCATTTTCATCCACTTCATTTTTAAGATTGTAATACATCACAAACGATAGCCCTAGAAAGAGGCTCAAGGATTGTTACACCCTTAATTCTTAAAATGAAGTGTCAAGCCTCTTCAAAAGAATTTCGGAAACCTCAACAAATCTCAAACATAGATCCCATTACGTAGAGCTTCAATTATAAAAGATTAAGTTTTCGTATTATTAAAATAATGGATTTTAAAAATGTGTCTCTGATCCCAAGTATTGAAAAATATTCAATTATATTTTATTTAGAGTATTCAAATACCTGACATAGCTACACATGTATAAGATTTTTTTGCAGTAACTGAAAATTTGACTTGGTATCTACTGAAGTTTTAGAATATACTTCGCACAGTAAAAAGATAACGCACTGAACACAATCATGAGCTTTCACAACTCATTGAAGGATTGTCAGGGATTTCATGATTTGTTCGTTTTCTCAGAATTCACCGCAAGAGTTTGTTTGGTATGTGATTTAGAAACAACTCTGATGGGTTTATCTTTTTAGAAGAACAAGTTCTCAACCAGATATAGCCAATTTATTCTTCTAAGAATGGGAGAAAGAAAAAACACTTTAGCTTCGAGAACACATGAAGAACTACTGAAGAAAAGGGAATTAGTTTTGGTTTGGTTAAGCCAATGAGTTTATCACGTTCCTTATCCATGTCCAGTTTATGGTCTGGAAGATTCTCTTTGAAGGAAGAAAAATAAGTATCTAGTCACTGACCAAAAGATTTTATTCCTTTTGCTTTCTGTCAATGCCACAATACCAAGTGTCTTCTTCTTTACTCTATCCTTCTATCGCTTCTATAAAGCTGCCAAATTTAGTTCCTGTTTAGTCCTGCAACATATCTCTCGTGTCTACGCAGTACTCAAAATTCACTTTTCCTTTAATCTTAAATGCACCTGTTTATTTTCAACTCTAGTGTAATCTGGATTATATATACCACCTTCGAAACTTAGATACATTTGTAGTTACATTCTTAGACCTAGGTGTTTGGTGGTCTTCAACATGCACTGGTGTATCAAAGTGTTCATGGATATGCCTTCAGGCATTGCTGATCCTTTTCTTGCTTCTTCTTCTTGGATCCACTTGTTCCGTTGGAGGCTCTGCAGTGGTTTCAGAAAGGGTATCAGCATCTTAACATAAATGCTTGTTACTAGAAACCAAATTCTTTTATTGATAATTTGGAATGGAAACATATTTTGTTTGCAGGTAAGGAGGGAAAAGATTGGTTTTTTCAGAACTATTTTCAAGGGTGCGACAAGGTCTTTCGAGATGATTGTGTTTGTCATGATTTCTAATATTGGAATGCTGATTTCTTGTATTATTGGACTTCAGATATGAAAATGCTGGTGCTTTTGCTTTAAACCCTATCAGTTATAGTCTTACAAATACTAGCTTTTCTATATTTCGACCAAATGTAAGTGAAGTGAAGTTCTTAACAGATTAAGCCTTTTAGCTTCACTGAAATCTTAGTATAAAGTTGGTATTTAACTTCATTTATTTCTTTATCACTGTACCGAAATCTTGGAGGCTTCAAAGCATGACCGTTGGATTCGAACTTCACTTCCCATCACAAGACAACCATCGGATGTCACTGAGTTTACAAAATAAAACTTGAAGCTGATGATACCTTATAAAATAAAACATTGGGTTTAAAAAAAGAAAAAGAAGAAAAAGGTTCGTTATGAATGATATCTATTAAGGAAAAATATATTTTCAATTGTCAATGATGGCTTTATCAGTTGAAGGAACAGCAAAATCTAAGATAGTCCAAGATTAAATTCACATTGTACTAGTTGTCCCTTTTAAAACAACATCTGATCCTATTTAAATTTGTCATGTTATGCTAATTTTGAGAAATAAAAGTAACTTTAAAAGAATAAACCATTATCGATATTGACATCTGCATAGGAAATATCTAATTTCAATTGGCAGTGATAATAGGTTTCATGCACGTTTCAATTAAAATTTACAAACTTATATAAGGGTTAAAATTAAATTTGAAAACTGAGTTTAACAATTATTTTTACAAAATTGAAATTTTAGACAAAATTTTAACGTTGGAACGTTGTTTTAAGAATAATCAAACATTCCACAGAGCTAATTTGTTCTCCCAACTAAATTCAAAGAACCCGAAACTGAAAAAAAAAAAAAACTCCTTATAAATTATAATAAACTATTTATTTATATATGTATTATTAAATTTAAAAAAATGTCATACTAAAAAGAAAATTTAAAATATATCTACAAATTCGTAAATACAAAAACATTACTTTCGGATTTAGATATTCATAAAATTATAATTCATTATCCAAACTCAATCATAATTATCCCATTTACTTAATTTAATTTATTTAACATTGTATGCTCACACGATACAACTCCACCACATGTTAAAATTTAGTTCAAATTTCTTCTAATTCAATAGAATAGGATGTGGATATTTTTCTCTGACCTAATTTATATCGACCCAACCTCTTTTGTTGGCTACTTATATTCACTAGTTTCAAATTTCAGTACTTCATTTTTTTTTCTCCTGTTACCAATTGCTGAATAAAGTACGTAAAGCCTGGAACAAAATGATTTTGTAACAAAATACGTACCACCAGCTATCATCTACTCCTTTTGAATCACATCTAATCTCTGCAAACATTTAATTCATAAATGGCTCAGTCGGTGCAAACACGTCAACGAAATTTAATTTTCACCATATTTTTATAAAAAAAAAATCTCAAAATTGATAAAATAAAAAAGGAGTGAAAAAACGTTTCACATTGAAAATTCGATTCTCTGAAGATAAACATGCATAGTTTGAAAATTAAAATAGGAATAAGTTTCTTGAAAAAGAAAATCCCAAAAAGAGAGTGAATGTTCATCTTTATGATCTTTATGAGTAAGGGAGAAAGCCATTGAAATGATAGTCAACACGAGGTCTGAGAAGGTTCACGAGTTCACGCAAGGTGTAAGTGAGAAATGGTCCAACATGATCGATGGGAAAGAATAAATTACTTATCACAAATGGCGTTTCCTTTATAAAGTAGAAGTTGCACGTAAATTTTGAAACCAAGTGCCATAACTCATTAATTGAGTGAGTGGTGTATGCATATGCTGCATCAATCATTCATTTAATTAGGAGAGGAGACAGCAACAACATATACAATCTCCAAATCCAAACCCATTAACAATGATAAAGTGATAAAAAAATAAAAAAGAGTAGTAGCAGCTTTAGGGTTAATTTGTATGATGAGAGCGACCATAAAGAGCACCTGAAGCCATCAAAGAATCAGAGGCAAATCATTTTAACACGCCTTTAATAATTTGGATTTCATAAATTAGTACTAACAAAATGTAGGTTTAAATACTTTTTTGTCTTTATTTTGACAGAATGTTTAGAATGGTCTTCATTTTTATCGAATGTTTAAAATAATCCTCATTTTTGCAATTCGTGTTTTATTTAGTCCTTTTTTGTAATGCCGTTTAAATTATTAACGGAGCATTACAGGTGACACGGATTTGTATTAGGGTGTGTTACGTGTACGATACATGTGTGATAATTAGATATTTTGGGATAAATAAGTGAGCTAGGATTTTGGTAAGGAATGTTTGAGCACTTTGTGAGTTTTGACAATCTTGTTCCTCTATGTTGCAATCTTCTTCTTCCTGCAATCCCATTATATAGGTATGTTACTGTCTTAATCTTCTTCTTCCTTGCAGCACCACTACCAACACCAGAAGAACCATCTCAGTAGTTTAGGATGAAATTACAGATTAGGAAGAGGCCATGATAGCAGCTACAAACGTCTTAGTTATTTTTTGGAATTTTCTGATGTAGAATTCATTATTGATGTACTGCATTTTGACTTTCCTTAAACTTCGTTCAATTTCACTTTTGCCAAACATTGATGTAGTGCATTTTGACGAGGATGAATTAATGTTATGAATTTAACTTCTTCTGGACTTAGATCAATTTAATTTTTTCCAAGCTTAGATCAATATCACTTACTTCAATGCTCAGATTAAGGTGTCATTTTGAACATGTTGGGACTAATATCAACATAATCAAACTAATTCATTTCTTCATTTAACAATAATATAAAATATATTGGACTTTAAAAGATTACATACAATAATAGTACAAATAATACAATAACAACATAAGTGAACGAACCTTATTACTAATTGCAGCCTCTTCTCAGCAACCTTCAACCTTCAATGACTTCTTCAAATCATTAATCTGACTCATTTGTGTCATGATGATGACATCCTTTTCATCAACACCACCATTTGAAAAAGTTGCAGCCTACATTATTGGAACCACCACTCTTTAAATCAATCAACCAAAAATTAAAACTAATTTATTATTAACACAAAAATAAAAACAGATTGTACCCAAAATTTTCTACCAATATTCTTTGGAGTTCTTGCCATCCTCACATCTGCCATATCTCCAGAGCTACAAATCGCGGTTAATCCATTTCTCGTTGAACCACCAACACGAAGTGATACAACACGGTTGCCTCCAACGATTACAACCAGAGGTAAATGAAGAAGAGTGAGACCGTAACATACCTATATAATGGGATTGCAGGAAGAAGAAGATTGCAACAACACCAATTGGGAAAGGAGGAACAAGATTAACAAAATTTACCAACTGTCCAAACATTCCTTACCAAAATCCTAGCTCACTTATTTATCCCCAAATATCTAATTACCACCTGTAACACACCCTAATACAAACTGTGCCACCTGTACCATGTTTCGTTAATGATTTAAACGGCGTTACAGAAAATGACTAAATAACACAAATTACGAAAATGATGACCATTTTAAACATTCGGTAAAAATGAAGACCATTTTAAGCATTCTGTCAAAATGAGAGTCATCCCCAACAAACACTACGAAAATAATGATGACCAAAAAAGTATTTAAGCCTAAAATGTAAAGATTCATTTTGAATGAAAAAATAATATTTTAACTCTCATTTATTATTTTTTTTAATGTAGTTTAATATGAATCATTAACTATTTAAAAAATAATAATAATAGTGCATTAATCAATAACAGCTTAAATTACACGAAGAAATAAATGATGTGAAACTGATAATATTATTGTACTTTAAAAATTGTTGTTCATTACAAATTAATCTGTTAAATATTACGAACGTTAATGGAAAACAGGTGTGATACTTGAGTATTCTATTTTATACAAAAGAAACTTTAAAATCTACCAAAATCAGCTACGATATATAAAAAAGATTGAAAATGCAATTAAAGCATATCCCGTTATTAGACGACCGTGTGATGATATATTAAGATTGTGAAAGAAAAGACTGAATAGTAGAATGGCATCAAAGACGACGAAAATGAATTGTGGGATGAGAAAAGCGTCCAATTCCGAGTCCCGGTTTTAAGAAGCAAAAAGCAAAAGCACAACTAATCCTTGTTCATGCTTATTATTTCTATGCAACAAGTGCAACCGATTCCTTAATGAGCTTGCAAAAAAAAAATACGATATATGATACTAGGGAAAAGTTTGAATTTTTTTTCCTTGGGTGGGAGGAAAAGTTCGGATATTTAGCTGGCACAATGCTGTCAAATAAGTACGAATAGAGTGGGGCCTCCACACGCGCCACAAGCTACCAACTTGATGCAGCCCCACAAAACCGTTTGCCACCGCTACTTCCCTTTCCATCAAATTCCCAGGTCAAACACAGTGTTCGATTCCAACCAAGCCTTTCAAATTTCATTCCAAAACGTAATTGTTAAAGCCTTGTAAATTACCTTCACAGTCACAGACAAATATCGTTCCAACAAGCATGGAATGAGTAAACGATAGCTCAAAGTTCTATCAAATTGTAACTACCGGTGGTGATGAACGGTTATGTTTATATCCACTTGTAATTGTTGAACTAAAAGTGTTTGAAGAATCAAATAGACTAATTTAAATTGTTATACTAGTTTTTTTCTTTTTTTTTACTGAAAACATTTACGGATAACTTTATCTAAGATGGTTTTAGTGTAGAAGATATTGAACATCCAGCTGGAGGGTCAATCAAACTTCGACTGCACTGACATTTTTCTTTCCTTGTCATATTACGCAACTGTTTAAATTGAGGAACAGAAAAGACATAAGAGAAGTAAATAGAAACTATCGGATATCTATGAAGTAACCATTGGTAACTGATTTATACCGAAAAAAAGGTATTAATGACAGTGGAAAAAAGCTGGTTTGGGTCTCTCGAGAGTTCACGCAAGACACCATAAACGACAGAAGCGAATTCTATTGAGCCAAATTCTTGAAGAAGCTTCAATAGCGGAGCAAACCTAACCATTATAATGAACCGAACCAAGCATCCACGTGCCGGTCTAGTAAACAACGTACCTGTTTTTCTAAGTACATGTTCGGGTTTTATTTGGGATTGCATTAATCGAGCAGTGTTTCGGGCCGAAAAGGGCATTATCCCTTTGTAGCGGCACAGTTGTAATAAAAGTTGGAATCTTCAATTTTGGACAGAGCAGTGGGCAGCAACGCTCACCAGACACAAAATGGGACAGACAGACTCTTCATCAAAGCAGTGTGGTGCAGATCTGGTAATTTTTCCAGCTCAATGTTCAAAAGCGGTGAGAATAACAAACTATAAGTAAATTTTAAAGCGGGGGAAGAGGACCACCTTCAATTGCTACGAAGCATCACATTCCAAGGGCCCCAGAAATCAAAACCCACTTGCTCTCTACCATCATCAAAGTTGACAAAAACGAAATTTAAATATTAAATTTGCATTACCGCATTCCAAGCGGTGGAGGAAGTAGCTGGAACCGTGACGAGGAGGACTATGGCTGTGGATTTTTTTTCTCTTTTTATGAAAAAAGAGAAAAGGTCCCGATGGATGTTTAAAGTTTGAAGTTTGAAAGTTTGAACCACAAATTTTCTTACAAAAGAATCCACATAAAATTACAAAAAAAGAATCAAATAACAAAAGAAACAAGGCTAAACTTACACATTGAATTGGCCTCAACAGCAGCACCCATTTCCAAATCAAACCCTTTTGGGTCCATAATGTAACACAATTATATCGTATTGGGTGGATTTGATTTACGAGCCCGGAGGGAGGAGCATGAGCAAGAAAAAGCAGAGCACTATGGGTCCTCTACACTCTCCATTGCCCCCAAATACATGCCTTCAGTAATCTCATAAGGCCTGGCTTCTTTCCAACCTTTTTGCTTTTCCGTCCATATAATTCGTGCATGTAAAAGTACACAGTCGTGTCAATTTTTTTCGTTTTTTTCTTCAGTCCACCTGTTCACCAATCAAGTCAAGACCAACCAAGAGGAATGATATTCCCTGGAATAACAAAAAGTAGAAATGGATCCCTTGGGCGGAGAGGAGACTCCTTGCTGAGGCTGTTAAGAGTAGAAAGGCCAATGCAAGCTCCTTCATATATATTCTGTTATGCTTTTTCTTCTTCTTAGAGGTTTTCTGCTCCTGCCTTCTCAGTTCCTCCTTTATTTCCTCAAGATCAGGTGCTGAGGACCCTCTTTGAAGCTTTGGTCCTTTCTCAATCAATGAAACCAAATCGCCTTCAGAAGAACGACCAGATTTCTTAGTCACCACCCACTCGTATGCACTACCTAGCTGGAAGAGGCCTGAGATCATTGCATTGAACTTGGTAACTGACATGGTGTTCTCAAATAGGAGATAAGGTACAATGAAGGGAAAGGCCTTCGGAGCTGGAAGAATGTTGAGAAAGGACATAGCAGCAGGGATGTAACACACTACCCACGCAGGAAGCTCAGCCTCCGGCACGAACATTGTCATAGGTAGAATTATACAAAACAAGGTGAACGAATAGAATGGTAAGATCAGCTTTCTCAGAAGGAAGAACAGAAATATCATGTTGAATTTCTTCCACACACTTATCTGCAAAAACATACACTGCGTTAACAACCACAACAACAGAAACATTTGCCAAAGTATTACCACACACACATACACACATACATATGCATACCCTGGACCGTATGATATCAGGCAAACAAAGGCGGAACAACTGCATTGGCCCAGAATGCCATCTGTGCTGCTGTTTCCTGTATGCTTCATATGATTCCGGTAGCTCACATTGGCACTACAAACGTTAACAAGAAGCAGCTTGAAATGAGTTTGAGAATGAATTACTGGCAAAGACAAACTATTGAACCAACAATACTGAAAATGAGACAATGTGGATGGCAGCCGACAAACCTCAACATCATTGAGGAAAACGAATTTCCAGCCATGAAGATGTGCTCGAACGGCAATGTCCATGTCCTCAACAGTAGTTCTCTCCAACCAACCACCAGCTTCCTCCAAAGCCTTTATCCTCCAAACTCCAGCAGTTCCATTGAACCCAAAGAAGTTAATGAAAATCCCATTCACTTGCTGCTCTACCTCAAAATGAAAAGACAGGTTAATGTTCTGCAACCTCGTTAGCAGGTTTTCATCCTTGTTCACAAAGGACCATCTTGCTTGGACAAGCCCCAATTCATCATTATCCTGCACCACCCACACCAACCATGTCAAACATACACATTTACCGTCGATTCATTGCCCTTCGAGCAACAGGACAATCACATTAAAGCAAATATCAGCTTTATATCTATATTGCATTTTATAACTCAACACAACAAAATAACAAACCACTTTGAACCAAACACTAATTACCGACCTTAAAGTGAATAACCGTTTTTTTTAGAAAATCTGGAGTAGGTTGAAAATCTGCATCAAAAATTGCGACAAACTCATAGTCTTTAATGTAGCTACAATTCATGGCGGATTTCAAATTCCCGGCCTTGTACCCATCTCTAATCACGCGATGCCGGTACAAAATGTTGGCACCCTCTTGTTGCCACTTCTGAACCTCCTCCTTTATTAGCTGCTGCGTCGTTGGGTCATCTGAATCATCCAAAACCTGAATCAACAACTTCCCCTTCGGCCAATCCAAATTACACACCGCACCAATCGATTGCTGATAAACCTAAACAAACGAACACAGACAAGAAAAAAAAGAAACATAAACTAGATTGAAACAACGAATCTTAAATTAAAGTTACTGACAAGAAAATACAAGGATAATTTTTTCCCACAATTTCACATTCAAACTTTACATTACCTCTTTCTCATTGCACATGGGGATCTGCACAAGAACCATTGGGAAAAACGAAAAACCCTTGCTTTCTCCAGATTCAAGATCTGCAATTGCATCCCCACATTTGGGGACAGGCTTGATCTTCTTAAACCGGATCCAGAAACACCCCAAACACAGAACAAGCCTATCCACACTCTGAATAAGGAAAAGCACGATGCACGCATTGGTTAGAAACTGCAGAGGAGGAGCGAGATACTCCACGCGAACAAAAACCCAACTCGCGTAGAGCCAAGCAAAGAAATCCTTGACTCCAAACGCGGGTGCCCACAGAAAGTGCTCGAACTGAATCCCCGCCGCAACGAAATGCCACCCTTTGAAGTACGCAGCAACCTCGAGAAACAAGAGAAAAACGGAAAGCCACAGAAAGACCTTGATGCAGGAATAGAAACGCGTCTTCACGGTGGGGTTCTCCAGCTCCCTGCCTCCGTCGGTGTCGGCATCAGTTTTTCCAGCGGCGACGCGGCGCTTCACGGCGGAGACGAGCCCCCACAATGCCGGCGCCAGGGAGGTCAGGCAACCGGCGGCGCGGTGTGCTTTGAGGAGAAGAACCCATGTGAGCTGTTTCGCATTTTTGCCCCTTCCTTTTCCTTTGTCTCGTGAAACACCCGCAGGAGAAGAGGTCGGTGTCATTAAGTCATCTTCTTCGGGACCCTCCAGTTCCACCATCGACCAATTTGGGTTCTCCATCTTCACCACCACAGGGGTTCCCCTGTGGGTGTCTTTCACCCCCCAATTGAACAACGGTGGTGCCATTTTCTTCTCTGATATCACCAACCGATAACCAAATTATGTTAAATATAACAATGCCCCTTTCTCAATTTTCCCCTTTTTCTAATTAATTTTTTTTTTCAAATAACGATAAATATAAAAGAGGAGAAAAAGAGTAGCAGTGATACACTCCTACGAGTTTGATCTCATTGTCAGGAACCGAAATGATAACGGTGACAGACGCGTGGAGGAAGAAAGCAGAGCGAGGCGTCGCTAGGCCATTGTGACATTCGGAGAAAGCTTATACGGTGAATGTTTTAGAGAGAAAAAATACATATAGAGAGAGAAAGATAGATAGAGAGAGAGAACACTGTGACTCGTTTGGATGAGTAGTACACACAACAGGCCCCTCTCAACAACAATCGCAACAAACGGTGTCTTAAAAAAACTACGGAGGGGGCGAGATTTTGGAAAATGGAAATTTGAAAATGGAAAGTGGGATTAGAAAGGGTAACAGCTCAACACGTTTTTCTGTTTGATTCCGGGAATATTTCTTTTTTCAATGAAAAAGAAATGCCCATTCAACAATAATATTACCCAGAAAGCACCTTCGCCCCTCAAAGTCTTCAACCAGGGCAAACATGCTTCTTTCCACAGTAAAAAAAAAAAAAAAAAAAAAAAAAACCCCCACAATTT
>Ga0214543_1004347_pt1 | contig 26950 bp, 24 predicted proteins | sample CNSS2metaG_FD_160094 | JGI IMG/M metagenome (GOLD analysis project Ga0214543, IMG submission 160094) | Root nodule microbial communities from cowpea collected in UCLA plant growth center, Los Angeles, California, USA - CNSS2 | ecosystem: Host-associated > Plants > Roots > Nodule | place: USA... | reverse complement strand
TTCTGAGACTGTTGGGCAGGAACCGGGACAGGTGGGGCATATGTAGGAGGTGGAGGCGGTGGAGGTGGGGCATGAGTAACATATGCATGAGGTGGAACAGATGGCATAGGATGAGGAGAAGACGCCTATGGTGGATGAGAACGTGGCGAGAAAGAGGCTCCTGGAAACTGAGTGCCTTGAAAGTGAGGTGAATGGGAGGAATAAAAGTGTTGTTGAGGCGGTGCAGAAGCAAAAGTATATGATGGAGCCACATAGTTGGGGTCAAAGCGAAAATAACAAACTCAAGCGGTGTGGCCATACTTGGTGCAAACTTGGCATTGAACGTTGCTACGACCAGAGCTCCCACCCCGACGACCACGACTGGATCTACCGCGCTGATAATAACCTCCCCGTGTAGAGGGCGGATGGGGAAAGCGAGGATGGGCTTTAATCACAGGCTCAACTTGTTGTTTCCAAACTAAAAAGTTAGTGTCGGATAGCTTCTCAGATATGACATACGAGAAGATGATCGGAGTCATCGACGAAGATGCCATTGGAGAAAGAGGAGTCGTGAGCTTAGGACCGGTGCCCATAAATTAGGCTTCACGCTCTGGATACCATATTACAATTAAATCTACTGTAACATAGAAAGAAAAACAAAGAAAAGAAAACCAGCAGAGAATTTATGAAAGATCTTCTTGTTATTCATAGACCAGAATGTTGGCCTTTATATACAGGGAACATCTAACAGAAAGGAATATATTCTCTAGAGCTGGGTTGTCATAGTGGTTATAACCGTATAACAAATACAAAATCTGAGTCAAAACAGAATTGCAGAATATAATTCTATTGTATGCAAGATTTTTACTTAGAGAAAGTAGAAAATTGTTAAGGGATTACTTTAAAGCTCTAATTTGTAGAGAGTGTTTTATAGAGGAGGAAGATGTAACTGACAAACTGGTTCAAGAAGCCATCTTTCTACATTATTGGCATTTATTGTTGGTGTTGTTGTTGAGGATGCAGCCTCAGAGGCATGTACAACTCCAAGGTTCTGCTTTTCTTTTGCTTTGGATCTAACACCTGCAACTTGTCAGTGTAACAAAAAGCACTTGGGCAAATGATTGTGGGTTACTGAACTGAAAGCAAGTGAGGTGGATTTAGAGTGATGAATTCCATAAAGTTTGAGACTTTGGGAAATCATACAAAAACCCTCTATCTAAAATTTCATCCTAGAACTGATCAAAACACAAAATAATGTAGGCATGAACGAAAACGTCCAAGAGTTTGTAGGGTTTTGTCTTCACTTTAGAGATTTGAGAGACATAGAATAAAAAAGAGTAAATAAATAAGAGGTGAATAAAAGAAATCTATAATAAAAAAAGAGGTGAATAAATAAGAGGGAAAGATGGCGCCACATGGGAAACGGTGGCCGCGAGAGAAATCTATAATAAGAGTATAATAGCGTTTGTAAATGCCATATTTTACATACAAAATATGGCAGTTATAAAACTGTCGTATTATGAAGCAAATTATGACGGTTTTTCATAACCGCCATAATAAAATCGTCATATTTAACTCAATTTTTTGTAGTAACATACAAAAAAATAATGTAAATGGGTTAAAAGGATTATATTCATTCATTTTTAAAGTTTGAAGACCAAAATGTATCAAAGTTTTTGACAAAGACGAATTCCAATTTCGCATCAAAGTTCAGGAACTAAAAACATACTTAACCTTGTAGATCAAAATTTGTCTTTATTTTGTTGTAAAAGTATAAACAACTTCTTTAACATAAATCTATATGTATATTAACATTATAAAAACCTAATATCATGCATGCTTAACAGACAATGTAAACGCAAAGGACCTTGCATCTATTCCGTTAGAGAAAGTTGTGAACTTGCGTATACACATTATTTTATTACCATCCTAATTTATCTTAATTACTTATTAAACTTGATTTCATAGTTTTAAAATAATTAAAAAAAATACAAAGGATGATTTGAACGAAACATAGCCAAATAATTGTGTGCATCAATCTAAAGTAACCATATCACTACCTTTATTTCTTCGAGTCAACCTGGCATTTCTTTGAACTTTGTAACCAATGTATCTCTTTAACTTTCCATACAATCCTTGAAATAACATTACTTTCTCATCCTTAATTTCATTCACAATAATATATTTTCAAATCATCCTTACACATGAACTTTTCATACAACTCTTGAAACTAAAATTTATTCAAAAACTTTTGGGCGTATTATCATTGCATTTCTTACCTTCAAAAAATTTTAAAATAGTAAAAGTTACAAGAGAACTAATATAATTCATATATATATATATATATATATATATATATATATATATATATATATATATATATATATATATATATACTATTTTATTGCTTTGTACATACATTTAAATCCTTCGTTCATTAGTTGAATTAAAATATTATACAAGGTTGTTGTCCAGAAAATAGTATAAATACAAAAGATTAAAAACCAAAACAACAACTAGAAAAGAAAGTATAATTCTCACATACATAGTTCATAGTAAAACAACAAACGTGTTTTTCTTAAGAATTTTTTATGGAAAACTTCAAAAAAGGTTCTTTTTGAACCTAGCCCTGGGTTTTCATGCCTAATGAATATATTTTTGAACTCAAAATTTGTAAATTGTGTATGTACAAATACAAAATAATAATGGGCAAATTGTATATGTAAAAAAAAAATGTGCCAAAATAAAGAGTTAGAGATAGGGATTGATGCCTCATAACTTGATGGGGTTAATGGAAATCTAAGATTGAAATGGAAGGCTCAAAGTGATGTATTCTCTTATTTAAATTGTCTCACAAGAAACTTTAAAATAGATAAAACCATAGTTTATAAAGCAGAAATTAAGAAGAATAGGAAGATATGAATCCTAAGTCTAGCTCTAATTGAATGAAACTAGATGACTAATAAATTAAATAAATAAGAAAAGAAGAAAAAATAAGGAAGAAAAGAGAAGAGAAGAAGAAACTTTACCTTAGGGCCTCTCATTCTGTTGTTATGGAAAATTATGAAAAAGATGTGGGAGATTTTATTGTAAAAGAAATGTATTTAATCTTGGTAATTAGATTTAGAAGATTGTCATTGGAAGAGAAGAATAAAATTATACTTAAGTTTATCCTTTACATTAAATTTGTCATGTCATTAGGGTAAAAAAATCTTCTTACTTTGTTTTATTCATAGATACACAAAATTTGTGAGAGAAATGGGCTTTATCGAATTGTTTTTATTGTTTTCAATTAGGAACAAATAATGAATTTGAGTTTATGGATTTGTAATACACAATTTTGCTATTTTAATCCCTTATTAAATTAAAATCATCTATTTTAGTTAAAAAAATTCAAATTATTTTTAATAAAGTTTAAAATCTATTTCTAAGTTTTATTGATCATTTTTCTAAAATTTTAGAAAAAAAATCTATAAATCTTATCAATGATGGATTTTTGAATGAAATTACAACGAAATCCAAAATTAGTAAAAATTTCACTTTAAATTCATATCGTAAATCAAACAAGAAAATAAGGATCATTGTAGATTTAGTGGTTGTAAATAGAATGAATAACTATTAGCACAAGTGACCTTGGGGAAGATGTGGTGAAGATGCCCTAATGATCAAGCTAGAGATCTGTTAAATCTGGAATTGACTTGAAGATCATGGAGCTTGTATTTTGTATTGTATTCGTAGACCATATGACATAGGTTAGATGTTGTTTTGTCTTGGGTGTGCCTTTTTTAATCTGTTAAAAAGGTTTTTAATAAGTTAAAAGGATTGTTGAATATAGTTTCGGTATGAATATATTCAATTAGTTGAATTGTTATTCAATCAACCTGTTGAATTCATTTATGACCAAGATATATAAGCTGGTTTTTAGAGAGATGGGACACAACTTGAGATTTTCGAGCATGAAAAACTACACATTTGGAAAACTCTCTCTATAAATTACATAGTGTGCAATTATTGATTGAAGATCTTGGTTAATCTTCGAAGCATTTTTGCTTGGTTGAAGCTAGAAGAACACGTGTTTGGTTGGCTAGGGAGAGCCTCTATTGGGTTTGGTTGTTCTTGTGCTTCTGTGTTGTTCCTAGTGTGATTCCAGGTCTATAAGTGGGATTCTTACAGTGTTTGGGATAAGATTATTGTGGGATTCAAGAATCTTGGTGTTTTGCTTTATTCAAAAGTATAATTTGAGTGATTTTGTAAAACTTTTGATGTAGTGAATGATCAGGCTCATCTTGTCTTGATAAACTGGATGTAGTTCTGTGATTTAGTGAACCAATATAAAAATCAATGTGTGATCATCTCTCCTGTATCTTGTTCACATCTAAATCTCAAGAAAATCAATTACCTCAATCTTTGTAAGGTGTGCATGTGTTTTTATGTTATATGGTAATATAACTAAGTTTGATATATTGATTGGAACATATCTTGGTTGATAAAGCATGTTGTTTGAGTGAGTTTCGTGCATTTCGTATTTTGGCATAATGTCCTAGAATATCAGCGGATTGTTATTATATTTTAATCTATTGAATTATATTGCATGAAAGATGAATATGTTGTTTTTGGTTTTAATCGGTGGAAAGTGTACAGTTATGCAATACTCGCATTCTGATTTTGTTGTTAGTTTGATTCAACAAAAAGGGGTTTTAAGTTTTTAAAAAGTAAAGGAAATTTTATAAAGTCAATTCAACCTCCTTCGCTAAACTATCCATTTCAATACTTACAATAACTTCTATTAAAATTTTAAAGTGTTTACGGAAGTCAATGTAATTAATTAACTATGTACATCAATCAAGATAACCATATCACCACCTTTTATTCCTCCACGTCTACTTAGGGTTGTCAAAATGGGTCGGGTTAGAAAACAGAACCCGTCAGTTAAATCAACACGACCCGTGTTGCTTACTAGCCCGACGGGCCAACCCCCAGGCCTCATAAGTTTTAAAAAAAGCAAGTGTTTCACTTAAGTTAGGCTCTTTGGTCCAGCATAGCAGAAACAAAAAAACCCAGGCAAACCAACCATTCAATCTCTGTATCATTGTCGCAATCGTAGACCCAGCCACCGCAGCGCCATTTGACTTCTCTTATGTGTTTCTCCTTCATCCACTACCTGACCTGGACGACATCGAAAGGAAACCCAGCCACCGCAGTGCGATTTGATAGAGAAAAATGACAGAACAACAAGGGAACCAGACCATGGCGGACAACGACAATTCCGACGAAGGCTAACCACCACAACATAGGTTCGTTCCATATTCAAAATTTTGAGCCATAATTTTCGATTTACAGCCTTCATTCCCAAATCACTAACCCTAATTTTGATTTAACAATTGAAGTTGAAGGTGTTACTGTGTGTGTGAATCATTGTTGTATTTTCGAGTTCCACCAATTGGACAAATTGTGGTTGTTGTAATTCTAGTTGTAACACTGTTCATAGTTGCTGGCGTGCATAATTGGCTTCCTTCGAGATAATTTTTGGACTGTTTGTAAGTGTTTATATAGTCAATCATCCAATTCATGTAATTATTTGTTGCTTATCATTTGTGCCTTCTGTAAGTGAGTCAATTGTTGTAATTAAAATGATGTTTTTTGTTGTTTTTGCCGTGTTGTTTGTGCCATCTGTAAATTGTTGGACTTGAGTTATTTGTTGGTGTTTTTGGAGTGCTTTTTGGGTTTCTATTTGTGGTATATTTTACTGAGTTATGTCATTACGTTTTTTTGTGTTAGGATTTAGTGAACCTGGGTGGTTAGTAAGATATAATGGATGAGTCAAATAATAATCGTACTCCAAATGTTGTTAATGAAACTGAGAATAATGATGCGATTGAAGGGGATATGGATGAGAGTGTTAAACTTAAAGATTCCTCTTCTAAGAAAAATGAAAAGTCAACAACTTCTGAATTTCGAAATACTTTACTCGGATTGGAGTTGGTGATGATGGAAAAGAGAGGGCAACAAAAAATACATTATTGGTGGACAAAAGTATGACACTTCTCATTTGAAGCGTCACATTGAGAAATGTAGTAAACTTAAATGTGAATATGTGAGGCAAATGATAGTGGACGGACAAGGAAAGTTAAAAGCAAGAAAAATAGATTAAGTGGTTTCCCGTTTTTTGTGTGCCAATTTAATTATTCAGCACTGTTTACCATTCAACTTTGTTGAGTATAAAACGCTTAGAACTTGGATAACTTTTATGAATCCTGATGCATGTTTGGTTTCTAGAAATACGATAAAGAATTATGTTTTGAAAATACATATGAAAGAAAAAAACATGTTAAAGGAAGAGTTTAGGAAAATCAAAAATAGGATTTGTTTGACATCTAACTTGTGGACTTCTTTAACTGGTGAGGGTTATATTGCTTTGACAGCACATTATGTTGACACAAATTGAAAATTGTGTAGGAAAATTTTGAACTTTTGCCATTTCCCTCCACCTCACACTGGATTTGAGTTGTCAAAGAAAATAAATGGATTCTTACATGATTGGAGAATTGAGAAAAGAATATTTTCTTTGACTTTGGATAATGCATCTACTAATGATGTTCTGATTAAAACTTTAAAAACTTTACTAATGAGTTTGTGATGGTGAATTTTTGCATGTGCATTGGTGTACACACACTTTAAACTTGATTGTGCAAGAAAGATTGAAAGCCTTTGGTGATTCTTTAGATCATATTAGGGAGAGCATAAAGTATTTCAGGGGTTTTGAAAGTAGGATGATAAAGTTTAAACAATGTATTGAAAAAATAGGGGACATTGATGTCAAGACTACTTTGTGTATAGATGTTCCTACAAGGTGGAACTCTACTCTTTTTATGCTTGAAAGTGCCCTAAAATATCAACGTGTATTTGGAAGCTTGCACTTAGTTGGCAAGAATTATAAGTACTATTTTTCTAAGGAGAAATGGAGAAGGGTTAAAAAAATTGTGTTATCCTGTTACCTTTTTATGAGATCACAAATCTAATTTCTGCCTAAGTTATCCTACATCAAACTTGTACTTTTTACAAGTATGGAACATCCAAACCTTTTTAATGGAAAGTTTAAAAGATGAAGATCAAGTTATGAGAGATATGGCTGAAAGGATGATGGTAAAGTTTGATAAATACTGGGATGAATATAACACTATCCTTGCATTTGGGGCAATTTTAGACCCAAGGATGAAGTTGAAAATATTGGGATATTGCTATGAAGATAGACCCTCTTACTTGGGAAGTAAAGTTAGAGAGGATGAAAGAAAAATTGTACAAGCTTTTCTCTGAATATTGTTCCAAGAATGACACTTCCCCTATCCTAAAGTGTAAGCATATTGATTTGTCATCGTCATCCTCGGTTGATTCTATCAAGTCAAACGCTCTTTATGTAAATCATATAATCATATCAATTTTTACTAATTTAATTACTATTATTATACATATAAATTAAATTATGATTTTGGTTTTTATGTTAGGAATTAAAACACGCAAGCTTCAGGATTATGTTAATATGGGAAAGCACCAACTTGATATACACTTGGATGAACCAACATTGGATGTTGATATACTGAATTGGATGTTGATATACTGAACGTATGAATGCTCTTGAATGGTGGAAGAGTAATAGTCAACGTTTCTCAGATTTGTTAATCATGGCTCTAGACTTGCTAAGTATCTCAATTACCACAATTGCATATGAATCTACTTTCAACATCGGTTCAAGAATTTTGAATAAGTATATAAGTCGTCTATTATCAAAACATGTTGAAGCAATAATTTGTACTTGTAGTTGAAAGCATGGGTTTCGTGAATATGGTAACTTTTCTAATTTAAATTCTAACATAATATTTTCATAAACAATCTTTTATATTCTAACTTGTTTTTTTCAATTCCATTCCATATGTTATTTTAAGATGATGGTGTTAATCAAGATGGAAGAGTAGAGGAAAGTTCTTCTTAAGGTGCATCTAATAACCCTAAAAAGGAAATTGATAAAGATTGAAGGTATTTTAATCATGCTTTGTGTAACCATTGTGTTTTTCTTTACATACAACCATAGATTATAAATTTATAATGAATTATATTATCCGGAGCAAGTTGCACAATAGATTGACATGTTGTTTGAGCTTCAAGTTGGGCCATTTAAAGGACTATGTTTTGGACTTTGATCATTTCAAATGCTAATTTTCCTTTTGCTATATTTTGATCATTTTCATATTTTGCTGCACATTTGGAATATTTGAATATTCTGCTGCACATTTTCTATATTTTTGAATATTCCTGCTGGACTTTGTGTTTTCTGGCTTTGTATCTTGTGCACATTTGGCTTTGAAATTTCCAAGTTTGAATTATCTTGGTGTTTATGATATCATTTGAAGTTTATAAGAGGACTCTAAAACCAGGACATGTTATGTTTTCTCACAGGGATTTATGTATGAGAAATGGAGAGTATGCATGTGGTAATAAAATCATGAGGAGTGTTGTTTGATTTTATGATCTGATATGCGTACCAAACAGTGATGTTTGGGTGTCATAGTATTTATATTTGGTGTTCATTTTATACTTATCATGTTGTGGTGCTTGTGGAAAGGTCATGGTCTGCACTTCTTTTCTGCTTTCATATTGTTTGGGTACAGTCACAAGTGTAGATTATTAGGCCTTCTTCATGCTAATTGATGGTGCAACCACATCATTTACATAATAGCTTATAGGCCAAATTGTACAATTCAACCCATTTTTGTTTAGCAGGCCAACTTGACTCGACACGTCTAATGGGCCTAAAACAGACCAGACTTCCCTGCGTCTACTTGATCTTTCTCTAGACTCAATACCCACTTATACTATGTAACTATTCATATAATCCTTAAAATAACATTATTTTTTTATCCTTAATTTCATTCCTTGTAAAAAAAATTAAAATCATCCTTCCACATTAAGTTTGCATACAATTTTTCAAACTAAAATTTATTCACAAAATTTTGGCACCATAAAATATGTATTTCTAACTTCACAAAATTTTAAAAATAGATAAATATCTCAATGATTTCCATATACATTTAAATCATTCATCCCTTACTTGAATTAAAATATTATACAAGATTGTTATCCAAAAAACAGTGTAAATACAGAAAATTAAAACAGAAAAGAAAACATAATCTTGTATACATATTTCACAAGTAAAATCAACACTCATTATGTCCACAAGAAAATATCTAAACATCAAATATAATAGATCCACCTAGCCAACATGGATTTTAAAATATTCTAGATGCAATATTAAATTATATAAAGTAGACATCAAGTTCGGCTATGTTTATGAGATAAGATGATTTTGTTTATATTGAAAACACAAAATCAATATAATAATCAAATATTTGATATCCTCTAATAAAATATATATGATCATAACTCCATATTTCTATAATTATAGCATAACATAATTAACTAAAATGTTTTCTTTTTCTACATCAAACTCATGTTTTTCTGCAATATACGATGTAGAAATTATTTTTGTGGATTATGTAATTCGTAACCAGTATAAGGGTAAATTGGAATATATGATTTTAGGGAGATGCGGGAAGAAAAAAAATGGTGGTACAGGAAGAAAAGCCCTTCATTATAAACTGTGGACCCTACCTAATTTATAATTTCCTACCAAAACACACTTTCTATTCATTTTCAATATCTTTATGTCTCCCTCTCTTTCCATCCTACCAACCTAATCTTAACAAAGTCTAGAACTCTGAAAGTAATTCAAAAGGCCAAACAAAAGATAACATTTTATCATAAAGTTCATGATTTTCAGAACCATAGAAATCGCCAAACACTGGTAACACTATTACAACAACAAAAGTACAACCCTGTATCCGAGATCATACCAAAAAAATAGAAGCACAACGATATCATGGCACCATTTTATGATATTTTTGCCCTTGAGAAGTCCATCTCTGGATGCTGCCAACACATGAGAGTTGAATGTCAGATCTCTCATATCAATAAAGAATATGAGATGAGAAGAAAAATAAGAAAATCAGGAGTTCACCTCATTCATAAATTTCTTCAAGATTTCCTGCTTCTGGAGCTCATCACTTGTAGGAAGACCCATAGACTTCTGTCTCTGATCAAACTGTATAATAAAACAGAACTAAGCTAACTAAAAAATGTGCTCTAAAATGTAAAACAATGTACTAAAAATATATGTAATGAATCCGTTACCATCATTTTTTCTACAGTTTGTCGAGTTTCAGGATCTAGGTCACCAAGTTTGCTGTTTTCGGGCTCCACTTTTTGGGTATCAATTTCAGGATCACCCTTTACAACACATTTCCACCACTCCATTTGATTATGCTTGGTTAAAAGAATAGAAATTGTATTCTGATCCTCTGCAAAATAGGTTTGTACATGAGTTCCACGTGAAGAGGTCCTCATTAATAAATAAAAACAAATACTGATTCCAGCAGTATTGGTTAGTGGACAACGAGTGAAACAGCAAGAGCTCATTCATTCATTCTCACTCAACTAGTTAACAAAAAAATTTGAAATCTGATCCCTGCAAATTGGTTCGTAAATAATGAGTACCACTCTAAGAGTTTATTAGTTCTCACTCCAATAATAAATATCAACCAAACACAACTACTTAAGCTGGAATACTAGCACGTTCATACACTACAGTAACTATGTCAAGTGAATTCATGCATTAAACTTAAAAATATAAAACTCCAGAAAGATGCTAATAATTATTATCACTCAAAAGGATTTTTTCCGAGAGACAATTTAGTAATCCTTTACCTATGCTCCAATAGCAGTCATCTGGCTTTATGGATTCATATAGTTCACCCTGAGAATATTTAAAAACATAAGCCACAAAAACGTTACAAAAACTACACACAAACTAAAGATAACATAGCTAGATTGAAACAATAACTAATCTTGATGAATGTAGCACGTATCCTCTAACAATAAGTTTAACATAAACTTACATCAATAATTGGTGGTTGGCCTTTGAGTCCAACTTTTAGATGATTCTTCTTTATATCGCATATGACAAACCTAGATTTCGTTCCATTAGGCACAGGAACACTCACATTGACCTCCTGCAGAGTTTGAGTCCAGGAGTACTTTTCTAGATCCAGACCATTACCTTTGTTTGGTACTGTTCAGATATAAAATAATTTTAGTTGTCATGGGTGTGCTAAAATCACTAATCTAAAACACTTGAACAAATGATTCCTCATTACAACAATAAATAACTTAATCCACTAACCATAACACACATCCTTTCATATTAGTTCAAGATGCCATAAAAGAAATAAAGAAAGGATGCTGAATGGCATTTAGAAGCATTCCCTTTACACATCCAACGTTAGGAAAAATCTGGAGTATACTAGCAAACATGTATGATCTTGCAAGTAGAAGAGACCCATGCAAGCTAATGTGGAAGGAGAGTCAGAAAAGTTTGAGATCGCTACGGGATCGTGAGTTTACTAGCGAAATTACCTTTTTTTTTTTCAAAATAATGTTACCTTATTTCTTTTCAAAACAATGTTACCTTATTTCTTTTTCAAAACAATGTTATACCGTTTAATGTAGGAAGGAATGAAGAGTTCAAGTGGATGCTTTACTAGGTTGCTAAACATGTTAACAGATTTAAGCCACCATCAAACCATTAAATTAGGGTGAAATAATGCTACAAGACCAGTGAGAGTTTGGAAGAACATAGACACTTTTGGAAGAAAGATGGATACACAACAGGAACTGCGGCTGGACATATTAGAGGAGGAGGACTACTCGTAACTTTCTGGTAAATAGCACCAAGGGGACCTTTTTCGGTAATATATTGATGCTTCTAACATATGTAAAACAGCTAATATAATTTTCAACATGATCGATCATGTTGCATTGGTTTAATGTTAGAAGATTTTGAGAAGAAAATACCACTTCAAAGAGAGCCAATATCAAGCGGTAAAAAAATCACAACCTACATCCATTCCAAAACTACTCTAATTTCCGAACTGCACAAATTTACTATGAAAACAAATTTGATAAGACCAATCAATACTTGTTTTGCCACTTCTTATTTGACTTCGGGATGCTTGAATGAAAATAAGGGATTACTTATTAGGTTGTTCGCATTCAAGGAGTGCCAATTTAGTCAATTTATAAATACTAGAGATGGAGTGCATGTGGAAAATTTGATATTGGATGATGGATTTTGGATTGCATGAAGAGTGTTTTTCCCCTAATTAAGGTGTTGTGCTTAGTGGATACAATTGAGGAGCTAGCCATGAGATTTATTTATGAAGAAATGGATAAAGCGAAAGAGAAGATACAAAGTCTCTTCAATGGAGTTAGTAAAAGATGATAATAACTACCTATCTTTCACTAGTTTGATTTTGTAATTTATTTTTTAGTTATAGACTTTGTTTGGAGATTAATTTATATATTTTTATCTTTCTTAGCTACACTCTCCTTTGGAAAATCATTGATCAAACATGTGACAACCAATTCCATACACCATTGCATGTTGCAAGCTATTATCTTAATTCAATGTTGCACTATAATACAAGTCGATGATGAAGTGTGACAAGAAATGTACGATTGTTTAGACAGATTGATGGAAAAAATTGATGAGATGTCTAAGATTGATGCTCAGATTGAGGATTTCAAGAGTAAATATAGATCTTTTGGTGTTATAACATCTCAACGTGCACTTAAAAGCAAAACAGCAGCTTAATGGTGGGAATCATATGGTGATTAACATCTAGAAATATAAAATGTTTATTATTCAACTATTGTGTTTGACTTGTAGTTGATCCGGTTGAGTGTAATTTGTTGGAAGTCCCACACCGACTAGAGATAAGACAATATCATAATATATAAGTGAATGCAAACCTCACCTTACAAGCCAATTTTGTGGGGTTGAATTAGGTTTAAAGTCCACTTCTTAATATGATATTAGAGTCATTGGTTAAAGCATATCCTAACAAGATTTGTGTTTGTTGGGCATATAATTCCACTCGCTATCGGGCTCCTATCAGATTACTGATTAATGTCTAGTCCCACGCACGAGATATATATGACAGGGTGTTGGAAGTCTCACATCGACTAGAGATAAGACAGTTTCATAGTATATAAGTAGATGCAAACCTTACCTTACAAGCCGATTTGGTGGGATTGATGTTTAAAGTCCAATTCTTAATTAAAGTGCTTTTGAGAGTGTAAGAATTTGAATTTATGAAATTGATTTGATAATTGTTGACCCTATACCACCCAATAGACTAGTAGGCTAACAATGTGATGTCTTAATTAATTTTATAATTATTTAGTAGCACATGGAGAAAAGAAATATTTACAGCAAGAGTGGTGTTTGGGATGGCTAATTTAGGATTGAACAAGAAGGATGCAAGAAGAAAAGATCTTGCTTCTAATGATGAAACGACGGCTTCGAATGACTCACTTCTAGTGTCAACTACCCCATTCCCTCTCACTCTAACAACTGAGTTTGAACTTTTAGTTGCCCTCCATAGAGGTATATTCTCAACCTTTCTATATATGCCTTTTATCTATTTCTTATGTGTCAATTCCAAAAATTTGTAGGTTACAAGATCTAGTACAAAAACAGAATATAAAGTTATGGCAACATAAACAATTACAATTTAAAGAAACACATTTAATTGAGGTTGATTGTCATTCGAGAATAGATTATATCTAAATATATCAAGCCTGAGTTAAGTCAAATGATCAATTAACATATATTTATTAAGTCTTAACGGAACCTACGTATTATATTTGTTACAAGATACTTATAATTTATATACACAATATCATAAGTTACAAGGCTTAGTTTATATTTTTCTGTATTATTCTTCGTTATAAATATGATTTTAACTATTTTCACGCTTTCAAGGAAATTACATACAAACTTCGACAAATGTATTAAGCTAACAAGAGAGTTGAAATAGACAGCGTTAATATCTTACCTATTGAAGCGGTCTCTTGGTTCTTCTTTTTCTCCGCTGCCGCCGCCTCCTCCTCTTTGGAGGCTTCTACTTCCTTCTTTTTCTTCTCCGCCGCTGCCGCCGCCTCTTTTGCAGTTTTCACTTCCTTCTTTTTCTTCTCAGCCGTTTCTGCTACTGCCTTCACTTTAACGGCTCGCGCCACAGACACAACCTCTTCCACGGCGGTGTCCTTTTGGAAGAAGTCGCTTGTTTGGGCAACGAAATCGAATACTTTGCGCAGAAAATCTCGAGGGTTGGAGGTGTCAAAATCGGCGCTGAACGAATGAGTTTCCGATTTAGACGAGGAAGAGGGTTCAGAGTAACTTGCGTTGCTCTGCTCCTCTTCTTGGTAATCGGAGATTATCGCCATGAATGGAAAGAGCGTGAGAAGATTGTCCTAGAAAATTACGAAGTGGCGGGACTGAAAAAAAAGACACATTAGGGCTTTGTTCAAATAAACAGTTTAATTTAAACAAAAATATTCTAAAATAGAAAATTAATATTTTTACGCTCACTTACTTGATAACACGATATATAAAGTGATTTTCTTTTTACGTTCATATGATATCAATTTTATTTTTTAAATATAATAATTTATTAAAATTTTAAAAATTAATCGTTATTTTTATAATTTTTTATAAATTCGGTCATTTCTGTTTTTTCTCTTTTTATTTATTTATCAATGATTATTCTTTCATCTGTTCTACTTTATTTTTAATAAATATAATTTTAGTTTATATAACAACTTAATAATATTACAATATTATCATCTACTAATATAATATCACGTATATTTAAAAAATATATACACACAATTTCGCGCCAGTGTTTTAATACTAGTTGATACCGACATCTCATTTTAAGTCTCGCTTAGGTAAATCAAATCAAAATAAATTCCCTTTGTTATTAGATTTATAGTTTTGTTGTGAAGTCTCACAAAGTTTTGGTGAAAATTAATTCACCTAAGTGTGTTTAATTTTTTTTTCTTTTTCAATTTAGTTTAAAGTGCTTTACTTGTGTTTTTATCAATGTGAAGTCCATGGATTGTGTGTAAGTTCTAGTATTAAAACCTACTAATAATAAATACCCATATTAAAATAATAATAATAAATATAAATATGATGTTATAATAAAATAATAGATTATAAAATTGTAGTTAAATGAAAGAGGCATTATTATTCTCCTAATAAATATATTTTTTTTGTAATTAGAATAATTAAATATATTATAAATTTATAACTAACATTTAATTATTTAGCTATTTTTACAGCGAAACTCACCATTACAAAATAGGGGTGACAAAACGTGCCAGCCTGACTCATTTTGGCCCGACCCATCTGTGGCCCGTTAGAAATGGGCAGGACCGGGCTGGCCCGTCAAAAAGAAACAAGCTAATAATCACAAACCGTCTCGTATTGAATGGCTGAACGAGCTAGGTCAAGCTGGTCCATCCACTTTTTTTTTCTTTTTTTTAAAACTTTTTTAATTAGTTTTCAAATATTTCAAATTTTTTATTTTTAAAATTTGTTTATACATACATATAAATTATTATTAAAGACATATTTAATCAAATAAAATATGTTTTAGACTTTTAATTGATTAGTTAATGTTTTTAATTAGATAAATTAAAATAATTATTAAAATTACATATTAAATTATTCAATTATAACTAATAATTGAAACTTAATTTGTAGGTGTTAATGATATAAATTACAATACTATTATATATTTACACATTTAAAAAATATAATATAAAAAAAATAATCTTTTAATTACTTTTATTTTATTTAATTTTTTTAAAACGAGCCAATTGCTTGGACGGGCTAGTTCGTACTTTGGCCTGTCAAGTTGACGAACTGGACAGAACGGGCCAAGACGGGCTAGACGGAACGGGCCAAAAGGGGCTGACGAGTTGAAATCTTCAACCCAACCCGTCCCTTTTAACACGGGCTGAAGGGCTGGCTCGTTGGGCCCAACCCATTTTGCCACCCCTGTATAAAAGTGGTGATATTGAATGGATGTTTCTGAAACAATTTAAAATATGTTGTTTTAGACACAAAATTTAAAATGTTCCAACGTGGTATTTGAGAACATTTTTGAAAATTTACTAAATCTTTCAACCAAAAACGTTCGTCTGTCGCTCTTGCACCTCACCATTGTCGCTTGGTGAGTTTGTCCCTCTTATCATGACAATAACAAAGAAGGAACTTGAAGAAAGTGGAGTTTCAGTTTTTTTTTCATTATTACTTTGCTTGTCTCGGTTAATTACAATTCTTATCAAGGAGATATTTTCTTTTCTCTTTTTTTATAATTCGAATTGTTTAAACGAAGCAAATCTTCCATTTTTCTATATTTCCTTTTTTTTGTTTTTTGTTTTTTCTGTTTGTTCTGTTGCTAGATTAGAGTAGAAGGATGGTGAGTATAGATGGTCAAATTGGTGAATGTAGTGAGAAAAAGAAGGCATGTGCATTTGTATATGTCTGCATTTTCTGTGATTGTTTTAGGACCTAATTCTATATTGCATTTTCTGTGATTATTTTAGGATTTAATTCTATATTTGTGTTCATCATTCGTGCAAAGTTAATTACGTTGGTGTTGTAACACATGTGGTAAGCATATGCAAATAAGTGAGAAGTTGTGAAGGACTTTTTGTATAAGTCTGCGAAAATTTGAAAAATTACAATATTGTGTCCACACCATCTTAAATGAACTTGTCCAGGACCATAGTAATTAGATTAAACTATTTATGAACCAAAGTAATGAAATGCATTGATTAGTCTAAAAACATGTTACAACACCTATCACACATATGTGGTAATCATGTGCGAATAAATGAGATGTTGCGAAAGACCTTTTGTACAAGTCTGCGAAAACTTAGAAAATTATAATATTGTGTCCACACCAATTTAAATGAACTTGTAATGGACCATAGTAATTAGATTAAAATGCTTATAAATCAAAAGTAATGAAGTGCATTTGATAAGAATAACATGCTTGAATGCCACAATGTAAATAAGACAATGTGACATATTTTGATGTTTTGTCAATTTTTTTTTTTATTTTGTGGTTTTGTATTGTGACCACCACTGTGTTCTGCTGTGACTGAACAAAATTTCGTTGTGCAATAACACCTTCGAAATATTAGGCAGAAATACGTTTGTGAAGTAGTTACGGTTCATGGCGAGGGAATTGTAATGATTTAGTAGGTAGATAACAACTAATAGAAACTATGTCCTTAAACACAAAGTTAAATGAAAGAAATAACCAAAAATTTGTACAAAAGTGTAACTTTTCAAGTTTTTGCAAACTTGTACAAGTAGTCTTTTTTAGCTCCCCACTTATTTGCACATAGTTATCACCATTGATGGACTTACGTTATGATAGAGAAGGGCTACGCCCCCCCAAATTTTTTTATAATTATATAATTTTAAATATACATTTAAAAATTTAATATTTTTAATATATTTTATATATTTGATATATTTGATATTCTAAAAAAAATTATATATCAATATCAATACATAAAACAAAACTTTGTATTGTCTATATTTATTTTTCAATTTGTCCTTTTCAATATTTTTTAAATAAGAATAATTGTTTTCTTAATATTATTTTTTAAATGATTATTTGTTTAATTTAACCATCTTTTTATTTAATTATTTTTTTAAACTTGATTATTATAAATAAAAATTAATTATAGCAAAATTATAAAAAAATTATTTATATTTAATTTTATAATTATAACAATAATAATAACAATAATTATAATTTTATTATTTTTTATTATTATAAAAGTAAATACAATGTTTTTACTAGTTTATATAAAAGATTTGAGATTACTTTTTTGGTTTTTATTTTAGTTTAAAAATATCATGTTGGTCCTCTAGTTTTTTTTAGTTTCAATTTAATTTCGATTTTTAAAAAAATGATGTAATTTGGTCTTTTTTTTTTATTAAATTTCTTTAATTGGATCAAGGTTTTTTCATAAAAATTGAAATTGTGAATAATGATGGTTTTCTTTCTTGATGTAATTGACATAATTCTAATGTCAATTTTGATGAAAAATTCTTGCTTCGCTTCAAGAAATTTAACGAGAAGGATCAAATTGTATCAATTTTTAAAAAATCGGAACCAATTTAAGACTAAAAAACAGAGGACAAATATGATATTTTTGTACGAATAAATGGACAAAAAAAGTAATTCAATCAAAATTTTGGTATTCCCAAAATATTCCCTAAAGATCCGCCATTAATTACCACATATGTACGACAAATGTTGTGGCATTTTTTTAGAGGCCAGTCAATGCACTTCATTACTTTGAGTTGATAAGCAATTTAATCTAATAACAAGTTTATTTAAGAGGATGTTCATAGAAAAGTGTAATTTTACAAGTTTTCACATACTTGTACAAAAAGTCTTTCTTAATGCCCCACTTATTTGCACGTAGTTACCACATATGTTTGATAGGTGTTACGTCATTTTTTTATACTAGTCAAGGCACTTCATTACTTTAGCTTCATAACCAGTTTAATCTAATTAATATGGTTCATAACTTGTTCATTTAAGATGGTGTTGATAGAAAAATGTAATTTTTCAAGTTTTTGCAGACTTGTACAAAAAGTCATCCTCAACACTCCACTTATTTGCACATGGTTATCACATACGTGTGTGACAGGTGTTATGACATTTTTTTAGGCCAGTTAAGGCATTTCATTCCTTAGGGTTCACAAGTAGTTTAATCTAATTACTATGGTCCATAACAAGTTCTTTTTAAATGGGTGTGGACACAATATTGTAATTTTCCAAGTTTTCGCAGACTTATACAAAAAGTCTTTCGCAATGCCCCACTTATTTGCACACAGTACCACATATGTGTGACATGTGTTGTGGCATTTTTTTTTGGAGACTAGTCAACCAACTTCATTATTTTAGGTTCATAAGTAGTTTAATCTAATTATTATGGTCCATAAAAGGTTCATTTAAGATGGTTTGGACACAATATTATAATTTTTCAAGTTTTCAAAGACTTTTACAAAAAGTCATTTGTAGTGCCCTACTTATTTTGCACATGGTTACCACATATGTGTGACAACACCAACATACTTCGCTCTACACGAATGGAAAAAACAAATCTGTAAATACAAATATAAAGTTAGGTCCTAAAATAATCACCAAAAATGAAAACGTATAGATGCACATACTTTCTTCTCCCTACTACATTCACAAATTTGATCACCTTTACTCACCATTCTTTTACTCCAATCTACGAACACCATAAGCGGATAAAAAAGGAATGTCAAAGAATTTGCTTCGTCAGACAATACGAACATATCATCAACGACAACTCGTTATCCATGGACTATGATTACCAGTAGAGCATTATGGTTGCACAACACTATCTTGACCTAGATTTTTTTCCCTTCACTTTCAAACCCACCCAAATACATACTTGGAAAACCTGATCAAAGGCAAATGATGCACACTCAAACAAGTTGGCGATCCTTCCAATTTCTGAACGAATGAGATACAACACTCACCAAAGGAGTCAATGCCTCTAAAACGAAAATAAACATAAAGCTCAAATATCTCTTTCTACCATAGTGGAAAAAACATTAACCAGTCAACAGTGTAAAAAATAAATGAAAAAATTAATTTTTAAATGACATATAAGTGGTGTCAAAACTAAGTCAAGAAATCATGTAAAAATATAATTTTGAAAAAATGAGTAAAAGAGAAGGTAATATAAAACGGAAGTGATATTTAACACCAACGTTTGACTCACTTTTGACATCAGTAACATGTCAACGGAGGTGGATTTATGAAAATCAATTTTCAATTTTCTTTTAATTGCTGACAGTGATAGTTTTGTGGAACATGGAATGCGGAATTGGAAAGGCGTATGATTACATTTAGGGAGGCACTATGGTTTCCTCTATTATTCGCTCTAATTCTCTTTCTCCCATTCCTTACTATAAGTACATGTAATTGGGTCTATACAAAAAAGTCCATGTTATTGGATTAAATTGTACAAAAACTCATTTATTGCTCCCCATTTATTTACACATGTTCACCATTTATGTAGTAGATATGTTCTGGCATTTTAGTTCAAGGACACACGCTACTCAATTGTTTAGGTTCATAACCATTTATAATGACCCAGGTGATCCATAACAAGTACATGTAATTGGACTTATATAGAAAAGCTCCATGTTACAGGGTTTCATAAAGTTGTACAAAAACACATTCCATGTTCCCCACTTATTTACACATCTTCACCAATTATGTAGCAAATACGTTATGACCTTTTATTTTGAGAACACTCACACACGTAACTTCTTCTCTTGACTACATTCACCAATTTCACCACCTTTACTTATCACTCTTATACCCCAAAGGCCAAATCTAAGGTTTGATTCATTCACAAAATAAGGATAACTTAAAATGGTGGACCCTCACCTTGGTTTTTCCTTTGTTTCCTTCAATTCGAACGAACACGCTGTTATCGTGATCGACAAAGTATCTTCACTGGTAGAGGTTCACGATGGAAGAGAAGTATCATGACCTAGGTTTTTCCTCCTTCGATTTAAAACCCACGCAAATAAACACTTCAAAAACTTTAACGAAGAGATACCCTAGATTCAAGCATTTCAATTTTTCGTTGTGCCATAGTGGATAAAAACGGACCAGGTAGCAGTTAAAAAAATGATTTGGAATGGCCGAGAGCACAATAACGGTGAAAGAAAACCTAAAGGAAGGTCGTGAGGAATAAGAGAAAGAGAGCAAGAGCAATGGTAGATGAAACCCTTACGCCTCCTCTAAATGCAATCATGTACCCTCCCAATTTCGAATTCCATCGTGCACAAAACTGCCACCCGTCAGTAATTAAAAGAAAATGGAATATTGCTTTTCATAAATCCACCTCCATTGACTTGTTATTGGTGTCAAAAGTGAGTCAAAATTTGGTGTTAGAATATCATTTTCGAATATTAAAATCACCTTAAAAATTGATGATTGATAACAAATGAGAAAAATATAGTGGTAAGGAGTCAATGAAAGAAGAAGAAAGAGATAAAGAAAGAGAAAAAGAAAGGAAAAAAATTTTGGAACGTGGTTTGGTGAAAAAATAAATAGTCGAAATATTAATATTAGTATCATAAAAATGTAATTTTAACATAAAAAATTTAATTTTATTAATTTTAGCTTTGAATTAATTGTTAAAATAAATAAATGCATGTTATTTTTTTTCTAATGTATTTATTGAAAAGAATTAATATTATTATTTTAAAAAATTTATATCTTTTATGTTTTATTTTTGTTTTTTAAATTTAATTTGTATTTATTTTCAAAATAATCATATATTTGTGTTTAGAACATCGAGAGTTAATAGATCGAAGGAGAGGATCTAGATAAGGAGATTAAAGGGATGTATTGGGACAAAAGAGATTGAGAAGAGGATCGAATGAAGAGTTATAGAGAGCTTGTTCATCACTGCATCATGGAAGATACAATAGTATCAAGAGAAGTGCGTGATCAAGAAAGGGATTAAACTTGGACTAAAGTAACATGGGAAGAATAGGTATAAGTGAAGCAATGTGAGCAATTTTAAGACAAATATCACAATTAATGTATTTTTTATTTTATTTTATTTGTTTAATTATCGGGAAAAAGGGTGAAAAAATAAATAGGTCATTCAAATGCAAAATAAAGGTGATAAATTGTTGTTACAATTTAGAAAGTTTTATGAACATCGTGAACAAGAGAAATGACAAATCCAATGATAAATGTACCCATTTGGATCACCGCTTTCATAGATTTCTTATATTAGTTTCTCTTTTATCTTTGGTAATTTAGTTTTATTGCAATTTACGTTCTTGTAAATCAGATACCAATGGCCACAACCTACATGAACAAAATTGCATTCATTACTAATGACACAAACTAATTCTATAAGGCTTTGCCCTTCAGACTCAAAAACGCAGGCGCTACCTATAAGAGGTTAATGGACAAAGTGTTCAACCACTTGATGGGCAAGTGTGTCGAAGTCTATGTTGATGACATGGTTGTCAAATCACCTAGCCACTTGCAACACGCACAAGACTTGTCCGAAGTATTTTTCGCTCTACAACAATATAACCTCCGACTCAACCCCAAAAAGTATGTCTTCGGTGTCGACAACGGGAAATTCCTAGGCTTCATGCTAACACCACGCGTAATCGAGGCCAACCCTGAAAAATGCAAAGCGATAATAGAGATGCGCAACCCAACCAACGTCAAAGAGGTGTAGCACCTAATAGGCCGCCTCACCGCCATATCCAGATTTCTTCCTAAACTTGTCGAACAAACCCGACCCATTATCCAACTTCTCAAAAAATCAGCGAAGTTCTCTTGGAATGACGATTGTGAAATTTTTTTCAAAAACCTCAAAACTACCCTTACATCCCTTCCAATCCTCTGCAAACCAGATGTACACCTCCCACTACTGGTATATATCACTGCAACAGACTATAAGGTCAACGCTGCCCTAGTCCAAGAATCTGCTGGAATACAACATCCAGTGTACTTCGTCAGTCGAATCTTGCAAGACCCTGAAACCAAATATCAAATGGTAGAAAAACTAGCACTTTCCTTGGTAAATGCGGCAATACGGCTATGCCCATACTTCCAAAACCACCATATTATTGTCAAAACCGACTACCCCATTAAGAAAATCCTTCAAAAACCCAACCTTGTTGGACGAATGTCATCTTGGGTTGTGGAATTTTCCGAATTCAACATCCTTTACGAACCACACGGTCCCATCAAAGTCCAGTCCTTGCTTGACTTTGCTAACGACCTCCAACACATCCCCAAAGAGGACCAATGGACACTATACGTTTATGGTTCCTCCAATCCAAGAGGCGCATGTGCTGGTATAGTCTGTTGGCAAAAGCAATACAAGTAATACAAGTCTAAATGCTGAAGCAAGATTTTGATGATGATAAAAGAAGCCTGAAAGCCATCTGGAAGTCAATATGAAGACCATGTGTTGTTATGTTTAAAGCTATCTTGTAAAATGTAATTAGATTAGTTAGAATCAGTATTGTACAAGAAAATTCTGGTATTTCTCGAAAAATCAAAGTGATAATCGATTATCACTTAGAATAATCGATTATCCTGAGCTGAACCAATTTTTTCAAGAAAGCACTGGAATAATCGATTATCACCTCTAATAATCGATTATCTGCTCAAAAATTTGTTTTTCATAAACCACACTGGAATAATCGATTATCACTAGTGATAATCGATTATCCTGGTCAGTTGGGCGCGACTGTTCAGCTTTTTGACCTAATTTCTGGAACCTCTATTTAAGGAACCTCAGAGTTACTTCTCACTTACCTTTTTGAGAAGCTAGAGTGCTAGTGTTGTGATTGCAAGAGAGTTCTCTGAGTGTTCTCAATAAAAGCTTTGAAAAACCTAGTGTGGGTAGAGCGATAACTTTTCCTGAGAGGTGTTCTAGGAGATTGAGTGCTGCTGCTGTTGCTAGGAAAGCTAAGGTCAAGGTTCTCTGTGTGATTCAGAGAAAGGTGTTCATCTCTAGTGTGATTTAAGAGAAGTGTTTTCTTTCCTTACACTCTTAATATCTGATTGTAAATCTGTTACTTATTAGTGATTTAGTTAATCTCGTTTTTGAGAGATTAACAACTAGACGTAAGGTCTTTTGATCCGAACCAGTATAAATATTTGTGTTCAATCTTCTTCTCTATCTCTTTATTTCATCTATTATTGTGTTTAAAGAAATTACTTATTGATCCAATTGATAAATTTTGGAAAAATTTAAAATATTAATTTTATTTCTTAAAAACCAATTCACCCCCTCTTGGTTTTGTCCGCACACTCAAACATTTCGCTGCGCGATACCAACATCGTCCTTGAAGGCCCCAATCACATCCTCATCGAAAATCCCTACACTTCGCCTTCAAAACCTTCAACAACCAGGCCGAGTACGAAGCCATCCTCGCTGGCCTATCACTAGCGCACGAAGTTGGAGTATGCTCGCCAATATGCAAAACAGATTCCAAGCTCACTGTTGGCTACCTTAATTATGAGTTTCAAATTAAAGATGCAACTCTCCTCCAATACTATCACCTAGTCCACAACATCATGCAATCTGGTTTTGATAGGGTACACATCCAACACATCCTAAGAGGAGAGAATGTACGAGTAGACATCTTGTCCAAACTAGCACTACAAAAAATCTTGAAAATTATGGCATTTTAAATATGGCGGTTATTTAAAACAGCCACTTTTTACAACATAATATGACATTTTTCGAACTACCATATTTTACCTATGATATACGACGGTTTTATCTGTCATTTATTAATAGTGGAAAACTGTCATATTTTATATGTAAAATATGTCAATTTTAACTGCCATATTTTAATAAATCCCATCATAAACATTTTCCTGTTCGAATTAATTAGATTAGTGAATATTGACTATATTGAAGCCTTCGAGCAAATCAGTTTGCACATTGACTGTATTGAAGCCTTCGAGCACACTGCACATAGATTTGAAGCCTTCGAAACCATTTCCCTCGCAGATCTGAAAGGTTGTCGTCGCCTTTCGCTCTTCAATTTCTGGAGCTCACTGTTCGGTTCATTTTGCAGAATATTGTTCGTTTTTGGAGCTCACATTTTCGTTCGTGGTCGCGACGCCATAACCTTTTTCATTCTTCAATTTCTGATGTTCGTTCGTTCGGCTCGTTTGTGAAGCTCGTCGTTAACACTGTTCTATGCGGGAAGTTGTTGGTCTTAGGTTTTGGTAAGTTTAGCAAAATAAATGGTGATTTAAGGTTCTGAGTTTTGAATTTCTCGTTGTTCACTTTACCAATTTCTCATTGTTCTAGTGTTGGGTTAATTTGCTCATTGAGATTTCAGGTTAGATGTTAGTTTTGATCTCATTATTGTTCTGGATTAGAACCATTGTTTTATTTCTTAAGCGTATTTTTGTGCGAGAGAGACCTCTTCTGATCCAAACCTTTTTGTTTCCAATTTCAATCCAATTCGAAGGGGATCTGTGTTTGGTGTTGTTGATGTAATGCAGGTGGGAAGCTCGTTTATCAGAGCACCAAGAAGAGGGCTAGCAGACTCAAGTGCCCCGTTACTGGCAAGAGGATTCAGGGGGTGTGCTTTTTGTTACCTTTTCAATTCCTTCTTTTTCATTGTGGTGTGTAGTTTCAGTGTTTTGTTATTGGCTTATTTTGTTCATCATCTGCACCTGTGCTTGCAACTGCTTCAAATATTCTATCACCTCATCCAACATTGAAGCTTTATCAGTCTGCATAAGTTAAACAAAATCCAAGTCTATATATGTTTATGTAAACCATAATACGTAATATGGAATTCCATAGCAAGCCACGCAAAAGCAGTTAACTATATGATGAATCTATTACTCAACTAGCTAATATTGCTTAATTCTGTTAATTAATTAATCCATAAATATGATGTACTCAACATTGCATGTTTCTTTGCTTTCCCTTGTCTATATATGATATGGTTAAGTGTGGGTTCTTTTTCTTTGTCTTTCTCCCTCATCTTTGCCTTTGATTTGTATGTTTTTGGTGGAAAATGTTTGTTGTTTTAGTGTTTATTGTATAATTGACATGAGGGCCTACCACTGGAAAGGGTTTCCTGTGGAAGTAGTTGGGTGCCTCTTCACTAAATAGCCTCCTGTCAGAGCATGAAAACAAGTAAAATTTTTTAGTGTATCAGGTGTAGCTATATGTAGTGTAAAACTAACTAAATTGATGACATCACATGTTAAGAAATTTTTTGCAGTTTACAAGTTTTGGTATTTTACCAATAATGGGTGGACCATTTGTAAAGGGACAAAGGTAGTAGAATATTGTGTAAATAATTTGAACATTTAAATTTTACTTGAAATGTATGATCAATGACATGAAAGTAGATACCTTATCTACAAGGACGGTACCATAAATAAGAAAAGTCAAGAATAAACAAACAAAAACATATCATATATATTAAAATGTAAGTACGTGCATATAGAGGTCAAAATAATAGATCTAAGAGCTCAAAGTCAAGTTAAAATAATAAAAATTAATATTAATAATAACAATAATATTATGTACATGACTTTTAGAAGAAAAAAAAAATCTTGAGAGAGGTAGGGCCATGTTAATTAACTCCCTTTGTGTGTCCATGACTGCCTATCATTTAGGCCTTGGATTAAAATCAAAGACAAGTTACAAATTAAAATTAAAGTGTAGTTTACGTGAAATTGATAGAATTAATCTATTTAATTACTAGGAAGAATCAGAGAACATGGAAAGCAAAAACATGAGAGAGATCCAGTGTGAAATGGTATTTATAGTGGCTATTGAATCCTCAGGGAACCGTTACTTGAACTCTACGAAAGTGAAAATGGCAAAGAAATATGTTATATTAGTATATAGTATATAGCATCTATTTCTCTCACAGATTTGGGACCAGTAGATACTAAATAATTGGCTCAGATACCACATACACAATATCACGATTTCGATGAAAAAAAAAGTTGAAACAAACAATATCATGATTATTATATTTAAGTATATCTATAAGCATTGCATTATTAGGTGTTTTTTGTATTATAGAAGAATGTTATGTTTCTTGTGTTTTTGATTAAATTTAACCTTTTAGCTTTGAATTCTAAATTTTGCCTGATAATTGCAGATTCCACATTTGAGGCTTGCGGAATACAAGAGGTCAAGGCTACCTAGAAACCGTAGGAGTATAAATCGTGCATATGGAGGAGTTTTTGCTGGAATTGCTGTCAGGGAGAGGTTTGTCTTCACTTTTAACAGCTAGTTATATTTATAATAACTTTTTTCATTTATTACCTAGAAAGTATTTCATTGCAAGTTGAGGAGTCTCATTAAATATTATAAGTTCTTTTACCTTAAATAA
>Ga0214543_1004346_pt1 | contig 26951 bp, 29 predicted proteins | sample CNSS2metaG_FD_160094 | JGI IMG/M metagenome (GOLD analysis project Ga0214543, IMG submission 160094) | Root nodule microbial communities from cowpea collected in UCLA plant growth center, Los Angeles, California, USA - CNSS2 | ecosystem: Host-associated > Plants > Roots > Nodule | place: USA... | reverse complement strand
TCTGATCCAAGTTGTTCCCTAACTCTGTTCAGACTAGCATCCAACAACTGCCTCTCTCTGATCGAGCCCAAGAAGTCACTAGATATAGTAAGGGTACTACACCTAATGGACTCGGACCCCAACTCCACCTGTATCCTCATGTCTCTGAACTTCTCTAGTAGTTCTACCTCTTTTATCATGAGGTGTGCTGTGTGTACCGTCTTCCTACTCAGAGCATCTGCCACCACATTTGCCTTCCCCGGGTGATATAAGAGTTCGAAGTCATAGTCCTTCAGGAACTCCATCCACCTCCTCTGCCTCATGTTCAACTCCTTCTGATCAAACAAGTACTTTAAACTCTTGTGGTCGCTGAACACCCGAAACTGAGCACCATATAGATAATGCCTCCAAATTTTCAAGGCAAATACTATCGCTGCTAACTCAAGGTCATGAGTGGGGTAATTACGCTCATGCACCTTAAGTTGTCGTGAAGCATATGCCACTGCCTTCTTCTCCTACATCAAAACACATCCAAGTCCAAGATGAGACGCGTCGCAATAGACTTCAAACAGTTTCCCCACATCCGAAATTACCAATATAGGAGCACTCGTCAATCTCTTCTTTAACTCTTGAAAGCTCTCCTCACACTTGTCCGTCCAAGTGAAGGGTTGGTCTTTCCGGGTAAGCAAAGTCAGGGGCGTCACTATCTTGGAGAATCCCTTTATAAATCTCCTATAGTAGCCCGCTAACCCCACAAAGCTCCTGATCTCTGTGGCTGATTTAGGACTTTCCCACTTTACCACTGTCTCGACCTTTGCCGGGTCCACTGCAATCCCATGGGCTGATATCACATGTCCTAAGAATTGAACTTCACCCATCCAGAACTCGCACTTGGATAACTTGGCATACAGCTGCTTCTCTCTCAAAACACCAAGCACCAACCTCAGGTGTTCTGCATGCTCCTCCTGAGTCCTGGAGTAGATAAGGATGTCGTCTATGAAGACCACGACAAACTTATCTAGGAAAGGTCGGAAGATCCTGTTCATGTAGTCCATGAACACTGTCAGAGCGTTGGTCACACCGAACGGCATAACCACATACTCATAGTGGCCATACCTCGACCTGAAGGCTGTCTTCTGTACATCATCAGCCTTTACCAAAATCTGATGATAACCCGATCGTAGATCTATCTTCGAGAACACTGATGACCCATGCAACTGATTCATCAAGCCATCAATTCTCGGGAGCGGATACTTATTCTTGATCGTCATCTTGTTCAGCTGCCTGTAGTCCACACACAGGCGCGAACTCCCATCCTTCTTCTTCACCAACAACACTGGTGCTCCCCAAGGCGAAGTACTGGGCCGTATGAACTGTTTCTCCATCAGATCTTCTATCTGTTTCTTGAGCTCTACCAACTCTGTCGGAGCCATGCGATATGGGGCCATCGAGACCGGGCCTGTTCCTAGGACTAGATCAATAGAGAACTCCACCTCTCTACTGGGAGGCAACCCTGGTACCTCCTCCGGAAACACATCCACAAAATCCTGGACGACTAGTATCACAAACGTCATCTCCCCTCTCTCTCCACCTCCATAAGCGTGATGACCATGTAACATTGCGCACCGTCTTGTAGTTCCCTCATAACACCCTGGGAAGACATCAACTCAGGCTCCTCTAAGTCGGGAAACAACAACTTCTTCTCCCGGCAATCTATCAGAATGCGATTGGCAGAGAGCCAATCCATTCCTAAGATCACCTCCAATTCCTGTAGAGGTAGGCAGATTAAGTTCACCCTGTACTTGCGCCCCTCTACCTCCACTGGCAGCCTAGCACACAAGGACGATGTCCTGACCAAACCCGACGCCGGAGTAGACACCGCAAGCTCACACTGTAGCTCGCGCACCGGCAGACCCAACCGTTCCACACATGCATTTGACACAAAAGAATGTGTCGCTCCAGAATCATATAGCACACAACATCTCATCGCATAAATCACACAATAACCTATAACAAGGTTACCTGAACCTGCAGCCTCAGCTCTGGTCATGGCATAGACTCTGCCCGTCGCCTGAGGCCTGTTGCCTCTGTCCCTCCCCTGATGCTGCTGGGGTGCCTGAACTGGAGGACGTGTCGCTGCCCTAACAAGGTTGAGGCAATCTCTCCCAAAGTGGCCTTCCTTGCCACAGTTGTTGCATCTACGGTAACCCTCCCTACGTGGACAGGCATATCTCGGGTGGGGTCCTCCACATGAGTAACACCGAACTCGGCCCTGCTGCGGAGGAAAGCTCCTAGACTCTTGAGGCTGATGGTGTGGTCTATCATATGGTCTCCTCCGCTCCTCATGTCTGAGCCTGGACCCAGAGGGTCCACCGATCCTCTGAGGCGGCTGTGGCTGCTGTGGGCGCTGACCTTCCACCTCGCGCTTCATCTTCTCCATTACTCTGGCCTTCTCTACCAGAGCAGCAAAATCCTTGATGGACAAGGGTGCCACCATCAAGCGAATATCTCCCCTGAGGCCGTTCTCAAACTTACGGCATCTCCACTCCTCGTCAAGCGGCAGTGTGTAGAAACGACTGAGGTGTTTAAACCTCTCAGCATACTCTGTGACAGTCTTCCCTCCCTGGGTCAACTGGAGGAATTCCACCTCCTTGGCGTATCGGATGTTGTCTGGGAAGTACTCGGAGAGGAATCTCTCCCTGAAAGCCTCCTATGTCACTGGCTCATCCCTCTCCTCCAGGATGGATCTAGTGCTGCTCCACCAATGTTCTGCCTCCCCCGTGAGCATGTACACAGAGAACGCCAGCCTGTTCTCTGCAGGGCACATCTTCGCATCATAGATGCGCTCCAGGTCCTTCAGCCATTGGTCTGCGGCGTCAGGACTAGTCTTCCCATCAAACTTCGCTGGGTGGTGCTTCAGGAAGTCCTCTAGGCTCCACTCCCTGGCTGCAGGTCGTGGTTCCGGACCAAACACAGGGGCAGCCGCCTTGTTCTCCTCTAACTAGTGGAGGGCCTCCATATGCTGCCGATGAGCATCCTCAGCAGCTACCCTCGCAGCCTCCATCTGCTGCATCACTGCCTGCTGCTGCTCAAGCGACGCCGCCTGTCGCTGCATGGACGCCTCATACTGCTGCATCATCGCAGCACTCTGTTGCGCCATAGCTGCTACCATCGCCTCTATGGCTCTGGCGATATCTGGTGCGTCCCCCTGGGATGATTGAGAAGTCCTACGAGGAGGTGCCATAGTTCACTGGCACACAGAAAATCACTTGGTTAGGCTTGATAAAGGCAAGAATTCAACTAAGAACACTCAGAAGACATAGAGAAAGCTAAGCGGACAACCCAACTCCACAGACCTAAGGAATGACCACTCTGATACCATAAATGTAACGTCCCATTCAATTTATAAACACAATTAAAGGAAACGTCACACATAAGATAGTAAAATCACGCAGTCCTAGGGTTCCCAACATCACCCCTACAAAACCAGGCACACCACGATGCCAACCAAAGCAGGATAACAGTTTAACTAAGAGTTTACAATCCAAAGACAATGAATACAGGGGCCATAGCCCTAAAGAAGACATCAAGAAGAGAAGTGTAAGATCCAGCCCAGACGGCTAAGCGGTGGAATCACCATTCCCTTGTTGACCACGAGAACTTCGCCCATCTGCTCCCATCAACCAAGTCGATGATCATCGCAAGAAAGAACAACCACATACAACACAACCATGCAACGAAACGGGTAAGCTAGAGCCAACAACATATGCATCAGACAGTCAAAAGTATTTTCATCATCTCACATTTATATAATCAACCAAACATGTTATGACTCTCAATCAATACACTACGACTCGACTCGACTCATCCGGATACGTATAACTTGGTCGGATTCAACGGATGCTTGCACTTGTGGTGGATACCTCTGCTCGACCCTGAGCTGCTCGATCCTGAGCTATGTGATACAAGTGTTATGATGAATCAAATCTCCCGCACCACAAGGTTAGCCCTTAATGAATTTCAGGCCTCCTGCTACTCTCACCACAGGAGTCAGTCCGCTCTAAGTGAGACTAACTGGCACCTTAGAGTGTCAGGATACAGTCCTTACCTTGAATCCTTACTTAGTTATACAGATGGGGCACCACCATGGACACCCACTAACAGGGGCCATGGAATTACGTCCCGACCACTGAAGCGCGACCCTAGAGGTCTCACCTAGAGACCCCAAGGAATTTATGTGCTGACACGGACCAACATTCATAGCTCAGAAATAAATGAACGTAAAATCATATTTACATTTCCATCCCAACCCCTGAGATTAATTCCTCATACGCATCATATTTCGAATCCATACCTCTGATCATCACCACCCCATGAATCTAGGGCCTCATCTCATATTAATCACGTGTTCCTTTAGTTCCAAACCACTCATTCATTTCACATGCCAATATCATACCCAACCCGTCATACACAATTCATGAATCATGCCAAACATACCTCATGCTCCTTTATATACATATCATTCATCATACAATCATACTCAACCAAAACAGATCATTCATGAACAAACAGACATTCAATTTTAGCTCTGTCTTGCCCAGCACCTCGCTCAGGCGAGACGAGCTCGCTCAGGCAAACCCCCCCTTCGCCTAGGCGAGGGCTCAAAAGGGCATCCAGAAACCAATGCGGGATCTCGCTTAGGCGAGACCCCTCTCGCCTGGGCGAGATGTCTGCTTGCTCAAAATTCGAGCGGGTCGCCTGGGCGACCCTTCGCGCAAACTGGTTTGGGCGAATCCCTATTTGTCTCGCTTAGACGAGACTAGCTCGCTTGGGCGAGATTAACAGGTCTCGCCACTATTTCACCTGCAACAGTCATTACTTTTCGAACCAACCAAGCATACAAAGCATTCAATCACAACAAATCGAAGGTTTTATCCATGCAATCAGTGAATAACTCAGGAACAGCCAAAACAACACCAAAAGACTGGAATCCTAACTTCCCGTACCTGGAAGTCAAGTTAGCGGGACGCTCCGACACGCACATAGGAAACCAAACTGTCCTTAGGGTGGTCAGCAGCTGGAACGGACGGTAAAACAGAAGAAAGGAGGCGGGTTATTACTAAACCCTAACAATAGCAGCAAACATAGACCATGAAAAATAGAAGCATGAGCCAAGGGACGACTTACGTGAGTAGGAACTGAGTTTGAGCTTGAAGGAAGGGGACCTTAGGGCAAACCCTAGCAGAGCTTTTCGTGAGAGGGAGAAAGGGTTGACGGCTGGATCTGTGAGAATGAAAGTGAGTGTGGGATTAGGGCAACATGAAAGCTTTTATCCTATGGGCCGACCTTTAGGCCCAATACTGTAGGGCAGCCCACTAACTTTAGGGCAAAAAATAAAAAAAGGGGGCCTTACATTTGACGTTTTAAATACATTTTATGATAATATTTGAGTTGTTTATACCGTTTCACACTTTTCTACTTTAATGTTAGCTAAGAAACTATATTCAAATACGTTCCAAATGTCAAATAAATTTAATAAAATTTTGTTAAAATAACTAAATTCATATATTTTTAAAATTAAGAACTAAAATTGGGTCAAAGTTTTAAAAAAAACTGATTCGAATTTTCGCTCAGAGTTAAAAAATAAAAAATTATTTAATCCCATTAAAACTATTAAAAAATTTGAATCCACATAAAGTTCATCAAATAAGTTATATTAAATGAAATAAGTTATATTAAGTGAAAAATATTATGACTTATAATGACGCAATTTTTATGTGATTCACATTCCGAATCACACGAACTTTTATAATATAATATTATATTTAAAAAAATTAAAGTAATACTATTTTTTAATATAAATATATAGGTCTTATAATTTCTAATTTTATACATCCAAAAATCATCATACAAACCGATAATTTAAATGTAATAATATAACTTAAACTTTTAAATATATATATATATATATATATATATTTTTTTTTTCTTTTTTTAATTTCATCTCTAGTTATTTGCGATCGCTCTTTCTTCATCAACTACGCACTTAGGGTTTCGAAATAACTACGGATTCAGGTTTATCCATGGCGACCGAACCAAAAGCTGCCACCGACGATGTCAAGATCGATCTCTTCGAGGACGATGATGAATTCGAAGAGTTTGAAATCGATGATGGTAAATAACAGTAATCTCATCCTTTCTTTCGATTCCCGACTAAGTTCTCCTTGCTTCTGTTTCAATTTCAATTTTTTTGGTTATTCTTCCTAATATTTTTAACATGTTCTGATCTTTCACATCGATCTCAATTTATTTTCCAGTTCCTTGGTCTCTTACAAACCGAATTTTTTATTGGAAAGGTTTTATTATCCGATTTTGACTTTAATTGTTGTTTCCTTTTTCTTCTCTATTTATCTGCTGAATATGTTCATTTTGACTGTTAAAATTCTTTCAAACAATATGTTTTGGTGTAAGATTGGAGGCAGTCAACGGGATAATACAAACTCTATATGTTTATAAATGCCAAATTATTAAACACCACATGTAGGTGATTTTATTTATAGATGTTTAATTTATTGGTTATTTGTTTCTGATCCTTAGACACTTGAGTTGAGATGATAAACATAGTGGACCTAATACATGTTTTATGCAGTAGTTAATAGTATTTCGTACTGTGTTGATTTTTTACTGTATTGCCGTTGGGAGTAATCCTTTCTTAGTGTAAATTGCATTGTTCCATTCATTGAAGAAAAATATCTTTCTAGTGAAGCTTGTGTGTTGCCATATCCTTGGTATTCCACAGGATTCTGGCTCATTTCTTTGAATCCAGGGGAATATACCGATTCGCATAATCTGTCTCCTTTTTTATGTATTTTTTACTCCTTCACTTAAAACACAACACAAAGTAGACCCAAAGATCCTTCATCCTAATCTTGCCTTACTCAGGTCTAACCGAACATATACACAGACAGAATCAAAGAGAATGCACTTATTTAAGTGTCATAAATCTAGAAATTCACATGAGGTAGGATTAGCCCATCTTCATTTGGTGGGGGGCTCAGAGGAATAACTAATTGAACGATCATAATGCACGTCAATTACATGCCTGAATTAATGACCGTTTTGGTTTTCTTGAGCCTAGCAGAACTATAAATATACCAAGGTAGTCTAAATTATAAGATACCTGTTAAGTAGTTGGAGCTTGTTAAGAGTCCATGTAGGAAACCTCAACAAAAACTGTTATGTAGGATAGTGAAATCTGTTAGTTTACCCTTGCTTCAAATATTTTTGTCCATTCAAACCCATCATAATCTCTTCACCCGACAAACTACATTTCATTTACCAGCAATTAGAGCTACCGGACCCTGTGTCACAAAGCTGTTGCATTTCTTCCGCAAAGCAACGTTACCTTCATTAAACCCACATCTTAAACCTACATGCCTTGCCTTTCGACAACAAAGCTCCCTCTTTGTCTTTTCCCATTCTCTAGTAGTAGTATTTGATTTGCTTTCCTTGCCATTTCTGCTCTAGGTATTCAGGCAGTTTTCCTCGTATATAGCAAATATGGGTTTATTCAAGTAGCCACTGCGTATTGGGCTGAATCTTTCTATCATTTAAAGATTCATCTGCAATACTTCACACAAAAAACACTTAAGATTGATTGATATTCATTCATTCTTGTCTATAGGCTATTAAACCTTTGCACTAAAAATTCCTCTCCATGTCGGAAGTAATAGTGCTCAGATATGTATTAACAAAAGCAATGGGTGAGAAAGATGGACTCCATGAAAGGACTCTATGTTTACAGCAAATTTTACGGGCTCTACCCTAGAAGCCACCCAATTTGTGTTCTGTTTTATTTATAAAGTGTACCTTATATGGACTATCACTCATGGTATTAAAGTCTTGGTTCCAAACATTATTCGTCATGTGGTTGGTCCTTGTAATAAACATTTTGTTTCATTATTGTTGATGGTATTTGAAAGTTCTTTGGGTATAGAGAATGCTAATTCAACATTTATTTGGGGTTTGGGTGTCATTCTAATGTTTCTTCTTTATGTTACACTTTATTGTTTTACAACTTCTAGAGTGGGATGACAAGGAGGAAGGGAAAGAAGTGACTCAACAGTGGGAGGATGATTGGGATGATGATGATGTTAATGATGATTTTTCTCTTCAGTTAAAAAGGGAGTTGGGGAGTAATACTGATAAGAATTAAACCACCTGAGACTTGGCTGCTTGATCATTTGGAAGGAGATGAAAACTATGGCTTTGTTAGGAAGGAAATGTAAGAACATACGGACATAATTTTCTATTCTTTCCTGAATATCTGGTTAGAAGTTATTGAGTGTTTTGTACATTAATCGAATTCTGCATTGTTAGGTGGAGTATGGCTTTAAAAGTTGACTTACAACCATGAACTATTCGTTCTTATTTTCACTATGGGGTTGGGTATGCGTGCTTTTTCTGTGAACCATTCTTGCTAATGGTGCAGTTAGTTGCACGGTTTCCATTTTCTTGTAGCCCCCGTGTTCCATGTAGGAACTTATCAATGTAAAGCCTTAAAACATACAATAATCGTGGAAGCACTTTTCAGATAACTTAATTAAATACTTATCCGTTTTAGTTAAAGAAAAATATAAAGAAAAGTAGAGTTCAGTTCAATAAGCTTAAATAACTTTTGCTAAAACCCTTCCCGAATTTGACATTTGTTCATTGGACAAAATTTGATGTGTTTAATTGTGTTTTAGTTTTCATATTTTTAATCTGAACCAAACCATATCGAACTTGTATTTTTGTGATTTTAGATTTTAGTTTTTCTAAGAAATTACTAAATGATAACTTGCAACTCAGCTACTGATGATTATCACTTGAATTATTTTAGGCTAATTTGTCAAGGACGTGCAGAAAAAGATGAGGAAATTAAAATTGAGTTTAAGAAGAAAGTATTTGATAACATTTCCAGGATTGAATCAATGGGAACTATTTAATGTGTCTTTGAACCTAAGTTTGGTTGAATGAAATAAAAAAATCTCGAAAAGCTCTTGTGATGTTGTTTCGAAAGCATCGTTATGGAACACGAAAATTTTTTGTCAAACAATGCAAAATAAACATAGGTGTGGGCTTCCAAAGGTCAAATCAAACGCACTTAGTCTTTTTGTCTTCTTTTATGATTGAACTGTTTGGTTTGATTTTGTTTTTTTTTTCCTTTAATGAAATTGGATTTCTGTGCAAGTACAAGAATTACGTAATAAGGGTACAAATTCTGCATCTTCATCTCTTAACGTTGAATACACTTTCTATTTGGTGCTTTTGAGACCAAACCAATCTGTATACTCAACGAAGTTTTACGAAAGAGATGTAATCTCTTCAAAATAAGGTCAGTTTAAAAATAGTTATGCTCAGGACCTATTCTTAATAAGATGTGAGTTTATAGAGGAGTGGGCTTGATGGAGCGTTGGTTGCGTGCTCACATGCCACTAGAATGCTTTAGTGTTGAATTCTGTAAATGGGTTAATTATGATTATGTTCTTAAATTGCAATGCGATTTTTTTTTCTCTGTCTCAAACTTGATTATGTTAGGTTTTCATATTTAAAAAAATACATAGATGGAGTCTTACTCATCCGACAATACTAATTGTTTTTTGACGTAAAAATCAATAAATCACATTGACTTTTCAAGATGTTGACACGAAAATAACCTTTTCTAACCTTTTTTAAATTGTTACCCAAACATAATAACACAGTACCTACATTAATACTACACTGATATGATGTTTAACCACACCAATACAATCTTCAAAGAGTGTTCATTAGGTTGAAGTACCTGATCAACCGAATTGACTAAATCCAACTTAATTAAATTGAATTGAATTTCATTTATGATTATGTTCAAATATGATCCAATCTCCACTAACACACTTTTATATGAATTTGGTGATAATTTAAAATGGGTGATTTGAGACTAACTCAAAATTTATGAGTTATGGACAAATTGTGATTTGTGTTTTCATATCTTAATTTAACTAAATTTATTTTGACATAACTTTTTAATTTTTATTAATTTTCTTGAAGCTTCAAATTAAGTTTTTGTAAAAATTGTATTAGATTGAATTTAACATAAAAACAATACGAAAATTCAAACCATTCTAAAACACCCTATAAAGAATATTTTTCTTATAAACTTTTGAGCCACGTTTGCATACATGGACGTGAATAGCAGCTGTAGATTGCAAGAGATCCACATGATTTGTTTATTAATGATTGACATGGCTTTCCTGTTCGAAGTTGAATAAAAAATTAGATCTAAATAAAAACAATATTATAAATTACTTCGACCTTTAAAAAACATTAAAATACACATTTAAAACGTTTTAATAAATGTAATACTAGATGTTTCTTTAGGGAAGTTATTAGACGTTGAAACTAAAATAAGTTCGAGAAACTCGTATTTTGTAAAATAGCAGTATCAAACTACATTTTCGAGGCATTTTCCAAGTTATCACTTATTAACAAATCTCTTATATATTATACATATTGCTTAATATGACTAAGATAGAATATAATGATTTATCTACCAATAAGCATAGTGGGGACCATAAAGCATAGGATATTGTAGATTTTCACTGAATAGTTGTTGCTAAGAGCGTTTTATGTCTATATACAATTGACTAAGACAGAGACAAGTCACATGATGATGATTTATCCCTGTACTAGTAGAATATTGACAGCATAACAAAAAGTTTTAGCAATAGGAAATTGCAATTATCCACGGAATATCTTCAAACACCATTATTTATTAGAATATCTATTATGCATACTTAGTTAAGACAAAGATAAGATAATGATTTATCTACCCATTACAAAATTCAGAATGGCCAAAAATCTGAACATAACAGTGTACATTCAAGTACCACAACCACATCACAGTACCTGCCCAAACCAAAATACAATTAAACAACCAGTAAGTAACAACAGGCAAAGAAACTTGTGTTGATAAGATAGCAGGAAAAAGACAAACGAAACATTCACTATTTCGTTGGAGTTCATGTTCTCTGGTCTCAAAATCTGTCTGGAAGGATAAACATTTCATATAAACCAACCGAATAAAAAAAGGGATAGTTGATGATTCAGCAATGAAATTACTGTGTTAATCTAACAATCAGAGAGCTAAACATATGAAACACTGAAAATACGTGTCTGTGTGTGAGAGAGAATATTATTCAGATGAAAATATTGGGCACAAATTCACCTAACCAGACACACACCAGACACAAAAAGAATTTGAACACAGGTCTATGATGTTACAATTTCTACATTCTCAGAAGCATCACTTTGGTGTTCTCTTACTGAAAGAACCCATGTTCTGCAAATGGGACAAATGGGTGTGTGGAGAATCCATGAGTCTATACAGTGCAGATGGAAGGTGTGGTTGCAATTGGGCAACAACCTGCACACATCACCAACCTTGAAACTCTCCAAGCAAACAGCACAATCGACGAGGCTGCTACACTCTCTTCTCTCTGCTGATGCTGTTGCTGCTTCCTCGTACACAAAGCAAGGGAGGTTTTTGAGGTCACCAATGTTGTCTTCACCCAACATTCTTTTCATTCCACTCATGTTCTGTCCCTGTGTAGTACCTTCTTCTTCATCAGTATTGTTCCCTCTGAAGACTCTCCCCACGATGCATACATGGATAACCACCAAAATCGCTATGCCCACAAACAATATGATCAAAGAAATCACAATTTCCATCACTGATCTTGCGCAATTTTCACTCACTCGGTACCCAACCTTTGTTTTCCTTCTAATTTGGAAGGGTATGATTCTGATAAAATATGTTTGCTCCTTAGAGACAACAAATTGAAACTGGTTTCAAACAACCACCGATTGTAGCAACGGTGAACCACTGGTTGCTTTCATCACAGCTCATATTAGATATATATTGAAAACTATACAGTTCAACATTTATCATATAAAATATATATAGAGATATAGATAGAGAGATAGACACTAAAGAAGTAAGAAAATTAATTAGAAGACTTAGAATTATTACTATCAATAGAAAAAATAGCAACAATAAAACTCGAAAGCTTTTGCTTTTGGTTGTTGAGTGGTTAGAACCTGAAATGAAATCAGGTGGCGTCTATCATGTGAAGACCCAATCTAAATAGTACAGAAGCTCAGTAGAATCCAAAATAGAGAGTTACATCCTTGGATTTTAAGTGAGTTAAGGGACACATTTGTAAAATCAAAAAATTGAACATTATTCAAAAAAACCGATAAATCTATTGTTTTAAATTATGTATTGGAAGTGATGTTAATCTTTATGTTATTGGGTTCAGATCTCACTTGTATTCTCGATGAATTCTTCCTTCGATAAACCCGCATAGTATTGATAAGAGTGAGAAATATAAAATAGGTGATTACTTTTATTGTGTAATGAGAATTATGTAAAACATGGAAGATGAGATAAAAAATTTGAGAAGATTTGAATGAAATTAAAAGAAAAATGTAAATTTGATATAGACATAGTAAACTTATCTTAAAAGTGCTATGTGAAAAGTTCAAAACAACATAGAGAGAAAATTGAGAGAAGACTCGAATGCAGAACTTAGAAGAAAAAGTGAATTGAATTACATAACCTATGATAGACATATACTATACCCGTCAGAGATACGACAATAATATATATATATATATATATATATATATATATATATATATATATATATCAAAAAATATACAATAATTTTTAAAAATATATATGATTTTCATTGTATGAATCTAAATTAAAATCATATATATATTAACGTAAAAAATTATAAATTATTATTTTTACAAAAATATTAATATTTTATAAATTAGATATTTATTATTAAATATTAAAAAATATCTTAAAATGAAAATAAATAAGTAATCCAAATTAAAATATCGGTATAAAATATTACAAATATAACAAGTTATTTAAGGGACCATGACACAGTCCAAAACACTTCTCAAGTTTAGAGGTGATTTGTAGTTTTGATGAAAGTTTGAGAATTTTTCATGTTGTGTAAATGTAAACGCTATATGATAATATCGCACCATTTTAGACAAAAAAAAATAATTTTGTAAAACACACCTTCATGTTGGGAAGTATTTCTTTAATTTACAATTTCTAAAAACATCACTAAAATTTTGAATTTCAGATTTTTTATTGAGTTTTATGTATTGAGTTTTATGTGCTGTGTTTTTACTAATTCTTTAAAATTTACTGGTGTTGTTATATTAAAACAAATTTTAATATATTTTGAACTATCAAAATCAATATATATCGATATATTTTGATGATGCAACAGAAGAACTAAAAACGTACAAAATTCAAATTAATTTTTTTTATATGACTTATTCAAAAACAATTGTTTTTCTGCAATAAAAACATTTAAAAATATTTTAAATAAAGATGTATTATTATTAGTATTGATGTTATAAAATCGACGAAAATTTAATTTTCAAGAAGCTTAATTTTCAACGATATGCATCATTGGTGGACGTTGTAAACCCACTAAATATTGGATCCTTGAGAAGTGGAATAATACCGCTGACTGTCAGGACCCATTCTTCAACACTAGGAAGCCGAATCTCAGTGAGCTTTTCTGATTTTCTTTTCAAAATTTAATGAAAAGGGATTTTCATTAGTTTTTCGACACCTATGACTCTATTTCATGTTGCAAATTCAACTTTTTTTAAAAATCGATTTCTGAATAATGAAAATTTTATTTAGATAAATAATTTTTTTTTAAATATTGATACAAGTTCATTTCGTTTGTAAATTTTTCTTTGGAATAGACTATTAACGAAAACATGAAAAAAAGATATGTGTATAAAAATTTGATGAACATTGATATTTATGCAAGAGAATGCATTTTAAATGATAATTTTATACGGAGGGGGTACACTAAAACAACTTTGTAAAAGTAGCCTAGGAATAAGTGATGACAAAGAGCCACTCTCAAACTAGCATTATATCCCTACTAGAGGGTCAACGTCATGAGATTAGCAAGGACCATTCGCAGATTCTGTATCCAATAATATCTGACTTCATAACATAGTTCAACAACATAACATATCATGTTAATGATGCATGTGGTGATAAGTCCGTTTCCAATTATATATACTCATAGGCCAAAGTCCTAATGGGATATTAGATATTGTAGCATATAATGTTTTCCCTTAGAATCCTTTTTATAGATTATCTTTGTCTATAGTATCTTTTCTATTTTGATATGTTATCGGTTTGTTAGCATATTTATATGTTGTATTTTAATATTATTTTTTTTATGATTTTCCTTATATATAAGACACCGTACAAAATGTTTGAGGTATTGTAAATAAAATATTTTCATTCTTTAGTTACTATCTCTATGTCTCGGTAGATTAAGTTTTCTAACATGGTATTAAAAGCGTGAGTTCCCTCTTTATGGGTACAAGTCCTGCTCCAACGGCAACTACTACACTTGCTCTCTTATCCTATTTTGTTTCAGAGAAACTCAACAATACTAATTTCTTTTTATGACAACAACAAGTTGAACTAGTAATCAAAGCTCATTGTCTTCAACGCTACCTAGTTAATCCTCAGATTCTATCCCAATTTCTTTCACTCTCGAATAGTGATTTAGGGATTGAGAATCCCAAATACACCACATGGGAGAACCAAGATCAACTTCTTCTTTTGTGGCTTCAATCTTCCTTATTGGCCTCCTTCATACTCACATCATTGGCTGTCAACACTCATTTCAAGTTTGGGAGAAAATCCATGCTCATTTCACCTCTTAGACCAAAGCTAAGGTTCGTCAGCTTTGCACTAAACTTCGCACCTTACAGAAAGATGAAAAGACCATTAACGATTTTCTTCTCTCCATCAAGGCATTGGTGCATTCTCTTCATTTCATTGGAGATCATGTTTCTGATTGTGAACAGCTTGACATTATTCTCTAAGGACTTCTGATTGAATATGAGTATTTCCTTTCTCCATCAACAATAAACCATATTTCTTCGCTCCCAATGAATTTAAATATCTCCTTATTTCTTAAAAAGCTTATATTTCCACGTTTCGCCATGATAATGATAATGTTTCTCATAATCTCACAAAAGCCCATTCTTAAATTGCTTTTTCTCCCGATGTTAACTTCACTCAGGGTGCTTCGGATTCCTCATCTGCCTCTCCTCCTACTTCATCTCGCGGAGGTGGCCATTTTCATCATGGTTGTGGCCATTGTGGTAGCCATGGTGGTCGTGGAGGTCGTGGAACCACCCAATGTTAAGTTTGTATCAAATCTTGTTTTTGATTTTCTGCCCCTTCATCATCCTTTTGCCTCACATCCCATTATGGGTTATTCCCCATATCAGCCTAGAGTGTTATCTCATTTTCCTACTCCTTCGCTTTCAGGGATCTCCATTATGCAATGATCCATATTGCCTCCCTCTTAGGCTCTCTACCATTCCACAATTTTGGCTTCTCAACCTCATGCTTATGTTACTCAATCCAGTTTGGTACCTTTGCCCACTCAACAATCTTAGAATTGGTATATTGACTTTGGGGCTATTCATCACTTAACTCCTAATTCAACTAATCTTTAGAATCCAACCTATCCTTCCACTAAAGCTTATGTCTTCATTGGAAATGGACAAGGTTTGCTTATTCAGTATTCTAGTTCTATAACTCTTTCTTCTTATAATCTTTGTGTTTCCTTGTATATCAAAAATCTATTACATGTTCCCTCTGTTAATAAAAATCTTGTAAGTGTAACATCCCTACTGGAAATTACTAATTTAAAATAAATAAATAATTTTTGAAAATCAAACGTCAAAATTTTATTAATCCCAAACGCGGAAAAATTTGAAACATTATTCAACGTGCCATAATTTAAATAAAACTAGAGTGATAATGTTATTACACGTTCCAAAATTCGACGAAATAGTAAAACACAATAAAATCCCTAACCCAGAGTCCCTAGCCAGCCCCCTCTCCGTCGTTGTGCATCAACAACATCACCTGGAATATCATCTGCTCCCGTGTGATAAGTCACACGGTCATCACCAAACACAAACAGAAAGGGTAAGCTCATAATAAATTAACACATAAGTTAATAATATAAAAAAAAATACACCCAACTATTTTATTCTAGTTAGTTCTTGGCCAAGACCTTAATACCCCAAGGCTTTTCAATCTTCAATTCACACAAATAGTTGACCATGGACTCAAGATATATGATGCTCACACGAACTTGCCCGCTTGTGGTCCTGCCTCTACGAACCTCCCCGCTCATAGTCCTGCCTCTACGAACCTCCTTGCTCGTAGTCCAACTCTACGGACCTTCCTACCTGTAGTCCAACACACGTGATCCACCAGCTACGAACCTTCCCGCTTGTATCATCATGTGTTCACCACCATCCATGAACCTACCAACTCATGGCACAACATGTCTTGATCCAAGTCTCGCATCACTGTGTACAAACAATAAATGCAAACCATTATCTGTAGTGCTATCGCCTGACATAGCCTAAGCATCGCCAGACGAAAATCCTGTGCAGACCGTTTGGCGGGACACCATTGCCGCCAGGCTCCAAGCCTCTCCCAAACCCATTGTTTCAAGGTCTATCGCCTGGCGGATCACACCTTGTCGCCAAACGCCACGTGTTGCAAGGACATCCCTACTGATCCTATTGCTTGACGACACCCCTGTATCGCTAGGCGCTATATCAATAACACACCAACTACTGTTTTTAGCACCTAAACCAGACCAGATTACCCTATACTACCAAAATACCTCCAGGTATTCATGTTCTCTCATTCATCAAGGTCTGATTCTTGATACCTTACCACACCCTATATGGTCCATTACTTATAACCCCATTTCCTAAATCACTATAGTCAAGCCTTAGGATTTACCATGCATGCTATCACTATCCAATGATTTACTCTAACTTATGACACTAACACACAATCCAGTATCTCAAAGTCAACAATATGTTATATCCCATTATAATAGTACCACAACTTCCACTCAAATACTTTTCAATTAAGGCTACACACATTATGATTTATACCTTAATCACTAATGCATAATTATTCAACATTCGCAAAAGTACACACTTACCTAAGCACATATATTCCAGCATCTGCACTCTCAATTAGAATAATTATTTCTCTATTTCCCATTGCCATTCTCGCATCAGTTTCCAACTATGCTTTAGCACACGCACATAACATCGTACTTCTTAGAAACCTCCTTCTCGATTTACACCTATGCATTAATTCTTCTAGTTTCATCCACCTAATTTCTATTCCCCTTCAATTCCCGAAAACTCTATCTCCCAGCCAACCACTTAACTTCACATAACTGCGTCTACACATTACTATTGCTTGGTGGCAAGCACGGTGCCGCTAGGTTTTTGTACCTGTGACTTAGTTCTCTTTTCTTTTCTAGGATTTATAAATCTACTAATTTCATCAAAACACACCAAGTTGAACACAATTTATTGAACTTCATACCCAAATCAGTTCTTAAAATTCATATATTCATTACTTTTTGTGAATCAATCCCGATTCAATTTTCTTCCTACCCTAACATGTTCATGATTCGTCATGCTTGATCTTCCTCAAAGAATCACCACACATACACCATTATAACAATTTTTTCAGCAATAATCACCCAATGTGATTTACTCAACCAATTCCAGAAGTCGTGATGACTCTTGCACAAACAACACCAAAATAGTTCAAGAACAGTGTTGTGTCGCCTGGCAGTAGTTCATCGTTGCCAGGCGGTTCAAGCCAGAACCTAGAAAACTAGGCAGAAAATGATGCGTCGCCTGGCGGCACACTCATGACTGCCGGGCGGTTTCTGGGTAGAAACCCAGAAACTACAAAAAACAGCGTAAAACATAAGGGAGTTTCATGCATTTGATCATAACAGAATACAATCTATCAAACACGAATAAAAACATGCAAGAACAGCTCCCCTTAACTAGAAATCCTTGCTCCAATGAGAATTCGCAATTCTTGCTTGATTTCTAATAGTCTCCATTGACCTCCCAACCAATAGCTCTCAACCCTCTTTGCAAAGTGGGTCTAATCCTCTGGAAAATCTCTACCCAAGACCCACACGAAATGCAGTCCTCCACTCTCCTCTAATTCCTTTATCTCTCTAAGTTACTACCCCCTTAAACACCCTTTACTCCGCCAAAACGAAATTAATTAGAAAAAAAAGTTGCTTAATGGCTATTCAATGATCATTAACAAGGTGTTTCTTAGTCCACTAGGCTGCCGTTCTTGGCAGCTAGGGTTCCTCTACCTTTTCACATTTATGGCAAAAGAATTTTTGGCAAAAAGAAAGCTTAATTCTTTCTTCGCAAGGTTTGAACGCACAACCACTCAAATACAACGTCAATGCACAACCAAATCAACTAATAATGTTTCGTGATAATTCCTATAATTTTAGGATTACATTATCACTACTCACGTTCAAACATAACATTAAAATAATGCACTTAATAAAATAATATACAATTGGCATATATAGGACTCAAACCTAAGTCCTTTCATCACAACCAAGTAATCTAAACCATTTAACATAGTACTTTTCTACATCATAATAATCCGCATTAAATGTCGTAAAGGCTCCTACTACCCGCATTTATTAAATAATTATTTATTTAATTATTTAATTTCTCGAGTCTTACAATAAGTGTAAGTAGGTTTGCTAGAGATAACCATGTCTATTATGGATTTCATTCCACTCTTTGTTTTGTTAAGTCTCAAGTTGATCACTCTATATTGTTGACCGATTATCTTTGTTTGAATGATCCTTATCAGTTTCCTCCTCTTTCGTTGCATTCATAAAAACATGTCTACCAATGTTTCCACTATCTTTAATATTTCCTCATCCTTTACTGTTTCCATTATACCCACACACACTTTCACTATATTTTCTCTTTGGCATAATAGGTTGGGTTCACCCTTCTGTCTCTATAACACCATAGATAAATATTACTTAATAAAAGAAAATTATAATTCAAAATAAATTCAAACATAAATATTATTCCCAAAAACGTGAGAAAACTTAATATCTTTAACCGTGAATAAACTAAGGATACTTCATAAGTGCTTTATTACATTCTCAAAACCAAAATCCAACATAAAGGAAAATAACAAAATATCCAAAACCAGTTCCTTAAATAAAACCCAATAGTTATCCCTCGCTCCATCTCTATGCATCGCTATCCTTACCTGGAATCACATATGCTCCTATGTGACAAGTCACACGATCATCGCCAAACACAAACAGAAAGGGTGAACTTAAAAGAGTTAAACATGCATAAATAAGAATATAAACCCCTCACCCAAAATACTTAGTCGGTTTATCATTTTGTTAAGACCTTTACACCAGAAGGTACGTAGACAACCCCAGTCTCATAACCCATATGAGATTAATACATATTCAATCATGGTCTTAGGGATTCCATATGCTTCCACAAACTTGCCTGCTCGTGCTTTAACTCTACGAACCTCCCTACTCGTAGTCCAACTCTACGAACCTCTCAGCTCATAGTCCAACACGCGTGAACACATTCTATTATGAACATCCTCGCTCACAACATCATCAAGTGTGAGTACGAAACATACGAACCTCCCGACTCGTATACCCACATGCGAGTACATCCAATACGAACCTCTCCGTCTGTATTAATCATGTGTTTCCAACTCCATTACAAACATCCCCGCTCGTAATCCATGCAAGCATATCCCAGACTAAACCATCACCACGGGGCATGCAAACCCAACTCAAAATGTACACTACCTGATAGAGGACTATCCCTAGATTCCATACAAGAAGAACTTGAAGATGAACCCTTACAATTCAAAGGACCTATGACAAGGGCAAGGAGTAAGAGATTGGAAAATCAAATCTATTCAAGGCTCTTGATACTACAAGCAACTGCAAGTGGAAACTCAAAGGATATGAAGATCATGGCTTGGAGCACTTTTGAAGGATAATTATTAGGAAATTAGTTTATATTTTTGGACTTTGGGTTTTCTTTTAGAAACTAGTTATGTTCTATATTTTTGGGCTTTGGGCTTTCTTTTATAAATTAGTTTATGTTTTGGTTTGGGCCTTCTTGTAGGGTTCTTAGGTTTTCTTAAACTCACGTGCCTATATATAGAGGTACCAAAAACTATTGTAGACACTTTTAGTCATATATTGAAATTTGATTTCATTAAAGAGAGGATTCTCTTTGTTCTTGGCTTAAGCCTCCGGTTCTTATCAAAGATTAACATCTTTGTGGCGAATCTTCACTTGACTTATCAATTTGCTAGATTGTTGCACCCTCCATCTCTGTCTTATTCCGCGTTCTTCTCTGATTTATTTGTGTTGTGCCTCTTGAGGATTCAAATTCAGAAACGGTCATACTCTTTCCTGGATAGGATCGTATCATCTGATATCTAGAGCAAGGTTCTAGTTTGATCTTCCTCTTCTATGTTATATTTCTGTCATATGAAAAAAAAAACTACAAATTTTCAATGTCTGCTTGTTATGTATTTTGTTTTAAATTTGGTTGAATTTTTTTTTATTTGGCGTATTTATTTTTTGTTCTTTTATGTTCTTTATTTAAATTGTGTATTTCTACATTTGATTCGTGGAAATTATTTCTGTTTGTGTCTGGGATTTGTAAGTGCACTTACTTTAATTTACAGAAGTATGAGTGTTTGAAGGATAAATTGTTTAGTTTGTTTTTGTGTTGAACTGCAAAAAACATAATACAAAGAAAATTATGGATCAAAGTCAAAAGGAAACAAAATATATATTGAAAAAAAAGGATCCAAAAAAAAAGGGAGTTCAACAAAACTTTTTGTTACAATTTTAATTGTAGTTTATTGATATCTACTAGCAATTAGTCTTTCTCTTAGAGTCTCTGTGTTGTCTCCTTTAACTCTCTTTGGGTAGTCCTGTTATTTTATAATTTTAATTTTCTTGTTTTGTGTCTTTAAAATTCCTTAAAGTTTTGTCTAGAGTTTTGAATTTTCTTTGTCCTCTAAAGTCAAGATTTAGATCTCGCAACATTTTTCACATTGTTTATTCACTCTTTGCTTAAGTTACTAAAGTTCTTTGCCAAGCCCTAAAGGAAATTTGAGTGGTAAAATGAAAGAGAGTACATTCAAGAAAAAGCCTATAAGTGTTATACATGAGTGAAAAATTGAGTGAAACACTTAGCAGAGTGGTGAGGTCCAAAAAAAAATTATTATTGCTAACATTTGCTTGCAATGCATGACTTCTTCCTAGAATAGTGAGCCTCTATCACCTAAAACTGCGACACTTATGGTTGTACTTGATAAGCTCACATTCCAAATGAATCAGGTGCAACAACACAATCAACAACAATTCGAAAGGCTCCAAAAGTCTAATGAAGATGTGAGCATGAGATTAGAGAGGGGTGGAGAGAAGAAGAAGGAGACATGATGATTCAGACCATTCTTCTCATAATGATGAAGCGAACACATGTTTTTAGGCCACGAAGACGCCAAAGACGAGAGGCATTTGGGAACCACATGCTTAGGAGGGATAATGATGAAGAAGAGCATGGGTTTAGACCAAGGCAAGGTCAAAGACGAGAGGAGTTTGGGAACCATACACCTCGAAGAGATAAGATGTGGAGGAAGATTATAATTCCTAAATTTAATGGAGCTAATGACCCAAAAACCTACATGGCATAGGAAATGAAGCTTGACCAAATCTTCAACTCTTACGATTATGAAGATGATTATAAGGTGCTTATGGCTTCCTTGGAGTTTGAAGGCTATGCTATGAATTGGTGGAATCAAATCATCGTGGACATAACTAGAAGAAGGCAGTTGCCAATTTCTACATAGGAGCAATTAAAGGTAGCTATGAAGGAAAGATTTGTGCCTCCTTATTATAAAAAAGAGATCTTCAAAAAATTACAAAGACTCACCCAAGGAAATAAGAGTGTTGAAGAGTATGTTCAAGAGATGGAGGTCACCTTGATGCAAGCTAAAGTGGAAGAAACACATATGGCTACAATGGCTAGATTCTTGAATGGATTAAATAGGTAGATTCAAGATGTGGTGGAAATGTGCCATTATGAAACCTTGGAGGATCTTATTCACCAAGCCACTAGAATGGAACAACAACTTAAGAGAATACGTGTCTATAGGAAGTCATCCACCTCATGGAGAGATAAGGAGAAATATAAGAAGGAGGGAACTACTTCTACCCTTCCTAAATCTAAGGAGAAGGAGTCCTCAAATGGTAAAGTAACTTCTCAAGCTAGTACTGATGATTCTTCCCGTTCTAGTACAAAAAAATGTTTTAAATGTTTGGGTAGAGGACATATCGCAGTTGAATGTCCCAACAGAAGAACTATGATGTTGTTGGCGAATGGTGAGTACATTAGTGAGCATTCCATAGGTGACTCATCTGAATCATCTAGTAGTGATGAGGAGGAAAAGGAGTGTGAAGTCCCCCCTTTGGAGGGAGATCTCTTGATGGTTAGGCGGTTTTTGGGTAGTATGAATAAGGAGGAAGATGAGACCCAAAGAATAAATATTTTTCATTCTCGATGTATGGTTATGGGAAATATTTTTCACTCATCATTGATGGAGGTAGTTGTACAAATGTAGCAAGTAAATGACTCATGGAGAAACTTGGTTTGGTGACATCTATACACCCTAGTCTTTATGCTTTGCAATGGTTGAGTGGGGATGGAGAATTGGTGGTAGATAAGCAGGTGAACATTGGTTTCTCTATAGGTAAATATGTGGATGAGGTAGTATGTGATATGGTACCTATGGAGGTGAGTCACTTACTGTTGGGGAGGCCTTGGCAATATGATAGAAAGGTAACCCATGATGATCTAGCCAATAAGTATTCTTTCATGTTTAAGGGGCCAAAGGTTTCCCTAACACCTTTATCTCCTAGAGAGGTTTGTGAGGATCAACTTAAGACGCGAGTGAAAACAGAGCAAGAGCGAAAAGAAGGAAGAGAGAAAATTCAAGAAAAAGACAAAAAAAAAGTAAAAAAATAAAGAGTAATAAAAGTCTTTTCTTACGAGAAAAAGAGCTCAACAGAGCGTTGATTTCAAAACAACCCTTATATTTGCTTATGCCTAACTCTATTTGTTTGTCTTCTGCACAAGCTTCCTTTTCTTTATGTATGGAGCAACTTCTCAAGGAATATGATGATGTCCTTCCTCAAGACATCCCTTATGGTTTACCTCCTCAGAGGGGTATTGAGCATAATATAGATCTCATTCCAGGTGCATCCCTTCCTAATAGGCCAACCTATAGGAGTAATCCAGAAGAAACCAAAGAGATACAAAAATAAGTGGAAAAACTTCTGGAAAAAGGATGGATTCAGGAAAGTTTGAGTCCTTGTGCTATGCCAGTAATTTTGGTACCTAAGCAAGATAGATCGTGGAGGATGTGCAGTGACTGTAGATCCATCAACAATATCACTATAAGGTACCGCTATCCTATCCTTAGCCTTAATGACTTGCTTGATGAAATGCATGGTGCTTGTTATTTTTCCAAAATAGATTTAAAAAGAGGTTATCATCAAATAAGGATGAGAGAGGGAGATGAATGGAAAACTGCTTTTAAAACTAAATTTGGCTTGTATTAATGGATGGTTATGCCTTTTGGGTTAACCAATGCACCTAACACCTTTATGCGATTAATGAACCATGTGTTGAGGAATTTGATTGGTAAATTTGTCGTTGTATATTTTGATGATATTTTTATATATAGCAAAACACTTGATTCACACATGGGACACGTAAAGGGAGTTCTAGAAGTACTGATGCGGGAAAACCTATATGCCAATAAGGACAAATGCATTTTTTGTACACATGAAGTGGTTTTCTCAGTGTTTATCGTTAGCTCAAAAAGGGTATAAGTTGGTGAGGAAAAAGTCAAAGCCATTAGGGACTGCCCCATCCCTAAGACTGCAAGTGAAGGGGGATTAAGTTGTGAAAAGGGAGCTTTTAAAGATTTTTTCAAGCATGAGCATTTCTTTTCAAAGGAACTAAGTTATGTGTGCCTAAAGGGTCAATGAGGGAATTATTTGTAAAAGAAGCTCATGAAGGGGGATTAATGGGACATTTTGGGGTTCAAAAGACCTTAGACATATTGCATGATCATTTCTTTTGGCCTCATATGAAACATGATGTGCATTCTTTTTGTACTAAATGTATCATTTGTAAGCGTGTTAAATCTAAGTCTATGCATCATGGGATGTTTATGCCCTTACCTCATCCTAACTCTCCTTGGACCGATATTTCTATGGATTTTGTTTTGGGTCTCCCAAGGTCCAAAGGGGGAAAAGATTTTGTTTTCGTTGTGGTTGATAGGTTCTCAAAGATGGCCCACTTCATTCCTTGCCACAAGAGCGATGATGCTAATCATGTGGCCAATTTATTTTTCAAAGAAGTGGTAAGATTACATGGCCTTCCATAGAGCATTGTCTCAGATTGGGATGTCAAATTTGTTAGCTATTTTTGGAAGGTCTTGTTGGGTAAGTTAGGTACAAAGCTTCTCTTCTCTACAACTTGTCATCCTCAAACAGATGGCCAGACAGAAGTGGTAAATAGAACTCTTTCACAACTCTTTAGATGTTTTGTAAACAAAAATTTTAAAACTTGGGAGGAGTGGTTACCTCATGTGGAGTTTGCTTATAATAGGGTAGTTCATTCTACTACTCAGATGTCTCCTTTTGAGGTAGTATATGGTTTTAATCCTTTAACTCCATTAGATTTGTTACCTTTACCTGATATTGATTCTATGACTAACAAAGATGGACTTGCCAAATAGAAAAGAAGATGGAGAAGTTAGCCTCTAAGGCTAACCAAGTTTGAACCTGGCGATTAGGTGTGGGTTCACTTTAGGAAGGAGAGATTTCCTTCTAAAAGGAAATCTAAACTTTTACCAAGAGGAGATGGACCATTTCAAGTTCTTAAAAGAATCAATGACAATGCCTATGTTGTTGATCTACCTAAAGATTATGGGGTAAGCTCTAGTTTCAATATTAATGACTTGTCTCCATTTGATGTAGGTTCGAAATTGAGGACAACTTCGATTCAAGAACGAGGGAATGATAGAGGACTATCCCTTTATTCCATACAAGAAGAACTTGAAGATGAACCTTTACAATTCAAAGGACCTATGACAAGGGAAAGGAGCAAGAGATTGGAAAATCAAATCTATTCAAGGCTCTTGATACTACAAGCAACTGCAAGTGGAAATTCAAAGGATATGAAGATCATGGCTTGGAGCACTTTTGAAGGATAATTATTAGGAAATTAATTTATATTTTTGGACTTTGGGTTTTCTTTTAGAAACTAGTTATGTTCTATACTTTTGGGCTTTGGGCTTTCTTTTATAAATTAGTTTATGTTTTGGTTTGGGTATTCTTATAGGGTTCTTAGGTTTTCTTAAACTCATGTGCCTATAGATAGAGGTACCAAAACCTATTGTAGACACTTTTAGGCATATATTGAATTTGATTTCATTAAAGAGAGGATTGTCTTTGTTCTTGGCTTAGGCCTCCGGTTCTTATCAAAGATTAACATCTTTGTGGTGAATTTTCACTTGACTTATCAATTTGTTAGATTGTGGCATCCTCCATCTCTGTCTTATTTTGTGTTCTTCTCTGATTTATTCGTGTCGAGCCTCTTGAGGATTCAAATTCAGAAATGATCATACTCTTTCCTAGATAGGATCGTATCATCACTACCACTACACTATCGCCTAGCACTACCTAAACACCGCTAGGCGAAGTTGCAGCACAAACTGCCTAGCGGTTCCAACACACCGTTGGGCACCACACTCTCTAAGGACATCCCTGGTCACTCTATCACCTAGAGGTCCATTTTGCACCCCTAGGCACTACACAATTAGCGTGACATCTTTTGGTTTTCGCACTTCATTATAGGTTTCAACACCTCATACATCCTAGGCACACCTCCAAATTACCAAAAACATGTCCACAAAGTTAAACATAACTCAAACTTACACTATCTTACCTCATATGCATCAATCCCATATATTTTCACCACTTAAAATATGCCAACCATGGACTTTGACAAGGAATGGAACATGCTCTTAAAGAACATTCAAGACAAAAGTTAAACACTGCATACAACTCATGTGAGACCAAAACTTACGCCAAACAACACACTACAACGTTCCATTTATTCCAATACTCTAACCCCTTTCAAGACAACCATCATCACACCTTCATATTTCATGTTCATAACTCATACATTAAACACATCATTTGCATAATTCCACATATCTTATCATCATACCCTTTTCATGATTTAGAATGAACCCCAATAGAACCCAAAGTCGCAAATGTAACATCCCGTCAGGATATTACGAATTTATAAATAATTAAATGGAATAAATAAAACAGCGCGATTAATAATACCTCATTTTCCCCAAAACGCGGGAAAATTTAAAACTTTATTAAATGAGCGAATAAATTTTAGAACGTCCATTACATAATTAAAAACCACAATGTTATTAAGTCACCCATCCGGGTTTACAAATGTTTTCAAAACAAAGTGATACATGTAAAAGTTCCCCAAGTCAATCCCCTCTCTGCGACTAAGCTGCACCAGAGCCACCTGCATCACTAACATCTGCTCCCGTGTACCGCGTACACGATCATTGCCACACACACGCAGATAGGGTGAGCTTAGCAGATAAATCACATATATACAAAGCTATAAACATATATATATATATATATATATATATATAAATCAGTATACATACACATAGCAGCACTTAACTTAACTTTCCACATTGCCCTATATTTTTATTTCCGCAATCTGATCCCCAATACGGTTATTCGTGTTCTACATCGTCTGATGATTACTTCAAGGTGACTTGCTGCCATACCTATCGGCCA
>Ga0214543_1004345_pt1 | contig 26952 bp, 21 predicted proteins | sample CNSS2metaG_FD_160094 | JGI IMG/M metagenome (GOLD analysis project Ga0214543, IMG submission 160094) | Root nodule microbial communities from cowpea collected in UCLA plant growth center, Los Angeles, California, USA - CNSS2 | ecosystem: Host-associated > Plants > Roots > Nodule | place: USA... | reverse complement strand
AAACTGACTAATGGGTATCAGTTTTATATCCCCTCAGCAGAGACCAGGGACCTCTCAAAATGTATCTGATTATTCAAGCCCATCACAGACCGTTTATTAAACAATCCAACCCCATCACAGATCGTTTATCAGAATACCCAAAATTTATATATATATATATATATATATGTATATATATATATATATTACCCATATAATAATTAATATTAACGAATAACTTAATTTATTATTAATGCTAATCCATAATAATAATAATTATTATATAGAGAATAATAATTTTATATAATTTTATTATATAAAATATAACAATCAGTTGATAAAAAAATTGCACTTTTAAATTAACAATAAGGATTATCAAAAGTTTTCTTAAAAATTTAGAGAGAATTTATTTAACCAAGCATAAAATTTAATTTCAAAACTTATGACTTCCCTTTTCACAAGATCTCAAACTTGGTTAACAATATTTATTTCATGATAAACAAAGTCCTAAGTTATTTATTGAGAATACATTTCCATTTGTTATAAAATTCAAAAGATTTGTATTCTATTTTTAATAAACTCATATCAATATTACAAATAAAATTATATTAACATCAAACATAAAGTTATATTTCGTCATAACTTTCATTTTTCACTAAAGTTCATTCACTAAATGAATTGAATTTTCTTCTTCCTAGAATTTTTGCATATGCATGAAATTCTTCGGCCTGTCCTCCAAACATAACTATATATAATTATATTTCATATATAAAATTAAAATGTTTAGAATCTTTATGAATGAATTGATTTTAACTTTAATTTCTTTAAAATGTACTAGTATTATTGTCGTAAAAGAAATGGATTTGGATTTGGATTTCTATAATATATTACATGTGGATGAGTAACACACTTGATATAGTTACTTAAACTTTTATTCAACACAGAAAAATGTCACAAAATACTTAAAAACATAATCATATCTAATTTAATAAAAACAAAAACAAAAGGAAGCTGACAAAACTCAGAGAGATTACTTATGCACTCTGATTTTTTTATATTTTATATTTTGATATATACATGTACATATATATATATATATATATATATATATATATATATATATATATTGTAATTTAATAATATTATAAAAGTGTTTTATATTTTGAAATCTAAATAGTTATATTTAGTTTGTATTTATTTATTAATAAATTATTTTATTCAGATTGTTCTGAAAACAATAACCTAGTTTTACTTTTAAAAAAAATCCATATAGTTTTTGTAGTTTTATCATAAAGATTATATTCATTCATCTTTAAAAAATCAAATATTATATATTTTTTAATAAATTTTTATCATCTATTAATTTAAAAACAATAAAAAAATGCTCTATTATCTATATTATATGATTTATTACAATAAATTATTTGAGAGTTAAAAATTATTTATTAACATTTATCTACGCTATTTTTTTTTCTTCACATTCCACTCATTAGGGATGGCAACGGGTCGGGTTGGGTACGGATAGTGCCTACCCGCAACTCGACCTGTAAAAAAAAAATCCGTCCGCTACCCGTTTGTTTACTCGTTGGGTATCCGTTTAAAAAGTACTCACGAATATTTTTAAAACTCGCGGGTACCCGTGGATACCCGATACCCGCAAATATTTAAAAAATTATATATTTTATAAACTTTTTAATATAAAATTATAAAAATAAAATTTAAATTAAATTAAATTATAATTATTATTAAATTTGACATAATAAAATATACTGTTAATTTTAATTTTAGTTAAATTTAACTTAATAAAATATAAATTAAATTTTAATTTTAATTTTTTGCGTAGTGGGTACCCGCGGGTACGGATAATATGATACCCGTACCCGACCCGTTTATAAGCGGGTATTAAAATACCCGCTATCCGCGGATAATAAATACCCACGGATAGTAACTATCCGCCGCGAACACGAGCGCAGATATTTTTGCCATCCCTAATACCCATAGTTTTTCTAATTTTATTCTCACTTAGTTAACCTAAATACTAGTTTTTATTATAAATATAAATAATGGAAGAAAAAAATTGTGACATGTTAAAACTGTTATCATTATTTGTAATATTTAATCTTCAAAGAAGTTTCATTTGTTGTATTTTTGTGTGTGTATTTATACATGATGATAATTATATTCAACACTTTAGATTTCTGTGTAAACAAGTATTTTCGTTGACTAGTCTTAACCAGAAAAGTCCCCACTAATTTACCTTAGAAATTAGCATTTGGTTTGAAATCAATGAAACCATGAATATTTAATTTGATTCTATTACATCTTTGATCGGCACTGTGCACGTATATCCAACACTATAAGACAATATATCATCGTTGAAATCGTTGAGTTCTCACTTCCAAGAGTACACAATAATATGAACTGTGATTAAAAGAAACAATATAGAGTCATCAAAATTCTGAGGGAACCCTATCCACGAGATAATCATGCACATTTCTTAAAGCTAAAAGAGTTTGAGAAAACTGAGTTTGAGTGTGGAAAAATATAATCATAGTTTACTACAAAAATTGTGTCTTTGTCCACCAACAGCTTGTGTTATTGCCAAACACAAAATGACAGATAAAGTCTTTGACAGTCACGAAGTTTTACTGTTAGAGTGCAACTACTACAGATGTCATGCTTTGTTTTCATCTCTCTTTTCCTTTATCCATTCAATCATCAAGTGTGAACCCCTCTTGAGATCCCTCTATAAATTCCAACAAACATGGATTCATTCTTCAAAAGCCATTCATATAAGAGAGAAAAAGGCACTCTTGTGTTCTAACAAACATGGTGTAAGGTTTAGTTTTGTATGACTGGTGTTGCTTTGTGTGAGATCAATGGAGGGTAGTGAGACACAGAGAGTGAGAGGGTTTGACATGTGGAGGAGCCATTGCATTGGGGTTTTGTCAACTTCTGAACGAGAAGAAGATGAGGAAACTCTCAAGTGTGTGGCAATAGAGAGACTTCTTGCAAGGGCATGCACCAAGAGAAGTGTGGTCAACCAAGTGGAAGGGAAAGCAGAAGAGGTTGACACCAAGCAATTGGAGTTATCAGAGAGAAAGAGCCTTCTAGATAGACTTGTGAAGATAGCAGAAGAAGATAATGAGAGGTTCTTGTTGAAGCTCAGGGAAAGGATGGACAGGTGAGTCTCTGCAGGATTCATCATTCACATTTTCTGTCTGTTTTTATTTCTTTCCATTACAAACTTGTCATATCATGTTGTTTGTTGTTCCATTTTCAACAAATGTTTAACATAAGAAGTACAAAACAAATGAATTAACTCATTTTAACTAATGACATATAAACTTGATTCATTTTACAGTTTTTCCAGTGTGTACTTACTTCCAGTGTGTACTTACTTGAGAAGTTTATATATTAGTAGTCTCACATCGACTAAAGATAAGATCAATTTATAATATATATTTAAGTGGGTCCAAATTTTATCTTACAAACTGATTTTGTAAGACTGAGTTAGACTTAAAATTCGCTTCTTAAATAGACTTCTTACTTATTTTCTGTATTCACATTTTTTATAGAAAACACTAAAAGCAGGCCTATTTTTCCATATTTCACATTTTCTTATGTAAATTTTTGCAAACTAGGTGATAATTTTGTATTAAAAGTGAAACATAAGCTAAAATCAGAAAACATTTTCACAAACTCTACAGAAAGTTACCTCAAAAGAGGAACTAAATTGTTGTGTAACTTGAGAGCTGAAGCATACTGTCTGTTGAAAGCCTCCAAATCCTAAATTTGATTAAGATGTGTTTGCTATGTTAAACTAAACTCAGAGTTGGGCTTGAAATTCCAACAATTGAAGTTCGATTTGAGCATATAAACGTTGAAGCACAAGTTTATGTTGGGAGCAGAGCATTGCCTACAGTACTCAACTTCTTTGTGAATGTGCTTGAGGTAATTCAAATCTCACACATGGTTACTTTATTCATATACTGGTTTTCATCTATTTATTTTTCCGGTCTTTCTTTTGTTCAGGGGTTCTTAAATTCTCTTCACATAATTAAAAGTCCAAAGAAACCATTACACATCCTTCAGAATGTTAGTGGAATCATAAAACCTAAAAGGTGAATTCGAATTCAAGAAAATCTCCTTTGTTATTTTTCAATTTTTTTACCTTGCTGAAAAAACTCATTGTAAATGAAAAGCTATATATTTTCTTGTTCTGATGATGAGCTTTTTGCAGAATGGCATTGCTTTTAGGGCCACCAGGATCTGGAAAAACCACATTGCTGTTGGCATTGGCTGGAAGACTTGGTAAAGATTTGAAAGTAAGGAAACCAATTTTAGAACTAAAATTTTGAAAGAATAACTTGATATTAATTATATCTCTCTAATTATAAAGTAAGTAACCACAGTTTTAGTTGAGTAATTCCTGAATTATATTAATTAATATCATTGGAGATGAAACCTCAGCATTCTGGGAGAGTAACATACAATGGACATGGGCTTGAGGAATTTGTGCCACAAAGGACATCAGCTTACATAAGTCAACATGATAATCACATTGGAGAAATGACTGTGAGAGAAACACTGGCTTTCTCAGCAAGATGTCAAGGGATTGGACAGAACTATGGTAATTGTGAACAAAAGAATGCACAAACCTTTTAAACATAGCTAAAAAAAATAGTGTTCTTAATCAGAACTTTAAAATTTACTACTTTACAGAGGTGTTGACTGACCTGCTTAGAAGAGAGAAGGAAGCAAACATTGAACCAGATCCTGATGTTGATGCATACATGAAGGTGAGAAACAAGATAGAAAAGAAAGCCTTAATCTTTATGTTTTGAAACGGAGAGCACACTGAATTTTGAAGAAGCTTCATTGTTTCATTACTTGTTGTTCATTGCAGGCAGCAGCACAAGAAGGGCAGCAGAACAGTGTGGTTATTGACTACATTCTTAAGGTAAAAGTCCAGACTCATCAGATATAAAAGACTAGTGAAACAAGAAAAGTTTCACATATTCTCTTATGGAATGATGCAGATTTTGGGACTTGAAGTGTGTGCTGACATTATGGTAGGAGATGAAATGATAAGAGGTATCTCAGGAGGGCAGAAAAAGAGACTCACAACAGGTAGACTCTATTTGGCAAGAAAAAACATGAGAAAATGAAACTTATGAAATGATGCTGATTGAATAAAATTGCTTGATGAATAATGCTTAGGGGAGATGATGGTTGGACCTATAAGGGTGTTGTTCATGGATGAGATATCAACTGGTTTGGACAGTTCCACAACTTTTCAGATTGTCAACTCTATCCGGCAATCCATCCATATTCTGAATGGAACTGCACTTGTGAGCTTATTACAGCCAGCACCAGAAACTTATGAACTATTTGATGATATAATACTATTAACAGATGGGCAAATTGTGTACCAAGGACCAAGAGAAAATGTACTAGAGTTTTTTGAATCAATGGGTTTCAAGTGTCCTGAAAGAAAAGGAGTTGCTGACTTCTTACAAGAAGTATGAGTGTGATTCACTTAATCTTTTCAAAAATTTACTTTGCATTTATAAAAATAGAGTAAATTTTGTTCTCTTCATGTGCAATAGGTAACATCAAGAAAAGATCAATGGCAATATTGGGCACATAAAGATGAACCATATAGCTTTGTCACTGTCAAGGATTTTTCTGAAGCCTTCCAGTCATTTCACATAGGTAAACAACTTGGAGATGAAATGGAAAATCCTTTTGACAAGTCTAAGTGCCATCCAAATGCATTGACCACAAAGAAGTATGGTGTTAACAAGAAAGAGCTGTTGAGGGCTTGTGCTAGCAGAGAATTTTTGCTTATGAAGCGAAATTCCTTTGTCTACATATTCAAAGCCACACAAGTGAGTATCATTCAATCACTGATATCATTTACACAATCTGATTTTAAGCTATATTTGGAGTCCAAAAATGCTGTTCAATTTATTTTTTCAAATTAAATATGTTTTTAATCCCAAAATTTGGACACAAAACTGAAATTCGTCTCTGTCTCAAACTTTGATAAAGTTTTGTCTTCAAACTTTAAAAATGAATAAATACAGTACTTCTAACCTAACTGTGTGAATCTTTTTTTTTTTACATGTTAAATGGAATTCTAGACTGGCATTTGACTTTTTTATACCATTTAACATATTCCAGCTCAAATATCAATCTAGAACAACGTTTAACGTACAAAAGAAAGTTGATATTATTGGGTTAAAATGATTATATCCATTCACCTTTTAAGTTTAAGGAGAAAACATATCAAAAGTTGGGACAAAGAAAAATTTTAATTTCACATCAAGAGACTAAAAGCAACACATTTGATCCTATTGTTCATGAATAAAAGGTTAAACACACTGTGTCCTTTTCTTTTTTTTATTTGTGTTTTACGTGTCCTTAAGCATGTCTTGTTCTTCATTTTCAGCTTACCTATTTAGCTATCTTGACAACGACATTATTTCTCCGAACCAAGATGAGTCACTATACCAAGGCAGATGCAGAAACTTACATGGGTGCTCTGTTCTTCACAGTCACTGTTGCAATGTTCAATGGAATATCAGAACTGAATATGACCATCATGAAACTTCCTGTCTTTTACAAGCAAAGAGACCACCTTCTCTATCCTTCATGGGCTTATTCTCTTCCACCATGGATCCTCAAAATACCATTAACCCTTGTAGAGGTTTCCATCTGGGAATGTATCTCTTATTATGCCATTGGCTATGATCCAAATATTGTCAGGCAAGAACAAACTAAGGACTTGTCTGATTCTCTTCTTACACTTTTGTTTCAGAAAGAAGACGATTGGAAATTATTTTAGAAAATAGAAAACTGTTTCTGAAAACAATGAACAATTAAGGCCTAAATCATTTGTCCTCATTCCTCTACTATGCTATTACTCACTCACTTTTAGAATCTAATGAGAAATCTTATTGCAGGCTTCTAAAACAGTACTTGGTAGTGTTTTGCATTAACCAGATGGCATCAGCACTGTTTCGGTTGATGGCTGCACTAGGAAGGGATATTGTGGTGGCAAACACTGCTGGCACATTTGCACTGCTTGCAGTTACAGTTTTGGGAGGATTTGTGATTTCCAGAGGTGAGAAAACGGCACTGTAACCTCAAAGTTGGCTAATCTAATGAACCTTTCTTATTATAAAACTTTTATCTTTTGCATCAGAGGATGTGCACAAATGGTTTCTGTGGGGTTACTGGTCCTCACCATTGATGTATGGACAAAATGCTATAGCTGTGAATGAGTTTCTTGGGAATAGTTGGAGAAAGGTAATGAATACCCTTTGTTTTTAATAGTGAAGAAGTCCTATGAAGAAGAATGAGCTTAGAAAAATAATATTTATTTAAGATAATTGGCTGAGATATTTTTCAGGTTAGTCCTAATTCCAGTGAAACATTGGGAGTACTGATACTGAAATCTCGTGGATTTTTCCCACAAGCGTATTGGTATTGGATTGGAATAGGAGCTTTGATTGGTTATGTTTTTCTCTTCAACTTTCTCTTCACCCTGGCTTTGCAATATCTCAGTCGTAAGTGCCATCTTGAGCTGTGATTTTTAGTTGCACTTCTTTTCTGATCACAAAGGCATTCTGATAATTGAGTATGTTGCTTAGCATTCAGAAAGGATCAAGCAGGGCTATCACAAGAGAAGTTGCTTGAGAGAAATGCTTCAATGGCTGAAGAGTTCATTCAGTCTCCAACAAGAAAAAATTCTTCTGGTGAGTCCTTAAGTTCTAAGCTATAGGTTCTGTGCTTGTAACTTGAAGTTTGGAATTCAAGCCATAAATAACATAATATGATGATAAACAGATACAAAGATGGACAAAGAAGCAAGTCCATCATCCAAGTCCTTTTCTGAAGAAGTTGGTAAAAAGAACAAAGCTAGTGACAGTGAAAGGAGAGGCATGGTTCTTCCTTTTCAACCTCTATTCCTCGCTTTTGACGAGATAAGATATTCTGTAGACATGCCACAGGTACATGTTTCGATTAACTTTTCTGTTTAGTTACATATAATAGGGTAAATTATTCATTTAGTCCTTGTAGGTAACACTCATTTAGAATCGTGTAAAAAAACTTAAGTTTTAGTTCCTACAAGGGTGTATATGGATTTAAACTCTACTTTTTTATAAAACTTAAGAAGCATAGTAACAGCACATACCTATCTTTACCAGTACTTGCAAAGCTGTATGAGGACTAAAACTCAACCTTTTTGTAGGAAATGAAAAGTGAAGGAATCAGTGAGAATCGTCTTGAACTTCTGAAAGGTATTAATGGTGCTTTTAGGCCAGGGGTGCTAACAGCTCTGATGGGTGTAAGTGGTGCTGGCAAGACTACTCTACTGGATGTTCTATCTGGAAGGAAAACAAGTGGCTACATTGAAGGAAGCATCACAATATCTGGATACCCAAAGAAGCAAGAAACATTTGCTCGCATATCAGGATATTGTGAACAGCTTGATATCCACTCACCCAATGTTACAGTTTTTGAGTCCTTGCTATACTCAGCATGGCTTCGTTTATCTCCAGAAGTTGATAAAGAAACTAGAAAGGTAGCTTTAGGACAATTTTCTTTTCAAAAGAGGCATGAGTTTCATGATTTAAAACTGATTCAAATATCATAAAATTGTTCAACAATAACAACAGAAGGTCTTATTTCACTTATGCAGATGTTCATTGAGGAAGTTATGGAACTTGTAGAGCTTAATTCATTAAGAGAAGCACTTGTTGGATTGCCAGGGCAGACAGGATTGTCAACTGAACAGCGCAAGAGGCTTACAATTGCAGTTGAACTTGTGGCCAACCCATCAATAATTTTCATGGATGAGCCAACCTCTGGCCTTGATGCTAGAGCAGCTGCAATTGTGATGAGAACTGTGAGGAACACTGTGGACACAGGTCGAACTGTGGTCTGCACCATCCACCAGCCAAGTATCGATATATTTGACGCCTTTGATGAGGTAAGAAGTGTTACTGTTATGATCAAATGCATTATATGTGTTGAGAAATAGATTTTAAATCTAACTCAACCCTACAAAATCAGTTTGTATACGTCGAAAGTATGAGATTCTAGTGTGAAGTCTACAGGATATGAGACTAGCAACTATAGTAATTATCTTTAGTGATGTGATTCTTCTAAGGTTCCTATCATGCTACATATGTCTGGAAAAACTCACACACACTAAAAGAATATGCAAAGTAACTCACTTGTATTTCATTGATGGAGAATGAGCTATTATATAACTAATTACAAACGAAATATTAACAAACCAAACTAAATCTTAATCTAATCTTATCTTATCTAATATGCTATATCAAATTAAATCTTAGATACTCTAACTAACTAAAATAACAACTAACTTAAATTTAATTCACCAAATATAAAATACCCTATCACTTTGCTAAATAAAAACAACTCCATAATCTAAATATTATCTAACAAAATTAAAGATTATCCAACAACATATACGAAATAATATTAAGTACTTCAACATCAACCTTTGCAGTTGTTACTTCTGAAATTGGGAGGGGAGCAGATATATTCTGGTCCAATTGGGAGCAACTCTTCCCATCTGATCCAGTACTTTGAGGTGAGTCTCATGTCAATGAGTAAACTTTGTTGGATAATCTGTCTCATATCATGTCATTAACATATTTACATAATGATTACTATAGGCTGTTCCAGGAGTTCCTCAGATCAAAGATGGTTATAATCCAGCAACGTGGATGTTGGAAGTCACATCAGCAGCCAAAGAGGCAAGTCTTAAAATTGACTTCACAGATGTGTACAAAAATTCAGAGCTACACAGGTTAGACTCCATAGTTGCATTGCACCACTATCACTGATAACAAGTGTATGAACAACAAATATTTGGGTGGAAATAAGCAATAATTTTTGTTTCTTAAAATGTCTTGAATTAAAGCTTCATAGTCCAACAAATGTCACATATTCCTCAGCTTAGGATGTCAATGCAAAATGTTCCGAAAGATGATGAATAGGTTCTGATGCTTCCCATTTGTTAATCAGGAGAAACAAACAACTGATTCAGGAGCTTAGTGTACCATGTGAAGGTTCAAGAGATCTATACTTTCATAGTCAGCATTCACAGAGTTTCATGGCACAACTCATAGCGTGCCTATGGAAGCAACATTTGTCATATTGGCGGAACACATCATATACTGCAGTTAGACTCCTATTTACCACAACCACAGGCTTATTGTTTGGGGTGATATTTTGGGACGTTGGCTTGAAAAGGTATTTGGAAAACAAAAAGCACATCACAATGACTAAACATCTCAAATGCTTGTTCACTATTGATTTGAATGGAATTTGAAAAAGATAATATCAGAAACTTATTATACTTTTATTGATTCGTATTTTTTAATTCTTTTGACTGTAAAAACCTTCACAGGGTCGTTCTATTCCTATTAAATGGATAACTAGAGAGTGAAAATGAATTTCAAAAGAAACATTTCTCAACATTTGAAATAAAATTTGCAGGAGAAAGGAGCAAGATCTTTTTGATGCAATGGGTTCAATGTATGCTGCTGTTACCTTCATTGGGGTTGTGAATGGTGCCTCGGTGCAGCCTATAGTAGCAATTGAGAGAACAGTCTTCTACCGAGAGAGAGCTGCAGGAATGTATTCAGCTTTACCATATGCTATTTCACAGGTATTATTATTACACCAGTAGGCAAATAGGTATCACAATCTCTCAAAATAATAGTCTTAATTAACCATTAACTCAGCATTCACATTCTTAACTGATGAGTCTTTGGAGGGAGAATAACCACGGTGACACAACACTAATAAAATATGAGTTCGATCCACACATAAGAGATTAACATCACTTCCAGTGCAAAACCTTACGCACACATAAGGGATTGACATCTTCTCCGACTCAAAACCTAAAAACAATAAAAGTTATAAGTTTTCTTTCTGACTTGACACAATTTGTGGTACACACATCATGAAATTTTATAGTTGGACTTGTACATGATCAATTGCAGGTTATTATAGAGCTTCCCCACATTTTGGCTCAGGCTCTGATATATGGTATCATAGTATATGCCATGATGGGATTTGAATGGACAGCACCAAAGGTGTTTTGGAACCTCTACTACACCTACTTCAGTTTCTTATACTACACTTTCTATGGCATGATGACCATGGCCATAACTCCTAACCCACACATTGCTGCCATATTGTCCACCTCATTCTATGCAGTATGGTGCCTTTTCTCAGGCTTCATCATTCCCTTATCGGTTTGTTACACCTTTCCCTTTAACTTTTCATATATTATCAACATAGTTAATAGGTATATGCTAGTTAGTGCATCAGGAATATTGGTTATAATAACAGAACAAGTGAATTTTTTTTATTAAAAATTTGACAGCACTACACATTTATTCTGATCTTTGAAGTATTTTTGTATGTGAATTCCAATACAAAATTTATGTTTTGAATTCTCAGCTTAGAAAAATCCTAGTTATCACTATAGTATACTATAAATCAACCAAAAATTAATGCTTCAGTATAACTATAAATAACAAAAAATACTACTCTTGTTATATAAGAGACCTGATAGCACTACCAACATAAAATCTTAAAGTTTAAATTTGTTTAAAGTTATCTTAGACGATATGAGACTTTTCAAGACGTGTTATTTTCATTGCTCCAACGACATGGTTATTAGATGGTTTTTGCATGTCATAAAACTAAACAATCTTACAATACCTTACATCCCTATAATGCAGAGAATACCCATATGGTGGAAATGGTACTATTGGATTTGCCCTGTTGCATGGACCTTGTATGGATTGGTGGCTTCTCAATATGGAGATGACATGCACACACTTGAGAATGGCCAAAGGGTTGAAGAATTTGTGAAGAACTATTTTGGGTTTGAACATGATTTTCTTGGAGTGGTTGCAATTGTTGTGGCTGGTTTCTCACTTTTGTTTGCACTCATCTTTGCCTTTGGAATCAAAGTATTCAACTTCCAAAAAAGATGAAATCATCACAATGCTTATGCTCTCAAATCACTCAAAACATTCTTTGAATATGTACATTGGTCCACTTGTATTCAAATTTTGATATTTTAGTTTGAAAAATAAAACATGTACATTAATCTCTCAACACATGATGGTTGTTGTTGCATGTTAATTTTTACAGATAACAACTTTTACACATGACGTTCTTATTATGTGATCCGGAAACTACTTTTTTCTTAACTTCTTTTCAACTTTTGAAAGTTACTTTTAATTTTCAAATTGTATAATACCAATGTTTTTTTAGGAAAAAAAAATACCTTCTAAATTATACAATTTAAAACTCACTTTTAACTTTCAGATTACATGATTAAAAATATACATATTTCACAGCACAAAATTTATTTTCTACTTCTGAATCACACAATCTTAAAATAATAAAAACAGAAGTTTCTTTATATCGGGTGTGCAGGGTGAAATTTATGGAGGTGCACGAAGAAGCTGCGTGCCTTTAGAATATAAAGAAGTCCAAACAGTGTGGTTCGTTTTCAATTGGGTTGTCACTGTTTAACCTCCTAATATAGGTCTATTTTAATGGTGGAGTCAACTTCAAAAGAGAATAATAGCCCAATATTGAATTTAAGAGGAATTTTAAATTAATTTACATTAATTAAATTTTAAAAAGATTAACAATTTTTTTATCAATAAAATTAAAGAGTTTTGAGTTTAGTCCCTTTCAAATTTTCCAGTTTTCCATCCTGATAAAATTTGAAATTATTTTTTTCTCCTTTACTCTTATTAAAAAAGGTATTGAATAATGAAGTTGTAGCACTTCCCAATAATTTTCACATCGACCAAGAAACTACTTTAGATATCCTTATTAATGAGATATTGTTTTTAATGAAAACAACAACGGTTATCGCTTTATATCAATGATATCATCTTGTATTAATTAAATAATAATGATATTTTAATTTAATATTCCAATCACTCTTCAACTATTTATTCTATTTTTTGTTTAATAGTAATGTGATGAAATAATCTAATAATGATTAGAGTGATGAGTTAAAAGTAAATCAAAATATCATTTTCTTAATCACATATTTCTTAATATATTTCAACAAGTAACAAAAATAACAATCATATCATCCTTTCAACAAAAGAATTAAACAAAAGTAATTCAATTGAAAAATATAATTTTTTTGGTATTTAATAAATTTAAAAAGTTTAACAGAAACTCAATTAAAAATTAAAAGTAATCATATTTATTAAGATTTATAATTAGAGCTAAATATTGTGAATGAATTAGAATAATTTTTCAACAAAATTCATAACTTTAAGTTTGATGAATAAAGAATTGTTATAAAAGAAAAAAACTGGATTAAGTATAGTAAATGTTGATGGTTTACACAAATTAAGAAGAAGAAAAAGGGTATTTAAGATGTTAATGAGAGTTGAGAGTGGAATTGAAGGAGGGTCCCATTAAGAAAGGTAGGATGAAGCATGCATGCATGCCTTAAATGGCAGGAACAAGGAAAAGCAAAGTGAGTCAGTTATGGAAGAAGACAGAATTAAACTGAGTGATGATGATGATGATGATGATGATGAGCAACGTCAACAACACTTTTTCCAACTCTTGCTAATTCTCGAAACACTCCCAGATGAACCTTTTTCCTTTTCCTTTACCACAATCTTTCTGCATTAATTCATCTTTCATCATCATCATCATCTCATCACCTTCTCTTTACTTTACGCATACTCCTCATTCCAATTTAACTCATTTATAACACCTGCTTTTTTCCAAAAAAAAATACTCAGATTTTTGTCCTCAAACATGTAAGACATTAAATGTTCTTAATCTACCTCTTTATATCATTATAATGAACGATGAAAAAGTCTTTCAAAATATTGACTAAGGTAATCAAAATTATATTTAAATAGTAAAATTTCAAGATTTTTTGATTTTATATACTATTTATGAATTAGATTTCACACTCTTAACATTTTTGTTGCATCACTTTTTCACATTCTTTCTTATTAAATAAATTTAACTTAAATTAAACTTAAACCTAACTAAAAGGTAATATAACTAAAAAAATTCATTGTTATGTGGGTTGTCAATGTAGAAAACAAAGAAATATAACTATGTATGATTGAGTATGTCTAAAATGTTATAAGAGGTGTGTTATATATACACACAAAGGTAATCCTAAGAACAACAAGCAAATGGACCTAAAATATAGGTTTATGCTAACATCCCCTCAAACTCACAATACTACAATTAAATACATTGAGAGTTTGTCAAATAAAAAACGAAAGAGTAAAGTATAAAATTTTGCCAATTTACAATCAATCAGAAATATCATGACGCTAAAAATGCAGACCCATGACCCAAATGAGAATGCCACAAATACCAAATGTCATAGGGTTGTAATACCAAATGTCAAAATTATGAAAGGTCCAAATACCAAATGTCAAAATTGTGAAAGGTCTAAATATAAAATACCAAAATAACGAAAAATCTAAATACCAAATATCAAAATTGTGAAAGGTCCAAATACCAAATGCCAAAATTGCGAAAGATCCAAATACTAAATGTCAAAATTGCGAAAGATCCAAATGTCAAATGTCAAAATTGCAAAAGGTCCAAATACCAAATGCCAAAATTGCAAAAGATTCAAATACCAAATGCAAAAATCCAAAATTGCGAAAGGTCCAAATACCAAATACCAAACTTGCAAAAGATCTAAATATCAAATGCCAAATGTTGAGGTGCTTGTAGCACCACCAAATGCAAGCTGAAGAAGAAGAAGGCAAGTGAAACGAAGATAAATCCCCACTACAAGCTGCAATTGTTGATTCTTTGAATTGATTCAAGACATAGATTCCACCTTGCCTAAACCATATCCCAAACATAACCCCACATGGACTTTCCATGAACAAAGTTTTCCAGTAGGAATAATTTTTACCATCCAATTGCATACTAATAGACGAAAGAGAATCATCTTTACGAGTTGCCATAATAAATTAAATACAAAACAAAAATGTGAATGACACAACGGAAGCAACGAACAAAACAGATCCCAATATTAGAGGATTGCAAATACCTTAAAATGGCATAAAGAACATGCGATAGAACTTCCAGAAATGTCTCAAAGCAGACAACAAAATTGCAATCAGGTGAAACCTGAAAAAAGTGTGAAAGAGGCTTTGGGCCTAGGGCTCAAGACTTAGGAAAGAGGAACTACTGCAAGAATCTCTTCTTAATCATGAATAGTTTAGGGCTCAAACGAGAATGCCACAAATACCAAATGTCATAGAGTTGTAATACTAAATGCCAAATTTGTGAAAGGTCAAAATATCAAAGGCTCTAATACATGTAAAAAACAAAGAAATATACGAAGAAGGGGAATGTGTATTATTAAGTGTGTCTAACATGTTATAAGAGATGTGTTATATATACACACAGAGATAATCCTAAGAGCAACAAGGAAATGGACCTAAAACATGGGCCTATACTAATAGTCAAAACATTTCATTTAATTAAAAATTAATACAATTATTATTAAAATCTATTGCCCAATTAAAAATTAATGCAAAGTTGTAACACCACAACACCACCCAATTAAAAAATAATATAATTACAAATTTTCTTTTTTTTCCGCCACAAATTTTGGATAAACACAGGACATTTATTTTGCCTCCCTAATTTGAATGATTTATATCAAATGAATTAAGTTTAATGAAGGATTAAGGAAATGATGAATTTTGTAGATTTAAGCTTGATTAAGTATTGACAAGGTACTAATTTTATTTTCATGGATGTGTGTTTGGTGATATATATTATGTTTGTATAAGAAGTAAAATATATTATTTGTGTTATAGTCGCACAATTTAGATTATATGAACCTTTCGCAATCCTAAATATAATTTTGATTTTAACTACCTTGATATTGAGTAAAATAAGTTTCATAAGATGATTATGAAAACGTAAAGTGGAAGAAAAAATGGTTATTTTCAATTCATTATTATGCGAAGGTTATCTCATGTCCTACAATCTTATATTAAGCATTATTTTCATTGAGAACACTTTGCGTGATAAAATAAAAATATGCAATTCAAAAAATTATCATCAATAGAACATACCAAAATAAATCATCAACATACATCATCACTTTTTTATCATTCCTTATTTTATTTCATTATTATTAAAAAAATTAATCATTTTTTATTTTTTTAAAACCACAATAATTTCAACACTTTGTATCCTATCAATAGAAAGGTGTTAACAAATCATTGTTCTTAAACTTTAATATCTTTAACTCGTGCTATCTTTGTTTATTGGTTAAACCAAATTGACCAAGCCCACTAGGCACAAGATTTATAAGCCAAATTGGATGAAGGACTTTTTTTGTATTAGAAATGTGTGTTTAGGCCCATTTTTTTGGCTAAAAGTGTACTGCAATCTTGCCCAATATTTAAATCACTCCTTAGGGTGAAATTAGGGCAATGAATGAAGAAACCACTTTCTTTTGTTTTTGTCTTTGGTTTTATTCTATCAGCATAGTTTTCTCTTAGTGTAATAGAGGTTGCCACCCAACAATTTGGTGCTTTCATCCATCCTCTCCATGCCTCCCACATCTTCCATCAATGAACCAGAAGATCCCTTCAAATTCATCCCATGAGCTCCTTACAACCATGCAAACTCACATGGAGGCTTAAGACACATGCCATCAACTCTTTCAACAAAAAATGGAATCATGTCATGAGAACTTCGAGTCCACCATGGAATCACTGAAAAATCAAGTTTTATCCTTATCCCTCCAACCTACCACCACCCCTTCTTCACCTTCTATAACCAATAATATTCCCATTATCTTTTATGGTCACTCAACCTACCCTCAAATAGCCACTCACCCATCACCCTACCTCTTTCGCATTCCACATATCAACCTTTCACTTCCCCTCCACCTCGACCATATCACCTTTTTTCCCCTATGACACCCCTCTTGTTACACAACTTTACGATACCTTTTACCCATATCCATAACAATCTTCCTCGTCCCACATTTTGCCCCCTAAATTAGAACTAACTCCTTTTGATGGTTTAAAACTTCTTGATTGACTATTTCAAGTTGAACAATACTTTTCCTTATACCAAGTTCCCCCTGAACATTGCCTTTACATGTGCTTTTTTTTACATGAAGGGAGATGCTTTAAGTTGGTATAAGTGGATGCATCACAACTCTCAATTCACCACCTAGGAATCTTTCACCCTAGCTTTTGAGACACACTTTGGTCCATCTATTTATGAAAATCACCAAGCGAAACTCTTTAAACTCAGACAGTATGGATTTGTTGCCAACAACTGAGCTAACTTTGAAAAAATTTGTAATTGTATTGTTTGTCTGACCCCATATGTCATTCTTAATTGTTTTCTCTTCGGGCTTATTCCTAACATCCAACGAGAGTTGGCTATTCAAAAACCTAAATATATATTCTTAGCAATAGGATTAGCCAAACTGATTTAAGCAAAGATTAAAATTACCAAACCACGTGGCCTTAAGTACCAAGCTAATACTGCCAACGGGTCCTATTCCACCACCACCCCTAACCTTCAACTTCAAACCTAAAATACCCATAACCCTTGCCCCATTAGCTTACATATTAAGCATTTGACAACTTCTCAGCTCCAAAGTGTCGTGCACAGGGGTTTTGTTATAATTGCGATGAAAAGTTTACCCCTAGCCATAAATATGTTCAATCACGTTTTTCTTTCGCTAATGAGTGAGGATGATTCCATTGTTTTAGCGCCTCAAGCACTCACAGGCCAACACTCCCCTCAAACATTACGCTTTCAAGAAACCTTACACAACCTTCATATTATAGTCTTAATTGACATAGGTAGTTGCCACAACATTTTGCAACCTCGCCTTGCCCATCACTTAAACCTATTATAAAGACTTTGGAAAGCGTACCAGGTCGTGCAAGTAGTAATCGGTAAGATCGGGATATTGTTTCTCAGAAGACTCATGTAATACTAATTAATTGTGCAATTAATAACTAATTTAAACTAAAGAATAAATTCATATTAATATTTTTTTTGCAAGAAAGTAAATTTGTGCATAAAAAAATAAAAGGTGAACTTTGGCAGTTAAAATGCTTAGACGGTGGAAAAGACATGAATTGATATGGAATGGTATTGTTGGGGTTATATTTCACCAACCTTACTCTCATGCATATAAAAGAAAGCACACCCTATCCATTAATGTATTAATGTCAACCCACAAGTCTATTCAAACTCTAATCCCTTAGTAGAACAAGTCTAGGTTTCCTTATTAAGAGTCAATCCCTTAAACTCTTAACAACAAACCTGCTTTATGAATTAGGATTTAAGACAACCAATAAGTCAAGCTTCATTCCTAGATACAAGCTCTATTAGGTATCTTGTTTCATTTCTAGGTTTCAAAAGATATTTTTCAATACCGTATCATGCAATGGGTGATCAAACCAAGCAAACATTAAGCAAGGAAACAAAAATATTAGCATTTACTGGACTCTCTGCACCTGGCCTCTTGGACTTCCTTTAATTCAGGTTCTTGATTGCTTCTCATGATTGCAGTTTAAGAGAAAAACTTCCTAACATAAAATTTACACAATCTTTCACCTAAAACACTCCCAGTACAGAACTCACATATTCCAAGGCCCTTTTTATAGTCCAAGACCAAACTTTCCTTACCTTTCCTACTCCTATAGAATTTGTTTTAACCTCCCATGACATAGTGTTTACCATACCTCATCAACTGCCACCACTCCGAGCCCATGACCACTATATCAACCATTTACCTAACACACCACTCATAAGCGTCCACCCTTATTGTTACCCCACTTCTAAAAAATATCATCAATTCCATCATACAAGGCATGCTCCAACATTTGAGGTCAATAAATTCCCTTATGATATAAATTGAAATTCATAAACATCTTAATTAAACTTTGTTTACCTTATAATTTCTATTTGTAGATTTTTTATTATTATTTTTTAAAATAGGGTGAATTCAGTTTTATAAAATCAACTTCTAAGGTAAACTTACTTATATACTGTAAATTTATCTTATTTCTAGTCGATTTAGGATTTTCAACATATAACTTACATTGAAATATAAACATTCAAGTGTAAAACGAGACATTAATAGATGATTTGATATTATATCGATAATAAATGATATAATAGATCCAACAAATAATAAATTTCATTAAAATAGAATTTGAATAACTTTAACACTATCTTAACGGGTAAACTTTCAACTTAACTAATTTTATCAAACCGATTTATAAAGTAAAGATAACACTCGTTTATATACTAAGAATTAAATTACCATTATTCTGCTTAAAGCAATTGAAGGTAAGTAATTCCTTATCATATTTTTAGTCTAACATGTGAGTATTAAGCATGTTAATGGTGACAGTGAATGGATTAGGATGAGTTTTGAAAAGTGAAAAATGATGAAGAGGAAAGGGTTGATATAGATGGGTGTGTATAACGAATCGTGTGTCCTTATGGCACAGAGGAAGTGTGATGTTTTAATCATAACAATTAGGTTGATGTGACTGTATGGATTATCTATAGAGATGCATGAATGAGTGATTGTTATCATCAAACCAGAACCCTCAGAGGGAGTCAACAAAAAGCTCGTCTCCCAAAAACATCTTTTATTCATTAATCAAAAATATTTATTCTAAATTATAAAATTAAATTCTGAAGCTGGAAACAAAACAAGTGACGCATGCATATTCATCTATGAAGGAAGGGACAACTTACTTACTTTGAGATTTGGGAAGAAAAAAAAAAAATTGAGTGGGGACCCTTTTCAATACATGAGGACTTGTTAGCATCAATGTGCCAGAATCAACTGTGGCTAACAACTACACTACGTTTATTGTTCAGTGTCACAGCATATATTCCCCTTGTAAATTCCCTTCACGTGTTTTTTTTTTTTTTTCTTTTCCATTTCTTCTTCACCTTCTTCTATCCATATCCATGCATTGCTTTCATTTCCTTCCATTCTGCATGTTAGTTATTTTACTAGTTAATCTCATCTTCTTCCATTACCAAATAGGAGTCTTTTTTTATATATAAATGATTAAAAGGGATTAAGTCATTTTATTGTTCATATAAAATAATGCATAATCATAAATCTTTTAAGTATATTTTAAGAATCCTTCTAAATCATGCTAGAGTAAAATATAAAGAAAAAAATTTACAAACTTGATTTAACACTTTGAATTAAAAGTGATATCAAATCTTTATATAAATTAAGTTTATTTCTTATTCGTGTTGAGTTTCTGTAATTTAAAAGTTTAATAATCACTACTATATTTTCAATTTAAAACATTTTTCGTAAGTTCAATAGCATAACTTGATTGATAAAACAATCATATAAATTGAGGAAAGTGAAATAACAACACCACTTTCTTTTGTCGGTCAAAGCTTTGCTATTTGGATAATTTTGACCCAATTAGGTTGGAAGATCTAGTGTACTTATTTGTGTTTCTTTTATAAAATAAGATAAACACATCACCATAAAAATATTTACATTGTTAAATGAGTCAGTGATGGATAGTCATGATAATATTTTTGTTGTGAATGGATTTCTCTTTTTAAGAATCATGGTGGTGGTAGTGAAATTTGATTCCTTGGTTGGTATGCTTTATTTGGAGGATGTTACTCTCATTGTCAATAATTTACGAGTTTACAACAATTAGATTCAATTTATAGTAGTTCAACGACATTTCCTAATCCTTCAATACAAGAGACTCGTTTTGTGGAGAAATTGAAAATAACTTATAAATGAGTTAATATGTTTGATGAAAGAGAATATTCTAATATTGAATAAATAATGAGTCGGTTCAGACTACAAGGAAATCTAGTAAGGGTAGGTCAAAGAAGACTAATACTAAATCCTTCAAAATAAAAAATTTTAAAAGTTAAAAGTAATGTGGGAGGAAGAACTAATAATAAAAATTTTAATGTGACGAGGAATTTGTTTTTTTCATAGTATATGGAATTCAAAGTAATTTTCCTATAAGTGCGATGTAATTTTATCATAGATTATTGTGATTCTCATATTTTCCTTTCTTTTTCTAATTTTTATAATAAAATCTTTATATAATGATAATTTCCAACATAAACTTATTTGGAAACTAAAATATGCATTGAAATATGTTACCAAAATACATGAAAATTCATTTTTTAGCGATAATTGACCAAAATTTTAAAAAATAAAAGGTATTTAAGTGGATAAAGGATTATTAAAATATATATATTCCACCCTGCGAATACGTGGATATAATTTTTAAAGTAGATTTTGTACCTAGTGAATCCAATGACCTGTTCCTATAGATCCCCGAATCCAAAATGATATGATATATGGTATTTTGGTGGTAGATTGAAAGCTAGCTATGGTACAAAGATTTCATTTCTTCATTTATTACTATAGTTTGGTTATTTATATCTGCATGCTCTTTCGCTTTTCTTCTCTGAACATCTATTCTAGCTTAGATGAATAGGCTTTTTATTGTCACACATCTATAGCCACATGTTTCTAGTTTTTATCTATACTTTTCATCCTTTCCCATTATTTAGATCTTATCTTCTACCTCCATGCTCTATCTTACGTGCATGCAAGTTGTTTTAGGATCCTAGGTTCAGATCCTCTCTGTCTATCATGTTTCTCTTCTTTTCTTCTTTTTACCATTTTGGAGTATGTAGATTCTTTTCTATATGTATCCATTCAAAATTTTAAAGGTATAGGTGGTAGGTCAGAGAGAAGAGAGGTCGTGGATTCAACTTTTTACTAATATTTGAGAGTTATAAAGTTGATTTGATAGGTTTGTACTAAAAAAAATGATTCATTAACAATCAATTTTGGTGACCAAAAGTTGTTAGTCACTATAGTGACTAATTTAAATATCAATTTATAAAATAAAAAATTATTAGGTATTAAAATAGTCATGAATAAAAAAATATAATTGGTCTCAAAATTGGTTTCTAAAATTTAGCTACCAGGGCTTTAGATATCAATAAAAATTGGTCACTAAACATTAGCTACCAATCTTTTTTATATCAAAGGAATTAATTTCTAAATTAGTCTCTAATGAATCAGTGACAAATTTAACGATCAATTCTAAACTTTTATTCATAATAATGACTATTTTAGTAACCAATAATATTTTATTTTGTAAATTTGTATCTAAATTGGTTACTATAGTAATTAACAATTTTTTATTACTAAAATTAGTCGTTAATGTGACATTTTCTTGTTACTTTGAAAGAGAAAATAGGATAGGTTGTGGGTTCAACTCCCCTGCCGACAAATACTAACAACTAATATTGTCGATAAAAAAAAATTGAGGTCGAAAAATATATCTCACTTATTTTAATTTGTGTTACCACTACATAAAATGTTAATTTAAATTTAAGAAAATGGATTACTGTAGTAAAATCTTTTTAAAATTGATCGTAGGTTTGAATATAATTTGTCTAAAAGTGAACTACAAATTGTCTTGCAAAATACCCTATAGTTTCTTTAAGAGTTTTTTTTTTCTTTCCTACATTGTCATGCCATATTTTATTTTGAGAGTAAAAGTTTTATTGACTTTATACCTTTGTAGCTTTTGAGTCACGAAGATTTTGTTCTATCTATTTTATTTTTTTTTTTCTTTTCCTTATGTTGGCAAAACGCAAAAGAAAAAAGGGTAATGTCAATATTTGGAATAATCCTAAGAAGATCATTTTCATCTACAAGACAACCAAAAGGCTATTTAACATGATAAGTGATAAATCTTTCTAAACAATCTTAGTTCCGATCTTTTTGTAGTGAAATAGGGTAATGAGAAATGAAAGAAGACACTCAAGAGAAAATTTTGAAGAGAATGACTCTAATCAAATATATTAGTACTTTTTCTTCATACATTGGTATCATCAAATCCTTTTACACAAAGATTATGGCTATTATTGCTATAAGAATTTTTGTGAGAGTCGTGGTTATAAATGTTTGTGGTTTGTCAAGTATTCCCTTATCTTCAATATATTCCTTGGGTTATAAGAGGAGGATAAGTGACACATGCACAAAAAGTTCGGAAGTTATGGACTTTAAAGTGTCTCACATATTTCGTTTAAATAATCATTATAAATTTATTAATTTTGGGATTGATAGTAGATTGAAGTTTACTTTCTTTAATATTAATTTATTATTAATTTAGACTTCTTTTGTCATAGATATCAGCTCCCATATTTTTATTTTGTATAGTTGTTTTGTTTGGGGGGGTTGTGGTTATTTATAAACTTAAATATCACTAATTGAAATATCAACATTTATAATAAAATATAACATGGAAATATTTTAATATAATTTAAAAAATAAATAATTAAAATATTATTCTACTATTACTTATATTTTTATGAACTTTTAATTTGATGGATTAATGTTATTTATGGTTAACGACTATATTTCTTATTACTATTTACTCTTGTGTCTCACTTTTTTTATCTATAAATACTACCTAGGTGCATGGGGAAAGATAACAAAAAAAAAACAACAAACACTAGAGTTTTCTCAAAAATGTTCTTTTTTTTTTCTATACTATCTCTTAAAACAGTGGTGTTCATAAGATTCGGAGATTCTTCGCTGCATTCAATCGATCTGACAGGTTGTTGTATCTTGGGGTAAAAACGCATATAATTTTTTTTTTGCCATGTGCAATAGGGGCATTTTCTTTCTAAGGATAGCACTATGTGTGCCTCAACCCAGGCTTTTTCTATCCTTTCCTCGTCTACTTTTTATCTCTTATTGTTATTATAATTGTTGGATATTTTATTAATATTCATTAATTTATATATATGTCTTAGTGTTATTATTACTCTGATAATTATTATTATAATACTTTTATTATTATTAGTATCATTTGAGTAATCTTTTTATAACATTCTTAGAGAGAAAAGTATTATTCTTTTCTAAAATTAGAGACAATATAAACCACTCTCAATCTAAGCCTAAAAATTTATGTGTATAATTGATTTTATTTCTATGGGTAATAATAAATGAAACTTTGGCTCACTAAATAATTTTTTGTGATGTCTAAAGTTAATGTTTTTTCTATTATATTAATTTATGATGTAATATCTTATACACTTACAATCAATAAAAATATTCTAAATCTTGAATATATTTTAAGTGTTTTGTATGAAAACAATTATAAAATACTTGTCATACTAAAACTATTATTGAGTTACGAAATTATGCATTTGCAAAGAAAAAAATTATCTTGATATTTATATGAAAAAAAAATGACCGATAATAAATATTTTTTTAGATTTATGAACTTAAAAATATTATTTATGACATAAATTATGCATTTGCAAGGAAAAAAAATTATCTTGATATTTATATGAAAATAAAATGACCGATAATAAATATTTTTTTAGATTTATGAACTTAAAAATATTGTTTATGGCATGAAATTAAAATGAATTATTTTATTTGACATCATGCTTATGATCATGTGTATACTGATTAAAAAAAAATAAAAATATTATCTTCATATCAAAAAACTGAGGAGATGGTCAAGTAAAATTAAATTTGTCTTCTAGAAATTATCTTATTTTTAAAAATGAGTTTTTCTTGTTGTTCTACAAGGTTATGAAGTGGTTTTCGAGTGCAATAGAATTATTATTTCTAGACATGTGTTTTGATTGGTAAATAATATATTTGTGATGGTTTGTTTGAGTTAAGTACCTTTATCTTGTAATAAAATATTTTAGTAGTTTTTCTTTGATTATTAGAAATGTTAAATTGTGATATATGACATACTATTATTATAATTGTTGAAAAGCTAAGATATTCAGATAGATACCATTCAATTATAGAATTTTGAGGTGCAAAATTAATTAAATAGATAAGTGATGATACATGTCTTTATAAATGAGTGTTTTGTATGAAACTCATGGCATTATTCATTAAGTAACATCTTCATATAGTGCTAATCTAATGGTACAACGAAAGAAAGAAAAAATGTTTTGATATGGTAAATGTTATTCTACAAGTTCTAGCTTGCCTAAAATTTATATATTGTAAAACTTTATATATTGTTGGTTATATTCTCAAATATATTTCCTTACAAAAGGTTGTGATAAAATTCCTTTAGTTATGGAAGAAAAAGAAAAAGAAAAGGAGAACCACATTTAAAATATTTCAAAGTGTGGGGGTGTCTTGAAATGGTTAATATACCTCTAGTACTATTTTACAATCTAGTGTAATATTATTTGTGTTTCTTCCCGTTATGGCAATATGCCCAATTTCTTTAGATTATTGAAGTATATTAGTGTAAATTGGATATTGATTGATTATGGTGACACAAAATCAAGTACTGGTTACGATTATGTTTTAACTTTGGGTAGAGGTACAATATCATGAAAATCTTCTAAACAAAATGTCGTATCATGATATACCATGGGAGCAAAGTTTCTTGTTGTTATAATACTAGTGTTGCTCACGCAAATATTTATTATCTATATGATTTATCATTATTAAATAAACATATACCTCCTATTACATTACATTCTGACACTCAAGTTACTATATATATAAATCTTATATCAAGAAATTTATTAAAAATTCATAGGAGAGTGAGACATAAATTTATTAGAAAGTTATCACTCATGTATTAATTTTTTTGACTTTGTCAGGTTAGAAAAAATTGCAGATCTGCTTATCAAAGGATTGATGCATCACCAAGTATTTGATTAGTCAAGGGAAATGAGACTATAGCCCATAAATTATTTGCAACAATGGACACCCAACTCCACATGAATGGTGATCCCATGGAATGAAGTTCAATGGGTAACAAAGAAATTGTTATTAACTAAAGTACACCAACTAATTTGACAAATTTTATGTCTCATTCCTATGGCGAGGTGTACTATAAATTGTAACAATAATTAGATTGAGGTATATGCATTATTATACTTATATATTTTTTAAAAATATCTCTTAATAAACACAATGACAATTGTTGTAGGGGTGTGAGTCACAAACCACCATTTGAGGGTTTATCTAGTGAGTGTGTTGGTGGGGCTGCCATTGTGAGACATGCACAAGGTTCTAATGTGTACCCACTGATAAGAACCTATAGTAAACACTAATATTGTATGTGTTATTTACTAGAACTCAGTCACAGGGGATGTAGCTCAAGACAATTAAGTCTTTGCATTCTCTTGAGTGGAAATTTATAAGCACTACGTGTAAGCTCAAACTCGAAAGGTTCCTTACAGTGAACTACAATATTTTATTTTAAAAGATATTATATTTTATTTTATTTTTTAAATTATTTGGGAGATTGTTAGAAATATTTTAATATAATTTAAAAAATAAATAATTAAAATATTATTCTACTGTTACTCATATTTTTATGGACTTTTCTTATTACTTTACTCTTATGTCCCACTTTTTTACCTATAAATTTCCTTTAGGTGCATGGGGAAAGATAACAATAAACACTAGAGTTTTCTCAAAAGTGTTCTTCTTTTCTTCTCTATACTATCTCTTAAAATAGTGGTGTTCATAAGGTTCGGAAATCCTTCGTTGCACTCGATCGATGTGACGGGTTGTTGCATCTTGAGGAAGAAACACATCTGATTTTGTTTTGCCCTGTGCAATAGGAACGTTTTCTCTCTAAGGATAGTGCTATGTGTGCCTCAACCCAAGCTTTTTCTATCCTTTCCTCGTCTATGTTTTTATCTCTTATTGTAATTATAATAATTGGGTATCTAATTAATATTCATTGATTTATATATATATATATATATATATATATATATATATATATATATATATATATATATATATATATATATATATATTTTTTTTTTTTTTTTTTT
>Ga0214543_1004343_pt1 | contig 26958 bp, 18 predicted proteins | sample CNSS2metaG_FD_160094 | JGI IMG/M metagenome (GOLD analysis project Ga0214543, IMG submission 160094) | Root nodule microbial communities from cowpea collected in UCLA plant growth center, Los Angeles, California, USA - CNSS2 | ecosystem: Host-associated > Plants > Roots > Nodule | place: USA... | reverse complement strand
AATCTGAAGCACTTACAGTAATTTCCTTTGCATATTCAAAATACCCAGGTTTCTCATCATAGAATAAATCCTTCAGATCTGTATAATTTCCAAGATAAACAAAAGGATTAATATGAAAGTGTAATTATAAGTTACTTTGCCTCAGAAAATGCAGAAGATTTACAGATGATTAGATGCATACACTTTCGTCTATGGCGCAGAGGAAAACCCAATAACCTGCAATTTGTAGGATAAATCAACTGATTAAGGACAATTTGTCTCATTATATAGCAAATCAAAACTGCCCAGACAGACATACTTTGCATCTAATTTGAGATTCACATGTTTGATCATCATTGATTAACTGCACAATTGTCCATCCTACATCAGATAGCATTGTTCGCGCCATCTTATAAACAACCCACACTATACTCCCCCATAATCAATATACTATCAAGTCTTATCCAGTAGTTAGGTTAAAACATCTTTAATACAGAAGACTCCCCATTTTCTAAGCTCATCATCAAATATATTATATTAAGCTTGAGTAAAAGATAATTACTGCTCTCCATTTGCGAACATGATATCAAAAACAAAGATGCATATATCCACCTGCACGAACCAAGAGAAGATATCAGAATTAAATCCAGAGAACTAAACTGCAAATAGAGTTGAAGAAGAGAACTAGAGAAGTACAAAGACAAGAAATACTACTGCAAGAACTAGAGCAAAACCAAACCACGTCAAATTCAAAGGAACCAAAGCAAAGCAAAATGACCTGACTAGAAAAATCGAAAGAAAAAGAAGAAAAGAGCATAATTTCAACACAATTAAACAAATGTTTTAATACTTCATCCTACTAAACCTTTCTAAAAGTTACCGAGTCAGGTAACTTTCCTAAGATTGTTAAATAATTGGTTTTTATCTAAGTTAACTACAACCTGAAATTAAATAACTATGCTGTCCATAGAACAAACCAGTATCAACTAAGGTCAAGTCTTTTATTTTGAACTGTAGTACTGAATAGAATTAATAAAAATAAAGTGTTTTATAGGCCAAATGCAAATGTCCAACCTTGATGCTCTCTGCAGTAACTAATGCATCTTTTCCACCTCTCCCACGTGATGATAGCTCCTGGAAAGACATAATCCTGCATCCATTTTTCCTGTCAATACCAACAACCTGAAAGGTACAGGAACCATAAAATTATGAGTGAATACTAGGAGCTAAGTTAATAAGAACAAATATAAAGAATATCACGACAAGAATCTTTTTTGTACTTCCGCATCCATTACGAAAGTTGATGCAACAGGCTTGCTGGATTCCTTGATTATGTCAATCAGATCAGGAAATCTTGAAGTTGTTTCATCCCCATTTCTTGAAAAAACACAAATTGATCCATCAACTAATTTGTGAATTTGAGCCCGCTGACCATCATACCTGGGATTCAATTAAACTCAATTTAACAAGTGATGTGAAATAAAAAGGAAATTCATCTTGAACAAGAGACAAGTAATGCCGAAGTGGATGTTTACCCTGAATAATATCACCATTTTGAAAGGTATTAATAAACACCCAAGATCACTATCTATCCAACAAATTTTTCAAGTTTCACATAAAACTGATTATACATGAAGAAATCTGACATTTTGCACCTACTACTACCTCTCTTTTGTACAATAGTGCAAGTAATCTCTGCACTACTACAGATATTTTAGAAAACTTTGTAAAAGATAGAAATCAGATTAGAATTTCAAATTTTGAAACTTAGAATATTAAAAATTTCAAATGTTCAATTTTGATACTAAAAGATGTTTTCTTTTTCTTTTTAATAGTCAACTTGGAAAAAACTTTAGAATTAACAGTCAAGGAAACTTAACAGCACATTGTCCCATAAGTTTTATAGCATTGACATACAAATTTGACAAATGAAGTGATGTAGAATTGCGGATAAAATTACTATTTTAATATGCACATGCTCTAACAAGCAACCTGTTGTGATTGAAACTTCATATGACCCAGCTAATATATCCCACCAAAATATTAAATGACAACTTGCTTCTTCATGTTCATCGTTGAATGCAATGAGATGTCAAAAGAGAAGTGAACATAAAAGGAAACAACTAACTAATTAAGGAATAGGGCATACTTATATTCACATGTAAATGCTTTATTTTCAAATAGCTTCAGTGCTTGAGGAATACCATTGGTGATCCTATGAAGAAATGGAAAATAAAAGAATCAATTGGGAGTTAATAAAATCCGTGAGGACTTGTGAAGACTACTGAAGTTGAGAAAAGGTTCTAGAAACTTGAAATCAAATCATCAAGGTTTCAGGAAAGGGCCAATATATGGAATAGTGTATACTTTGCTAGCATAGGCTTAATAGGGATGCCTGGAACCATCGATAAACTTGAAACCAAAAAATCAATGCCTTTGTTCATGAGAGATGGAACTATTAGATCCTGCATAAGTAGATGACAACGAAATTTTTTAACATCATGAGACTGCTTTAATGGTTAGAGTCAAAACTAAGCAGATTATCCTTCATGAATCAACCTTAAAACAAACAAATATGAATTACAGACAATCAAGAAAAAATCAGAACAACTTCGACAAAGTTATTGGAACCAAAAGACGAAGTCCTGATAAAATTGTATATCAAGCATTATCAGTATTTGATCATATTAATCAATGCAGTAGATACAAATTTATAAAGCCTATACTTTCTCACTTTCAACAACAGCTGCTCAGAAACAAGAAAATATTTAGTGCCAAGCTTCCTATCTCCTACCATATGAGAGTAGAGTACTATAGAGTCTTAACAACAGCCTAATGAATGCAATAATGCTGTGGTCTCAATCAGAAAATCTACCTCAACGCAAGACTCACAATTCAAATATACAATACTTACCAGATTTGGCAGTATGTTATATGCTTCAACAACTTCCATAGAAAGAACCTGGGGAGTGAGGAAAACTATTTAGTGACAGATATAAATTGTCACTTCTACTATTAGACTGTAACAAAACAAGCCCCATGAACCTTATTGACCTGTAACAAATTGTTAGTGTTAAATCCAATTAAGAATTGCAGCCCAAATAAATACACAACCTTGCATGTATCATCATCTTTTCACACAGTTTCACAAAACTTGTTATGGAAAATAGTTATTCTCAGTAAGTTGGTTTTTTCTAACTCAATCATACAAAGCCAGCTAGTAGGTCAGGTTTACATTCTACTTATATATTATGATTTAGCCATATTCCTTTTTAATATGGGATCTTCAACACACCAATTCACGCTGAGAAATGAACATCTCAAACGTAGAATTAGATATTTGTGGATAGTCTGACAGCAACTCCACAATGGATGATACAATAGGTCCAATAAATCTCATAGGATAAGCTTGAAATAGCTCTGATACCATCTTATTAAGTGTGTTCATGTCTAACTCAACCACAAAATCCAGTTTGCAAAGTGAAGTTTGCACCACCTTATATATTATGATTTGATCATATTCTTAGTCGATATAAGACCTCCAACCGTTATAACTTATATGTGACAGATTTTAAAAAAACATTAAAGGGGTAAAAGATTGAAGGGTAAGACTTCCAAGTTTGAGCCAAGAGAAATGATAGATAAAAGAAAAGGAATCATGAATGCTAGAATTGAAAGCAAGCTTATAATTACTAAATCATTAAAGTTACATTGAAATTTGAAAATTACTATACTGCCATTTTTGCATAATTTACAAGCTAATTACATGACACATAGACCTCTTGGCTCTCACAAATCTAGGTTCACTATGATTTGATGAAAACCACTACAAGTTTTACAGGATTTAGCTGGAATGTAAAAGACAAAGGTCTTGTGAAGATGCACTATTTATGCTTTTACTTTGTCAGAGCATAATGCTCGAACATTTAAGAAGTTTCTGTTCTCCAATTTCCCATCAGACTGAAATGCTGGGGTTGAAATTTAGTGTCTAAGAATGTCATTTTGTCTAACGGTTCCAGCATTTACCTTCGAAATAACATTCTCTTCAGCTTCAGCTACTTCAGAACAAGTAAAGAACTAAATAGAAAGAATGTGAGGCATTGGCAAGCTTTATACAACTGATATACTTTCAGTTTGTTCATTGGGTATTTTCTTTTCTCTTCCCTATGGAGAATTTATCCTAGTGCAGCAGTAAAGTTGCACCTTGATGACCAATTGATCATGATTCAAATATGAAAAACCCTCTATGCATATATAAGGATAAGAGTATGTATGGTGACCCTCCCTAATATCACTACTTAGTGAGTAGCCTGCACGTTAGCTAATTTTCTGTGGAGGATATGCTATCCTCGGCCACTGCACTTTTTTCTCTCCCTCTTATCCGAGAATATTTTTTCTATTGTATTAATACTGAGTAATGTAAATGAAATTTTTGGTTGTTTCTTTGCTAGACATTCAGGGGTTTAAAGCAACAATCATATTGATGATGTCTGTTGAATTTGGAAGGAGGGCGTTTAGAAAGATAGGGAACCTAATCTGATAGAAGGGAAAGCTTTTATTCTTGTAGAATGTAATGTATAGATCTTGCATATAGTCCATGTACATAGACTCTTCAGGAATTACTGGAGATTATTCCCTAGGATTATAACACGTGAGGCAAGGCAACTTAGCATTGGATAGTTGAACTACTTCTAACAAGTCCTTGTATTATATGTTACTCATGTTTTTTACTAAATGTATTTTTGGATAAGGTTATCTTGTATACTAACATAATCTTATCTCCTATTATCGTATTAAATGGAAGTTCCTCTACATATAAAATGGCAGATGAAAACTAATTATTATGAAAAAATAATATCAACCATTAAAAAGCAAATAGGTAAACAAAATAGCACATAAATACATTAACTTGGACATAGGTAAAAGAAGATGACTGCAGAATGCCCCTGAAGTTTCTCCTTCAAATTTTCTGCAGTTCTTCCTTGGTGAAAAGTAGGGCTAGAATTCATAGCAACAGCATGAGCCCATGCAGGCAAAACAGTTCTAAGCATGGCCCCTATCCTTAAGTTCCTGACCTACACATGAAGCAGAGTTCAAACTTGGACTGAAGCAAACACGGATACAGAATAGGGTAAGCTTCCCTCCCACCAAACTTCTATTCAGCAAAAAAAAAATTAAGATATTTACCAAGGTTCGAACAAGAAACTTCATCTCCTTCTCTCGGCAGGAGTGCATGAGATGAACAATGATTCCTTTCTTGCGAGATATACTTCCACTGCCTGTTTGTACACTGATGAACACTACATGAGATAATGTAGAGCAGAACTAAAAGTTTACCTAACTAAAGAGCACTACAAACATTTGAAATTACATATGACCCTAAGCCTAGCACCGACTTTAACTAAACATTTGAAGAACAGACAATTGGAAGGTATAATATCCGTTGTGTGATCTTAGCTCATCATACGAAACAGAAAGGCTGTTGTTAATACCTTATCTTTTGTAGTGCAGAGAAAACATCCTTAATTAGAAGTGGTGTTGGTGGTGCAAGAAATCTCTGTGTTTGACGACATTCTTGAGCAACATCACCTTTAAGTTTAACCATTGCAGGTTATTTCAGTTATTCAAAATCCTCATAGATGGAACAGGTTTAGTAGTAAACAGTAAAAAAACTATGAAAACAATTATCCAACCGAGATCACCAAATTTGTTATACATCTCCCGTATTTTCAAACGACTTGTTCCACATGCCTCTTCAATTGCTGCAGTGACTAAACTTCCACCAATATTTAGTTCCTGACATTAATTGTAAGGAACTTTGTTAGTGCATAATAACACTCTTATTGCAATACTCTACACTTCTGTTCTCATTCAAACTTAAACAAGTAACAACCAGAAACAGTAATGTTGTTTGCAGATAGGTATTTTTATTGTATGAATAAAGTGATATTTGAATTGGCCGATAGATATTAGTGGTCAATTTTAATCAAGAACTTAGAGATACTATTCGCTTCAAGGGGGGAAGAAAACCCATGCAGAGTGACATAGTGGACCCCGCTTCCTTCATGCTCACATGTTTGTGTTCCATTTTGCCCCATACCCTCCTCCATAGTTCTCTATTTATTCTTACAACTACATCTTCAAGCCACGCATATCTTTGTATCAGCAAACAACCGATTTATGTTATTGAATTAATTAATCTTAAAAATAAATAAATAGAGGCCCGAAGTGCCTCTTTTCCCCTCTTTTATCATAAAACAACAAATAAATAACTAGGGTGTTGAAATCATGGTTACACTCCTTGTTGTTATCCAAAAAAATTGAAGACAAAGGAATAGAAATTCAAAGAAAAACTAGAGATACAAAATGGCCAGTTTTGATACAAACAGTCGCCCTCAAGCAACAATGAAGGACAAAAATGCCATATATAACAAAGTGTCAATGTGTTCACCAAGGAAATTAGGTCCTAATCTTAAAAAATTGATACAGCACATATAAAAGAGCAAAGGAAAGGATAAATGTTTTACTTTGATTTATTCATTTATTTTTCAAATTACCCAACTGCCGTTTCATTCTCATCAATGAACTGCCCTTTCATTCTCATAAATGATAAAGATTATAAGCCCAAATTGTCAAGACCAGGAAACCTACCTTATTTTCATGGTCTGCAGCAATTTTGTTTGTGCATAGATACACTGCAGGAAGCACATCCGCCGGAGATAAAGCCAACAAACTGTGTGATAGAAACATCGCATGCAAACAATGTTCTTTAATTAGCCAATTAGGGGAAAAACTATTTCATTATTCCACAAAAAGGAGTGGCAATGGATACAAAGAGTGTGACGAGTAACAAGTGAACCTTCTAAACATATTGCATAACAGTGAAGTAGCTTTAATCTTTCCTCTCTCACCCTCTAGCAGGTTGAAGGTTCGTGCAATATGTAAATATGGTGCTGGCTGTCCATCTCTCCAACATGCTGCTCATTTATGTCCATTGTATACATAGGTTACAAGACAGAACATGAATATACAAAGTAAAAAATAGAAGTAAAAGCATGGGGCTGAAAATCTTCTAAACCAGTATATCCAGTGGAATAAAAACTAAAACAAACCATGTTCTATAGGGTTGTATTTCTCTGGTGGTAGAGATAGTTGAGTAGCATCTACATTATCTTTTAACACTTTCTGCCCAGAAATATCAGGCATAATTCTTATTTCCTCTGATGCATGTTTCTTTACTAATGGTTTATCAATTTTTCTCTCCTCTTGAACTGATAATTCATTTTCGCTAAGATTTCCAGAATTACAGTAATATATATCAAGTGCTTTATTGACATCTCCTTTTGTCTTCTTAATTATAGTCATGGCATGGTTCTTTAATGACTCATTGCCATTTATTATCTGCAAAAATTGATCAATTTCATCCTTGTACATTTGTCCAACATCAGTTGGTAACAAGTCTTCAACTTCAGAGCTTTGCTCAAGCTTTGGTTCAGAATTATCAGATTGAGTACCACCAGGAATCTCAGGTGTTACTTTCCTGAAGAATCTTGTAAGCGTGGACTGCTTTGAACCACTTGGTTCAGATTTTGCTTTGACTTTGCCTTTTTTGTTTGGCTTACTGTCACTACTTCTCTTCCTTTTGGCAGGAGAAATGGGACTGGGTACTTTATGCCTCAGGATAGTTGATTTAGAGTCTTGACTAGAAAAAATGTCAATATTTTTCCTAGTGCTGTTTGCATTATTAAGGCTAGGTTTTGCAAGTGAATCAGTGTCATTTAATGTGCAGCACTTGGATGTTGAAACAGGAGTTTGACAGGAAATCACTTGCTCATGAAATTCAGTTTCACGTTCATAGAAATTAGAAACAGCTTCAACGACATTGCTCCCAGATATGCTGATCATATCCAGCATCTGGTCTCGGGTGACCCATGTGGGCAAACAACAGCTAAGTTCTCCAATTATTTTCTCTTTTTCTTCGTCGCTCAGCAAAGTAGGATCTTCAGTACAAGTATCTCCCACAAAAGAAGGCAAACCCACAGCCACATCTGGATCAATACTCTTATCACTTTTTATCTCCTCCAATGGAATGACTTCTTTGTCCATGCCTTGACCAGGTTCCAGAACATCACTAACACCCTTCTCAGCCTTGAAACCCACTTCACCAAGGCCGCCACAAAAGCCCCTTAAAAACTCATGCTTGTTAGCAGTCTCATCGACCAACCCAGCAAAATGCTTCCTAATTTTGTCAGCATGTTTACTGTCACTCTTCTCAATATCCAAACCCACAGTCGGAACAACACGCTTTGGCTTCAAAAACTTCACATACTCCCTGAGCTCGTCATAGTTCGAGTGCTCACTATAGGGCACAAGATGAATCTGAAATGCATCCTTGGACTTGACTGCAAACCTACTGCGCTTCACCTCATAGGTCCAGCCGGTAGGAACAAAGCCCACAACCCTGGAGTAGGAACCCCCTCTCTCAGCCATAACCTCCTTCATCTTAACAAAATTAGGCCTAAAGTATGGCCAAGTCTCCCCCAACACATTCCATCCAACAACATGGATATTACTCTCCAACCCATTCTCAGTAAACTCACCGCTCTCCCCATACCCAAGAACCCTCAAAACCTCCATCTTCCTAGCATCAACATGTATCTTCCTCTTAAACCTACGTGCAAGCTCAAGCAAAATCTTCTCCTTCCCAATAACATAAGTAGCAACAAGAAACAGAACTTTATCATTACTATCACCACACTCACGCTCAATCCTCTCCACAACACTGGCAACGTAATCAATGGATTCCTCTTGCGAGGGAAAAACGAACTTAGGGTTACAATATGTGGTGTCGAGAAAAACCGCATCGGCACCGACGAAGGAGGCGAGGGCGGGCTCCGAAACCATAGAGCTAGAAAAGCGGAAGTCGCCGGTGTGAACGTACCTTAGGGTGGCGGTGCCATCGGCGCTGGGGATGGCGAAGAGAAACTGTACGGCGCCGGGGCAGTGGTTGGCGTCGAGGAGGGTGACTTGGGCGCCATCAATGCGAAGCGGTTGGCGGAGGGGGAGAGGGACGACGAGGGCGGCGGGGACGTGGAGGATGTTGCGGAGGAGAGAGGCGGTGGTGGCGGAGCAGAAGATGACGCCGTGGGACCAGGAGGCGGAGAGGCCGGTGTAGTGGTCGGAGTGGAAGTGGGAGAGGAAGTAGGAGTGGGAGTAGGGGCCGGCGTGGCGGAAGGCGTCGACGAGGAAGCGTGTGTGAGGGATAAGTTTGGAGTGAGGGAGGGAGGAGGGGGGGGGGGGGGGGGGGGTGGAGGTGGAGGTGGAGGCTGGAGGAGGAAGCTCGGGTTGGAGGGTTTTGAGGGCTGTGAGGAACAGCTGGGTGGAGTCTAGGGTTTCAGAATCCATGAAAGTTGGAAGAGTAATCAATCACATTGGGAGAAAAAATGGGAATGGAAGAAGAAAGAGGATCCTCGGGTCTGGAATCTGAAATGGAATGGTATTTTCTTTCAAAACTAGTTTCAGGTGCTTATGAGATACAGTGACTGTGTCTGGCGCCAAAACTAACATGCAAGTTATGAGGACGTCCACATTTTGTTGCTTTCAGGTTCATAGTCTAATTTTTAGGTTCGGAGGCGAAAATTTTCCAGTTTCAGGCATAATTTTATTTTTGACATGAAAGGATGCTTGGAGATTCACTTTGGAGATTCACTTATAAGAGGGAACTATATTAGTGGCATGTAATAGAATAATCTAATTGAGAATTTTTTTTTATAGCTAGTTTAAATGTAATCCATTGATATAGTGACCGATTTCACAACATATTCACTTTATTAAAAAACTTAGAATGTTATGATTTATTGAACCGTTAACAAGAGACTTAAGATTATGATTAACTTAAATTATCTCACAATTTATCATGTGGATGGATTCATACATTTTATCAAGTAACAGCTATAGCTTTCCAGACTTATTTTTCTTTATAAATTTGTTCCTACCGGGATAATCCAAAAGTTAAAGTGATCTAAGCATATAGCCTCGACGCTGGAGCTAAAGATTAAATTTTTACCCTTTGATTCTTCAGAGGCATGGCATCACAGTTAGTCTTTAATGTACACACAATTAAAATCTGAAAGAAAATAAACACAGCCAAATTTAACCTTATATAATCTGAATAATCTTTTACTGGCAAGTCTTTACAAAGAAATTTCGGAAATATTGGTATGCTACGGGAAAAGCAAACAAATTAAATATTTTCAGACTCTGTAGGAAACAGATGGCAAAAAATAAAATATTTTCAGACACTGTAGGGAAGGGCAACAAAGCAAAAATTAAAAGAAAAAAGGAAAATATTAAACAAAACGGGTAGGGGGCTCAAGAAGCACCCTCGGTAGAGTACATATATCGGATTACGCAGACTTTGCACTCGCAGGCAGTTGTCAGTGACGGCAAAATTTACTCTACAAAATGCTGACTATACTACAGATTAGACTTGTCATTTCTTTTGCCTTCTCTTGACTCGTCCTTCCGTTGAAAGGAACTTCTTTGTCTTTGCTATGCCACTTTTCTGCCATTCAAAAACATTTCCATAAACCTTACAGTTTCAAATTTTCAAATTAAACTGTCACTGGTGTTCTTTACCTTCTTTCTGAATCTCTTTTTATGCTGCTTCTGCGCTTCGTGATTCTTCTCAGCGTTATCCTAAAAATATCATAAATGATTAAGTTTGCCAAGCATGTTCAATTCAATAACAAGTAGTTTTTTATTTAGCTGAGTTGCATTAGACTGCGATTGAGCTGTTGAAGAACCAACCTCGGAATCTATAGATGGTACATCTGCTATCTCTTGATTCTCAATCTCACCATCACTGTTGAGCATAACCTTCAGTCTACCCTCACTGAGTAGTTTTACAGATCGAGCATGTCTCTGCAATAATTACAAAATCATCATTTCATCAATAAGAAGCCTTACAAAATGACAAGAAAAAGTTGCTACATGTCCTCTCGAAGTTGATCATATTGTCGAGAGTTGAATGAAATGCTAGTTTTACCCTCTTTCTGGCTCATGGCTAATCCCTATCTCACAGGGTATTAAACCTGTGACTTAGGTAATGATTATTATTACAGTTAACCGGATACTGTTGTGCATCCACAAATAATTATTATTTAGTGAGTAGTGGCATGATGGGAAATTTCTCCACCTAGGTGGTTTAGTTTGGAATGAACTATTAATCTGAGTAAACACAAACTAAAAGCCAGTCCTCCACCTACAGGGGAACAACCTTTGACATTACCACATGTATAAAGTTTGTTTTTGGTATATATTAGACCAGAGCAAAAAATTGCCGGTTTTAGGGGATAAAAGTAATCCATCTCTCCTTGATTGAACTTATTATGGCATCGTGGCTAAGAAATAGAAGGGAAGGAGATTAGATTATTTTGTCTTTCCAGTGCTTCATTAGAATGCCATCTCTTTTTCTCCGGTGTAGAAAAACAAATATTTCAACCGATAAAAAATAAATACTCTAATAAATTACACTTGCATTCATCACATCCTTTGATGAAAATTCCCCACCTTTTTGACCCGGTTCTATACTGTCAGTCACTTAAAGGAGTCCCGTGATAATTTCCCTTACCAACTAACATTTATCCTCATTGTATTATAATATTAATCTAAACTTGTTACCGTCAATATAGTTCAACATCCTTTTTATTGGATATACACTCAATGGTGAACGAGCTCTGCTTTTACAAGGATTGTATAAAAAAATGTAGCAATGTAGGATCCCAAAGTGTGCCGGCTCTATCCTAGAGTATGTAATTAACCGTGAACTTATTGTTGTTTCCTTTCCCAGGTCAAAGCAGAGCTCCCTTAACCAATTTCCAGTCAAATGTATGCAATAATTTAATATATACAGCAAATGACAAAGAAAAAATAGATAGAAGTTTATGAATCTTTTCTCAAAAATAAAGTACTATGAATAGTAAGTATAAGCTGCTTCTTAAGCATAATAAGCCAACAAAAGAAAAAACATGTTACCTTTGATTGCAGATGATCCCTCAAAGTGCCTTCAGATAAACAGGTAATTCGGGGACATATCTTGCACTTAAATACTGATTTGTGTTTTAAAACATAAGCTGGCATATCTGCCTGTACGGTTTCCTTTTCAGCAATCACATTAGACTTTTCAGTGTCAGGTTTACTCAGGAACTCCTTGTTAAAAGGCATGTCTCTTTCATTTATAGCTCCACCATCATCTTCACTGAATAGCACACCTGATGTTTTACGCCAATGTTAAAACAATCATGAAAGGATTCTTTCCCAAGGAACAGAGCAATGGAAGTTACAGAAATAACCAATACAATGAATGCTATTATCCCATAAATAGACATTTACTTGACATACAAAAGTAAAATAACAAAAGAAGTTTGAACAGTACAAAATCTCAACTTAAATCTCAAGTAGACAGCACAAATCAAACCCTAGTGGCAAACTAGATCTTCTGCATAAAGGTTTTTTCTTGAGTACATATCCCTTAAAAGTTGTTCATTGAATTTGATATTGTGAAAAGGAAAACAAACACAAGGTCAAAGCCTAAGATAAGATGTCAGGAGCCAAGATAATAAATGAGAAAGAATTTTATTGAATAAGAGGAAAACATTTCCTCCCTGGGTTTCCCCTTCCACAAAGAGTCAATTTACAATGTCAATAAATCTGAATCTATCTACTCCTTCCTCCCTTGTTTACATCCAACTAACACCTCTAACTAAATACCTCATTAATATTTAACTACCTTAATTAACTTCATCTTCTCCTAACATCCTAACAAATAGTTGTTACCATTATTCCGTTCATAGTATCGAAACATAAATAAGTTGAAAGAGTACATTAGCATGACTTATTTCCACTGATAGAACACAATTCTGTGTTAGAATGTGTATTCAACCAAACCTACCTGTTGAGTCGACATCAACATCATTCGCAGAGCTATCCTCACTTGCATACCCTGAATATGCCAACAACAAACAAAAAAAAAAATGTGTCAAGAACAGCGACTGACATTAACAAAAGGCAAACACTGTTATAATAAAAACTAATACATGTCGCTCTATCAGTGAACTCTTCGATTCCGTAATCAAAAAGTAACACCAGCTAATGCAATTCTACGTATCTCGTTGGTGTTAATACTACTAAACACATTTTACTGGTGGAAACAAAAATTAGTTAACAAAGTATCAATAAACCAACCAGAAGAAGTTGAACCGGCTTCATCACCGTTCGGTTTTGCTTCTACTGTAGCATCATCCTCTGAAGACTCTTCTTCAGTAGCTTCTGCTTCCGCTTCAAGCTCGGAGTCCGAAGAAGAAGACGACGGATCCGAGACATCTTTATCACCGTGGTCGAGCTTGAAGAACCTCCTCTTTATCATTTTTTTTTATTCTGTAAACAAAACTACTAAACCAATCAGCTCGTTCACACTGTAAAAACACTTCACCGATAACAAACGCAAGCAATAGTGCATAGATGAGTGAATGACGAAGCTGCTACAGAGAGACAGAGCTTACACGTACTTGGCAGCGACGGCGAGAATGCGAAGAGACGAGAGAAACGCGTTGGCAAGTGGCGAAACGGCGAAACCAATGGCATAGGTCCGAAAGTTTGAAACCGGGTTTGAAAGGAATAATGGGCCTAGAACTTGATATCCTTTTGGGCCTTGTAGACCCATACTCATGAGATCACATCTACTTTTCGCACTTCCTCTTTCTCCTTCTGCAGCCCATCTTTTTATATATTTTTTGTTGACAGTTTGACCCCTATCGAATTTGTGAAAGTCATGACCAAGTGATTATGGCCAAATCCTTGATACTTAGTAATCTTAGGAGAATATAATCATTTTTCTACTTTTTGATTGATCAAAATTATACGAGAAATCATAATTGCCTTGATTAATGATTACAAAATAAATAAATGAAATTAGATTTGAGTAATCTTGTTTAGTTTAAGATTAACTCTAATTTAGATTACAAATCAAACTGGATTGTTTAAGGAATAATCTAGTTTCAGAGAGTTTAAATTACTATGGTTCAAATTCGTTATTCCATTTAATATTAAAAAGGTTGAATAAAAAATACATGTGATAGTTACGGCTTAGTGAAAGAATGGACGAAAAGTATAATTAATATATTAAAGCTTTATATTTATGAAAAATATATACTTGTTAGTTGTATAAAAGTTATAAAATAATTTGGTTCTGTAATATGATTATTATGCGATTAATTGCAATCGGTGGAGTTTGGCTTTACGTGAAAACAGAAAATTAGTGTTAATGAGAGGTCAACCCAAACGATTTTTGAGTGTTTAGTGATCTGTGAAATAATAATCCGAAAGTGAGGTTTGGGATGAGCAATTAGACAAAGAATCCTAAAAATAAAGAAAAAAAAACCAGGTAATTAATTTATTATTGAGATTTTGTAACATTGAATCTCTATGTTATCAATTAAAATAATGTATGAGAATATTCAGAAAACTATTTCTTAATCTGACACGTTTTTTGTTTACCAAAAGGTATTTTATGCTCATTTATTACAAATAATTTAACCACAACTTATATAAATAATAATAATAATTTATAATTGTAATTTTATTTAATTTAATCCGAGATTTTGTTGGAATTTAAAAAATGGCTAAAATTGGTCCCACAAAAGAATAATATAAATTCCATATATATATTATATATATATATATATGAAATGAAAATGGCTATCGAGGTAGCTGAAGGTCCTATCAGTTGCTATTAATTCGTGTACATCATAAACATAAAGGGTTGTTCACATACACAAGTCATGTCCATTCATATAATATATATATATATATATATATATATATATATATATTATCTTTAGCCAACTTAATATACATCAATTATAGTGTTCAAATGTTCTAAATTTTGAATATTAAAAATATTAAATGTTTACGATTAAAACTCATTTATGCACGTTGTAGGTGTTGTTAAAAATATCTGCATTTATGGGCACGGATTCTGTTTACTAATTTTATATGCTGATTTGTTTCAGAATATCTTGATATACATCAATTATAGCGTTCAAATTATCTGCATTATGGGCACGCATACTTATTTTATAGGCATGGTTTGTGTTGTTTATTAGATTTTAGAAATATGATTCACTGAGAGGGAAAGTGGATTCAAAATTTTTTATTGAATTTTTTGACGTTTTCCGTTAAACATTAAAGGTATTAAAAGTATAGTACTTTCATTTTTAAGTTTTTTTCTAAATATTTTAAAAAATTTAAAATTAGTGTTTATTATTAGTGTACAACCAGTTTTTAATTTTTGAGTAAGAATTTTATTCTTACCTTAAAACAAGACTTTCAAAATATCTCAAATAGGAAAGAGAGGACAAAAGTGGAGGCAAAGGGTTGAAAGTGTGGATATATATATATATATATATATATATATATATATATATATATATATATATATATATATATATGTGTGTGTGTGAGTGTGGGAAAGTTGATGATGAAAAAGGAAGTGATGGAGAAAGAAAGAGGTTCATGGAAGAGAGGAATGAGGGAGGAGATGAAGAAGGTGAGAAGAATAGCAGCTCCAATGGTGGTTGCAAGTGTGTTGCAGTATCTTGTGCCAGTGGTGTCTCTCATAATGGTTGGTCATCTCAACCAGCTTTCTCTTTCAAGTGTTGCAATTGCAACCTCTCTCACCAATGTTTCTGGCTTCAGTGTTTTGGTAAGTACCTTTTGTTACTTCATCAAGGGTTTTCACGGCTATCAATCCATTTCTTAGAAGAACAATGATATTTTGACTACTAAATTTTGACAACTTTTTTTTATAACATGATGTGTTATTTTTTAAGTAGTTTTTGAATATTGAGAATAAAAAAAAAATAGAAAACCATTTAAAAGATAACACCTAAGATTATAAGAAAAACTTGTCAAAATTTAATAGTCAAAAAATCATTTTTCTTCTGAGAATTATGTATATATATTTGCATGATCTACACCATAAGGGACAAAAAAAAATAAATGTGTTGTAATTGTAACCCATACCTTTTATTTCTTTTTCATTATTAACTCGACAATTAATCTGTTTCTTTTCTCTTCGATCTCTCAAACTCATCCATAACTCATTATTGAACTCTTAAAATACATAAAAGAGTTGAAAATTATTAATTTGTTTGTTTCTACGAATTATTTTGTCAAAATTTAGTTTTTTTTCTACCAATTATTTTGTCAAATTTTAGTTTTGAAGTAGTGTTTTCAATTTGAATGATTTAGCACTTTATTAGAAAAAATTATTTTGGATACCATTTTAAAAGACCAGCAAAAATATGTATTTCAAAATTAGAAAGACTAAAAGAATATTTATTTTAAAATGAAAATAAAATATAGATATTTTAGGAAATAAAAACAGACTTCACTTTTTAATACTTTAATATGTTTACCATCTTATGATCAAGAAATGTCTTTTTGAAGAATTTATAAAATGTTTATCTGTAAAAATGTAGTATAATGTGTTTATAAATCAGTATTAGTTTATTCCTGTTAACTTTTCAGTAAATAATAGTTCATATAATTTATATTAAACCAATTTTTAGTTTTTATAATAAACATTTATTTAATAACTAAATAATCAAATTGTTTATCTGATTGCATTCTAATAATTGGCGTTAGTTACGAATAAATAAAAACCTTGTCTTATTAGTAATTGGCGTTAGCTACAAATAAATAAATAAATTAATCATTATTTTTTCCAATTCAAATAATAATAAACGTTTTCTTTAAAAAAAAATTAACTGCCCTTCAAATTTTAATTTTAGATACGTCTACTCCTTTTATTTTTTACTTTAATAAGTTAAATTATTTCCTTAGATCTAAATACCTTTTTCGTTCCCATCGTTGATTGCTCTAAATACCTTTTTCGTTCCCATCTTTGTTGATTGCGGATGATCCTCATTTTGACAAAATATTTAGAATGATCCTTATTTTTACCGAATGTTTAAAATAGTCCTCATTTTCATAATTTGTGTTTTATTTGGTCTTTTTCTGTGACACTGTTTAAATCAGTAACAGAACACTATACAGGTGACACTGTTGGTATTATGTTGTATTGGAGTGTGTTAGATGTACTCTATAGGTGATCCGATTTGAACGGTATCACAAAAAAAATCAAATAAAACATAAATTATGAAAATGAGGACGAGTTTAAACATTTGATAAAAATAAAAAATAAGAACCATTTTAAATATTCTGTCAAAATGAGAATCATCCACAACAACAAATATTACGAAAATAGGAACGAAAAAGATATTTAAGTCATTTCTTTATAATACAATAAGTGGATCTCAAGCAAAATCTGAAGACTAAATTGTCTGCAGTATAATCATGCGCACGAGTTGTTTGATAATTTGTCTGAATATTGCAGTCAGGGATGGCCGGTGGATTGGAAACTTTATGTGGGCAAGCATTTGGAGCAGAACAATATGAAAAATTTGGACTATACACTTACACTGCCATTATATCCCTTTCTTTGGTTTCTCTCCCAATCACTATTCTGTGGATTTTCATGGACAAAATATTGATCCTCTTACACCAAGACCCAGTAATAGCCCTCCATGCTCGTAAATATGCCCTTTGGCTCATACCTGCTTTGTTTGGTTCTGCAATCCTCAAACCCCTCACACGATTTTTCCAGACCCAGAGTTTGATTTTTCCCATGATTCTCAGCTCTGCTCTAGTTCTGTGCTTCCACGTAGTAACATGTTGGATTCTGGTGTTTAAATTGGAGTTGGGATATGTTGGCGCCGCAATATCCTTCAGCTTCTGCGTTTGGTTGAATGTGATGGTGCTGTTGTCCTTTGTGAGGTTTTCCTCAGCTTGTGACAAAACACGCATCCCTTTCTCCAACAAAGCTTTGCTTGGCGTTGGAGAGTATTTTCGCTTTGCTGTCCCTTCAGCAGTCATGGTTTGGTAACTGGTTTTCATGTTTCAATTATATGAATTATCCATACATTTTCTTAAAATTGATTTTGTTTTTTTCCAGCACATTCATTATCTTGATGTCTTGATTACAGTCTTAAATGGTGGGCCTGCGAGATACTTGTTCTGCTGGCTGGAGTTTTTCCTAACCCAAAGTTGGAGACATCAGTTCTGTCTATATGGTATAGTTTTCAATTTGATGTATATTTCAGAAAAGAAACCATGATTGTTTAGATGAAACAACGAAGTAAATTAACTGCTCTAACTTGATTTCTTTTATAATGTTGTAAGCTTGACAATCTCCACATTGCATTTCACCATACCCTATGGCTTTGGGGCTGCTGTTAGGTCTGTTTCTCACTTCATCAAATCATAATGTTGACATGCAGTGAAAGCATAGTAACAAAAAAGTGACACAATTAATTGTGTTGTGTGTGACAGCACTAGAGTTTCGAATGAACTAGGAGCAGGGAATTCAGAAGCAGTTCGAATGGCTGTTTCTGCAACGATGTTGATTGCAGTGACAGAAGGTCTCATAGTATGTGCAGTGCTATACAGTTGCAGATATGTGTTGGGTTATGCCTATAGCGATGATCATGTGGTTGTTCATTACGTGGCTGTTATGACCCCTCTTCTTTGTCTCTCCATTTTTACTGACAGTTTACAATCAGTTCTTTCAGGTTAGTTATGCATCATTGAGTACTGATATATTTTAGGTCATATCCATTAACTTAGTTAGTGCATGTTTGATTCTATGTCAATGATGTAAAATCGGTTAGAATTGATTTTCTTACACAGAATCGATATGATTAATTTTTAAGTAAAACATTCATATTGAATGTTGTTTCTGCGTTGGAGAATTGATTCCGACGTCGAACAAAAACACTATTGCTAGAAATTTGTATATTCTTCTGCTAACCTGCTACAATGATCCTATTTCAAAAAAAAAAAAATTAGGTGTTGCTAGAGGAAGTGGGTGGCAACATCTTGGAGCCTATGTGAATCTTGGAGCATTTTATCTGGTTGGAATTCCTGTGGGTGCCCTACTTGGTTTTGTTGCACATTACAGAGCAAAGGGGCTTTGGATTGGAATAGTCACTGGCTCCATTCTTCAATCCTTTCTCCTTTCTCTTATCACTGCTCTTACAAACTGGAAAAAACAGGTTCACAATTCACAAATTTCATACTTCCCTTAACTAGATCCAATTATGTTTTTTATTTTGCATTGTAGAAACACAAATTTTAAATGTTTGTTTTGCAGGCAATGATGGCAAGGGAGAGAATATTTGAAGCCACACCACCCTACCAAAATGGATCAAATCGCACCACCAGTGCTTAATTATGGTTTTCCCAAAGAGATGTTCCAACATCGGAGAGACAGAGAAATAATTGAGCGAAAATTTATGTAATGTGACAAGAAAAAATAGAGAAAGATGAAATATGGAACGTGTTAAACGAGTTTTTGGGTGTAATAAAGTATCTATAACTCTGTGTATCATTGTTTTTTTTTTCTTTTTTTTGAAAAAAAAGAGTAGAGTAGGATAAAATTTAGATGTAATTCTTTTAATGTTACACTTTATTTAGAATTGGAGTTTAGTTCGGTTTTCTGTGTATTAGAAATTTATATTAAAGGTTAACATATATTTTTAAAATTGAATTTTAGCGGAAAGTAACATAAAAAAAATACAGAAAACAGTATCTAAATTTTTTACAAATTAAATTATTCATAACACGAAAAGACTGAGTATCGTTTTCCAAAAATATTGTGCGTGGTTAGTTAATTATTTATCTTTACTCATTTAGACTAATGAATATAAACATGGTAAAGTACTGAATTAAAGCTAATATTACGTGATCGGAAGAAAGATTTACCAAGGTTAGATTTAAAATAAAATGTAAAGTGCTAAATTAGAAGCATAAACATAAATATAAACAAAGTAATTTTTCAACTTGTCCATTGATTAATATTTTACAAGAAATATTAATTACCTTGATTAATGGTTACAAAAGGAAGAAATAAATTATTGAGTAATCTAATTTAGATTACAAATCAAATATATCCATTACTATAAATTCTCATCTTATATCGAATTATTTTTACAAATTTGTTAAAAAAATTTACAAGAAAATACTTTTTTCTGTTATTTTTATTAAGAATCTTAATTCACAGGTAATTTTTCGTGGGTAATATTTCCTACAAAATTATAAAATTTGTAAGTATTTTTTACAAAATTTGTAGTGAAAAGTGTTTTATACAAAATATTTTACCAAAAATATGACAACAATTTCTTACAAATATTTTCTAATAACAAAATTTAAAAAATTTTAAGACAAAATTGAGATAAAATTTAAGTTTTTTAATAATGGCCGAAATACCTTAGGTTAGGATACATTAATGTTCCATTTAATCTTAAACAAAAGGTTAAAATACCTTTTTGGTCTCAATTTTTGTCAATTTTTTTCAAATAAGTCCTAATTTTAGTTTTGTGTTCAAATAGGTCTCAATTTTCGTCAATTTTTTTCAATTGGGTCCTTTTTTGCTAACACTGTTTAAATAATTAACGGCCATGAAAAGTGACTGCCACGTGTCACTTCGTGGTTTTTTTGAATTTTTTTAAAAAAAATTTAAATATACATGTGTCAATGCAATAGCGTGCCATGTGTCACTTTGTGATTTTTTTATATTTTTTTAGTTTATTTTTATTTATTTTTTAAAATTTTAAATGTCCACATGTCAACCTAGTAGCGTGCCATGTGTCAAAGTCAATGTTTCATATTCAATTTGGTCTCTCTCCAAATTCAAATCAAATTTAATTTTTATATTACAATTCACATTTTTTATTAAATATTTTTATATAATATATTAAAATTCATATCATTATAACTTTGATATAAAAATTAAATTTGGTCACATCTAGTATAGGAACCAAATTAGTTAATGTTAACAAAAACTGGAACTAAATTAAACAAAAATAACAAATATAGGAACCAAATTGAATATAGAACATCGACTTTGACACGTGACACGCTATTCGGTTGACATATGGACATTTAAAAATTAAAAAAAAATAAAAAAAAAAGTCAAAAAAACTCCGAAGTGACACGTGACACGCTATTGGGTTGACATGTGTACATTTAATTTAAAAAAAAAATTTAAAAAAAAAACCACGAAGCGACACATGGCAGTCATTGTTCATGGCCATTAATGATTTAAAAGGTATTAGCAAAAGATGACCTAATTGAACAAAATTGACAAAAATCGAAACCTATTTGAACACAAAACCAAAATTAAGACTTATTTGAAAAAACTTAACGAAAATTGGGAAAAAAAAAATTTAACCTAAACAAAATTAATAAAACATGCATACAATTACTACTTAGTGAAAAAGTGGAGAAACAATATACTTAATATATTAAGGAAGTTTTAAGCTTTTTATTTATGAAAATATTACGATTAATTTTTGGACACTCAAATTTTTCTTTCTGATTTGGTTATCTTTCCATCTTTCTTCTAATGACTTCGACAACTATTTCATCGCCTAATCATAGACACCCACCCAGAAAGCACATATCTCTGCAAATCAAACTCAAATACAAAAAGGAAACAGCAAAGTTGTGAATGTAGGAATAATTCCAAAACCCTGTGGGAAAAAAAAAAACTTTATACTATAATTCTTTGTGAAAAGAAATATGTTTAAACAAAAATATATTTTATAAAAGGAAAGATGTTTGTGATTAAATAAGTGATGTGAGTACATCAGAGGCAACAGACATTGACCATTTGACTTCATGAGGAGCTTAGTAGATAACTTTGTTAACTTTTCTTATTCATGGAGCTAAGACTCTAAGATATGTAGGCTGCTTGGTTTTTCTCAACCCTCTGACACGACAAATCAGAAAAAGAAGAAAGAAAAAAACATAATCAAAGACCAAACCTAAACCCCAATCGAAATCCATGCAAAACACTTTAACATGACATGTGGTTCTCTTGTTGAAACGTACATGTTTCCTTTTATGATGTGTTTTGGTTGGTTTTTATTAGTAATATTCTTCTGTTCTATGAAGAAAATATACATCAAAAGTTCAGTAACAGTCTTCATGCATATATAGTTGCTCATGATAATAGTACGAAAGAAAAAGAAAGAGTAGCTCCATAGATTTGTTCTATGGTATTATGGTATATGTTAACGTCACATGTCAGCTTCTATATCAATAAAATATAGGTATATTGCGCTTCATTTTCCTTGTTATTAAACTTTTCTATTATTCTATTAGAATTTTTCTAGCTCACGTATTTATATTGACTCATCATTTTCAGCAGAATATATTATTTAATCAAGTATTTTTATAACACGTTTTCTCTTTATTATTATAATCTATATACGTTTATTTTCTTTTCTGTCTGTAAACATTATGCAAATACAATTTTTAGCAGGATCAGATATAGAGTTTAACCATTATATATTATGTATTTGACACTCCAGTGATATAAGTAGTGACAAAATTCTAGTAGAAATACGTAAAAAAAAAGTACTTATAAAATGACGTGACCCAATTAGCAGAAAATGTAGACGCAGCTATATTTGGTAGCTGTAATCAATTTGTATTGGATTTGTCTTGCTTTGTGTGGGGAACTTTATTACTTGTTCTATAGGATGAACTTTTGATATTACTATATTTGTGTTTCATCTGTTCCATGAGCGTTTTTGTTTTGTAGAGAAACGATGGATATGGAGGAATCAACGAGACTGATAAGAAAGAGTGAAGTTGCAGCATTAGAGGATTCATTTTTGGTGGAGCTGAAAAGGGTATGGTCCATGGCAGCTCCAATGGTGGCTGCGACTGCGTCTCAGAATGCTCTGGAAGTTGTGTCGCTGATGATGGTGGGACATCTTGGGATTCTTGTCTCCTTTTCTGGGGTTGCCATTGCCACTTCTTTTGCTGAAGTTACCGGCTTCTGTGTTATCGTAAATTCTTCTTTCATTTTTTTTCATCTTCAATGATATTTTTGATAACTTTAACATTAGTTGGTTCACTTTGTCTTAGTTAACTATGAATCATGTTTTACTTAGTACTGTAACCAATGCAAGATTTCTCCTCAAATATAATATAACATTGCTTCAGCTGTTTCATGCTTGATTTAGCTTAGAAAACTTTACTTAGGATCTGCAAAAACGACTGAATTGAAAGTCCCTTTTATTCAAATTTGTAGTTCAGCCTTAATCACTTTAAAATTGCGTGTATAGTTCTGCATCAATTTCTACTCTGAATTCCTGACGACTCTTACTAGATTGTAAATGGGTTGCAGTTGGGAATGGCTGGTGCCTTGGAAACTTTATGTGGCCAAACCTATGGTGCAGAAGAATTTGGAGAGATTGGAAAGTACACTTGCTGTGCTATTGTCACTATGCTTCTGGTTTGTCTTCCCATAACTCTGCTGTGGATTTTCGTGGATAAAATCCTTCTACTATTTGGTCAAGACCCTGAAATTTGCCGTGTAGCTCACCAATACTGCATATGTCTCATCCCTGGACTTTATGGTTTTGCTGTTCTTCAATGTCAGATTCGCTACTTCCAGACTCAGAGCATTATCTTTCCCATGCTCTTCAGCTCAATTGCTGTTCTGTGTTTGCATATTCCTATTTGTTGGGGTTTGGTATTCAAATTGGGATTAGGGCATGTTGGAGCAGCATATTCTATTGCAATTTCATATTGGTTAAATGTGATTGGGCTTGGGATTTATATGAAGTACTCACCAGCATGTCAGAACACCAAGGTTGTGTTTTCTTTAAATGCTTTACTCAGCATTCCAGAGTTCTGTCGATTTGCTGTTCCTTCTGGACTGATGTTTTGGTAATGTATTATGAAATTGCAGTGTTTTCTTTTTTTCAGTTTACTGTTTCCTTTCAATCTTCTATTTGATCGTATTTACTGTTTCATTGTTCATAGTTTTGAAATGTGGTCATTTGAGCTACTTACCTTAGTTGCTGGACTTTTACCTAATCCACAACTCCAGACCTCAATTCTTTCTATCTGGTGAGAGTAATACCTTTTTATTAGTTATGAAAGAGCATTACTTGTTCAAATAACTCATCAGAGGTTTTTCTAATGTTTCAATTTTTTTTCAGCCTTAACACAACCACGATGCACTACATCATTCCGTATGCAGTCGGTGCCTCTGCAAGGTTTGGTCCAAATCTATTTCTTCACTTCTATACACAAGATCAATGAATCTGCACAGTTGTAATGATCTTTGAATTTTGCTTTATAGTACTCGCATTTCCAATGAATTAGGAGCAGGGAATCCAAACGCAGCACAATGCATTGTTCGTGTCGTTGTGATTCTTGCAATTGTGGATGGGGTTTTTGTCAGCACTTTGTTCTTTTGTTTTAGGCATGTATTAGGATATGCTTATAGCAATGACGAGGAAGTTGTATATTATGTTGAAGACATTGTTCCCATTCTCTGTGGGTCCTTCACTGCTGATAGTCTAGTAGGAGCCCTTTCTGGTATGTCTGTATTTTCTGAAATGGTTTTGTTCTTCTAGCTTATACCGAATCACCAGCATCTTCAATGAAACAAAATTATGATAAGATAAAAATGGATTTGTTTGTGCAGGGGTTGCAAGAGGTGGAGGGTTTCAGCAAATAGGGGCTTATGTGAACCTTGGAGCCTATTATCTTGTGGGAATTCCTTTGGCATTGTTGTTGGGTTTTGTCCTACACTTCAATTCCAAAGGACTCTGGATGGGAAGTCTTACAGGATCTGTTCTACAAGTCATTATCCTGGCTGGTGTAACTGCCACGACAGATTGGCAGAAAGAGGTAGGGAGTTTTACATCGGTTAAATCCGAAATCATAGATTCTGATACCACTTGTTAGGTTTATAGAAGAGATTTTACTGAAAAGATACAAACACCAATGAAACCTAAACATAACCACGTAAAATATTGACATCACTTTCGATCTAAAACTGTAAGACAATGAATTTATAGATTTTTATTTTTATATAATGTTTTACTTTCTCATTTTTAACCAATATAGAACTTAGACCAATACTTAGATTCCTACAGTGTAACTTAATTGAAAAAAATGGGCAAAGTGAAATTTTGAGGTCTTGTCTATTATTGAAACTTTGAACACCGAAAATAATTGTCTGAGTCAGTAGTTTTTTCTTCCCAAAGTTTGACTTTTCTTTTGCTTGCTGAATTAAATGGATGTGTTTTAATGGAGGAGGCTCTAAATCATTGTAATTCGTGTTTATTGCAGGCAACAAAAGCAAGGGAGAGAATATTTGAGAAGTCAAATGAAGCTCACAGTGGATTAGTATGAAAATTTTAAACATAGTAGAAGAGTAAAATAAATAGTAAAAGAAAAAAGGAAGGTACCTGGTTTTTTCACATTTTGGTTTTGCAATCGGTTCTATTTCGGTGAAGTAAACAGACAAAAGTTACTTTGTATTTTACATATATATATTTTTGTGTGTATGAGATTGATTTTGAAACCATCAATAAATTATATATGGCAATGGCATGCTGCAGATATATGTCACTGGAAAAGTTATTTTTTGACCAAGTTTTGTTAAAAAAGTTTTGAAAATCCATTCGTGATAACATTTCGACAGATGAAATAAATGTTTGATATAATTTGAAAATAAAAAAAACATATTTAATGTGTGTTGAAAAATAAATTCTGTTAAATTTTATAAAAGAAAAATTGTCAAAATATCGGTGCATGTAACTAAAGGCATGTTCTTACTGCTTTTTAATCTCCAAAACAATTATATATATATATATGATGGCCAACATTTTATCTGTGTTGTATATATTAAAAAATTTAAGAATAAAAATGGAGTTACTAGATTTGTATACCTTCACAAGTGATCTTCAAAACAATAGTGTTTAATATTGTAAGTTTAGAATACTTTATTTTTTTTTTAAATAGTAGTAGAGAATGCTTCGTCGATTTTTTTTTTATACAATTTTTAAAAAGTGAAAATAAAAAAATATAAATATTTATACACAAATTTAAATTAACTTACATTGCGGCTAAAACATAAAAATTAAGAAAAGTTATATGAAATAACTTTTACAAATAAGCTAATACGTGAATTAAATTTAATTTATTAAAAGTTTAATTATTTTAATTTATTGAACATTTTACTTATTTCAATTTATTGAAGAGGTGATTTATTTTCTTTTTCTTAAAAAAAAATATGATAAAGATTATGTCATTGAGCAGTCCAGTTAATAAATATGGTAGGAGTGCGATTACATCCAAGGTTTTCTTACATATATTTTAAAAATAATAACTAATTTTTTTTACTAACAATTAAATAATCTACATTATAGTCTTATAACATATGTCTTCGCAGTAAATTAAAATAAAATTATAATTATTTTATTGTATTGAAAAGAGAAACATGCTAAATTTAAATAGAGGAAGTATATCTCGTGACAATATGGTTCTAATTAGTCTCTTAATATGGCTGTCAATAAAAAATATTATAATTAATCCACGTGTAATTTGGATTAAAAAAATTGTCAATTAATAATTAAACTAAGTTTTATTGACTTAATTTGCGAATTAAACATGTTTAAATTTGGTTTCTCGACCATTTACTATATAACTTTTATATATATTGAAACTCAAATAAATTAGTTCATATATATTGGAACGATCTTTAATAATTAACTCATATTGTAAATGAAATCATTAAGCTAAACATAATATATTTTACTGAATCAATCCATTTATCTGTAATGACTTACTCATATTATAAATCTTTCAACATAACAGAGAGAAGATAAGTATAAGAGAAATATTAGATCATTATCTGATTTTCAATGAACCACGGTGTTCAATAATAAAATTTTAGAATACCCTTAAAAATATTTCATAAAGTATTAATAGATAATGCTGCTATATTACTTCGTAAGCATTTTAAAAGATATATATATATATATA